>Ga0185299_10002819_pt1 | contig 25357 bp, 47 predicted proteins | sample PaiPotPPA55metaG_FD_128002 | JGI IMG/M metagenome (GOLD analysis project Ga0185299, IMG submission 128002) | Iron sulfur acid spring bacterial and archeal communities from Banff, Canada, to study Microbial Dark Matter (Phase II) - Paint Pots PPA... ...
AACAGAAAGCCAGTCGCGCTTTTGATTAATTGCGAAGGTCGCCGCAGCGGCACCATTTGAGAATGCGAGAGCTGCTTAACTGGATCTTCAAGGTACCCGTGGACGATTCCGGCGGATTGGTTGACGCCCTCATGAATCCCGATTAAATTAGGTAGAATGAATCGTGGCTGCCGGCACAGCCGGATGTGTCACGATTCCTTTTTATTCCTCCCGGCTGGGAGGTCGTCCAATTGGTAGGACTCCAGACTCTGAATTGTGTTTCATGCCTCTGTTTTGTAATGTCTTCAACGATTTACGTTACCCCGCGTACTCCATTGTGACGGTGTTTCACCCGGCTTTAGTGATAGTTTGGTGTATAGTTGCACCAAAATAGTGCAATGCAACGTGTCTGGCAGCGGCAGGATTTGGCCAGCGGACATCGGCGTAAGCAGCCATTATTTGGCATCATTTGGGACTTTAAAAGGGTGTTTTGGGACCCGGAGGACTGGGACCGCCCATAACCGCACTTCCCTCAGATGTACGCCTTCTTGAGAAAGTCGTTAAAATTGCGGCCCATTTCTCTAAAAAGTAGGTAGGTTATGCCATTTATAGCGGGATTTTTTGACGAGAGCATCGACGGAGATTTGGAAGGTCAATGCTATACGGTCGCTGGTTTGATTGGAAATAATCTAGTGACTTCTGTTTTGGAAATGCGTTGGCAGGATGTGTTGAACCATTACGAGTTAGATTATTTTAAGGCATCGGAATTAAGTGCCGGAACCGGGCAGTTTCAGAAATTTCGTGACGACCCGAAAGACTTTAATTGGAGACGATTTTCAAGTAGAGAAAAGGATTTGTTCACAAAAATTAAAACTGACTTTACGGATGTTATCGTCCGTTCCAGTAATGGACTGTACGGCGTGGCCGCTGTAGTGATTTTGCCTGATTTAGAGCGGTTACGTGAAGAATTCGACCACGCCAAAACACTCCCAAAACCCTACTTCTTATGTGCAAACGCGGTGTTAGTAGAGGCGGGGGTGATTATGAATGAGCAAAATGTCGGGTACCAAGGGCACGGACTGTGCTGGCTACGCCCGATATTTGATTCACACGAGCGTTACAGTGGGATTGCCAAGGTTACATGGGATACGTTTTGCCAAAAAAATCCAACTTCATCTAAATACTTGCTTGAGCCACACTACGAGGACGATACAGAGTATTTGACCTTGCAGGCGGCTGATAATTTTGCGTTTGAAGCCCGTAAATTCATTGCGACACAACAGAAGAATATTCCACCACGTAAATCTTTCAGGCGACTAGTGGATGGGAATGCTGTTGTGTTTTACAAATTTGACTACGACTCTTTGAAAATCGTGGCCGATGCTCAAATCGGTGTATATCCAGAGCGAATAAGAGAGAAACTTGCCGGGAGGAAAATAGAACAATCTATGCAGGTAATGCGGGACATAATTGCGGAGACTCCTTGAAACAAGAAACAATACGCCGCTAACCGAAAGGGGTATCAAAGTGAAATTCCTAAAACTATCGTGGCGAGCCTACCTGGCCGCTGCCCTCGGGTTATTCATAGGTGCAGTAGCGTTTCACACTCCAAGTGGCAAAGCGCAAGGCGGGGTCAAAGTGACAATAGAAGTGATAAAGGACATTCGTGAGCGCACCACTATACAAGCGGAAGGGTCCCAGATCGTCGGATTTTCGTGCGCAAATAATACCAGTGGGATGGGGAATAAGTGTTGGGTAGCGAGTGTAAAATGACGCGCCATTAGCTCAATGCGGTTGGGGGAACATTGTCCTGCCTTGATTGTGAGTCGTTAGAATCGGCTGTCGCGAGCCTTGCCGATCACTACCGGGCGAGCGTCGCTGACATAATCGACTTTCTCACTACCAACAGTGAGGATGGTTTATTTGAATCGTTCGAAGCAAGATTTGGACTAGCGAACAGCGAATGGGATTCTGTCTGTTGGTTTCATTTAACTAGAGTCCTGGCGGACACCGATTTTTCTGAGGGCATCCTTCCTTTGCATTTGGCCCTCGATAAGATTTGGGCCGCAATGGCTGTCATCGTCAGCCCCATACAGAAAACCAATCTCGAAAACTTGAAGGCGATGGGTGTCCCTGATGATCTGTATAAATTGAAGATCGAGAATATGTCTTGTTTCGCCGGTCCCAACGCAATGCTTGTAAAAGAATCCGCTTTCCGGTCCGGTGAAATGGGCAATCACGATTATCTAGCGATGCCTGAGATCGTTGAAGATATTTGTCACGGTTACGACAAACAATTTGGCGAAAGCATCCAAGAGGTAATAGCCGCTGGTTTAAAGAAATGCATTGTCAAATTCGAACTGCTTGCTCGCGGAGTAGATTACACACCTGAAGCGTTGGGATATTGCTGGTGCAAATATCACAACGAATGCCTGCATAATTATGCCAATGCCTGTTATCCCGACGATGGACAAACAATACCGCATGCGGCCATTCGGAAGATTGAGTTTCTGTAGAAACGCCGAACACAATCGATAATATTCAATCAAAGTAAACCGTTGGCCTTGCGAGATTTGGTGTTCTGGTTGTAGGATTCACTTCGAAATGCGCACACTTCTGCCAGGTTTGCTGATGTTCATCCTGGCGATTTACGGCTGTGATAGCGACCGTTTAAAACTGGCGACCGATAATCAGCGACTCGAAAAGGAAAATCAAGAGTTGAAATCAGAAGTTGCTAAGAGCCGTTCCGTGGCCGATTACGATCTACAGGCGAAGTGCTCGAAAGATGCTAGAAGTTGGTTCAACGAAAAGTGGGGCCGCGATAAAGACACCATTCTTCTCGACTACACGAATCATTATCATAAGGGATTAAACAGATGCTTTATTCTCGTCGAATACCACTATGCGTATGGCGGCAACGGTTCATGGGTGAACGATATGATTGCGTGGGATGTTTATGAGAATTCGAAGTTCGCCAATTTTAGCGAGCTAACTACGGTCTATTTGAAGCCGACTTACCACTCGGAAAAGTCCATCTCGACGTGCGAAGTGTGGGATAAAAAATGCAAAACAATCGATGAATTTAACGATTTGGTGCGTGCGTATTTGAGCAACTAGATGGCGCTCATAGCGATCATCTCGCTTGTCCTCTCCGTTGTTGCAGTCCTTATCGCCGGTTGGGCACTGCTTTACACAAGGCGGCAAGCCGACTACGCGCAGCGGCAAACAAATTTGATGGAGGAACAAGACGCGAGAAAAAAGCGTGAAGATGCCACAACCGATGAATGGGCCAGAAAGTTTGACGATGCCGTTGGGCAGGTAGTAAAAATTGCGCCAAAGAATTTTCCCAGCAGCCTTGGCAGGGTCTATTACTACATTTTTTCGGACATCGACCGGCAGCAGATAGAGAAGTACCTGATTAATGCAGACCTAGGCCGAAATTATTACACCGCGCGACAAACAACTGGTGAACAGTTGCGAATGCCGATAGTGCAGCAAACCATCCAAGTTGTCCTCGATAAAATAAAGAAATTCAAAGAAACAGACGCCAACGCTAAGGGTCTTGGCCTGTAATGGAGCGGTCCATTACTGTGTATTTCGATGGTAGCGGTGCGCCGGATGACACTTCCGTATTAGCCGTTGCTGGACTTCTCGCCGACACCGCACAATGGTCGGCGTTTGAGCGAAACTGGAACGAAGTTTTAAAGCGTTTTAGTGCTCCCCCACTTCACATGAGACATTTTGCGCACAGTCTTAAAGAGTTTGCGGATTGGAAAGGCGATGAATCGCGGCGAGTCGCTTTTCTCAAAGCACTTATTGCGGTGATGCAGCTGCGAGTGCGGCACAGTTTTGCAAACGCAGTAGTGATGAAAGATTACAACGACACCGCATCCAGATATGGCACGGTTTTTACGCCATTCGCTTTGGCGGGATGCACATGCATTGCAAAGGTTCAACGATGGGCCAAGAAATGGGGCATTGACGAAGCCTCAATCGAATATGTATTCGAGGATGGGGATAAAGATAAGAACGATCTGGCGAGAAGCGCGGATAAACATTGCAACGTTAGACCCATTTTCATGAAGAAAAGCGAATCGGTCGCGTTTCAGGCAGCCGATCTTCTGGCTTACGAATATCTTTCGTCGAATCGTAAAATATACAAAGTCGGCATCGGAATGTTAAGTTTTGGCGAAATGCGAAAGCCTCTCCAACGGCTGAATGATATTCCAAATGGAAATGATGGCGAGGATTGGGGCATCCATGATCTGGAAAGCCTAGAGGATGCCTATAGCAAGGGAATCGTGCCCTCTTGACCTATTTCGAGTACGGTAGAGCGTCCCACGCTTGGAGTTTGTATCCGGTCTGTAACACTTTGTTTAGCCTAGAACGCCGATTATATTCCTCGCTGTCGGCCTTGAGGTTTGCGGTGGGTTGTGTCACACGACATAAGAGCGTGCCACATTTCTCGCAAGCCGCCGAAAATTGAAAGAACGGCTCGAAGTGTCTAAGCAAAGGGAACATATCGGTAATATCGGCGTGTCGCCGTTCTCTGTCTTCTACGACGGCGACTCTTTCAAATAAATTATCGATAGCGTTTCGGCGGTAGGACAGTTCACACTCATTATTTTCGCAAATACCAAAATCAGGCATTAGTGTTCCTGAGACTCAACCGCGTTTTGCGACGGCGTTGCGAATATCGCGAAAACGTCGTGCTCCTAACGATCTCGGAAATCTCGATCAATTCTTGGTGTGAGAAACTCTCACCGGGCGCTGCCGCGAATACCTTCCCTCGCGTGGTATCTGGATAAATTATGCCGACTGGCGCAGAGCCTTTGTCTCGGAACACATACTGCCCTTTGATTGCGATCATGATTCACCTTCTACTTTGCGGCAGAATAGCAATCTAAACACATCCCTTTAGTGCAGTCCACAGATAGTCACATAACGATGGCTATAATCGATTGTTACTTACTGTTAAGGGAGTTGCTATGCGAACAATTGCAGTCGCATTCTTATGCCTGTTTCTCTATCCACATCCAGCGCCATCAAAAGATAAGCACAAGGTCCCGATGGCACCGTTGCCAGCGCAGATTGCAAAAGCGAAAAAGATTTTTCTGTCCAACGGCGGTGGAAGCAACCTGGCCTACGATGCCTTCTATTCGAAAATGAGCGAATGGGGCAGATATGAAATTGTTGGTGGGCCGGATGAAGCGGACTTGATTGTTGAATTATCTTATCGTGTTGAAGATAAGGGCACTCGCGTTTGGTCTTCAACGAACTCCTACAACAACACGACCCAGGTATACAGCGCCCATGTGACCGACCCGCAGCTATTCTTGACGATCTATGACGCCAAATCCAAAACTTCCCTGTGGTCAGAAACCGATCATCGCAGACTGGCAAGGCTAGAAAAGAATCGCGAAAAAGAAACTGTTAATTCTGCGCAGCGCCTGGTGGACGATTTAAAAACAAGAGTAGCGCCGCAGTAAAATCAGCGACCGACCGTCAATTGTCGGTAGCCGGTATTGACATCGGCCAGATACGGAATTTCCCATTAGGTTCGTTTTTGTCCAATCTAACGCCGCCATAGCTTCTCTCTATGACTTCCACAAGTTGCTTCCTGGTAGATGAACGCGCACTCGTTCTAAGTCTTCCACCGTTCCAGCAAAAGGCTACGGCACCTACCAGCAGATCAGTAAGTTGCAGAAGATTGCTGTTTTCTTCCTCGGCGGTAACTAAATCACAGTGTCGGAATAGCCGTGTCCTCAAAGTTTTCTTCAGGTACCTGCCTTCAACAGTGCGCCACAAAAGGTCGCTGCCTTGGCCGTCACGAAACGAATAATTGTCTATGGTGATGTCGTAGAAATATCCCGGCCATTTGACCATAATGCCGTCAGTCAAGAAAACACAGTACAACTTTAGATAGCCAACCAGAGGGTCGCCGAAACAGACCGTTTTGCTATCCAGCTGGTATTTGGTTGTATCCACCACCATGCATTTAAACTTCATGTCTTTAATTGTGGCCAAATCTCTGATAAGCGATTTGTAGCCTTCCAGCTTGTTGTGCTGCGTTGCCGGTGGGATTTTTTCCCATTTTACTCGTCCAAATAGGCCGTACTCGGCTTTCAGATCAGTGAACCTTTTTTCAAGCGCAGCTACTTCACTTTTGTAATCTGTTCTGGAATCCAAACGGAAATACAACCCACCAACAACATAGAACTTTTCGTTCTGGGATGATTCGTCACAAAAAATCATGCTCCTAAAATTGGCTTGATACGGTGGGAGAATCGTCATGACACATTAAAAAGCTATTGCCGCCAGATGTTCAAGTCTTACCCGGTAGAAATAACCGGATGGCGGGGCCTATTTTCTGGACGCGCTCGCCGTTTAATTTATCTTCCTTTGGTTTCGCCGTTTTATGCCGATACGCGATTGCTTCAACGGTTTGGAGCGCAGCGGCGGCTTCTTTGGCATTGCCGGTAATTCTCGCTTGGCCTTGAAAGATTCAAAAAGTTCGTGACGGCGCTCCGATTGCGTATACATCGGATTCTTAATCTTTAGCCAATCACTGACCGTTGTGTAGGTGCCAGTTTTTCGCTTCGCCACAATACCTTCGAGATTACGTCGAACCACTTCATCAAATAGATCGATACCCCGACCTTCCACGTACTTGCCGCACACGACATCAGGCAGCAAATTGTTCTCGATCAACTGGCGTAATTTGTCCTTCCGCTCAATTAGCGGAAGCTGCCTCAAATCCACATCGTTTAAATAGAGCAAGTCGAACGCGTAAAATGTTGGGCAACTTCTCCTGAAAAGCAGTTCGTCAAAAATGCTGCGCCCTTCCGAATCCAAACAAACCAATTCACCATCGATGACGGCGTTCTTTACTTTCAATTGGGCTAGGCTATCGCGAAGCGGTCGAAAACTCTTGCTCTTGTAGGAATTGCGACGGCGAGAAACAAGTTCACACCGGCCTTCATCAAGGTATACCAAAGCGCGAAAGCCATCGTGCTTTAACTCGAATAAATATTCTGAGTTATCAAACGGCTGGCGTGTAACCGTTAATTTGGCGGCGTCAATGCGCGGGAGCATACAGATTGGATGCGTTTGCGGCCATGTTTGGGTAGCGAAATAGAAGCAAAACTGTAAGTGGTGTGTCCGGTATCGTCCTGATTAATTAACAATATATTTCGTCGCACAGCCTACAGCTGCTTTCCGTCATCGTGAGATTCAATGCTCCTATGTTCATGCACATCACAGCAAGTAAACCTGCCTCATTCGGTAGGACATCCGACAGAATAATTTCACTTTGCCTGCTAACACGAGTGGTATAGGGTACGGAAAATATCCTTTGCGTCAAAGGAAAAATCTATGCCCATTAAGGTACTTCTGGCCGATGACAGTCACGTCATGCGGTCGGCGATGCGAAGAATATTGGAAGAGGAACGGGGCATCCGGGTTGTCGGCGAGGCCGAAACGTTTGCAAAAACCATCCAAATGATTGGAGATTTGAAACCAAACGTATTGCTCTTAGACTTACACCTGGCCGAAAAACGAGAATTCACACCCGATTTGGTCAAATCGCAGCTTCATTGCGTTTGCACGCTCGCCGTATCGTTTTCAAATGATGACGAGGCTCGACAGCTTGCCGAAAGTTACGGAGCCGTCGCGCTGCTGGACAAGATGAAGTTGTTTAATGAGATGATTCCTGCCGTTCTGCGATGCGAATCGGAAAGAAACACGCCGATCAAGCGAACGCACGCCGCATGAAGTTGCTAACTCTGCATAAAGGATAAGTTAAATAAATATTTTTGAACTGTGGCACGCCCGGAAGGTATTTATAACCGGCCCCCATTTTGAAGGATTAGGGCGATTATGCCGCCAATCAGAGTCCTGATCGCAGATGATACTGAAGCAGTGCGTTCCGCGATTGTACGAGTTCTCAAGGATAATCCCGATTATGAAGTAGTCGGCGAAGCAGCCAACTTTGCACAAACCCTGATGATGACTGCCGCGTTAAAACCGGACGTTCTCTTGCTCGATTTGCTGATGCCGGATGAGAAAGATTTCTCAGCAGAGGAAATGAAGCGGCATGTACTTCATAATACGGGGCGGAAGCAAAGGCACCGTGCGGACAGTCTGGGCGCAAAACTTTTGATCGATAAGGTGCAGCTATTTTCCGAATTGACCCGTTCAATTAAATTGTTTGGGGATTCACGATAACATTGGCTCAGGCCGTCTACTAGATTGTTGCTGGATGCTGTCCTGAATCCACGGTATGTAATCGTGGCCGCCAGTGTGTCCAGAATGCCGTCTGCCAGGACGTGCTTGTGATACGCATCCTCATTGTTGACGATCACCACCAATTTCGAGCGCAATTAAGAGCTTTGCTAGAGTCCGTCGAAGAATGGCAAGTTTGCGCGGAAGCGGTGAATGGCATGGAAGCAGTCGAAAAACATTGCCATATCCAACCTCACGTTACCGTAATGGATTTTAATATGCCCGACGTTAACGGCTTGCTCGCTTCGCGGGAGATTTTGCGCAAACATCCCAAGGCGGTCATTCTACTGTTGACAGTATTTGCGTCTGCGCAGCTTGCCGCCAAAGCCAAAAATGAAGGCATAAAAGGTTTTTGTTCGAAGATGCAATTGGATTGCATCACTCTGGCGATTGAGTCGCTACTGCGCGGAGGGACCTACTTTCCTGAATCGTTTATTGCCCAAGGCGGGGATTGACAGTTTTCTTCCAATAAGTCGGAGGAATAAATGTCCCTAGATGAAGCACGTCGAGTGATTGCGTCCTGGCTGGAATCAATTGATGTTGTCGATTTGACGGAAGAACGGTTTGAGGCCGCCGTGTCAGCTGATCGACAATTGAATACAGCTTTCGATACTGTCGCTGCATCGGCGGTTGAGCAATTTTCAACGCAAGTGCAAACCGGACGTGTAAAGTTATTCTCCCACAGCTAATAGTTGATCGTTGCCTACCGCGATTATAGTCGATGGATTTTATCCACATGCCCGACGATGATTTCGCTGAAGTACAACGGCAGCTTGAGTCAATTGCTTCCGAACTAAAGGATGCGCCCGACCCAGAGCGCAGAAGAACGCTGCTCCGTGAAATGAGTCGATTAGTCCCAGATGCCGAGCGAATCAGCAGCCAACCGCCCAAAATGAACAGAAACCTTAACCGTGGCGACCCGTTTGCTAATCCCTGCTTCTCAGATGGGCTAGCAGAAACCCAAAGACTGCCGCCGCCGCGATTGCCCAGCCGGGGTACCGCTTCACGATTTCCTTTACGTCCTCTGCCATAGCGGTCAATTCTGTTTCACGAAGGTAGTCCGCTGCCGCCTTAATTTTGTCGCTAGCGGTTTGGGCCACTTCGGAAAGTTGACCAGCAGCGTCTCGCCCCAACTCGGTTACATTTTCCTTAGCGTTGATCGCCGTCTCTGCAACCTGCTTCTTCATACCAGTGGCTGCGGCCCCCATTGATTCTTGAGACTTTTTCAGATCGTCCATGTTATCTCCCCTTGTGAATGAATTTATTTACGTAATTCGGCGCTCATCGTGCTGTAGGACCGCCCGCGAGCCAATACTTGCTTCGTGGTAAGTGCGAGGGAATGACACACCATTACCGGTACGGGTTTACCTGAAGACTGGTCCGGTCGCGGCCCGGTCTTGGCCAGGGGTACACGAATTTCGAGAGCCGTTTAAGTAGCCTGCTGGATAGTTACGCCCAGTTGACTAGCCCAATCTACCCTCTCTTACCGAGGGTAGATGGAGCGATCCGCTAGATTTCCATTTTTGGCTGCGGCAGAAGTGAGTTCGGACGACTGGGTTGAGTTCACCCGCGTGACCGAACTCAGCCGGTATGGCTGCTACCTGGAAACCGCGAAGCACCGGACACCGGGAGCGCGAGTGACCATTAAAATAGTGAATAAGGGTAGAACATTTGAAGCAACGGCTACAGTGCTGTACTCCCGCCCGACGATGGGCATGGGCATCGCTTTTCGAGAAGTAAAACCAATCTTCCAATCGATCTTGGAGGAATGGATTCAGCAATCGTTAAGCCAGCAAAATCAAAGGCCATCGATAGATAACTGGAAGAGTAGTTCCATCCCCTCGGGAGCATTCATGATTCAGAAGCCCCGCCGCAGTCCACGAATCCCATTCATTGCCGTTGCCGAGGCCGCTTACAAGGATTCCGGCGGTCGCGTTAGTTGTCAAGTCACCACACTCAGTCTTCATGGTTGTTACGTCGAAACACCAAGTACTCTTCTCATCGGTCGCGAGGTATCAATTAAAATCTTCGCCGAGTCAGAGTGTTTTGTGGCTACGGCTAAGGTTGTCTACGAACTGCCCAACGCGGCGATGGGAGTCGCGTTCGAGGAAGTACCGTTAAAAAGCCAAGCGATCTTACGGCAGTGGCTACAAAAGGCTAGTGGCGGTCCAGAGCGCCTTTAAGAATTCTTGCGTCTCGGGAATTTGCGGACGCCGGAATAAGTTTTTATAGGGATTTTCTGATGTGATTGAGCAGGTTAACTTTTTCCTCTCTGTTGAGCCTCTACCGATGATCGCCATCCTGTGATGTATGCATCACTTCAATAGTGTCATCATTCGATCTATCGCTTCGTCAAAACGATGACGGCCCGAAAAGCTAAGTTCTAACCGTGAATCAGATTCCGCTTCGACCGTCGGTTGGACAACTCTGCTTTAACGCGGAAATCAATTCCGCATACAGGTTCGCTTTATCGAGCAGGACGCGTGCGCCGAACCTTTCGGCCAGAGCCTTGGCTTTCTCATCATTCCACACCGGTATAGCTACAATGCATCCAGCATGCATGGCAAGTTGAAATCTTACCGATTCTGGTGAGTATTCGCGCTCATCGCTCATGTGCAGCTCCAAGAGCAAGCCATCGGGCTTTAATGCATTAGCAAGCTGAATAGTTTCAGCGAACCCCTTTGTTTCACCCACCAATTCTGTGCTGGGTTCTTCATTGAGAAGTTTCACGATGGCGCAGCGCATCACGTCGCTATCGTCGGCCAACAGCACTTTGATTGACAAATATCCTCCGAGACGCGGGACGGCCAGTGTTTATAACAGATGTGTTGTTGGATACGAACGGTATGTTGTTATGTCGCACAGCCTACTGAGAGGACTAACATTTGATTCTGGTTTATTCAGGCGAGTACGTAAACTGAAAGCGTTGATAGGTGGCAGACTTTTGGCAATGCGGACAGGATGCGGTCGAACCGCCCTCGGGAACTTCCGGTCGGTAAGGCCAAAGCGAATCGTAAAGAAGAGTGTCGGACTGCGGTTCAATCTGACTGTGGCTGAATGTTCTATCGCAGTTCGGGCAGTTCAAAGTCCAGTGAGGCATCGGAACTTTCTGGCGATGGCTGGGTCACCGCCATCAATAATGCCAAAGCTCACAACAAAAGAATGTCTCATATCGAACATTGCAGTTCAGTTCGCTTCCAGACGGCTTTTAGACCGTGTTGCCACCGTGATATACGATTTGTTGCTTGAGTTGAGCGTCTACTTCGTCAACGATGGTAACGACATCAGGCAGCAGTTTAATGAAGTCCAATTGAGCTGAATTTTTGTGCAGAGTATTAAAGATGCATACTTCCAGCAGGCGTGACTCCTCAACCATAATAGGCACCGTATAACCTTGTTTCTGGCGCAAGCTTCCGTGTTGACTGGCCGCGACTGAAATAGAAGTCTGTGTGCAAGCACCCAACCGCAATCGGGCTATTACGTCGCGGAGCAATCGCGGCAAATGGTCGATGCGCTCATCAAACTTCAGGAAGATGTGCATAAGGTCTTCCTGTTTTTCCGCCATCTCCATCCAATCATGGATTACAAAATCCATTTCACGCTCAAGAATGTCAGTGACCTTCACATTGGTCACGAAAAGCGTTTCATTGTTTTTCGAGTGCTCCGTCCGGTCAGCAGCTAGTGGTCGGGTGTAACGGGGGTTTCTACAAGGCATGGGAGCACCTTGGGGAATCAGACACCATTGCAAATGTAAAAGAGATAGTAATCGTGACAATTATGAATTGTTTATATCAGATAACATCTTCATTTCTTAACGGGTCTGATAATCACCGAAACCCGGCACCTATTCAAAATGGAACAGTTTGCCGTCGAGATTTGGTTATCCTATTTCGATGAAGAGAAGCGAATTGACCAACAAACAGAAACTACTCGTTCCGTGTCCGATCTGCGGTGCCGCTATCGGCGTGCATTGCCAGATGCATTCTGGTCTCGGTCCTCGCAACGAAGTGCATGCCGAGCGGAAGTATCAGGCGGTTCAACACATCGAGGATGAGTATGGCCCACGCCGTCGCCGCTCTGCCGTAGACTCTTCGAGTTGCAGCACGTAACTTGTGGCGGCGTCTTGCATACCGCGATTCTGTTCGATAGATTCTATCCACATGCCCAACGATGATTTTGCCGAAGTATCGCGACAGCTTGAGGCGACTGCTTCAGAACTGAAGACCGCGATGGACCCAAAGGGCTCTTGCGGGAGTGGTTATTAAAAGCCTTTAAACAGTTTCGGGAATTGCGGGGAATTGCGCCCTGATCTGTGGAGTTAATTATTGTACATAGATTTCCTGATGTGATTAAGCAGCCTCGCTTTTTCCTCTCTGTTCAATTTCCAACGATGGTCGCCGCTATCTGAGGTGTGCATAACTTCAACGTCGTAGTGGTTCGCCAAAGCCACCAATAACTTCGGAGCGTCCAACAACGTCTGAGCAGTGACCTTTTTCTCGCAGATAAAACAATAAGCTACGAAAGACATTGGTACCTCGTTGCAACATCTTCCTAATATAAAAAGGCGGGAGGTTTCTCCCGCCTTTTGCACTGTTTCCCTGTGTACGTTAGGAGTACCGTTTGGGCAGAAAGTATAATCCGCTTCCGAAAGTCGTCCATACGGTGTTCCATTGAGGATGTCTTACTGTTGCGGAATGCCCCGAGTGATCCAGTGGCAACTTATTGACGCTTGAATCTGCGTTGGCACAAGACGGCGAGAGTAAGGACAGAACCGGCTTATTCCTGGTAATTTCCGGTAATTTCAAGCTGCACAACGAGATAAGTTTTCAGGAAGGCAGACTTTGTTTAGACCCTCTAGTTGCACTAGTCCGAACCTTCGCGGCAAACGGGAGACGATTGCCCGTTCCGTGGTCAACGACAGCATAACTGCCCGAATCGTTCTGCGGCAGTTTTTCAATCTGGTCCTTGGCGGTCTCAAGAGTTTCTACCGCCTTAATCCAGTTCGGCCCGTTTTCCCCGAACCAGAAAATATCGAATCGGTTTTTCATCTCACCATCCTTGAAACAATCCGGGCAGGGATTGGATTTCAGGCGGCGTGCGCTCTTCGCTTGGGGGTTTTACGCGGGAAGTTGTTCACCTCAGGATGGCATCGTTGAATGGCAGGACGCATTTCTGTGTACAGTGACATTTTATCCAGCAATGTTGTAGCCCCGTAGCTTTCGGCAAGCTCTTTCGCCTCACTGTCATTTGAGAATGACACCGCTACGGTGCAAACGGTGCCTAGTTGCGCCTTTACTAACGATGGCGTGAAGTTTCGCTTTTCAGCCAAATGCAAATCCAACAGCAACACATCGGGTTTGAAGTCGTTAAGCATCTGCATGGTTTCGGCAAAGGTTGAGGCTTCGCCAACAACGTTTATATTGCTTTCTTCTTGCAGCATCTTTCGTATTGCCGTGCGCATTATGTCGCTGTCATCCGCTATCAATACTTTACACACATGCAGGTCTCCTTTCGGGCCGGACTGGTTAAAGGGAAACACAAATGTTTGACCGCTAATGTTAGCCAATTGGGGGGCCGAGTCGGTACGCTACGGTACAGTGGACATTGAGAGTTTCCACAGCGGCTACGAACCCAAATCCGTTTGATACCCTACAGTCATGTGAGTATTGTTTTGAGCAAACTACGACTTAAACTTCATCAATGCCGAAGTTTATTCTGATTGCTGACGACAGCGAGACCATCCGCACCGTTCTTCGCACATTTTTAGAGAGCCGAGAAGGTTTTGAAATTTGTGGAGAAGCCGTAGACGGAGTGGATGCAATCGAAAAAGCGAAGGAACTGCATCCCGATTTAATAATTCTAGACTTGGCGATGCCCCGAATGAACGGCGCGGCGGCTGCTTCTGTCTTTAAACGCAGGATGCCAAAAACTCCAATAATATTGTTTACTATCTGTGACGAAGCGATGGGCAAGGCGCTGGCCTCGGCGGTCAACGTGGATTTGGTTCTTGCCAAGCCGAATGGCCTGAATGAGATGGTGACACACGTCGAAGAACTGCTAGGTTGTGAGTAGGTCGGCTCTTTCTGACCCTAAGGTGAACCCGGGCTTTGTCCGGCACCAGTGTTTTTCGAATTGTCGGATTGCAGAGCGAAAAGCTTTGCTGTCGCCTTCAAAACCTGCGCGCAAACTAACACGGGTGTTAGCGACCACGATGGCGTAGTATCGAGATGTCTTACTAGCATCCCACTGCCAAGCTTATTTTGGCCGTTCCTTGCAAAATCTGACAAATGCTCGCAAGGAGCCACCGAATGGCCCGAAAATCTGCTCCTCCAGCAAAGAAGGCCTTTATTAAGGCCAGCGTCAACGATGCTGCTGGGCGGTCCGTCCACAACACAATCCTCCAAGGTCTCCCTGACCACGAATGTACCGCGATCTTCTCTAGGCTTGATTTTGTTTCACTACCAACGCCAACAGTACTGAATGAAGCTGACGAAGCCATAAAATTCGCCTTTTTTGTGAATGATGGTTTGGCATCCGTGCTGGCAGTAATGGAGGACGGTAAGAGTGTGGAGGTTGGCCTTTGTGGGAAAGAGGGGTTCGTGGGACTTCCTTTGACGTGGGGACTCGTCACAAGTCCGACTCGCGTGATCATGCAAGTCTCGGGCAGCGGCTTCAGGATTAGCGCCAAAAACCTAGCAGTCTCTCTTAAAGAATGCCCAGCATTGGTGAAGGCACTGAATCTTTTTTCAGGTGAGCAAAGTCTGCAGGCAGAACAAGTAGCTGCATGTAATCGACTGCATGAAGTGGAAGAGCGATTGGCCAGATGGCTGTTGATGTGTCAGGACCGTTTAGGCGGTGACGTTGTCCCGCTGACGCAGGAGTTTCTGGCACATATGTTAGGAACGCGAAGAGCGAGCGTAACTGTGGCTGCTGGAATATTGCAAAAGGCTGGTTTGATTACGTATTCTCGTGGGACCGTTAAAATCACTAACCGCAAGAATCTAGAAGATGCGTCCTGCGAATGTTACGAAACAATCGCGCGTCAAACCAAAAAGTGGCGAGCAGAATCTAGATCGACGTCGTAGCCGGACCTCGGAGGATTCGAGTTGATGCACTTTGGAATAAGTGACTTCATTCAGGGGAAAATGCCAGTTCAAATCGTTGGTAGTTCGCTGCTGCTGAACAATGCGGACAATTAACGCTCTGACCGCCTTCGGGAAGCTCCGGTCGATACGGCCAAAGCATGTCGTATGGCATCACGGATGAATACCCCTCAATCGTGCTATGCCGGAATGTCTTGTCGCAGTTCTTGCACTTCAGAGTCCACTGGGGCATCCGTACCTACCGTTCTCGCCGGGATGTTAGGAAAAACGTGGTGTGGAAATTCTCTTTATAAATACCAGTTTGCGATGGCGATGGTTATTTTCGATATGCTGCATCGCCCGCAAAGCCGACGCCGTGATAATAGGGACGGACAATTCAGCGCCTAATTCAGCAAGCGTTTTCTTTGTGAGCTTCTTGGTTGCGGCCACAGGGACGATGATCCCACCACACGCGTTTAGAGAACTATCCGATATTGCACACATGTCTTCATTCCCTTAATTTGTCTTCAATTTCGTCGCATCCATGCGCTCCTGTTTTTCCCGTAGGAGCTTATCAATCTCTTGAATCAATTTTAGAAGTTTAGTAGGGTCGTGTTCGGTGGCCGCTTGCTCGCACAATTCTACCCAGCGTGCTTTGGCTTTTCCTTGCATTGCAGCGTCGACCTCTGAGCCGATGGTACGCTTACACAGGTCGATTCATGGATATTCCAATGCAGTGTATCTTATCTGTCATTGAGGAACATCCTGCGTCAGTCCCGCGTTTCATAGAACTCCCGGTAAGCGTCTAGGAATATCTTTCTCGTCGCTCGCTCCTGCGCTATTTCGCGCTCGGTCAGGACATGGTGTGCTCGGCTATTGTCAGCGGCACTCTTGGCTGTGCGGTACGCCATCATTTTCTCGAACAGCGCGGTGAAATTCTCCGACAGGCGTTGTGGCTCCGGGCGGCCCGTTCGAAGTGCGCCCCACGCATTCAACACATCTTGCATTGCCTCGTCTGGGTCGATATCTCGTTCAGCTGCCATCCGATTAACTCCCTGCGAAATCACACCTTCCGCGCTCCCTTATTCCCGCAAGCGTGAAATCTTTTCAATATAATCATCAGTCGCGACCTGAAGCTCAAGTATCAGCGTAAGTCGTCTTGACTTGTCAGTCGGAGCCGGACTTTCGATGTCCGCACGCAACGCGGCGTCGGCCTTTTCCATCTTGTACTTTGCGGCGACCACATCTGGGGGTAATCTCACGGGCTACCATCCTCTGTCTTCGCAAACCCGCGCGGGGCAAATAAACGTCGATTGGATTTCAAAAAGTAGTGCCGAAACCCAGTGGTGGTTACCAGCAAGAAAAATGAGGCGGGAGAGAGTTCCCGCCTCAGCTGATTCGCTGTGTTCGTAGAAGTACCGTTTGACCCGAAAGTATATCCGCTTCCGCGATTCGTCTATACGGTGTTCCATTGAGGGTGTCTTATCCTAAAATGTGGTTGTGTCCTTGCGGCTATACCATTCGGTCGTTTGTTTGATCTGGTCCCGCAATCTCTTGATTCTGCCTAAGGCACCGGAAAACCTGAGTCTAATCCATCAGTAAACCTAGCGACGCTACGTTAACTTTGCCATACTAATCAGGTTATTGCCCGATTCCCTGTCGCGCTGTACGTCGGAAGTATGGAAGTATGGCTGAATCAGGGAGGCCCAATGAGCGAGATTGGTCTGCGCGAGCCATTACGTCTGAGACCTCAGGCGATGTCGCTAGATGAAGCCCGGCAAGTGATCACTTGCTGGCTTGAATCGCATCGAGACTGTGGACCCTATCGATTTGACCGAGGAGCGGTTTGATGCTGCCATAGCGTCTGATGCACGCTTGAACGCGGCCTTCGATATCATCGCTGCGTCAGCAGTGGAGCAGTTTTCAGCACACGTGCTGCACGGACATGTGAAGTTAGCTCGGCGCCTTCCGATGTCCACGCGTCATTTTGGATAGTGGCAATCGATGCAGGAAAGTTAATGACTCGCGACGCCAGATTGTTATCTGCGATTACTCTCATCACAGTTCCTACGATTCAGTACGGTGGCTATTTCCTTTTGACCTCACTCGTGAATAAAGCCAGCGGATATATGGACAATCCGTTGCGTCAGAATTTCTTCCGCGCAGGCCACGCCCACGCAGGCGTTATTGTGATTCTTTCATTAATTTGTCAGATACTTGCGGACGCGGCGGCTCTTCCATCGCCGCTACTGTGGTTCGTTCGAATAGGAGTGCCGCTGTCAGCGATTCTTATCTCGATGGGCTTCTTCTTCTCTATGCTGCCGCCAACGGCTACGCAACCTAATGGAGCGATCTCTTTGATTTATCTCGCCGCTGTAATTCTCGCTATTTCGGTTCTTACCTTGGCCATCGGGTTGATTCGAATGCCGTCTTCCACTTAAAGGACATTACTATTCGAAGTTGCCTGGGCAAGGGCTATATCCGTGCGGAATACGCGTCAACCGGCGTGGGCGGTAAGGAATCTCCGTTATAGATATTCGTGAAGCGAACTCGAATCAGCCAGAAAACCAGCATCACCAGCGGCAATATAGTCAGAAAGATAAGGACGTTCGATTTGCGCACAAACACCGGGAAGATTCGCTGACGTCCCATGAAGAATGAACCCGAAGCGATAAACAAACCGAAGCACATACGCCATAGATGGCGTGCGATACGCCGTGCGCCAGAAATGCCACCGCTTAAGAGCATACGAATATCGCCCACAGCGGCAAGCAAAACAACGGAGCCAAGGAAAAAGTCCATACCGGCAGGTACTCCGTCATTCACCCGGCCAGTTGCGACTTTGAAACCATAGATCACGCACGCGCTTCCAATAGCTAATGCGACGATAAGTGCAACCCAATCCAGTATGCCGGTTTGGTGATCTCTCCGTTTGGCAGTCATCCATGCCGTTGCGATCACGTAGCAGGTCACAAGGCCGCCGAGAATATTGCCGGGCTGGGATTTGATGTATGCCAAATACACCCCGCTCGCAGCGAGAGTCAGCATGGATACCGAAAATACGGTCCCAGCGGAGGCGTGGTTGCGGGAACCTTTGCGCACAGATATAGCTACGGTGCCGGACAGCAAACCCACAGTCCCGGCGCACACATGAAGAATCAATATCGGGGAGAATTGCATGCCCACCCGTCTCTGTATATCTAATGTCAGTGGTTATAATAATTATACGCGAGTGAGAGATGAACGTTTCACTATTTCTAAGACCTCGCTTGTTTGTTCTGCGCTCGCTAAAAGGCCCGCCTTGACGAAGCGGTAGACTCGCACTATCGAATCCACCTCTTCAGGTACACTCGTTTCTGAAGCAGACTTCTGTTTGGAGTGAGCTATGCCGTATACGTTTGACTTCAATACAGTGTCGACGGTTGGCTTGGAGTCGTCGCCCGTGGCCGCTGCGCTAGCCGGTCTACGGGCGCACGAAGCCCGCTACTTCAAGACCAAGTACAACCACGTCTTCACGGTGGAACCAGCCGCCAAGTCAAGAACGCAATCGCGTGGGTGGAACGTATCCTCAAGGAGGAGCGCGACATCGTTATCTCGTGTCGCCCGCTCGAAGCGACAGCCTTCCAGATCGAGAACATTCGGATGGCATACGTGTTCTACGCGTGTGGTCTCGCGATCAATGTGATGTACACCATTGATGACCCCAGAAGCGGGCCGTCGGGGTTCAAGCTCTCTGAAGGCATGGAAGTCCCAGCCGAGCTTGCCCCTCGGTTCAAGTTTGCCACTCAGAAGTCGAAGTTGGCTGGCGTCATTCGCGGTTCGTACTTTGCGTTCAAGGGAGACTACTGATCGGGTTGACGGGCCGAGCGCAATCGACGGCATGCCGGAAATCGCGGGAATGAACATGCCCTGAACTATTGCAACTGGCTCCCGCTGAAGTGAAGGCGGTCATTCGAGAATCAAAAAGAACGCGCTCACTGTCCGGCCTTCACTTTTGATTTGCAACAAATTGCAACGATTCGAAATTGCAACGATTGCAACAATGGCAACAAATCGTAAATTGCGACGACCGATCAAAAACCGGCAAAGACCTTCAAGAGCCAAGAAATTCTAATAGGCAGAAATATTGTCGCCTTGTCGGCCTATTGCGTTTTCAAACTCGCCGTCCTAGTAAAATTTATTTTGAACTTTGCAGACCGAACGTTTTTCGCCTGGTTTCTACCGGCGCTTTCCATAACGGTATCGCCGCCGGTGCCGACGATCATCCCAACGAATGACAAAATAGATGACCAGTCCAACGACAAACAGATACGCGAAACCTACAAGCAGGCTGACACGTAGGAGCCATACACTCGGTAGGACAATTAACAACGCAAGAAATAGGCTCCAAATGTCGTGCTTTCCGTTAGCCATTTATATCCTCAAGGTCGCTAAATTCGTCGGGCATGTTGTCTCCATTTGATTTTAAAATCCGTGCAACAAAACCGGGCAACGAACCGGGTCAGCGCAGAATTACTAAAAGTATGACGACACCAACGAATAGAAAAATGTGCAACATCCCTTCCGCTTCGGATAATGCGGTGTTAAATCTCTGCCAATTTGCGTTCATGAGTTTTCCTTTGATTTGGATTAGATGAATTCGGTGAATTTGGAAATATAAATTTGTCTTCAGCAGAGTCGCCATTGCACGCCGAGATAATTTCTTGCCGTGCTTCGTGGGATTCCCACGCCATCCGCAGAGCGCGGCGAGTTTTGCCATTGTTGCCGCCTAGAATCTTGAAGGTTTCATCTACGCGCATTGCTTCCTCTTTTCGACTGGACGAATCACTTTCGCGGCAAAATCGATTCCGAATCCGGCTTAATTGCCGTAATACCGTTCGCGCTCTGCCGTTGCATACGAAGGCGCTACCTTCCCGGTGCTCCAATCGAAGTTGGCTTTGTACGCTTTCAGCAACCGCTGATGAAGAGTCAAGCACACCGTCCGGTTTGGCTCCGGTAGTCTGTCCACTTGATTTAATAGAGCGGCAAGGATGATGGGTAACTCCGAACCGTCCAGCGTGAGTCTTACTTTTGTCTTGTCGATTTCCATTTTCGTCTCCGTAGAATTCGTAAATCGTTATCTAGTTGCGTACTTCGATTACGGGAATGGGCCGGGGTAGAAAAATATCGTGGGCTTCGCGCAGATGTCTTTCATAACCAGCGATGTTGTAAGAACCGCAGTCGGCTTTCTTTGCCAGTCGGCTGGACCATTCGCACTCTTTTATCGGGCAAGCCATCGCTTTAATGCTTTCATTCGGGTCCAGTTTCATTCGCGTTGGCCGGTAGGTCGCTGTCGCTGGCATCGCTGTCGCCGCCGGTCCAGCTGCGGCCACTCTCTTGAGTGCGCTGGCCAGCGCAGCGGCGACCGCAGTAGCCTTGCGCTTATTTCGTTTCATACACACTCATTTCTCCGGTAGATTCTTGCGAGTTTGGCCGGATTGGCGACGGCCAGTTGCAAGCGGAGTAGTTCGGAGTGGGCCGCACCGTGGATGTACGCTTCGTTGGGATTGGCAACGATGCGTTCCAAAACGGCTATTGCGGATTCAGCGCGTTGCCGATCTTTGGCTTGTTTGGCGAGTTCGCCTTTTAAATTCTTCACTTGCAACGCGGCCAGTGCGATGGCTACCGCGACGGCCAGCGCCTTGTAGTTTTTCGGGTCCATTGCTGCGATTTGTTGCAACGCTTGTTTGTGACTCATCTTTTTATCCTCGTTTTGAATTTGAACTCGGTTACTGATTGGCGCGGCGTTGCGCCAACACTAGAAGTAATTCCACGTCGCGCAATGAATCGAGCGAGTCGCGATTGTTCAATGCCCGGATGGCATCCTTGAGCCAATAGGAAGTGCATGGGCTGGCTAGTAGCTGTCTTTCGTTTGGCTGCGTTGGTTGCATTGCTTCTATTATGGCCATTGTCACGTCTCCTACCGGCTTATAACGGTCAAGTGCAGGTTAACTTTCTCGTGCTGCTCGCCATAACCGATGCGAGCAGAATAAAAGTTAATCAAGCGGCCTTCAAAACGGCCATTTGTTCGGCCAGTGTCCATAAGGCCTTGTTCAAATTGACAGAGCCGGAAATATTCTTAACTTCGCGGCTGCGCACGTTGCGCCCCCGGCCTTCATCGGCGGCTTGATCGAATGCGCGATTGCCGCCACGCAAGGAAGATTCTTGCAACCGGTTGAATGTTGACCAAAGATCATTGCCGTTGTCGTTGTGGCGACGTGGTTGGAGCAATTGGCGTGGTTGAATTGCGGAGCCGTCAGGAAAACGGAGAACGTGGGTTGCTTCAGCTAACGCCATCTGTTCGCCAGCATTCAGCGTGATGGCTTTCCATTGCTGGATTGTCTCGCCAACGATTGGCGCATTTTCTAAAATGCGCGATGAACCTTCAATCACCGCATCGATGACGTTTCCGGTATGGCGAACCTTTATTGCGTCCAAGAGACTGTCAGCTACCACCATTCCGTTGCTGCAAACCAGCCGGAACACGCCAGCCTGAAGAGAATATTGGCTAGAGCCGTCATGAGAATTAATCAGGACAACTTCTAGGAGTGAATCGCCTACCGTAGCCATCGCGGAGTTTTGCGACCGGAAGCGCAGCATATGTTTGACATAACCTCGCCGCAGATCGTCGCGAGTCTTCGATTCGCTGGCCATCACTACATCCCACTTGGCCGCTCGCATCGCCTTGACTACATTGATGGTTGGAATGAAAGCGTAACGGCTGGACTGTTTAGTGCTAGGTTGCGTTGCGAATACGGACGGTGCGTAGCGGAGAATCTGTTCGTTTGAGATTGGAGAATTTGAGAGCATGTTTCCTCTTTTATAAGTGCGTTTAACTGCATTCAATGTAGTTGAGTATATCAAGCGGCTTGTAGAAGTAAATAGCACTTTAGACTGGTTTTTACGCTAGTACTTAATTGGTTGGATTATTTAATCTTTTATTCGGCGAACGTCGGGCAGGGCTGCGCGACACTCAGGACTGTGACAGCGACCTTCTTTGTTGAAGCGATGGCTACCATTGTTATACGTGGGACACGGTGGATATTTTCGGACGCGAGCCGATCTGGCCTTTTTGGCATTCAGACGTGATGCGGCCACTTTCGCCTTGCTGCGCGATTTGCCGCCACGAATACCGATCTTACTTAGATATGTTTTGTGTTCCACCATGACGATTATAGCCAATGTGACCGGTATGTTGTGCGTCCAATGCGCACAGTGCGCATGGTTGTTTGCTGAAGTGTGCGAGACAGCGGCCATCATTGATAGATTCGGCTTGTGTTCTAGGTCCAAGCGGCTCGCCGGTAGTACACCACGTTCCAGCGCCACGCATGCGAGCCTCGTCTGCTTTTATAGCTCGCATAGCCTCTGCCACTTTCGTGGCCGTTCGTTTGGTGCGGTATCCCTCGATGACAATGCGGCGTAGTAGACCAAAATGGTAAAGCAATTCTATTGCGCGGTGAAAAAGGTGAAGCTGGCGAGCAGGGGAAAGATAGTTTTGTTGAAGGCCCTCGCGGAGCAACCGGAATTGGGATTCAAGGTCCAATTGGACCCGCTGGAAGTGTCGGCGCGAGCGGTGCGCCAGGTCCACGTGGGCCAGCTGGCGACATAAGTGCGGCGGTGCATAATGCGCTTGAAACTGTCAATGCACGTTTGGCCGAATTCAAAATTGAACTGCTGGCCGAAATCAACGCAAATGCGAAAGCTGCATCGTAATTAAATGCCTTCAATCTAAGTTGGGCTACGGACTAAAGCCGCAGCCCAATTGCCTTTCTAGTTGCTTTCTACGGCAAGGACAATGCCCAAAATTATTTCCATAAATCAACCGTTCGGTATGTGGGGAGACATGCTGGCTATCGGCGATAAAATTTATACTCTCGATAGCGATGGCGAGTTTCAGCAAATTTATGGCAAGAGCACCAAGCCTGATCGCTACCCCGGCGACAGTGCTCCCAATAACGACGGAAGAAAATCCAGTTGCGTTGAAATTGCCTTGAACGTCTTGCATGTAGATGCGACGCCGGTTCGGAAATTCAAAAAGAAGCGCGGTGAGGACACGTCGGTACCAATAAAACTCATAGAAAAACTTTTTGCCACTGGTTGGACAGAACTACCCTTACAGGATAATCCGGTCGGTGTCGTCATCCTTATATTGGCGCGAACGCCGCATGATTTGTTCATTGTGTGCGGCGATCAAAACAGCCGCCATGCTTTCGCCATCACAAATGGGACGGTGCACAACATCAAATTTAACTCGCTGACCGACCGGGTATTACGGGTGTGGAAGAAAGATGTCGTCACCGGCGATTAGTAAAGATTCATTGGGTATTTATCTCGTAGGAGCACGTTTTCATGAGCACCATCGCTATAGCCGGTCTAATTATCGCTGTGGCTCTGTTATTTGTGGCCGCGCCATCGCCATATCAGTCGTGAGCAATATTTGCGGGGCAAAAACCAAGCTAAAACAAAAGGCCGTTATTTCTAGCGGAGCGGCACTACGATTATTGGAAGGTTTAGTCGGGGCCGATAATCCCTTACCGGCCCTCGTTTTCCTAGCTGGCAGAAACAACGGCATCAATGCCATGCGGAACGTCATGCGTGTTATCGAGCAATGACGCGGCAACCCGGCCAGCTATAGGCGGTGCGGAAATGGCTGGTGGGTCCACGTGTGGTTCGTAATGCTTTTCAGATGGCTGCAATTTCACGAATACAAATGCCGCAATAAAAAATACAGCGTCAGTCCTCATACACCCTCTTTTTTGTTTTATTGGAATCCAGCTGTGAAAAACCAGCCTAACTTTAATTACCAGCGAGGCTGCGCTGCCGATAAAACATCAGCGAATGGATGAAGACCAAGGATGGGGTATGCTACTGGATGTACGCTTTCGCATTAATTTTAATTTTGGTAGTTTTGGTTTCGGAAGGCCGCAAATGTCCAGACGCTCAGAAATGCTCGCTGGCTACGCACGTCGAGCTAAAGCCAATCAGCCACAACAAAATGAAGTTGCCATACTTCGCAATCGGCTGCTGGATGATGGTTTCCAAAGATTACGCGAGGATTTAAAAACTGCCTTCGAACAACAGATTGACGAATTCCACAAAGAGCCTGATTGCGCGGATACGTTAAAACTTGAGTCGATGGGTGAAAACGGGTTTAGTGTTCAAAAAAGGGATGATGCCGAATCTAAAATAGATGTGAAGTGTGATGCCGGGAAACGCTCTGTGGCCATTTCATGCAAAAGGCCCACCAAATTTACTCATTTTATAGAAGTGATGCTCAACAGCAATGAAACCGGGACGTATCTCTATCAAGGCGAGAGCAGGAAAGATAAAGATATGAGTGTGACTTCCGATGTTGATTGGATTGTTAGTAAAGCCTTGCTTGCACTCTATGGCGTGGAAGGCTAGTCGCGATACACTCTAAATTATTGCGATTCCTTGATCTTCTGCATAATCCTATCCAATATTGCGTCATCGCCGACCTTTGGGCCGGCGTGTGTCATTCCACGCCCAACACGTATCTGCTCTGCCTCTAAGTCGTATACGATTTTGTAAAGCGCGTGAAAAGCAACTTCATATCGCTTCAAGACTCTTGGCAAGTCTGAATATCGCAGTGGTGTTAAAAAGAATTTGTGTATCGCATCGTTGCGCTTGTCGTAGAGCGTGCCTAGCTCTGTATACAGACCTTCGGTTATGACGCCTTCCGTCAAAGCTATTTTTTGGATTTTTCGCTCTGTGTAATATGTGCCGTCGATTTCTTGCGAAATCAAAGATTGATCTACCGTTGAATCTCCATTGTCGATTTGTTTCTTGAGTATTAAAGCTATGCGCAGCAGTGCGTCAGTGATGGACGCATAGAGGTTCTGTCCCGATTCCTGTAGAAAAGTAGAAGGCGTATTCTCCTGAGAAGTCATTGAAGGAGAAAGCCCCGGAATCTCTGCGAGAGGTTCAGGGCACAGGAGGAATACGCCATGGCG
>Ga0185299_10002821_pt1 | contig 25328 bp, 31 predicted proteins | sample PaiPotPPA55metaG_FD_128002 | JGI IMG/M metagenome (GOLD analysis project Ga0185299, IMG submission 128002) | Iron sulfur acid spring bacterial and archeal communities from Banff, Canada, to study Microbial Dark Matter (Phase II) - Paint Pots PPA... ...
CCGGCCTTTACCACCTTGTCCAGTCGCGCCTCAATCTGGTCACCCGCCGCGGATTCGGCGACCGTAATCGGCTGCTCTAGCCTCAGAACGAGCGCAACGTCGGCTGGTAGTGCTCGCTGAGGACGAGGTCTGGCCACTGCGGCAATGTCTTGAGGCGCAGTAAATGACAGCGAGCTCGAAGCCGTATATTGTTGGCAGTTGCTGAACGCGATCGTGTTGCGGCTCTCACGCCCATCGCCGGTAATGACCGTCAGTTCGGCTGCGGACGGAAGCAGCCGCCGCTGGTCCGCACCGAGCCGTACCCGACCGTAGGTGACGGACTGGCGGGCGTCGCGGCAATCGAGATCGGGCGGTATTCCTTCAGCGCGAGTGTCCAAACGGGCAATATCCAACGACTCCTGGTCCACCCAGAATGAGCCCGAATATGCCGTAGTCGCAGATTTCCCGTGTATAGTCAAGGTGTACCCGCTGTTCAAAATAGGCATGTGGAAATCGAACCGATGCAGTGCTCGCTGATCGCGCGTTTCGAGGCCTGCGTATTTCACCGTCGCGGCCGAAATGACGAACAGCTTTAGGATCTCGGTCACCAAGTCACCGTTGCCGATTGCGCCCGCGCCGATCCAGGTTTGGAGCGGCTCGGAAGTGAACTCCGAGGAACCCGGCCAGGCGAACAGTTCTGTCGTTTCGGCGAAAAGTACTTCTAAGCGCAAGCGCTCGCGGAATTGAACCTGCCCGGTGGGGCCACGAATCGACCGCTCCATTGACTCCTGGCAGCTATAGTTCCCTAATCCGGCGGCGCTCGCCCGAATATGCTCCCGAACACGGACCCAAAGATCCATCCCGGCATCCGTCTGTGCCGCTACGCCACATGCGGCTGCTATAAACACTGTCAGGGCGCGGATCATTCTACGTGTTCCGTGTGGTTCGCGCATGGGTGGGTTTCTTCGCCGCCGTCGCCTGTGAACTTGCCGCGAAACTGACTTGTTCGCCCCCTGGTGGACCGAGGTGCGAAGACTCCTTCTCTTTACCAAGCCCTTCGAGCACTCTCCGATATGTCGTCAGCCAGGCTTCGAAGGGCGAGCTTCCTCCAGCATTCGACCGCGCCGGTTGCTTATGCTTCTCGTAGCTGCCCACAGGGTTTTCCTGGACAAAACTGCTTCGGCTGGTCATCGTGAGAAATCAGGCGGGCCAGGGGCCGCAAGCGGGTGCAGTCACCGCTTGACAGGACGGCGGCCCATGGTAGTCAGAAGATCATCTTTCCAGCCGATTCACCGCTCCGTTCCAGCTTATTCTGAGCCCACAAATTTGGCTATACCACGCGTTTGGTAATTTCTCGCGATCACGCCCAGTAGCAGCGATGCGTGGGCGCCCGTTGAGCTTCGACCAGCCCACTCAGTTTACAGTCGCCAGGACCGCCCCTGAGGTTACGATGCAGCTGGTCTGCGCCTGAACATACCAGAGGCCGGGCGTGATGCGCGGGTCTAAAGTCGCATTTATCTGTCCGCTCGATTGGTCCCAGAAATATAGCCCGGCGTTCTCGTTCAACGTGACGGTTTGACCGCCGCCGTTGGCTGGCGTCCAGAACAACTGATTGCCACCAAGCCCGAATCCGCTCCCCCACACGATGACCGTACTTCCCGCCGATATCGTGCTTTGATAATTCCCGTTTGTTACCGCGGTAATCGCCGGGCTGGCCACCGAAGGGCAGCGTAGAACCGAGATGGTGCTGCCGATTTCAATCAACGTCAGGTCTTGTCCAATTTCCAGCGGTCCTGCGTACCCAGCCGCGCGCGTTCGATTGATGATGGCTTGCGAGCCCCCTCCAGTCTGATCCACGATGTGCGTGTACACCGCGAGCTTCGGCGCCACTTGGTTAAAGATTCCCGCGGCTTGCTCCGGCGTAGTGTGATAGCCGAGGATCACATCGTTCGCGGTAGTCGCTCCCGGAGGATTTAGAAGTACTTCATGAACGAGAACATCCGTCCCTTGGGCGTAGTTGACCAGGTTGGGGCTGGCCGTCGTATCTCCCGAAAACACGATTGAGTGACCCTCGTAATCGACTCGATATCCAAAAGCGGGTTTCACCACGCCGTGATCCACAAGAAAGGCCGTGACGGTGACGCCATTGTTTTGATATACGACGCCCTCATTCTGTATAACGGTGGTCTGGAATTGTATGCCGCCGCCAGGCAGGAGTTCGACTAAATCCCGCCGGATATGTGTATTGGTTGCATAGGCATTGGCGACTTGAGATGTGAGATCCGCGGTGCCGGCGGGCTGATTGACGTCCTGACCCGGTCCCCAGACGGATAGCGGAGTGTTGCCCCGATCGCTCCAGGTGACCTCGTTCATCCACAGTTCGGGCAGCCCTTCGGTGTGGTCGGAATGCAAATGGGTGAGAAAAACGTGGCTGACGCCAGTACGGCCCAGTTGCGCGAGCCGGTCGGGCACGCCGTGGCCGCAGTCAAAGAGAAGTACTTCGGGTCCGGCAACAACCAGCAATCCAGCCTCGGCCCGGTCAGGGCTCAAGGACGGACCTGCAGTTCCCAGGAGACGAACATACATTACAGGCTGGGCCGCAGCCGGGACCGTACAAAAGGAGAGGAGCGCGAAAACAAACGAGATCGAGGGTTGGAATTTGTGTTTCAGAGTGCACATCTTGTTCTTCATATTAGTTGAAAGGCGCGCAAAACTTGTCCGAATGTTTCGGATGGCAACGGAATCCCTGTCTTGCTGCCGTCGATCTACCAAGTTTCTGGTATGGCGTCCGACCCCTTTTCCCGAAATAATGGGGCGGCATCAGACAAGGTCTGAAGATTTAAGACGCGCCACGCGTACCAGTCAGCGGAAGGAGCCGGCTATGATATTCCGCATTCCTATTGGGCTGGCATTCGCTGTTGCGGCTCTTGCCACAGACGCTCTCGCCGAGCCAGAGTCGAAACTGGTGGATCTCAATGTCATTGCGCTCGATAATCATGGACAGCCGGTCAACGATCTGACCAGCGACGACTTCAAAGTGAGCGACGCGGGAAAACAACAGAAGATCGCTTTCTTTCGGCACAACGACAGCAGACTGCCGCAGGCCCCAGTGCTGGGGCCGAATGAGTTCTCGAACCGCTCTGCAGCCGAAGTCCCGCACGCCACGGTGATTCTCTTCGACCTGCTGAACGAAGGCTTCGGCACTCGCGGAGTCGCTGCGAATGAGCTCATTCACAACCTGCAGCGCATGGAAACGGCCGACTCCCTATATCTGTATATCTTAACGGTGGATGGCAGGCTTTATCCGGTCCGTGGTTTTGCAGACGAAGAGCGACAAGGTCGCGAACAGGAGGGCGGAGCCTGGACCAGCCAAATCAAGCCCCTGATGGACACAGCAATGCGGACCGTTTTGCGCATGCGACCCTCTGATATCGATGTGGCGGTCCGGGTGCAATTGACCTTCGCTGCGCTTGACGCGCTGGCTGTACAACTGTCGCGGGTTCCCGGTCGCAAGAATATGGTCGTCTTGGTCCGGTTCGCTCGGACCCCGGCGTTTTTGTCGATTTCACACCACTGGTGCGGCAGATGAGCCAGGTATTCGACCGCTGCGGCGTGGCGATCTATCCGGTGCGCCAGGTGAATTTAGGCCATCAGGATAACGTCGGCGCAACGTCCGGCGATGGGGCCGCGGCAGGTGACCGCACCGATCTTGCGAGCCTGGAGACTCTCGATCAATTCGCGGGCCTGACGGGAGGCCGGCCGAATGCGGGCAGGGATACAGGCGCCGTCCTGAAGCAAGCCATGGACGATTTGCACTCCAGCTATCAAATCGGATATGACCCGCCTGCGGGGAACTGGGACAGCAAGTTTCACAAACTTCGCGTTGAGTGCAAGCGCAAAGGAGTGCGCATCCAGGCCAAAACGGGCTACTATGCCTGGCCGGAGCCGCCGGGAACTGAGACCAAACAAGTGATCGAAGCGGCCATTTCTCCCGTGTTCGACGCCGCCGAAATCGGGCTGCGCGGTACCCTATCGACCGATCTGAAAGACCCAGGCGCATCGCATTTCGAGGTTCGCATCGATGCCAACGACATCGCTTTCAGTCACGAAGGTGATCAGTACACAGCACAGCTAAGGCTCGCCGTGATCGGTTACCTTGCGGACGGAAGGACGCAGGCATCCGCGGTCATTCCCCTTGACCTTAGTTACAACCCACAGAAGTATGATGAAGCTCTGAAGGAGGGGATTCCTACTCACAACTTGGTGCTTGGTGACAACATGAAGAAAGCGCGCTTGATTGTGTTCGATCGCGGTTCAAACACCTTCTGATCGCTGACCATTCTCATGCAACCGGGCGTCCCAAAATAGTGTTCAGGTAACGGCTCAGCGATCGAGTTCGAAGGCCAGATATTGAAAACGGCCATCCCGCTCGATCTGGAGCACCACCGGATCGCCAGGTTTCAAATCGCTGAGCGTGGATCGCAGACTATCCAGCAAAGCCACCGGAGAAGTGTTCACCGCGTCGATGATATCGCCGGGCTGAAGATCGATGAACTGCGATTGACCTCCGGCCGCCTTAGCCGCGACGATGAGCCCGTATTGGCGGCGCAGGCCCGGGATCAGGGACGCAACATCCTTGTCAAGCTCGATGCACAAGATGCCCAGGCGGGCAATCAAATTCTTTTCCGGATGTATGAGCCGCTCCAGAAGATTACCCTTATCCTCACGCTCCCGAACCACGGGCGTCTTATTCAACTCTTCTTCTCCACGCAGAATCGTCAATTTAAGCTTGTCGCCGGCCGCCCGCCGGAAGATATGGTTTTCCAGTTGAGCAGCCGACAGCATTCTTTGTCCGTCCAAGGCCACGACGACGTCCCTCCGCTTCAGGCCGGCCTCGTCAGCCGGGCTGTCGGGTTCCACATCCGCCAGAATGACGCCGTGGTCGCGTGCCAGATTAAGCCCCTTGGCCATGACGGGAGTAATGTTCTGGGCGTAAACGCCGATTTCGCCGCGCTGGACGTGGCCATTCTTGCGCAATTGCAGGTAGACCTCTTTCACTGTGTTGGACGGAATCGCAAAGCCCAATCCCTCGTTTCCTCCGGATTGCGACAGGATGAAAGTGTTCAATCCGGCCAGTAGCCCGTTCATACCGACCAGGGCGCCGCCGCTGTTGCCAGGATTAATCGAGGCATCGGTTTGCACGTAAACCATCGGATTCTCTTCGCCAATTGAGCGCGCCGGGGCGCTCACGACACCGAACGAGACTGAGTTCAGCAGTCCCATTGGAGCGCCGATCGCGAGCACCAGGTCCCCTTGCCGCAGCCGATCAGAGTTCATGAATTTCAGAGCAGTCAAGCCCTTTTCATCTATCTTCACGACCGCCAGATCCGACTCCGTGTCGATGCCGATAATTTTGGCGTCGACGCTCTTCAGGTCGCCGGGATCGTCGGCCGTCTCGTGCCGTGCAGACGCCCGTGCGAAGACGACTCTCGAGGTCACAGCGCCCTTTACGACGTGCGCGCTGGTGACAATGTATCCGTCGGGATCGACGATCACGCCTGACCCCGTGGTTTCTTCGCGTCCGAAGAGGCTCACCGGGTGCCCGGATGTCGGATCAAGGGAGCCGTATCCGGTGACCACAATCTGCACTACCGCGGGCGCAACCCGCTGTGAGAGCGAGCGAATCTCTCCGCTGAACTCAATGAGTGACGACGTCTTGCCGGGCGGAGACGCGACTTGCGCTGCAAACGCCGTGGTTGTCGCGGCGATTCCTATCATGATCGTCAATAAAACTCTCATGCTGTTCTCCCGTTGCCCACGCTGGCCAACTGGATCGGACTCAGCAGGTCACCCGTAGTCAAAAGCTCAAACCAAATTCAATGGTCACATTTACCCAATGGTCAGCGGTGCCAATTGCAGGTATATTGGCCACCGCTTGCCCATTGGTCGAAGCGGCGATGAATTGAACGGTAGTCCCGACGCTAAAATTGCGGTTCTGGTCGAGAAAGTAGCGCACGTTTCCCAATCCGTAGCCTCCCCAGCCACCCCGAGACGTGCAGGAGTAGCAGTTGGTGGCGATGTATCCGTTCGATGGTATGGTCTCGGAGTAATGCAGGTAGGCAGTTCCACCACCGGCAGATACCTCAATACGTTTGAACGGCGTCGGGATAAAGAATCGTCCGCCGACAGGGACCATGAATTCATGATCGCCGCCCTGAACCGGCCCAAGATCGGTGACCTCGGTGTTCTGGTTATTTGCGGCCCCGAAAACCATCTCCAGGCCGATATCGGCCTGGAACCAGCGTTTGAACCGGTAGCCATAACCGACCGTAAACAGCGGCGCCGAGCCGAGGTAGGTCGTCGTGGTGCCAACTGGAACCGCAGCCCCGCCGCCGACAGTTATGTTGTTGCGATGAAATTCCTCTTGGCCGAAGCCAAGAGTCGCAAGAATCAGCGAGCACGTGAGCGTCAGGAGGGCTCTTTTGATCATGCCTGAGTGTAAGCCCGAGCGTTGCGGCTTTTGTATACCAACGATGCGCGATTTTCATCCGGGCGACAACCGGTACCTTCCATCCCCAACGGACGGGAGAGCATTTCTACCATGGTCTTCGTCCGTAGAGTACCGGCAACTTGGTATTTCAAACCAGAGGCTTCCGCCATACACTCAAGCTAAGTCAAATCCCCAACACACAAAACGGGCGCTCCCTTTCCTCATCGAAACCCTCTTGGAGGGCCCGTTTTGCCCCTTGGATTCACGGGCATGGCCGTATCCCTCGAGCATGTCAAACGAAGGGATCGCTGTGTTAGGCGGCGGACAGAGTGGAGCGAGTGCCCGGCGTGAGTTGACCGTCGGTAATCTCCTGGCAGGTTAGACAAAGAGCGGCCCAAGGCAACGCATTCAACCGCCGTTCCGCGATTTCTGTTCCGCATTCCAGGCAGAGGCCGTAAGATCCCTCATCGAGGCGCAGCAGCGCTTCATAAACCTGGGAGAGCAGCTCAGTCCTTCGATTCAAAGCGTCTATAGCGATGTCGCGTTGGCTGGCGAGAACCAGCTCGTCCATAGAGTCGGGGACCTTTTCGATCACGATCGCCTCCGGATTGTGATGGCTGGCCATGAGTTCCAATCTTTTCGATTCCAGCATCTGCCGGTACGTTGCGATTTTATCCGTATTCATGAGGAGTTTGCCTTCAGGCACCAAGTTATTCAACTTTCGCGATCCCAGCAATCGCGGCGCGTGGGTATTTTTAGCACAAACGCGAAGTAGTCCGAGAGCAGACCCATCCGCGTTAAGATACCAACTTATTGTTTCCGTGAATACCGGCCTTCAGGTATTTCGGGCAAACTAATAATCCGCTAAGCTCTAGCCAGGGCCGCACCATGCGAGCCGCGGCATCGTCATGTGGCAGAGTATACGTTCGAATTTCGTGAGCGTCTCCAGCGTCTTCCGGAAGAATAAAAGGGACTCCGTGGCACCGCCCGTAGCTCATGAAGATGGTTCCTGTCGCTCTCGTATCACTATTGTCTCCGTCCTATTGGAAGATCAAGATCGATCGCTGATCGCCGATATTTGTTACCAGAATCAGTGGGACGTGTTTTTCGCGAAAACCTGTGCGGAAGCGCGCCAAGTGTAGGAGCAAATCAAACCGCACATCATTCTGTTAGACCGGGATTTGGCGGACGGCGATTGGAGACATTCCCTATCGGCATGCACCTCGTCTTCTGCCGGAGCGTGTACTATGCTCATCTCCCGAGTCGCCGACGACAATCTGTGGAACGAGGTCGTCTGCAATGGCGGTTACGATGTCTTGCGTAAGCCGCTTCGACAGCCGGACGTGCTGCGCGCGGTGAAGTTCGCGTGGTCCTACTGGAACAGCGCCAGGCATGCGGCTGCGAGCGCTAAGAAATGACGCGCTTCCGCACCGCGTATAAAATCAGCTCCGCGAAACTGTGCAAGTTCAGCTTATCCTGCAAGTTCCGGCGATGAGTCTCCACGGTGTAAAGACTCAGATTCAATAACGTTGCGATATCCTTGTTGGACTTTCCTTCGGCTAACAGTTGAAGGATCTCTCGTTCTCGCGAGGTCAGCAGCTCGTAGCTGTCCTCAATCCCCCGCGTGCGTATCTCGCGCACGTAGTCTTCCACCAGCATCTTGCTGATTTCCGCGCTAAAAAACGCCTTGCCTTGGCTGACCGCCTTGATGGCTTCAATCAGGTCGCCTTCCGCGGAATCCTTCAGCAGATAGCCCTTGGCGCCGGCTTTGAGTGCTCTGAGGACATAGCCTTCGTCGGAATGCATGCTCAGAAAAACGATGGCCATGTGAGGGAACGCGGAGGCGATGCGTTGCGCAGCTTCAATCCCGCTCAGGCTAGGCATCGCGATATCAAGAACGACGACATCGGGGTGGGTGGCCTCGGCCTGCTCCACTGCCTGCCGGCCATCGGCTGCTTCGGCGACTACGCTGAAGCCGGACTGGCTCTCGAGTAGCAGCCGCAATCCTCTGCGCATCACGGTGTGATCGTCAGCTAACAGGATGCGAATCTGTTTCACGCGCGCTTGTAATTCCATGCTGCTCGCTGCCATTGTAAGCAACTTGACGGTGAGCACGGTTCCGCTCCGCGTTTCGGAATAGACGTGACAGATTCCGCAACCGCGCCATGCCCTGGGCAGGGTTGCATAACAGCGCCGCCAGGATGCGCTCTACTGGTCTGTATTAAAGCTGGCGGCGGGGACGCCGGATATCGGCGCTGGCCAGGAAATCCTTCTGACATCCACCCCGCCGTTCTTTTGAAGCGGCGTCTTCGTCTCTTGCCGAGGGCGATCACCGCTTGAAACTCAAGCTTGGTCCACTTTTGCTGCAGACACTATTAACAGATCAGCTTCAAGCCGGACAACCGCACTCTCAGTGTGGATCTGTGACGGGAAGACAATTCTGCGGAAAAGTATCTTTGGGCTATGTTCATAAGAGTCTGCGCCGTATTGTGCGTCGCTCCCGTTTTCACTCACGCCCCGCAGAATGATCATTTCCGGCACCAGCGTGACCTCAATTGTTTCCTCGCCTACACCGGACACGCCGATCTTCACATGCACGGCTCGATCTGTCTCCCGTAATTCTTCCTGAGGCACCCAGCACACTTCCCGCTCGGCTCGGAGCCAATCATCTACAGAACTTCCATGGGTAGCATCACGATGTTCGTAAACATCATACGCTCTCCTGGAAATCCTATCGTGTATCTCTTGCAGTAAACGCGAATCCTCATCGTCGAGTTCAGACAGTTTTTGGACTGTTATAGTTGGCACATTACACTCCTGGTGAGGCGGCGGCGGACCCCGGCGCCACATGTCCCGGTGGTTCCGAATGGTGCCCGCCGCCAGGCACTCGAGTCCGAGAAGCTCACTTTTTCGCGGACTCGATTTGAACCCTGATCGCCTCCACTTCGAATCTACCCGAATTCCACCCTATTTGACGATACCGCCGAGTCAGTAATTCCACGCGGAAGACGTTAGTATTGGGGTGAGCATTGGTCCTTTTGGAAGTTCGGGTAATTTCGGTCGGCCGGTAACGGCGGCATACACAGTGAACCACCTCTCCACTTTTATCAGCGTCATGTCAACCGTTACTTGGTAAGCAGCTCGCGGATAGATTTCAATTCTCGCCGGCGTTTCGCCGTGGTCTTGGGATATGCCAATTTTAGTTCACTGAGCGTCTCCAGGACAATTTGGGAAACAATCAACCGGGCATTCTCCTTATCGTCGGCGGGAACGACGTACCAGGGTGCGTGACGAGTGCTTGTCGCGTTCAGGCACGCCTCATAAGCCTGCATGTAATGTTTCCAATATTTCCTTTCGTGAATGTCGGAGAGGCTAAATTTCCAGTTCTTGTCCGGCTCGTCAATGCGCTCGAGGAATCGTTTTCGCTGTTCTTCCTCCGAGAGGTGGAGGAATACTTTGATCGTGCGCGTTCCGTTCCGATAAAGATGACTCTCCAGGTCCACGATGGAGCGATACCGTTCCTCCCAGATGTCTTTCTCATCGCGCAACTCTTCCGAAAGCCCCTGGCTGCGGAGAATATCCGGATGCACCCGAACGATCAACACTTCCTCGTAATAGGAACGATTGAATATGCCGATCTGCCCGCGTTCGGGAAGCCGGCACGTCGTGCGCCAGAGAAAATCATGTTCCAGCTCCTCGGCACTCGGCTGTTTGAAACTGAAAACCTGGCATCCTTGCGGATTGACCCCGGACATGACATGCCGGATGGCGCCGTCCTTGCCGGCAGTGTCCATCCCCTGAAAAATCAGCAACAGCGCATAGCGGTTGGACGCGGCAAGTTTCAGGCGGGCCTGCGAAACCCGCGCGGAAACGCAAGGTGGGTTCGAGTCCCACACTCGGCTCCACGCTTCACCACGGGCACCTTTCTCTTCCTCCCGCGAAGCCACGCCGGCTCATCCATAGCAACGGGCTCGACAGGAGCCAGGCGGCCGTTCACACTTTCGATCCTCTACACCGGTGCGTTCATCAGTCAACTCTGAAGCCTTTCGCCGACACGCGATCAACGGCTGCTCTCTGGATTTTGTGCGACAGCGGTTCACATCACGTGCTTGGTCTCGCCAGAGAAACCGTCGATTTCCACATGTGGTGTGGACGCGTCCGCGTTGACAAGCATCCTGTGTGCATATTTCCCGCGCCGCGCCGCGCGGCTTTGCGTTCGCCCAGCCTCCTACTTCATGGGTACGGAAGCTGAGGCTCCGGACTTCACACGTAGGAGAACGCCATGCAGCGCATCGCAGGTGCCTTTGGCAATTCAAATGGGGACGAATATCTTCGGACCACGAAGTGCACCCATCGTAATGGAAGCCTCAAAATCGACCTGTTTGACGGATCGAGCCATTCTTTGCAGGTCCCGGCGAAGCCGTCGAAGATCACTCTCCCATCAATCCCGGATGAGTTCCGCCGCAATGTTTCGAAGAGCCGCGCCGGCGGCGGGGCTGTGAATTCCCGGATTGCGGCAGAATCCGTCGGCGTCCGTGGTTCGTTGATTCGGCGCGGCAAGCGGCGCTCAAGCGCTTCATCGACGGCTTCGATGAATCATCTTGGGTCCCCGATTTCAAACGTCGCAAACTCTGTTTTGGATATCGGTATGACTACGCTAGACGTTCAATCACCGCGTCGCTGAATCAGCTTCCGCTGGCACTCAAAGAACTAGCGTTGGACCTGTGTGTATCCGAGGTAATGAGCTCAATGGCAGATCAAGCAATCGTCAACGAATACAGACCCGGTCAGGGAATATCACGGCATATTGACGCGGCATGCTTCGGCCCAGAGATCGTGAGTGTGTCGCTAGGCTCTTCATGTGTGATGCGCTTCAGGAAGCGGAGGGGCGGGCCGGGGCCGGCCCTCGACCTTCTTCTTGAACCCGGCAGCGTTGTCCTGATGGCTGGTCTTGCCCGCGCCTCCTTCACTCACGAAATCCCAGGGAGATTGAAAGATGTCATCGGCGGCAACGTTCGTGTACGCGGTACGCGTCTTTCGGTCACGTTTCGGACAGTGATCTCGGCCGCCGACCACACGACCAGGACCTGAGAGACCCTCCCGCGCCGCGATCATTTCCTTTGCTGCAAGCGAACCAGCCCACACCTGCGGCGGTTCGGAACTGCTCCACTTCGCGGTACACCCGCTACTCGCGCGAAGTCAGCCCGCTGGAGTGTATCGCGTCCCGCACTGGGGCCCGAAGGTTCTTAGGTAGCTCGCCAGAAAGGATCCGGCCCCCTACTATCCGGACGTCTGGAAGCCGCGGGGAGCGGTTCCCGCGTGGAGGAATTCATGCCTGGCGAGAACTATTTATCTCCTTACGAAAAAGAGTACTGCGCAACACCGGAAAGGTGCTTGCGGCCGGAAGTTCTTTTTCTGGGAAGCGCCGTTGGTCTCTCCGCAGCGGCCTACCTCTCCACCATTTGTCCAAGGCTCCGGCCGGGAATTGTCGTGGCCGATTCCGGCGGCTTGGATCTGCTTACTCATGTAAGCAACATGGACGTGCCGCGGTTCCCGCTCCTCAAGGAAGCCGCCGCTCACTTCGGCGGCAAGCTCTGCCTTTGGGGGACTTCGGCACCAAGGCCACCAATAGAGTTTCTGTCCCGTTTCCCTTACGCCGTCGAGGACCTCGATCGCCGTTTCTCCTTGGTCGAAACGGAACTCGGGGTCCCCGACCCCGTTCCCTATTCCCGTAGAGAACTTGAGTCGGGCGTTTGCCGCCGGTTGACACGACGGTTCCCGATCCACCGGGTACGTCCTGCTCCACTTGCAATCGATCGATTCGGTAGGCGTTGGAGCTCCGTTAGCCACATTCCGGACTTGGCGAGCGACGGCGTCAAGTTCCTGGCCCGCTTCCGGTGCACACAATTGGATGCGGGTGGGCGGTCCCTCCGCGCTGTTCGGGGCACGTGGCTCGTCAATGGAAGTGAATACGTTTTGGAGCCGCAGGTCGTTGTGTTGGCATTGGGTGTCGAGCAAAGCCTTCCTCTCGTTCGCCAACTCTGCCCGACCAGTTTGCCGATTGAAGCCGCTGACCACCTCCGGATTGATCTGCACGGCAGCCTCCCTCCCGGGTTCTTTGGTGACAAGCCGGTCGATGAACTCGGGGTTGCCGTGTTTTTGATGGAGGGCTCGAGCCGGTGCGGCATACCCTATCACCTTGAGATAAAAGTGGCACCTCGCGCGCTCTGGCGCCGCTTTATGCCCGGTGGTGATAATCTCCGCGGACGGGATACGGGTGACGCGATTTACGTGCAAATCCAGGTCATCGCTGCGATGCATGATCGGCTGCCAGTCAAGGACCTCTTAAATATCGGGCCCGAGACCGCAATTCCGCCAGTGATGTCTGGACGCGATGCGGCCTTCCACGGCGAACTGGTTGCGCTGATGAACGAGGTCGCCGAGTCACTCGGATTGTCCGCGCCGACGTTCAGCTTCCGGCCGCTGCTCGCTATTCACCACCTCTACGGCGCCTTTCGCGTCGGAGGGGCGGTTTCGAAGGAATTCTTGTTTGATCGAACAGACAATGTATACATCCTTCCACCGACCTCGTACGTCGATGTGGACGACGATGCGAACCCAACTTTGAAGAGTCTGGTGCTCGCACAGTACGCAATGGAATCTATCGCGGCTCGTTCGAAATGCGGGCTCGTCGGGTCACTATAGAATGAGTCGCGAACAAAGAAAACAAAAGTTTTCACTTAATGACCTGCATGTCCGCTGGCTGAAAGCGTTAGCCAACGCCTCTCCCGCTCCTGATCACCGATAAACATTGAGACCCATCAATTTATGAAAGTTCTTTTGCTTGGATATTCGAGTATCGCTCGGCGGCGCGTTCTGCCGGCACTTAAGGCCTCAGGAATTGAAGACGTCGATATAGCATCGGTCTCTGCCGAGACAGTTGAATGGAGCGGCGCCGGCCAGCCACGTCTCTTCCGCAATTACGAAACAGCGCTTAAGGAAACCGACGCCGATGCTGTCTACGTCTCCACGGTAAATAACTTACACGCAGAATTGGCAGAAAGAGCGTTGGAGCGGGGACTACACGTGGCCATCGACAAGCCGGCATTTCTTAGCCTCGAAGAAACACGACGTGCACTCGATATCGCGACTCGCAATGATCGGTGCATCGCCGAAGCGACGGTGTATTTTTACCATCCCCGAATTGCCACAGCGCTTCAGGTATTCAAGGAAGCCCAGGCCGACCCTACTAACATTGTCGCAGTAGTCAGTTTTCCTCCTCATCCCTCTCACAATTTCCGGTATCGAGCGGAACTCGGAGGAGGGGCAATGTTGGACCTCGGACCCTATGCCATAACTCCTGGGCGTGTGTTTTTCGGTGAAGCCTCTTCTGAGATTATCGGTCGCTACCTCTCCTCTAGGAACGGAGTCGATACGAGTTTCAGTCTCATGGCCACGTACTCCATGGGACGCTCCACTGTGGGTTCTTTTGGTTACACGACCGGCTACTTGAATCGACTCGATCTTCTGGGCCCGGGAATTACTGTGAGCATGGATAGGGCGTTCAGCCCGCTGGCAAATGTAACGACGGAATTGATAGTCCGCAGGGAAGACCAGATGGTCACTATTACAATTCCACCCGCCGACACGTTCGCCCTGTTCTTTAACGACTTCTTTCACGCAATAGCACGAAGGGACTATTCGCGTTTCGCCGCAGCGATGCTAGCGGATGCGCATGAAATGGCCCGCTTGCGGCACTCGGCGCTGCAGGAGGCAACGCTGGAGAATAAGCTGTTGAAGCTAGGATAGGATTCAAGCTGCGCCTCCTTGAGAGAGCCGGGGCGAGATAAATCTCGCCCCGCTCGCAGCACAGAGATTCACTTGATTTGTGGTCCTTTACGCCTTGTGCTGTGAGTTACTTATTGCCGTCGAACTCCGCCTCATTGCTCGGAGCAGTGCCGTAGTTACCGCCGACCACTTTATGGAGCGTGATGGAGATTTGGTCGACCCCGTCAGCGCCCTGATAGACGGTAAACGAGTTGCCTTTCGTATACCGATATTTGCCAGGCTGGCCATAGCGGACGAAGATCCGATATGTACCGCCGCGAGCTTCGACGGTACGACTCGACGAATCGGCCACCGATACTGTACCGGAGCTAGGTCCGACGAGCCGAACAAGAGCATCCTCGCCGCTGCGATTGTCGAACGTAATCGTTGGGCGCTCTTGTGCCAGCAAGGGTACTGCCGCGAGCACCGCGATTAGGGAAAGTCGCGTAAACAGTCTTCGATTGATCATCATGTAACACCTCCCGTTTTCAATGGCGTCAAAAGACGCATTCACTTATCTAGACCGGCAAGCAATTCGGCTTGCGGCCTACCGTTGAAGTAGGGGGCTCGCAGATGGACGCCTCAGTCAGTGGAAGAGTGGCTACTGGCTATCGTGGGCGGCTATTGGTATAGGGACAATCTCAGCAAGTGGAGAAATCCTCAAACTCGGATACTCGCTTCACTGCCTCCCGTCGCTGAGAAAGAGTCCATCCCCAGCATCGTTCAGGCGGCAAAGCGCGGATAGGGCCTCGGTGGTCAGGTGAAAAGCGGCAATGAGGGGTCGGGTGATCTCGTGTTTCTTGACGCTCTCCCTGTCATGCGTCAGTCTGAGTTGCCAGTCAGCGAACTTCTGAACTGCTACGCCAGCACCAGTGAAGAAATCGATGACGGACCACGCCGGAACTCTTGGCACTCTTCGTGGATGCCATTCCCGCCCTCTTCCGCTCCAAGCAAGTGGTAGAGCTAGATCTGGATGTTTGGTTGTGCGGAATTTGCATTAGAGTGCCATCATTGCGGGAATGGTCGAAACCCCTCGCTTTCAGGTGAAGAGAGGGTTTGCGAAATGGCTGCGGAGCTTGCAGCCATGAGCGGAAGTAAGCAAATGCGGGGCCGTTCAGTCGTCTTCCAGACGACAAAGGTGCCACTCGGTACTCACGTTCCGAAGTTGATCGCGGAGCACATTGTTCCATTGCCGAAACGATCGCGAAACCCGGCGTTCCAGCGCGGGTGGTATTTCTCCAGCAAATCCGCAATCGTACCACTCACCTTGCCGCCAACCGCCGCGGAGTTCAAGGGGGTCGGGCAAGCCGCGGGCAGGTCTCTCGATACCGGAGAGCTATCGATGTGTTCCACGCGCGGTCCCGGCGGGGCTTCCTTTCAACGTCGAGCAACTGTACATGCGGATGGCTGAAGGAATTCGCGAAAGAAAGTCCGTCAGCCCAGACTTCGACGTGGCCGTCAAACGCCACCAGTTGCTTGACGTCATTCAGACGGCGTCGGACACCGGGATCCGGCCTCGTACACTGCCGTAGCCGCTCCTGGCAGACAGCCGTCGAAGGAGGCTCACGGGCTAAGCGCATCTTTCAGCGTTGGGCACCTGTGGATCGAGACTTAATTGAGTTAGAGCCACTACTTCGAATTGTTTGGCTCGTTCAGATCAGCGATCAACCCACGCCATGAGCTTTTCGTTGTAGCGCGATCCGGACACGGCTTCAGGGCGCAATGCGGCCTCCAAGCGAGCCATGTCGTCGTCGCTGAGTTTGAGATCCACGGCGCCGGCATTCTCCTCAAGGTAGACGCGGCGTTTCGTGCCCGGAATTGGCACGATGAAATCGCCTTTGCCCAACAGCCAAGCTAGGGCCACCTGGCTTGGCTTTGCGCCGATGGCCTCGGCGATGTTCCTGACGATCTCAACCGCATTCAAATTGGCGTCGAAATTCTCGCCATGGAAGCGCGGATCGAACGGCGGGAGTCCTTCGCTGTATATTCCTCCGCACGCCTGACGTTACCGGTCAGGAAGCCCCGCCCAAGTGGGGAGAAGGGAACAAGACCAATCCCGAGTTCCCGCAGCATGGGGATGATCTCGCTTTCGAGATTGCGCTCCCACAGGGAATACGATGGAGGGCGGCTTGTGGAGCCTCTCGGCCATGAGGGAATCGACTCGGCCTACAAAGCGCACGATGCGTTCCTGAAGCGGCTCGATTCGCAGCCGATGGGGCTCGTCAAGGGTTGAGGCAGCCGTCTCACTTTGCGGTGGCAGTGACGCTTTGCGTTGGCAGGCACTGTTGCTATGTTCATTATTGTATTATGTTCACGGTCCGTGTACAATACTAAATAGTGAACACAAGCCGATTCTTTAGGTCCTTATGACGACCAACGAACACCGCATATTAGACGCCGCCGTAAAGGCCCTGAAGCGGACCACGGGGCTCGACGCCCAGATCCACGCAGCTACAGGCGGCCAGGATCGCGCGGCCGATGTCATCTTCGAGTTGGCTGCGGACCGTCGTACACACCGCTTCCAAGCGGAAGTCAAAGCGGTCGATCGGTTCGAGACACCGGCGATGATCAAAGCCAAGGACAAAGTCCACCGCGAGCCGCCTTTATTGGTCGCACCCTACATTACCCGCGAGGTTGCCGAACGTTGCCGCCAGCTCCATTTACCGTTCATCGACACTGCCGGCAACGCTTATCTCGAAGGGCCGGGGCTGCTAGTTTATGTGGTTGGCAACACCAAGCCAATCGAACTTCGGCAGGATCAGTTCCGCGCCCTGAACCCCGCCGGTCTCCAGATCGCCTTTGCTCTCGCGTGTCGGCCCGCGCTGGTTCAAACGAATTATCGGGAGATCGCCGCGCGAGCTGGAGTGGCGCTCGGAACCGTAGGGCCGGTTATGAAGGACCTCGAAGCACGAGGATATCTGCGGTTCCAGAAGGAACCGGACCGAAAACTGCTCGACCCGGAACGCATGGTCGAAGAATGGGTCACCCACTATCCGGTAACGCTTCGCCCCAAACTCAATCCGAGGCGATTCCGGGCCGAGACCGAACGCCTTCAGCAAGCCGACCTGATGCAACAGAACGCCTATTGGGGAGGTGAGGCAGCCGCAGAGAGGCTGACACGGTATCTCAAACCGGTCCAGTTCACAATCTATGCCCGTGAACCCATTGCCAAGCTGATCGTGGCAGGACGAATGCGCGCTGACCCGACCGGTAACGTCGAAATTCTGGAAGCGTTCTGGAACTTTGATCCCGAAGAAGATTTTCCAGATGTCGTTCCCCCCGTGCTTGCTTACGCTGACCTTCTGGCCACACATGACGGCCGCGACGCGGAGGCCGCGCGGATGATCTATGAACAACGAATCGCCCCAGCCTTCCATGCCGCCAACTAGTCCGGTCGACCCGGCTGTTCTCCGCGTGCTTCGTTCGCTCGATCCAATCGCGCGTGCCGCAAAGTGTCCCTACTTTGTGGCGGGTGCCACGGCGAGGGACCTCATTCTGGTCAACATTCATGGTCTGCGCCCGGGCCGCGCCACCCGTGACATCGATTTTGGAATTGCAGTCGAAAGCTGGGACCACTTTGCGCGATTGAAGGAAGGTCTTATAGCGACCGGAGACTTCCAGTCTGACCGGAGGGCGCTGCAGCGGCTAATCTACTCCGATCAAGCCGCTGGATTCTCCCTTCCCGTTGATCTCATTCCTTTTCGCGGAGTCGCCTCCGCAAACAGCACCATCGAGTGGCCGCCAAACCGCGACATCGTTATGAACGTGGCAGGTTTCGAAGAGGCTTTGACCTCATCCGTTTGCATGGACATAGACGAAGACCTCAGCGTGCGCGTGGCGTCACTGCCGGGACTCACATTGCTCAAGCTGGTCGCATGGTCGGACCGGGGCCGCGAAACCAATAAAGACGCCGCCGACCTTTACCGCCTCCTAGCCGCCTACGCTGATGCCGGCAATACAGATCGCCTCTATGACCACGAGATGGAGTTACTGGAGGCGGTGGGCTTCGATATGGAACTGGCTGGAGCAGAGCTGCTTGGTCGTGACGTAGCGCACGTCTGCTCGCAGCCTGTGCTGGTTCAGATCCGATCGCTCCTCAAATCTGAGCCGGATATCGAACGTTTGGTGAGGCAAATGGTCCAGACCACGTACGCTGAAGCAATGCCAATGGTAGAACGAACGGTGAATTCGTTTTGCCGCGGACTTCTGAAAAACACGTGACTAACTTCACTGACCATTTTCAGTGCCCAACAGGTATCACTCAGGCGCCGCGGCGACCTGCTGATTCGAAAAGTGGGGACGCCACGATTTCTAAAAACGAATCCCGCTCAGGGGAAGGCCCCGCGCGGTTGCTGCATCCAGAACGTGGTGGCTACCAACTCCTGCCAAAGCCTGTGGTTCGCCAAAAACGCATCCGCCAACATATCATTACGCCGCAACGCGTTCATAGCGGTGATGCAGGCCGCCGAGCTGCGGAATCTCGACGATCCTTCCCATACTCAAGACTGGCCGAGGAAATGGACATTGCTTGTCCAAGCCCAAATGGGTCCTCGATCCATGGTAATAAGCGAAATATGAAGCCAGGGCTCTCTTGAGATGCCGGGCGTTCAGGATCACGAAATGGTTCAAGCAGTCTCTTCGTATGGAGCCGATCAGGCGTTCGGCGTACGGATTCTGCCAGGGACTCCGGGGTGCGCTGAGTACTTCTTCAATATGCAGTGACGCGATCCGCAAACGAACTTCGTTGCCGTAGACGCCATCCCGATCTCGGACGAGATACCGCGGCGCATCCCGATCGGCGAAGGCCTCGACGATCTGTTGGGAGGTCCAGGTCGCGGTGGGATGCTCGGTCACATTGAAATGCAGCACCTCTCGACGACGGTGTTCCAGCACGATGAACACGAACAGCACCTTCATGGTAACCGTCGGCACCGTGAAGAAATCGATCGACACCAGTTGGCCGAGGTGGTTGTGAAGGAACGTCTTCCACCTCTGAGAAGGTGGACGCGGACCAGATTGTAGAATCCGTGAAACGGTTCGCTCAGATATTGTGATGCCCAGCATCTTCAGCTCACCATGAATTCTCGGTGCTCGCCACAACGGATTGGCGATAGCCATCTGCTGGATCAGTCTGCGGATTTCACTGGCAACGGCAGGTCTTCCTCGACGATCACCTTTGGGCCTTGACAGTCGAGCCCAGAATCTGCGAAACCGTTCCCGTTGCCAGCGCACCACCGTGTCGGGCTGAACGAAGATCAGCGCGTCGCGCCAACCACCCCAGGCCCGGGACAGACCGACCCAGAACAGCCGATCCCATTGAGTTAGCACAGGCCGTTTCCGCTTCCTCTTGTAAGCGGCTAGCTGCAGCCGCAACGCTAAGTTCTCGGCAGCGACGGTTTGATACCCAGAGCCCAGCAGTCGAACGAACCGTAACACACACAGAATGATAGCCAGCATGAGAAGGGACTATTCTCGCCTAAAGTGATTGTGCTTGGCACGGACATATTTTTGGCGAGGGACAACCGCTATGAGTTGCTGTCCATGGTTTATAGATTATTGCTTCGGTAAACCATAGGTTTACAAATCGGTATATTTTTAAACTTGCAAAAAGGTTTAAAGATAGTGTAGTTTGTAAACCATGGGTAGTCAAAACCAGGGAAAACTAAACTGGCTGCAGCGCGACCTCCCGGAGGGGCTGGTGGTGGATGCCGCCTGGCTGGAGCAGCGGGGTATCTCCCGCCAGCTCCGGCGCAAGTACGTCTTGAACGGATGGCTACTTTCCCCGGCGCGCGGTGTTTACCGCAGACCAGCACCGTCCGACGCCAATGAGCCGCTGCCGTGGCAACAGCTTGTGGTCTCACTGGGCGCTCTTCTGAGCCTGCCCGTATCGGTCGGGGCCAGGACCGCGCTTGAGCTGCAGGGCTTTGCCCACTATCTCGCGACGGGCGGCCCGCGTGAAGCCCATCTTTATACGCAGAAGGACATGCCCGGATGGGTGTCGCATCTTCCCGTTGATAAGCGCCTCGTTTTTCACAACGCGCTGAGACTCTTCCGAAGCGGAGAAATCCCTCCCTACGACAGCAAGGCCGACCCCACGTCTCCCGCTCTCGGCAACGCCGGCCTGACGCTGCAGCCCTCGGGCCTCAAGAACTGGCCGCTCGTTGTATCCGCGCCCGAACGCGCCATCCTTGAATTGCTCGATGAGGTTCCCGACCATGAGACCTTCCATCAGGCGGATGTCCTGATGGAGGGTCTGCGCAATCTCAGCCCGCGGCGACTTCACACGCTTCTCGCCGAGTGCAAGAGCGTCAAGGTCAAGCGGCTGTTCTTCTGGTTCGCGGAGCGCCACGATCACGCCTGGCTGCAGAAGCTCGACCGCTCCGGCATAAACCTCGGCAAAGGCAAACGGATGCTCGTGCGCGGCGGAAAGCTCGACGCCAAATACAACATCACTGTGCCGGAGAACCTCGATGCCGCTCTCTGAAGAGTACCGCCGACAGGCGGCGCTGCTGGTTCGCACGCTTCCGCTCGCGGCCGAGGAACCTTCCTTCGCCCTCAAGGGAGGGACCGCGATCAATCTCTTTGTCCGCGACATGCCGCGTCTCTCGGTGGATATCGATCTCACCTACCTGCCGGTGGCCGACAGGGCCACGTCGCTCGCCGACATCAACGCCGCGATGCTGCGCCTGGCCGAGCGCATTCGCGCCGGCCTGCCCGGCAGCGACGTCACTTCCGCCCGGCTCAAGGGCGAGAACGTCGTCACAAAGCTCTTCGTGCAGGAGCGTGGTGCCCGTATCAAGATCGAGGTGACGCCCGTCCTGCGCGGCACCGTTTTTGAGGCGGAAACCAGGTCCGTTTCACCGAAGGTAGAAGACCAGTTCGGCTTCGCGGAAATCACGACCGTCAGCTTCGCGGACCTCTACGGCGGCAAGCTCGTGGCGGCCCTCGACCGCCAGCATCCGCGCGATCTCTTCGATGTGCGCGATCTTCTCGCCAACGAGGGGATCGACGCGACGGTCCGCAAGGCTTTCGCCGTCTACATCATCAGCCACAACCGCCCCATGGCCGAAGTCCTGGCCCCCGCCCGCCTCGATGTGGCGCAGGAATTCACGCAGGGCTTTGCCGGGATGACGGAACAAGCCGTCACGCTCGAAGACCTGTACCGCACGCGGGAGGAATTCATCGCCGACCTCGTCGGAAGCATGCCCGGCGAGCACCGCCGGTTCCTGGTTTCTTTCGAGAAGGGAGAGCCTGAATGGGGCCTCCTCGACATTCCTCATGCGGAACAGCTCCCCGCCGTTCAGTGGCGGCTTCACAACCTCGCGAAGATCGCCGCGAAAAAGCGCGAGAAGCTTGTCGAGGATTTGCGCAGGGCACTCAAGGTTGAGGAGTGACTGTGACCGGATTCCGCGAACTTCATCCAGAAGAGGAATCTAGACCGCGATATTTTCATTTCTCAGGGGATGGTAGCAACGTGGATCGCCTGGAGGTGGGTCGAGCCGCGTCTCCCGAAGCTGGTCAGGCTCGTCGTAAAATACGGAATTGAAAACCGTTGCTAAAGGCGACCTCCCTCGCGCGGCACAAGAGCTTGGACCGGGCATCCCCAACCCTTCCGCGCCCGACTGATTTTTTGAGAAAGAAGTCTTTGAAGCTGGCCTTTGTCCAGCTTTGAGTTATCGTCGGCGCAGGTGCATCCGCTGACTTGGGTCTTCCGACCTTCCGGAACATCTTCAAGGACCGCCACGCGAGACGTTTTTCTCAGATCGTCTGACAAACGACGTTGTCTCCGGTTTCATTTGCGATTTCTGTTTTTCGCGATGAGCAACGACGCTGGCGCACATGCTTGCCAGACAGGTGGTCCGCTGTTTGATCTTCACCTTCCAAATCCAACAAAACCGCCATCGGCCCGCTGTCACGCCGACCTTCGTACGAGTGGCGCGTGATCCACTCGGAGCCGGTAAACGCTAGGCGACTGGTCGCTACTTATCCTTCAAACGAAAACGCGAGATCATCACACCGAAGCCGGCCCGCAATATTGACGTCATTGGAGTCTCGAAATCGGAAGCGCAACGTTCGTACCCGTTATAATCGGGCCGATGCCGACCCGATCAACTCGCCCCGGTCACCGAAAGCGTCAAATGCTCTTGGTTTTCTCGTTGTCAATGCTACCGGCGGCTCATTCTGTTGCAGGCCAGTCGCTCGACGGATTTTGGAGAAGCGAGGGATATGGAAATGTCTACGAAATACACGGCACTACCTTGAGGGCGTTCGAATTGACAACTCGAACCTGCGTGGCAGGTTTCACTGCAATGGGGATCGCCCCTTCGACCCCCCAGACCGGATGAAATCTTCCGAACCAAAGGGCGGGATCCAATCGTTGTCAGCGCCGGTAAAGATGCAGATTCCCGGCTCCTAAATCACACAGTCCAGCTCGATCGCCTTTCTGGGCTACCCGCCGTCTGTAGCGCTCTGACACCGAACACCCCACTCGGGAATTTCGACGTGTTCACCCGCACGTTTGCTGAACATCACATCTCCTTTGGGCTTCGGCATGTGGATTGGGACAAGGTTGTCGCGGCAAATCGCGAAAAGGTCACAATCCTCACGACGCCGAGTGAACTCTTTGAAATTCTCGATTCGATGATCAGACGACTTGGTGATCTGCACACGGGGATCGAGGCAACTCAAATCAAGCGTGGATCTAAGGAGAGTTTTCGGCCAGGTACCGATCGGGTTGTCAAAGATGGAATTGACCTTTTTGCATCGAAAGGGAGGCCGGCACTATTTGCCGTCACCGACAGCGTATGGGCTCACGGCCGAATTCGAAGCTTCTGCAAAGGGCATGTTCAGTACATGCGGTCGGTCGACGGAACGGGCTACATCAGAATTCTAGGATTCGGCGATTATGCGAGATTCGGCGATGATGCGCGAGCCCTCGAATCCGCGCTGGACACAATATTCGAGGACCGGCGGATCAAAGCTCTCGTCATCGATGTAAGACTCTCGTTCGGAGGAGACGACGGGCTGGGACGTATCATCGCTTCACGCTTGACGAATAGGCGATATCTAGCTTACTCGATACAGGCTCGTTCAGATCCGACGGACACCGATAAGTGGTCACCCGCAAATCCCGTCTATATAAGCCCGAGTGCCCGGCCCGGTTTTCGTGGGCCCATTGTTGAATTAATTGGGCCGATAACGATGAGCGCCGCAGAAACCTTCACGCAAGCACTAATGGGGCGAATACCGCATGTCACCACGATAGGCGAAAACACGCAAGGTCTTTTCTGTGACCCGCTGGAACGGCATCTTCCAAACGGATGGACCTTCAGTCTGCCGAATGCAGTTTACCGAAACGCGGAGGGAAGGGCATTCGATGTTCAGGGCATTCCCCCGGATATTGAGATCCCCCTTTTTGCTGATGAAGACGTGGCCGCCAGGGAGGATCCGGCGATGGCGATGGCAGTCCGACTTCTATCTCGGAGCCAGTAGATCCTGCGTAACGCCGCAATGTTTAGCGACTGCTCCGAGCGGATCGTCGGCCACTCTTCCAGAGGTCGGATTCGCTTGCTGCGGAGGCCGGATCTAGGCAGCAATGGAAGAGTAGTGCGTGATCCGGGCGCAACCGGCCTTGATCGACTATACTGAGCTAATTCGCTCATCTCAAGATCTGACGCGTCAAGAAGATCGCGGGGTTAACACAGTAGGAGACGTAAAGCAATGTCGGCGAATCAGCCCATCAAAGTTGGTCTGCTCAAACAGAGTGAACTCGAAGAGGCGGGCCGTATTGTCCGGCTGGCGTTCGGAACGTTTCTGGGATTGCCTAATCCGCTCGACTTCATGGGCGACCGCAATTTGATGACGCCGCGCTGGCGCTCGACCCACGTCAAGGTGATCGCGGCGCGCGAAGGTGGCCGCCTGATCGGATCCAACGTAGCCACGCGCTGGGGATCATTCGGGTTCTTTGGACCTCTGACTGTGCTGCCGGAATACTGGGACCGCGGCGTGGCGAAGCGGCTGCTCGAAGCCACTATGGCGATTTTCGACCGATGGGGTGTGCGGCATACCGGGCTGTTCACGTTCCCGCAAAGCGCCAAACACGTGGGCTTGTACCAGAAGTTCGGCTACTGGCCGCGCTATCTCACCGCGATCATGACCCGTACGCCGGAGGCTAGCCCGGCGCGGCAGGCTAAACCTGCCAATGCGCCGGCGTTGCTATTGGCCTTCACCAAGAGCCAGCGCGAACAGGCCATCCAGGCATGCGGCAAACTCACCCACAAGATCGATAAGGGACTCGATCTCGCTGGTGAGATCAGGGCCGTACTTGCGCAGCGCACCGGCGACGTCGTGTTGACATATACGCGCGGAGTTCTCGATGCTTTCGCAGTGTGCCTGAACGGCCCCGGATCGGAAGGCGGCGAGAAGACGTGTTACATCAAGTTCGGTGCGGCCCGTGTTGGCGCAGGTGCGGGTGAACGTTTCGATAAGTTGCTGGATGCTTGCGAGGCGTTTGCATCCTCACGCGGAGCAACTGTAGAGGCTGGCGTGAACCTGGCTCGCGAAGATGCCTACCGGCGCTTGCGCTCCCACGGATATCGAGTGATCATGCAGGGTGTCGCCATGCAGAGTCCGCATGCGGACGGGTTCAATCGAGCGGATGTCTACGTGATCGACGACTGGCGTTAAGACCTGCTGCGAGGCTGCCCAATATCCTGGACTGTTGTTCTCTTCGAGACAATCGTGATGCAGATTTTGATCGACGAGAATCCGAAGGGATTTTCCTGAATTCGGCGGTCAGCTTTCCGATTGCGGGCGTATTGTCGGCAAATAGTACGGAGGGTAAGGCTGCAACCTGTCGCGCCAGACCGTTCTCGGAATTGCGCATCATTCGGACTAAGCCGCTGTCGCCGGCCGGACGCTGCGCGTGCCCCGCAGAGTTCTATAAATTAAGGCAAGGCCATGAAGAAGCAAGCACGCAAGCCCGCCGGTGCAGTCTCCGGAAAGTTTGTCACCGAGATGTTCTCGTACGAGG
>Ga0185299_10002822_pt1 | contig 25309 bp, 15 predicted proteins | sample PaiPotPPA55metaG_FD_128002 | JGI IMG/M metagenome (GOLD analysis project Ga0185299, IMG submission 128002) | Iron sulfur acid spring bacterial and archeal communities from Banff, Canada, to study Microbial Dark Matter (Phase II) - Paint Pots PPA... ...
CGACGCTACTGCAGCAGCGTGGCAAAACAACCGTGTTGGCCCTCTCTGTTCCTCTCACTCCCACTCGATCGTTTCGGAGCATCGTAACACGCTGATTTTTATACACAAAAAATTCTGCTGACGGTTTAAAGCCGACTGTCAGTCCGTCAAATTTTTTCGCTTTTGATTTTAAAGGACAAATCGCGCGATCTGGATTCTGCGCGGCTTCGACAACTATCGCTATCGATCGGTCGATTTCCCCAAATTCTCAGACGAGCACCTTTCGCTGCCCGGCTGGAGAAAAGACCGTCACTACTTATAGACCAGCGGGTCCGCTTTGTCATGTTCAAGGTGCCACGTCTCCAGCCGCTTCCACGCCGACGGGCTCGCCCGCAGAAACGGCATCTCCGACTATGACCTCATGCGGTTCGAGATCATTGAGGACGATGATTAGCGCGCCGCTCTTCTGTTCGTTGGCTGAAAGAGCCAACGACTCTCCGGGATTTCGCGCGATAAGTCCGACAACCTCCTCGCTCTGTTTCTCCTCACCCTCCTTCTTTTCGGCTGGCACCTTCAGCTGGGTGAGAGGCCCCTTCGCGGTTGCCGCCGGCGCCTTGAGGCCGCGCTGAAGCAGTGATCGAAACGACGTTGAGGCCTGAAGTCTCTTGAGCGTGTCCCTGGTTCGCGCGTGGACCTGCGCTTCCTCTATCTTCGGAATGACGCTGAGAATTTCATCGACCGAGGGCTCTGTGAGTGCAAGTCGCGTGAGATCGTTGCCGTCGCCGTCGCGTCCCGTGATGCAAACGCCCCCGTCGCGCGTCGTGATGGGCAGTTCGAGCGCCTTGAGTTTGCCCTCGCCATCGGTCGTGAACATGAGGACCTCCAAAGGAAACGTGAAGGGCATCTTGCTCAAGAGTCCGACGCGTCCCATGTCGGAGAGCATGCGCTGCTGCAGTTCGAGCGTGTTGCTTTCCCTGAGCCGCCGGCCAACCGAATAGGGTCCTTCCGGACGGATCAGATCGGCCAGTTCGTCGCGCCTGAGCATCCGCTGATCGTCGAGGTCCCATTCGATGGACATGCGAGGCTGGTTCGCAAACTGCACAATCGGCGTAGTCACGCCCTTGGTTTTGTACCTCCAGGTCTTGTTGTCGAGCGCCTTCAAAGTGCCGCCTACGAGAAGCACGCGCCGTTTGTCTGGGTTCCGCACCAGGTCGCAGGCGGGCGTAAGCACGACCAAGACATCCGGCTGATCCTCCGGCGCTGCGGGAGGTGCCGCGGGGTCGAGCCTCGAGCGACGGACAAGAACGTCGCCGAAGCTGACAGGCATCCCGGCCGTGTTGCCCGTCACTTTCAGCCGCTCGGCATTCTGCCATAACGACCGGGCGACGAGATCTTGCAGATCAGAAGAGCCCGCGATGTAGGGCGCGGGGTATTTCGCAGGGTCGATGGCGTTAAGCTCCTGCGCCGCGCTGATCGTGGGCACATGGCCTTCGATCTCGTGCTGGAGGACACGATCGAACACGTCTAGCATGTAGCTGCCGAGAGGCTGACCCTCTACGTCGAGCAGAACTTCTCGGATCTTGCTGTAGTCGGAGAGATCGAGGCGCCGCATCAGCTTCATGAATTCGTTTGCAGCGCCCCCGAGACCCGCTTCCCACGCGGCGAGGAACGCGGCGACGCGAACCGCGTCGGCATGATGCGTCGCGAGACGTTCGAGGACCGTCTCGACCGTTGATCCTTCGAGCAGATCCTGCTTACGGTAAACACGGAACAGCGCCCCGACCATCTTCGCGTCATCGCGAAACCGCTCCTTCTTGTCCTGCAGGCGGGGGCTACGCGACATCAGCACCACGGCGGGAGGCGCATTCTCGCGACCCGCCATCAGTTCGCCGAGCCTGCGAATCGACTTGTCAACATCGAAATCCTGTTGGGCAGCCCCAAGGAACAGGTCCGCGAAGATAATGCTGTACTCGTGCGCGTCCTCCGGGAGATTGCGGCCTGCGGTCTTCACCTGCAGGCCAGCACCGGACAGCCGCTCCCCGAGTTTCTCCAAAAAATCTCGATCCGACGCTCGGTCTCGCTCGTAGCCTCCGAACAAAGTGCTCCACAGATCGGGGCGCAGCTTTTCCCGCAACCCGTACATCGCCTTCACGAAGTCGTCCGAGGCCCGAAGCTCGTTGGCGTCCTTTTCGTGGTATTCGGGGAAAGCTTCTTCGACGACGTCGAGATCCGTGCTGACGTCGTCCATAAAAATCGCCCATGCTTCCTCGTCCATCGCCAGGTCGGCGGCGATAGGAACGTCGTCGAAAGCGTCGTCGATGACGAGCGCCGATTCGAAGCCAGTGCTCTTCAGAACGTCGGACACGGCGCTCATCGGACAACTGCAGCGTCGGGAAGTTCGAGGACAAACTCGTGGAGCCGGCCCGTCTGCTTGTCGGCCTTGTCCGACAGCGTCAGGCGTCCCTTGAGATCGGCCGCGTTTGATGCCGCGATGAAAAGGCCCAACCCCCGGCGCTTCGATTTTTCCTTGAGCGACCAATAGGCGCGAAAAACCCTCTCGCGGTGATCCGGGGCGATGCCGCGGCCGTTGTCCGAGAACCGGATCGTCAAAGGGTCCGTTTCTATACGGACGTCGATCGTTGGTCGATAACCCGCTTCGCGATCGGCCCGGAGCTTCATCCAGTAGACGGAATTCGAGAGCAGATTTTCGAATATCTGGACAATCATGCCCTTCACGAGCTTCACCCGGAGGGGTCCCTTCGGCATCCTAATTCTCATATCAATACTATGGCGCGCGAACTGCGGGCCGTGCCCCTCCTTCAAATCCTCCACGAGCCGTATGAGGTCGAAGGTCTCGGCGCGCTGTCGACCGGGAACGCTGGCCTCGTCAAGTACGCGCAGGCGCTTTGATACGCTCTTAATCTCGGCGCGCAGCGTATCGAGCCGCGCATTCACCTCCTGCGGCAGATCCTTCCCCCGTAGCCCTTCGAGCGACGCGAGGGCGCTCTCCGTCGACCGCGCGAGCTCGTGCGCCACCATCTCGACGAGAAGCCCGACGCCCGCCATCTGCACCATCTGCCTGCTGTCGGCTTCTACCTCCTCGATGCGCTGTTGCGCTCTCGTCGAGAGGTCGTGGAATTCGCGAAGCGAATGCTCAAGGTCGGTGAAGATCTCCATACCCTCGCGCGGAACGAATTTTCTGAGCTTGCCGAGTGCGGCCTTCGCTCTGCCTTCGAGACCAACGATCTCCTTCCTGACGTCGCCAAGATCCTCCGCTCGCTTACGGTAACGCAGGTCGACGTCCTTGAAGAAGCTCCACAGTCTTTCTGCGACGGCGTCGTGCAGCACCTCCTCGAAGACCTTCGACTCCGGCGTCTCACGCAGACCTTCGCGATTTGTCTGGTCGACCAGTTCCGGATTCCGAGCCCGCGAAATGCGCACGTGTCCGATGAACTGGTTCTTGTTCAGCACGTATCCGGTACGGCCGAGAGCAACCGCATCGAGGCCGAGCCAATCATCCTCTTCGTCTCCGTACGGGAAGACCCTAAATCCGTCGCGGAAGAGCATGATGCTCGACCACTTCTTCACAAGCGCGCGCACTGCGGCCTGGTTTCCGATCGCGTCGATCTTGGCCAGGTATCGGCGGTTGAACCAGTAGATCTCAAAATCGAAGTCTCCAACGGCGGTCAGCGCGCTCTCGGGCAGCTGGTTGTCCGTTCCCGCCAGCAATCCTTCCAGATCGGGACGCGTCAGCGTCAACGCGTCGGTCTCGCGCGGATGCTCGAAGCTTCCTAGCTTGGTTGCGACCATCTTCAATTCGAGCGTGGGCTGGTCGCCCTTAACCGAATAGGTTCCGGTGAGGCTCGCATGCGCGTTCTCGACGAGCGCCGGGTCGAGCCAAGGAATGGCAATGCGCTCGCCATTCCAATGCAGCGCAACGCGTGGCCTTGCTTTCGGATCGAGGAAGGGGTCGGTCAGTCGCGCAAAATCGTAGTCTGCAAACTTTCGCAATCGCTTCTCGGTCCAGTCCTCAAGCAGCCCGCCGATCGTGAGCTTCGTGCCGTGCCATCCCTCCTTCTCCTTGCGCGGACCCTTGGCCGGCTCGATGGCGACGTCCTCGATCATCGCGTCAAGGTTCTCGAACATGCGCCAGTCGATTTCCAGAAGGTTCAGACGGGCATCTTCCACGCGCGCCGTCTCCATTCTCAATCGCTGGCCTAGCCTCATCGCGGACAGCCGGCCTATTCCCTTCTCTCCCAGAGGCGTCTTCAAACCACCCCGAGTGAGGATCTGGTCGACTTCCCGTTTACGCGCGGGCGTCCCGATCGTAAGGAAATTTGTGCTGATCTCGGCAAGAGACATACCGCTGCCGGTATCGGAAATTTCGATGGAATTGTGGTCGTCGTAACAGGCATCGAGACGCTTCACGAAGTCGTTCATAGCTTCAGACTCTTCGACCACCGCATTGAACTTCGCGACCGCTTCGCTGCCGGCCGATGGATCGAGCTTTGCGGCCACTTGTCTGATCAGGTCCGCTAGCTGTTCCGCTCGCTCTGCCTTGGAGGCTCTCTCTTCGCCGAGAGACTGCGCCCTGTCGCGGATGCGCAGATAGTCGTTCCTACGCATGGCGATCTGGAAGCGAATGTCTGCGCCGGTGCGGGAGCCGGCGTCGAAGGCATTCTTGATGAGCTCGTAGAACGCAATGATGTCCGAGCTGATGAGCTCGGAGCCTAGCTCCAGCACCGTCCTAGCGTTGACCCGAAAAACCAATCGATATCCCCCCGATGAGCTATGTAAAAACCTGCTTGATGTCCGCCACCGGCCTGAACAACTTCATCGGTTGGTCGGCAAACGGCAAGAAGCTCTCTCGCTCGTAAAAGCGGCGTGCAGCCCCGTCCTTGGCGTCCACAATCACCGCAAACGAAGCAATCTCGTTGCGCGCGACGCGGTAGAGCGCGCCGGCCAACAGAAATCGGCCATAACCTTTACCCTGAAACCGCCGATCGACAGCCAGCCGGCCCAGAAGAGTCGCCGGAACGAGAGGATAGCGTGGAAGCCGACGAGCGGTCTGATCCGGGAGATCCGCCAGCTTCACAGCGGTTGCCGAGAGTGTGTAATAGCCGCCGATGGCACCGTCCGGGAGCACGAGCACGAACGGCGCCGCCATGTTCTTTCGAGCGTCCTGGCCAGCCTGGCTTCGCAAATATCGGTCGAGCGGTTCGACGCCGCTGGCGAACGAGGCTCGATCATGATGCGAACCGAGCGGCTCGACACGAAGCGATTCCCCAGAAGCGCCCGGCACCGGCTATACGCCGGTGGCTTCGCGGTAGCGGCGCACCGTGTCGCTCAGACGGTCGTTGACGGGTTTCGGATTCAGCAGCGCATCTACAAACGCTTGGCTGTCGCGAACCGACAATTCGAGCTGTTGATGCGTTTCGATCGCACGCCGTGCCGCGTCCTGGACACTGGTCAGCACGAAATCCGTAACCGTCCGCCCCTGAAGGGCAGCGGCATGCTCGATGAGCGTTTTCTGCTCCGCCGTCACCCGCGCCTCAAGGCGCTGGGCACGGGTGCGCCCGCGTGGGGACTTCAAAACAGACTTTGCCATCGCGCTTCTCCTATGCAAACGTACGGCCAATACCCGGCCATTTCAAGGGGCCCTCCGGCGAAGGCACAAAGAGTACCGCAGCAATGCGTGGGAACAAAAAAAGAACACTTGCGTGCGTCACCGTAGACGGCCATCAATTCAGGAAGCCATGAGAGGTGCGATGCCCGATTCGATCTACCTCGACAATCAAGCCACGACACCCACCGATCCGCGGGTGCGTGATGCCATGTTGCCGTTCCTGGAAAAGAGTTTCGTTGGAAATCCGCATTCCGAGCATTTCGCGGGACGACGGGCTGCAACGGCGGTCGAAGACGCGCGCGCGCGAGTCGCTGCGCTAATCGGTGCCCATCCGCAGGAGATCGTGTTTACCTCCGGCGCCACGGAAGCCAACAACATTGCGCTTCAGGGAATAGCGCGATCGCCCCACCGCCGCGGCAACCACATCATCACTTGTTCCACCGAGCACAAATGCATCTTGGAAACCGTAGGCTATTTGGCGCGGAACGGATTCCGCGCGGAGATCTTGCCCGTCGACGCGAACGGCCTCGTTGACATCGCAGCGCTCGCGAGCGCGATCACGTCCGAGACCTTTCTCGTATCGATCATGGCAGCCAACAACGAGATCGGTGTGCTGCAACCGATTGACGAAATTACGGCGATCTGCCGGTCGCATGCCGTCGTCTTCCATACCGACGCAGCGCAAGCGCTTGGAAAAGTTCCGATCGACGTCAAGGAAAGTGGCGTCGATCTGATGAGTCTGTCCGGCCATAAGGTGTACGCGCCGATTGGCGTCGGAGCGCTGTATATTTCCGAAGAATGCCCGATAGCGCCGGAGCCATTGTTTTGGGGCGGCGGTCAGGAGCGCGGCCTGCGATCGGGAACGATCGCCCCGCATCTTTGCGTCGCGTTCGGCGCAGCAAGCGCGATTGCAGGCGACGAGCTCAAGGACAATGCGCACGCCGCGGCCGCACTCCGCCGTCTGTTCCTGGAAATTGTGCTCGATAGATGTCCCGACACCCGCGTCAACGGCGATCCGACTCGACGACTCCCCGGCAACCTCAGCCTGACATTTCCGGGCTGCGACGCCGACCGATTGGTCGGCGTTTTACAGCCCGACATCGCGCTCTCGACGAACGCAGCCTGCAGTGCCGGCGTCTTGCAGCCCTCACATGTCCTCTTGGCATTGGGGCTAAGCGAATCGGATGCCGCGAGCACGGTCCGCATCGGCTTCGGCAGGTTCAACACCCGCGCGGAAGCCGAGATCGCGGCTGAACGCCTCACCAATGCCGTCATTCGTATTCGTGAGGCCGAGGCATTGGAAAACGCAGCGGCGTAGAGCCGCGTCGACAAACCGATAGGTTGTGCGCCGCCGATTCCGCCTTGCTCCTGGACGGATCGTCCAGTAGCATAGCGCCATGTTACGGGGGCCAATCACAGCGACCGATTTCAAGGGGCAATTCTCGGGCCACGAGACCTTTCCCCTGCGCCATCTTTGGCTGCGCAAAGCCTTTGATGCCGTCGAATCGGGTGCGCCTCGAACGATCTTCAGCTGCCCCGAATCGATCGTCACTTTCGGCGTAGGAAAAAACATGGCGCTTGCGATCCGCCATTGGGCCCTTGCCTGCGGCGTGATCGAGGAGAAGGGGACGCGCGTTGGCGCCACTGAGCTTGGCCAAAACCTGTTCGGCGGAGAGCGACCCTGGGATCCTTACATGGAAAGGCCAGCAACGGCGTGGCTCGTGCAGTGGCAGGTCGCGGGCGATCCGAAGATGACCACCACATGGTATTGGGCCTTCAATCATTTGGCGGCACAGACATTTGACCATGAGGCGTTGAGCACATCGATTCTGCAATACGCCCGCGCACGCGAATGGTCGCGCATCGCCGAGAAAACCGTGATGCGCGATGTCGAGTGTTTCATCCGCAGCTACGTCCCCCGTGTCGACAAGGCGGCCGGCGAAGACGCTTTGGAGCCAGTCTTGGCCGAGCTGGGACTCATTCGCGCGGTTGCGGGTCGCCTCTACGAGTTCCGGCGCGGCCCGAAGCCGAGTCTTTCGGATAGCGTCTTCGCCTTCGCGCTGAACGCGTTCTGGAATCGTCATGCTCCGAACGCCGCCACCCTCTCCGTTGAGGCGATCGCCTATGAGCCAGGCTCTCCCGGCCGTGTGTTCAAGCTTGACGAAAATTCCGTCGTCGAGCGGCTCACGGCCATGGAAGAGGTAACGCGCGGTCGCATGGTGTGGTCGGACACCGCTGGGGTCCGCCAAGTCTTGCGGGTCAAGCCCGTGACCAATCCTCTTGCTCTGCTGGCATCCGCCTATCGCGCCGAAAGCGAAAAGCGGCGGGCCGCATGACACTCGCGGACCATGTCTCCATCGCGCGCCGATTTCAGCGCTCCATCAGGCTGGACAGCGACCTGGCGCAGGTGGACGTCCTACAAGGATTTGTCTGTCAGCGATCCGCCGCTGATGGCCTTCTGGGCATGGCGGGTCAAGTCGCCCAAAGCGCACAGCGAGCGTTCACGTGGACCGGGCCTTACGGTGGCGGTAAATCGAGCTTGGCGGTGACGCTGGCGGGTCTGCTTGGACCCAAAGGCGCAGTGCGCAGTGCTGCCGCCACGGCGCTGGGAGCAGCAACAGCTCAAGAGCTTCTGGAGGCCTTCCAGCCGGGCCGAGACGGATGGCTTGTCGTTCCGGTCGTCGGCCGACGCAGCGATCCGATTGTCGATATCGCCGCGGCATTGGAACAGGCGCGGCGGCGCAGGGGCGCAACACGCGGACGGCCGCGGCACGACGTAAGGAGCGCGCGCGAGCTGATCGACCGCCTCGTGCAAGAAGCCGACGCGCGGTCGCGCGACGGCGTCTTGGTCATTATCGACGAAATGGGAAAGTTTCTCGAAGGCGCGGCGGCGGACGGTGCTGACATCTATTTTTTCCAGGAGCTCGCAGAAGCCGCTTCGCGGTCGCGCGGTCGCCTCGTCATCGTTGGCATCCTGCATCAAGCCTTCGAACAATATGCGAGCCGTCTTGGCCGCGAAGCGCGCGACGAATGGGCGAAGATCCAGGGGCGCTTCTCCGACGTGCCGCTCATCGCAGGCGTCGACGAAGTCATCGATCTGTTGGGCCGTGCAATCGTTGCCGACCAGCGCCATTCCGAGACCACCCACTCGGTTGAGGCTATCGCGCAGTCGATCCGCTCCCGCCGACCGGGCACGCCGGCGGACCTTGCTGCACGCTTGGACAAATGCTGGCCGCTGCATCCGGTCACCGCGGTCGTACTTGGTCCCATGTCCCGTCGTCGCTTTGGACAAAACGAACGCAGCGTCTTTGGCTTCCTCGCCTCCGCCGAACCCGGAGGCTTTCAGGACTTTCTTCGGACAGCGCCGGCGGCGAGCCGAGAGCTATTCGGTCCGGATCGGTTTTGGGATTATCTGCGCATCAATCTCGAGCCCGCTATCCTGGCGTCTAACGACAGCCATCGCTGGGCGCAGGGTGCCGATGCGATCGAGCGTTGCGAGGCCCGTGGTACGGGGCTCCATGTCAGACTCGCGAAGTCCATCGCGCTGATCGATATGTTCCGAAACGGTTCAGGCCTCGCCGCCGACCGGGCGACACTGATGGCTTGCATCCCGGATGCCGCGGAAACGGCCGTCGATGCCGTGCTGGCAGATTTGGAGCGATGGTCGGTTGCGGTCTTCCGAAAACATTTGGACGCATGGGCGATCTTCGCCGGCAGCGACTTCGATATCGATGGCGCCGTGGCGGCGACAGCGGCCCAGGCCTCCGCTCTCGATCTCCATCGTCTCGCACGGCTCGTGGGCCTGCAGCCGGTTCTGGCAAAACGTCACTATCATGAGACCGGAAGCTTGCGCTGGTTTCAAACCGAGCTGGTGCATTTCGCGGCGCTAGACCGTATCGCAGAGCGCCCCGGCGATGCCGCCGGCTATTTTATTTTGGCGATTCCATCCGCTGAAGAACAGCGCAAGGCGGCGATGGCGCATTGCCGATCGGCGTCCGAAACGGCGAGCCAACAACTGATCGCGGTCGGCCTTCCGCGCAACGCGTGGCGAATCCGAGATCTCGGTCGCGAACTCATCGCGCTCGAAGCAGTGCGCACGAGCCGCCCCGAGCTCGACGGCGACAGCGTGGCTCGCCGTGAGATCGGCGCACGGATCGCCGCGGTGTCGGCGGAACTCGACGAGGAACTGCGCGCGGGGTTTGCCAATGCCGACTGGTATGTCGCGGGCGAGCGAATCGAGCTACCCGCAGGCGCGAGCCTCTCCCGCCTAGCTTCCGACCTTGCCGATCTCCGCTACAACAAGGCTCCGCGGGTCCACAGCGAGCTCGTCAACCGTCAAAGGCCGTCGAGCAACACTCAGGCCGGTGTGCGCGACCTCATGCACGCGATGATATCAGCGGCGGACAAGCCCGCGCTCGGGATTGAGGGATTCCCCGTACACCGCGGGCTCTACAGCACCGTGATCGCGCCTGCGGGTCTGCACCACAAATCCGGCGAAGCCTATGGCTTCAGCAAGCCGTCAAACAGCAGGGTCGGCCAAAGCTACCGGCCGGCGTGGGAAGCCGCCGAGGCACTGTTCGCGAGTGAACACGCGCCCGTCTCGCTTAGACGGCTCTATCAGCTTTGGGCAGATCCGCCGTTCGGTATGCGCCGCGGCCTCATGCCGATCCTTGCGATCGCCTTCATTATGGCCAACCGGCATCGCTTGGCATTGTACGGGGAAGGTAAATTCCAAGCGGATATCGACGAGTACCTCGTCGATATCTTGCTTCAGGACGAAGACCTGGTCGCCTTGCGCCGGGTGGATGTGGACGCATTCCGCGGCGCCATCTTGGACGGTGTCGCACAGGCGGTGAAGAAGGCGACCGGGCAAGAATGCCCGCCTGACCCGTTGGAGGTGGCGCGACGTTTGGTGCGATTTGCCCGCGACCTACCCCCCTGGACTCAAAAGACCCTCAGCCTGTCACCATCGACGGCGGAGGTCCGCCGCGTCCTCCTCCGCGCGGACGATCCGCACAAGGCCCTCTTTGTCGATATTCCCACGATATTTGGAGACAGCGACGCACAAGCAACCGCTACCGGGATTGAAACAGCGCTTCGCGAGTTGACCGCAGCTTATCCCAAAATGATGTCTGACCTTTCGCAGAAAATGCTCGGTGCCTTGGGACAAGCCGAGGGCGATTACGCTGACCTTCAGCAGCGCGCGCACATCGTGGCCGAACTCACCGGCGATCTTCGCGTCGATGCCTTCGCCGCGCGTCTGGCGACCTATCGTGGCGATTTGACCGATCTCGAAACGCTCGCCAGCCTCGCAATCAACCGGCCGCCGAGGGAGTGGACAGACCGCGACCCCGACCAGGCCGCTTTGGCGCTGGCCGAGTTTGCGCTGAAGTTCAGGCGCGCCGAGACGCTCGCGCGCGTCAAGGGACGACATCCGACCCGCGAGGCGATGGCGCTGATTATCGGTACGGGGGAAGCGGGCCAGGAAATCATGGAGGAGTTCGAGGTCGCCGAACGCGATCGCCCCAAAGTGACAGCCCTCGCCCAGGCGCTTCACAAAGTGTTGGCGCAATCGGGCGCCGACCGCAGCGTTGTCCTAGCGGCATTGGCGGAGACAGGGCTCGATACGTTGACGGCTCGCGATGCGCGCCTGCGGAAGGCGGGCTAAATGATGGAGCGCCACGTCCTTGGGATTTCCGGCGGCCGAGACAGCGCCGCGCTCGCGGTGCTGATGCGTCAAACGCGCCCCGACCTTTCGCTCGAATATTTCTTCACAGATACCGGCAAGGAATTGCCCGAGGTTTATGACTTCCTCGGCCGTTTGGAAGGGTTTCTGGGCGCGCCCATTCAACGCCTCAATCCCGACCGCGACTTCGATTTCTGGCTGCGGGAATACAACAATTTTCTGCCGTCTCCGCGGACGCGGTGGTGTACACGGCAGCTCAAGCTCAGGCCTTTTGAACGGTGGATCCGTCCCGATCTTGAGGCCGGCGCGACAATCTACAGTTATGTTGCGATCCGCTCGGACGAGCCGCATCGCGAGGGATTGACAGCAACGCATCCCAATCTGCACGTCGTGCTGCCCCTGCGCGAACGCGGGATCGACAAGAAAAGTGTAATCGATTTGCTGGAAGCGGCCGGCGTGGGACTTCCAAACTATTACCGCTGGCGCTCGCGCAGTGGCTGCACCTTTTGCTTCTTCCAGCAAAAGATCGAGTGGGTGAACCTCATGAGAGAACACCCCGAGGCGTTCGAAGAGGCCAAGCGCTACGAGAAGACCGCGCTGGAGCACGGCTCACCGTTCACCTGGAGCGATCGGGAGTCCCTCGATGAGCTTGCCGAACCAGCACGAGTCGAACAAATCGAGCGCGAGCATCAAGCGCGACTAGACCGCATCAAGGCCCGGCGCCGTCCCAACGCTTTACGACCCGGCGATGACGTGGACGAGGTGCTGTTCGAAGACGACACAGCGGGTTGCCTGATCTGTCACAAATAAGAAAGTCCAGCCGAGGCGCACAATGAGTGACATCTCGCGAACGGATATCTACAGGGAGCAGTACGCGCATTTTCGTTCGATGAACGAGATTCTTTACAAAATCCCGCCCCTCTTCACCGCCGTCCTAGGCGGCCTCTGGTATTTTGCCGTCCTCAACCTCGAAAAGGATAAGTGGATTTCGTGCGCCGTCTTCGCGTTCGCGACAGTAACCAGTGTGTGCTTCGTTAATGTGATGCAGCGATTCAGGATGGCGTTCAATTCATACATCGACAATTTGAACCAGATGGACGGCGACATGAAAGTGTCGATCAAGCCGTCCAGGCTTCCTTCGACCATCGTTACGGTGCAGATGCTTCTCTGGGCGGCGGCATTGGTTTCTCTTCTGGGTGTCTTGTACGCTGTTTGTAAATGAACCGGGGGCCATTCCGCCTCGCGCCCCTGTCCTGGCCTGCCGTGATTCGCCGTTAGGCCACCGGAGCTGCCTCGCGCTCTTCGACTTCTCGCGCTGCGACCTCGTCGCCCCGGATGATGCCCTGCACGGCGCGGTCAATGTCTTCGTCCGACAGAAACGGAGCCTGGGCGAAGACAATTCCCGGTTCGCCGTTGAGGCGCGCGGCCAAGTGGCCCAGACCGAGCAGCGATTCAGCGCCTTTGACGCCCAGAGCGATCTCGGACGTTCCAACACTTGCCACCTTGAGGATCAGACGGTTCCCGAGGTTATCCCGCAATTGCATCGGCATGACGTTCACGTCAGGGCGTTGCGCCGCGAAGATCAGGTGAATACCGGCCGCCCGTGCTTTGACGCCAAGCCGTTGAACATTGACGGCCACCGCTTCCTTGTAATCCTCGGTCAGCATCCATTCGGCGAATTCGTCGTGGATCAGGAACAACAGGGGCAGCCGGTCGGCTGGCGATGCCGCGACGTTGAAGGCTCGCAAATCCCGAACCCCCCGCGCGCGGAAGAGCTCGTACCGTCGCTCCATCTCTCCAACCAAGCGTTCCAGTTCATCCTTTGCGCGTGTTTGGTCGATGACGATGCCGCCCGGAATGTGCGGGAGACGCTCGACGGCGGCGTAATCGACGCCCATTTTCGGGTCGATCAGAATAATTTGCGCCAGCGCACTGGAGTTGGTCGCCGCAATATCGAGAATCAGACTTTGGATCAACACGGATTTGCCGCTTCCTGTCGCACCTGCGACCAGCGTATGCGGCTCGTGTTGTTGCGCGCCGCCGAATGCGGAGCCCAGATTCAGATAGAGAATTTCTCCGTCGAGCTCGCGCAGTCCCACGACGAACGATGTATTCAGGCCCGCTGCGTTGCGATTGAGCTCACGACGCGCCCAGACGTCCCAGAGGGAAACGGTCTGGCGCTGCGGCCTTGCCACCGCGACGACGATTTCGCCCGGTAAGGGCGAAATGGCCACGAGGCGTAGACCGTGCGTCGTCAGCAGCGCCGACTGCTTTCCTTCGATATCTTCCACGCGCAGCCTGTCCGACCCCATGAACCGGATCAGTGCCGCGTTGGGTGTCAGGCGTGTCCCCAGAATCTTCCCCTGCAAGCCGTAACCCAAGAGCGCAGTGCGGAGTTTCTGGGCAGTGGAATCGAGCCAAGCCTCTTCAGCCTCGGAGACCGAAGATCGTTGTAGTGTCCGCGCCTCGATCAACGAAGCGATGTCTTCGGGGTCTTCAGGCGTTGGCGGATCGTTTGCGGGGGAGACGGGTTCAGCTGGTTTGGCCGTCGACGGTTCGGCTTCAACGGTCTCCGCTTCGGCGGCGACAGGCTTGGGTGCTTTTGGCGCGCTGCGCGGGCTTGCCCTCTCCTTGATCACGGGCTTCCGATCGCCCGCCGCCGTGCTCTCAGCCCGGCTGGTCCAATTCACCCTCGGCGCAGGACTGCGGAATTCAGAGCCTTCCCAGGGATGCCGTTCGCCCAGTCCGCGGCGCACGCCCGCCAGCGATGCGCGAGCCTCATAGGCCTTCAAAAGATTGCGCAGATCCTCGCGGGTGAAAAACTCCTGCAAACCGTGTGGCACATCGGCGATTGGTTCCTGCTCGCCCGGGCCGCCCGCCTCCGCTAGCCCCGAAACGAAAATGTGGGAGTATCCACGAAGGTCGATTTTCGTGGCACCTTGGCGGATACCGTCGCGTACGGCTTCCAGCGCGTCGGACTGTCCCAGCGCGGTTGTCCCATCGAGAAGCAGATCGGCGATGCGAGACAGCCACAAATCGCGATCCAGGCGTCCAGGATCGCCGAACAGCGCTTCCTCGATACGCTGAACCGTGTGCCGCAGTTGCTGCTTGGAGGTGCGTCGTGCCTCGGCCGCCCCCTCCAGGCCCACATACTTGGCCTCTGTGACGACCGCCCGCAACGTCATGGCCCCGCTCGTATCGCGGCCGACACTCAGCGCGAGAATGTCGGCAATGCCTTGCTCGCGCTGCCCCAGCCACTCCGCGTAGTCGTCGAGCAGAAACCACGCAACGGTCGCTCGGGTGCCGAACTCCTCGGCCACCAGCGCACGACTCAGCACCAGCCCGATAAGTTCGCCGGCCGAGACGCCGCGCTTGGCGGCGCGCAGCACGATATCGCCAGAAATGCTGCACGCATCGTCGATCATTCGCTGCGCCAGTGCGGAGAGCCGCTCCTCCGAAAGGCCCAAGCTCAATTCGGTTAGCCGCCGTCGAACCAGCACGTGCAGAATGCGAAGTTCTGACGTCGAGGACACGATCATGTTGCGACCGTGAGTCCGCTGACGCCGATACCGGATCACATTGATGCCCTGCGCGGCGAGCTGTCGCTTGTCGAGCAGATCATCGTAAGTCGCGACCCACTCGGCCAGGCTATGGACCTCGTCGAACATCGCCTTCAGGCCCTGGTCCTGGAAGGAGATTTGACGGGCCGGAAGAATGTGTTCGTGTCCCCCATGCGATTGCCGACGCACGATGTCCGCGACGGCGTCGAGATAGGCCCAACCGGCGGCCGGCTGCCGGGGACAGGCCAGGTAGTTGGTCGCCTTCAACTCGTCCTCGGCAGTCACGCGGCGATAAGACCAGCGCGCCGGAACGTGATCGAGCAGGCTCGGCGCGACCGCCGCCGCGGGAACGGAAAACCACGCCTCCTTCGCCTGCCGCGAGACGACGTCATGCAGGAAGGCGACATCGACGCTGCGGTATTCCGCGGTCGGTGCGGCTCCGCCGTCCAGCATCACGCCGATACGCAGCTTCGACATGAAATTCCGCGACGTCTCGCTGACGACGAGCGCGTCGGGATCGGCCTCGGAGCCTTCTAGCAGTTCTTTGTAGATCCGATTGAGCTTCGGGCGATCACGGTGCCGGACGAGCACATTGCAGTGCATCTCATCCTCGTCATGCACGGACCCGAGCGCATTGACCGTGGCGAAGGGCAAGCCGGCAGCGTCGCAATTGTAGAGCATGATGCTCAAATTCGAGCGTTCGTGCGGCTGAAGATCGAGGTAGCGCTCAAGCAGCCCGCGAATCTGTCCCGCCGCTTCGCGCGGATCGACGTCGGTTGCGGCTTCCGAGGGATCGCGCACGGGACGTTCCATCAGACTGTAGTCGTTCACCGTGCTTGTTTCCGCCAACAGCACCGGCTCCGCGCCGTGATAGCCGACCGAGATCTCCGGATAATAGGGATGGGCGAGTTCGGCGCGCAGATCGGAGAAGAAGAGGCGCGAATCCCCGAAATTGATTTGCTCGGCCGCGAGAAGATGGGCTGCAAGGCCTGCAACACTGCGTGCCTTCACGGCGCTCGCCGCCAACCGTAGCGGGTGCCACGGCGCGATGATTGCGGACGGCGCGCCGCCCGTGACCGCGACGCATCCAAGCGACAACACGGGTTCCCACAGTTCCTGCCGATTGAGATCGCCGGGGGCGTGCTGCGCAAGCGTGCGCAGCAGCGCTCCATAGTATTCGGCTTGCTCCAGAAGCGCGGGATCGGCGAGCCCGTGCTGCCGCCAGCCTTCGAGGGCGGCCGCATACGCAGCAACGAAGCTCTCCCACGCGATACCGACCGCGGCCCCAGCCTCCGCGCCGAGCCGTCCGTTCGCAGCCGCTTTGAGCGCCCTCGGAAATAGCCGGCCAACATCGTAAGCAGGGTCCGATTTGGGAATCAGCGATCCGGAATCCTGCCGATAGGCGGGCTGTAGCGTCGCAACATCGCTCAACGACACCGACTGTAGCGAGCCTTTCCGGCTTACCGGTTGGCGGGCCACGCTAGAGCGCGTCAGCGGCCGTTTGAGCAGCCGATCAAGATCGTCGCGAAGCTCGAGGCCAATCCCGTCCGGCCGGCCCAGCCAGATCAGCTGAACCGTGGTGCGATCCGCCAGCGCTCCGTCGCCGACTTTCAACGTGATGTCCAGCTTGATCTGAAGACTGGTTCGCGAGACAGAGACGTTACGCTTGTATTTCTTTCGTCTGGACGCCGCTTCGAGCAGCGGCTCGTATTCAAAAAGATGCGATGTATCCCATTTGACCGCGCCTCCCATCAAGGTGGGCAACCCGCGATAGCGCACCGCGAAGGCAGTGGCCACATCCGCATTGAGTTCGAGCCATTGCGCCTTGGTGCGCCGCGTCGTCCTGATCTCGAGCGATCGCACGGCGCCAAGCGCGCCGGCTTGCCCATAGAGCCGCTCTAAAGCGCGCAAGAGCCCGTCGAGGAGATCGGTGCACTCGATCGGACGGCCAAAGATGAAGCGTTCCCACTTCGCGCGCAGCGAACGATCCTGTCCAAGCTCCTCGCGGTGTGCTTCGAAGAAATCGCGGTCGTCGTCGCGGGGCTCCTTGTGGGATTTCGACTCCTTCAGTTGGCGCAGGTATTCCTTGTCACCGTCGTTGAGACGGTCCGGCAGTTCGAACTCGAAGAATTGAATCGTCTCCTCCGCAAGGCTCGACTTCTTCTGCCGCAAACCGGAGAAAACCTGGAGAACGCCGTCGGCTTCCCATTCAAGTTCCGCGAGCGTCGCCGCCTCATCGCGCCAACTGGGCGCCGCGTTGATAAACGCCTCGATGGTCGCGTGTGCCGCCGGTGGGATATCGTCGCGCACGATTTCGAATTGGGTTCTCAGTTCGTCGGTTTCAATCACTTGCCGCGGCGGCCGCTGTTTGAGCAGCAAGGGCCGGCGGTCGGTCACCAGCTTGCCGAACAGCTTCTTCCAACGCGCGGGCAGCGCTTGATCTTTGGAGCGGATCGCGAGGAAGTATCCAGAATCGCGCGGCAATTGCAGCGCCGGAAGCGCCCAGCCAAGCGCTTCAAGCAGCGGCTTAGATTCGTCTGCGATCGCGCGGCGCGTGAGCTCCACATAGTTGGAAACTTGATGCAGCGTCCAATCCTCCGCGAACGCCAGCCCGCGCAATGCCGCTTCCCAAACCGCAAGCTGAGCTTCTGGCAACCCGAGCCCAGCAGCGGCGGCGCCGACCCACAGCCGCGGCTCTTCGGTAAGCTGCTTGGCCCCGAGCAACGTCACGTCCTGGAGGGATGCACCCTGGTCGTCGTCGGTATTGGCGAGGAGCAATGCGGGATGATCACACTCCGCGTGGCGCAGAGCGACGCTGCGCTCGTCCGTGATGACCGACTGAGGCAGATCGAAACCCGCCACCAAATCCCGCGGCATCGCGATCTTGATTTTCTTCGCGGTCTCGTCGTCCAGCAGCAATGCATGCACCACCGCCGCCACTTGCTGGCCGGTCAACTGGTCGAGCATGAAACGCGCGAGACCGTCATTTTCCGATGCGTTCGCCAAGCGCTCACGCAGCGACGCCGCGCCAACAGCACCCAACAGCTCGGAGGCGTTCAAGATTGCGCACTCCTCTGAAATGGGTTCTCAACATAGGCGCAGGAGTCCGACAGCCGTTTGAGCAATCCCAGGCTGGCCAGCCGCTCTTCCAGGCGTCGCGCGTTGTCGGAAAAGTCTTCCTGATCGGCGGCACCCGCGTCGATGAAACGGCGCGCCTGGTGGTCGCCAATCACCAGCCCATAGCGCTCGTACAGAAGAATGAGAAAATCCTTGAACTCCAACCGGCGCTCGACGCAGCACACCACCAGCGTCTTCAAGAGGCGATCCGTGGGCGCATAGCGCACGCGGCGGCTGGCCCGTCGGGACGACAGCCCGATCAAGCGAGCCCACGTCGCATGAACTTTGCCCACATGCTGCTTGTGCCGGACGATCGCTCGGTCGACCAGCCTCTCCAGCAGTTCTTGCGGTTGTCCTTGCGCCTCGTCAGCATCCTCGAGATCCGGCCAATCGAATGTCTTGAACAGGAGCTCTGCTGCGTTCGGGCCGGGCTCGTCGGATTGCAAGACCTCACGCCAGTCCGGCGTGTCGGCAATGTCACGAACAAACCGCTCCAACGCCTGCTGTGGCAACGCGTTGTTGCTCTGAAAGGAGTCCGCCGACAGGTCGCGCACGACCGAGCGCTTCGGCGATACGATCTCGCATACCATCGTGATGGGCGCGTCCAACCCTAGCACCTCAGACGCGCGTTGGAGCTGGTAGAGGATGAGATGAAGTCCCGTCATCGTGACGATATGTGGAATCGCATCGTAGGCCGGGATTTGCAGATCAAGGATCGTGATCCAGTCTTCGGCGAGACGGTCAAACGTCGGATGGGACGTGCAGGGCAAGTAGGCGCCAGCGCGCTCCTGCCTGGCGCGCTGCACGTCGCCCTGCAAGGCGCGGATAAGCCCGTCATAGGGTGCATCGACATTCAATATTCGCCGCGCCAGGCGTTCGCGAAGCTCAGGCGCTTTTTGGCTGCGGCAAAGCATCAGATACAAGATCTCGCCGGTGCGCGCGAAGAACCGACGATCGGTCGCCACGCCCGTCGCCGTGACACTGACATCCTCGTAGAGCGCATTCGTCCCGAATGGAAAGACGAATTTCGAACTCCACCGCTTGTTGCTGCCCCCTTCAATCGCAGAACTCTGAAGGAATGAGACGACGGAGGCGAAATCCTGGAAGGTCTCAAAGCGGTCGCGCAGATACGCGAAGTCGGGCCTATCCAAACCGCCCGCGTTTTCCGTCATCAGCGGTAGCCACGTCGACCACATCGCCTCGTCCGACTGTTCGGACGCGAGCACGGTCGTCATGTGGGGATTGTTGAACAATAGATTGCGTAGACGAAGCTGAGTCTGTGGCTTGTAAGACAACTCGTTCAGCCGCATTTCGGTCAAGGCGCGTGTCTGGCCGTTCTCAGCGTGCAACACGCACAAGAATTCGAGCAGCGTCAGCCAAGGCGACTGCTCATCGTGAAGACGATGGCCCCAGATCGCCTCGTCGATCCACATCTCGGGTCCGGTGCGATCCTCATAGCCGGACGGTTTCGCCAAAATCTCCATCGAGACTAATTCCTCACCGTCACGCGCCGGGGCGACGCGCGACCGTCACTGCCGAGCTCGATGAACCGAAGGACCAACTCGCCGGCCGATGCCGGTTGATCCTCGTCGAGCACGCGGCGGCGCTCCGTCGCGCTGAGAAGTTTGGCCTTGAAGGCCAGCAGATCTTCGTGGCACTCCAGCGAGAAGCTGCTCGGCAAGGCGCCGTCGGCGACGCGTCCCAGGAACTCAAAACGGGTTGGCGTCAGCGCAAGCCCGACAGGGCCGGGATCGGTGCCGCGCGAAAGCCGCACGCTCAAGGCCACACCACCCCTTGCGGTCGGCGCCAACACCGCCTCCTCGCCACCCTGTCGCGGAACCGAAATCAGCTCGTCGAGCAGCGGACTGGTCTTCGATTGAGAGTGGCTGCCCGAGGTCGCCAGCACCAACTCGTCCTGGTTTTGAACGAGCATGCCCGTAAAGACCCGATTGAGGCCGCGCATGATCATCGGCATGACGCGACGCGGGAGCGGTGTGCCCTTCTTTAAGCGTTCCGCAACATCGAGATAGAGCCCGCCATAGCGAAACACCGTCAAATCCCACAGGTCGAATTCGCTCTCGCGCTGCTCGGGAAGCACGAAGAACATCCGCTGACGCTGCGCGCGCAGCCGGGGCAGAAATACTTCTCGTGCGCCAGTGTCGCTGCCTTCGAGATACGCTCTTTGCGCCTGCGTGTAGGCGGCGGTCCCGCCATAGACCGGGTCCTTGAGGACGAGGTCGCGATACGGCGCTTCCAGTGCCGGGTCGTCGGCCCCATAGACCAGCAGATTATCGACGCGATTGCTAGTCTCGCCGCCGATGCCAAAGGCGTTGAGCTTGCGGAAAAGATTGGATTTCTCCGCTCGCCTTGGCTTCAGGTTCTCGCCAAAAATGTTGCGGTAGACGCTTGCCTGGTCGAGCGATCCCGCCGCCAGAATGTCGGGAACATCCGAACACGACATCAAGCCGTCCGGTGCATCGGGGTGTCCGAGCAGGATGTTAGCGACGAGCGACAGAAGCTGTCGAACCGGAAAATGAACGCCATTTTGCTCGCTCAATTCCACAAGCGCCGTGAGCCGCTGCTGCAGCAATCCGGAATCCGTCTCACCCTGGATGCGCTCTCGGTTTTCCCAGATCGGGCAGATCCGAGCGCTTCGCAGCGGACAGGCCTCGCATTGCTCCCAGCCGGGATGGGTCGTCATCGCCGCGATGATGGTCCGGATCATTTGCGATGCCGGGGCTTGGCTCAAATCGCGCAGATTGAGCCGAACCTCTGGATCGGGATTGTCGCCCGTAACGAGAAGTTCCTCGACGGCGCGCACCATCGCCTGCAGGCCCAGCGTTTGCGGCGCGGCCTTGAGCTTCTCGAGAAGCTGGCCGTGGTTCGCGGCGATCAGATAGACGCGCCCCGGCGCGGTTTGTGTCACATCCTGGGCCATATCGGCCAGCAGCGCCGCGCTCTCCTCGGCGCGCAGTTCGCTTAGGTCCTTCACCACGACGAGTTCGCGGGAGCCAAGGGGCAGTCTTTGGATCTTCTGACCGGTGTTCCAGGCGGTGTCCGACCCTCCGAGCCTCAGCCAAGCTTCCCGGCAGTGATAGGTTTTGCCGTCGCCCGCCGTGCCGGTCAGAATTTCGGACCGCGGCGTGTCCGAGCGCAGATTGTCAAGCAGGGGGGCCAGGAACTGTGCAGGCAAAACAAGCGGTTCGATGCGGTGGCGCCGCAGCGCCCGCTGGATCGATTCGTCGTACATATTGTCATTGGTCGGGATCGGACCGTAGTTCCGCAGAAACCTAACCCAACGACTTGCCCCGGCTGTCGACATTCCCCCTCCCGACCCCTTCTATCCGGCGCTCGTCAGAGGGCCATCCCCGTTCCATGCACTACCTGCGCTTGAGTCGAGCGTGGCATCATAGCATCACCCAGCGCCCGAATGCTGCCATAATGCCCATTCCCGCAGCCGTTTAGGTCCTGGGAGCGCCATTTCTTCGACCTTCGCAATGCTTAAGTGCGAGAAACAGACCTCCTCAGTCCCGGGCCGACACCGAGAGCGACTCGGAAGGGAGGCGAAACGCCAGAGCCTGCGCGTTCGGCCACCCTGCTCCCACGACATCCAGGCAGTCCATCAGGTCACTAGCCCCTCATCCTGAGTGTCGCTGAGCCGACGTTTGGTCGATCGCATCAAGTTGCCGCTGCCACCATCCGATGGCCTCCCTCAGGACATCGCGAGCATCGTCGCCTTCCCACGGACCATCAAGAAGGGTCGGTAAATGTTCTCACCGATCTCGGCTATTTGACGCCGCCTTAAGGGATTGGCGGCCTATTCACTCGGTCCTCATTCCGCTTCATCAGTCGAAGACGCTGACGGAAGCCACGGTCCGCGAGGGAGCCATGTCCTCTCCCCTTCTAACGTACCCACCAATGGCATCAGGAAGGGTCGGAGATCGGCGATGACGTCGGCAAAGGCATCCGGCGCGGCCGCCATGCGCTCGCGAGCAAGAAAGGCTCGCCATTGAGCGGCCCGTAGCGCGACGAATTCGTTGGTTAGACCAACTGGCGTACCAGCCGGCACCGCCGTCCCGCGTCGCTCAAAGGTGCGTCGCACCGCATCGACAAGGCCGGATTTGCGAAATTCAAACGTCTGCGCGATCAGCCAGAGATCATAAAAATCCTTGAGCCGGCTGTTGACCATGCCGAGCGTGACCAAGGCTTCAAATTTCTCCGCCACGACCGTCTCGACCGGGTAGGCCCGGAGATGCGGCGCCGGGGCATCCAGCAAGGTAGGATAGTCGATCTCGACCGGCGCTGGCGTGACGGCGTCGCCGAAGCCGATGTCGACCTGGATCGGGATGCGCGCGTCGGCGATGGTGGCCGTCGTGCGTACCCGCACGCCTCCGTACTCCGCCTCCTCGCGTATCGGCGCGGCCTCCAGCGCCGCGACGTCGAATATCACGCCGTCATCGGCGACCGGCTGAGCGCAGATGGCGCGGAAGGTCTCCGCGATCGCTTCCGCGGCATTGTCCCCAGAGCCGAGCAGATCGAGATCGCGGGTCGGCCGGAAAGGATCGGCCAGCCAGGTCACAAAGAGCATCGCCCCCTTCAGAATGAACCGGTCGCGGTGGAGGGAAACGCTCAGCCGGTAGAGCAGACGCTCCAGCGCATAACGCGTGAGCAGAATCTGGAAATCGGACCGCTCCGCGCGAGCCCGATCCAGCAGACGGGCCCGCACCGACGCGCCGATGTTGCGGAGTTCACGTGGCATCGGCCACCATCGCTTCGACGTAGGGACGCATCACTGACCAGACCCGCGCCGTTCGCGCGTAACGCCACAGATCATCGGGCGTACACCGCCGGCGGCGGAGGCCTTCTCGAAGGCCCTCCATGGCGACGTCGAGGCCGACCTTGGCCCGATAGCGGAAACAGTCGACGATGGTCCGCGCCGGATCTGTGATGGGGACCTCGATGCTCTCGACGCGGTGGCGCTCGACCCCCTCGGTCAGGGCCGGTCCGGTGAAGCGCACGAAGCGGATGCGCGGATAGTCGATCTTCGGCCGCCAGGCGGTGCGCTCGATCGCCATCCATACGGCTGACGGCATCTGCAGCGTCAGCTCATGGTATTGCAGCGCCGAGGTCAGGCAGACGACCCCCTTGGGAACCAGCACGGCGGCCTCCGCGAGCATATGGGCCGCCTCGATCTGTGTGTCTGGGAGCTGATAGAGGCCCCGCGCCGGACGCACGACCGCCTCCTCCCGAACAAGACGGGCCAGCGTCTCCGGTCCAATCCCTTCGACCATGAAGTCCTTCAGTCGGAGCATTCCTCGGCCTTTCAGAAGATCGAGGGCACGAGTCCGCTGGGCGCTGATGGCTGTCATCGACGGTGACGTTTCCTTGGCTATCATAAATTTAAGCAGAGGTTTTATCACCTTCCCGCACGACGCGAAATCGAAAATATGCGGGTCAAGCGCTCATGCCGGGCCGTGTCTGGGGCCCCAGCTCCAGGTACCAACCTACCCCGATCAGGGTGGGGGAAAGCCTTCCCCCTGACCGGCGCCGAAGTCGCCGGCACACCCCCTTCTGCGGGAGATCCCGCAACGCCCCGAGAGTGAGAGTGCGGATGGGTTTTCCGTGACGGGTTGAAGCTCGGGAGAGAGGCTCCCAGCGCCCGTCGCGGAGATCCGCGATGTCCAGATATAACGCTCGCGCTCGCACTCGCACTGGCCAGGACCGGGCGGGCCTCTATACCGAAATCACGGGCAAGATCATCGCCGAGCTCGAAGCCGGGCGCATTCCCTGGGTCCAGCCCTGGGGGACGATGGCGGCGAAGGCGCAACTCGCCATGCCCAAGAACGCGGCCACCAGCCGGGCCTACTCGGGAATCAATGTGCTGATCCTCTGGGGGGCCGTTATCGAGCACGGCTTCGCTGGCCAGAGCTGGCTCACCTTCCGCCAGGCGCTCAGCCTCGGCGGGAATGTTCGCAAAAGTGAACACGGCACCACCGTCCTCTATGCAGATCGCTTCATCCCCGATGAGGAACGCAAACGAGCGGAGCGCGACGGTGACGAGCCCGGCGCGATCCCGTTCCTCAAACGATTCACGGTGTTCAACACCGATCAGTGTGAGAACCTTCCCAACCGACTAATCAAAGCCCCGCCGCCCGCGTCCGAGGGGCTGATCCTGCCCCAAGCCGAGGCGCTGATCGCCGCGACCGGCGCCGATTTCCGCGTCGGTGGCGATCGCGCCTTCTACAGCCCGGCCCACGACTACGTCCAAGTGCCGCGGCCCGACACCTATTTCGAGCCGATCAACTGGCATCGGACGGCCCTGCATGAGCTCGGTCACTGGGTCGGTCATCCCTCGCGGCTCGCTCGCGATCTGACCGGCGCCTTCGGCTCGGCGTCGTACGCCAAGGAGGAGCTGGTCGCCGAGATGACCAGCGCCTTCGTCTGCGCCTCGCTCGGCATCGTGCCGACGGTGCGCCATGCCGACTATATTGGCTCCTGGCTCGAGGTGCTGCGCGAAGACGATCGCGCCATCGTCCGCGCCGCCAGCGCCGCCTCGAAGGCAGCCGACTACCTCCTCGCCTTCCGGCCCGCTCCTTCCGAGCCCGTCGACACGATACAGGCGGCCGACAAGTTGGAGATGGCGTGATGCGCTTTCGCCGCTGACCTCCGGTGTCGGCCGACGAGGGCGCGCCCGGCACGCCGACCGCCTTGGTGCGGACGCAACGGCGCGGGAGAAGCTGTCACAGCGCCGACGCAACTATGGCAATTAGCAACGCCGGAAACCTGCGGAGGCGGAACTGCGGCCCGCCGGGCGATGGTCGTGCGGGCCCCGCGCCCGCCCGCCACCGTCTCGGCCGTAGAGGGAGAGGAAAGCGGGCGATTCCATGACGGGTGGAGGTCGAGAGAGAGGCTTTCGGCCGCCCGTCGCGGAGAATATCGACATGGCAACCGCCGTTGAGAAGATCACCCTCAGCGCCTCGCGCGACATCCCCTTCAACAAACTGGTGCTCAGCCAAGCCAATGTGCGCCGGGTGAAGGCAGGAATCTCCATCGAGGAGCTGGCCGAGGATATCGCCAGGCGCACGCTCCTGCAGAGCTTGAGCGTCCGGGCCGTGGTGGACGCGGAGGGCCAGGAGACTGGCATGTTCGAGGTGCCGGCCGGGGGCCGCCGCTTCCGGGCGCTGGAACTGCTGGTGAAGCAGAAGCGGATGGCCAAGACCCAGCCCGTGCCGTGCGTGGTGCGGGAGGGCGGCCTCGGCGAAGAGGATTCGCTGGCCGAGAACGTGCAGCGCGTCGCCCTGCACCCGCTCGACCAGTTTCGTGCCTTCCAGACCTTGCGCG
>Ga0185299_10002823_pt1 | contig 25304 bp, 19 predicted proteins | sample PaiPotPPA55metaG_FD_128002 | JGI IMG/M metagenome (GOLD analysis project Ga0185299, IMG submission 128002) | Iron sulfur acid spring bacterial and archeal communities from Banff, Canada, to study Microbial Dark Matter (Phase II) - Paint Pots PPA... ...
ACCAGTGGGAAGTCGGCCTTAGCTTGCCGAAACCTGATCCTTGAGACAGAGTGCACCCGCACTTAGCTCCATACAAGTTTCTGGTACCAGTGATCGTTCCGAAGGCACGATCGGATGCTTTTATAGATCAGGCGTTTGCGCTCATCGAGAATTGATCGAAGAGGTCACTGAGTGCAATCGCGATGTTTCGTCAACTGTTGGGCAAAATGGTAGCGGTGCAATCTAACGTTAGATCGCCTCTTAGGCGCTCGGATTGCTGTTTGACGTTGCGGACTTCTAGAATTGCTTCCCCATGGCTACTTTGCCTTTTCAAGTAAGATCAGTTCGGAACTGTTAGGCAGGCTGAGCGTGACCTGCAGCCCCTTGCGCATAAGTTCCTCGCCCGTGACGATCCGATCCGCACTGCTGTGATCGTGGAACTGGAGGCGATAGCGTACCGACGGTTGCAGCCCTTGTAACTGGTACGAATGGGTCTTCGCTCCTTCGACCGTCCCCCGAAACGCATACACTACGCCGCGGTTGCGCTCCGGATCCCAATATTCAAGACCGTCCCAACGAATCCCATCCGGACGCGGTGAGACATGATACAGGTTGGCATCGCGAATCAGGGGACGAAGTTCCCTCTTGTACAAATCGATTTCTTTCTTGGCTTCAGCGTGCTGCTCGGCCGACCAGGAATTGGTGTCGATCATGATGGTCAGCCATCCCATCATGCCGCTGCGCAGCATGAAGCGGAAATTCTCGATGCGCGGCGTGGGCCACTTTTCCTCGTAGACTTCCAGCATTGCGGCAGGCAGCACGTGGCTGGTGTCATAAAACGCGCGCCGGTTGGAAGTGGGATCGTAGGTATCGGTGACCGAGAAGTAATCGCCGTGAGCCGCGCTGCCGAAGTCGATCATGCGGCCGCCGTCGTCGCAAACTTCAAGCAACAGCCCCGGATGATCCTTGCGCAGCTTGGAATGGATGTCGTAATAAGCCCGCACCGCATGGTAGCTCACGTCGGTGGAGTTGGTGCTATCCACCCAGTACGAACCCCATGACTTGTAGATGCACTTGTTCAGCGGATCGGGAGCGGCGTGCGGGTGATCGCTGCGGTCGCATCCGTGGGCCACCAGATAGCCGTCGTGCTCCAGCATGTCCAGGTGGTAATCGGTGACGATGCGTTGCACTTCATCATGGGCCCACTGCTTGGCTTCGGGCACTCCGAGATCAATGGTTTGTCCTTTGAAGGCCTCGGGCTGCCATTCTGCCGGGAGATCGGTCACCATCCAGTCGCGAACCTTCGGATCCCGTACATTCAAGGCGCCGGGCTCGGTCGACAGAGCGGCTTGCGTCCAGTCCACCCAGAGACCGAATTTCAGTCCGTGCTGGTGGGCGTGATCGGCGATCACGGCCAAGCCATGAGGAAATTTTTGCGGATTGGGATACCAGTCGCCTACGCCGCGAAACCAGCCGGCATCCACGTGAAACATCTCCATCCCCAGATCCGCAGCATCGCGAATCATGCGCTGCGCGGTCTCTTCGTTGATGGCCATGCCGTCGCCCCAACTGTTGTTGGTGACCAACGGATAACTGGGATTTTTCCACGTCTCCGGATTGCCAAGAACCGCGCGTACCCAGCGGCGTAAAACGTTTCCCGCTCCGTCAGGCCCATCGCGGAATCCACCGAAGAAGACGACCGGTGATTCGAAGACACCGCCGGGCTCCAGTCGAGTACGAAATGGACTTGGATCCGGGTTGAGCCCGAGGGCCGCTTTCAGCGATTCCTTCTCTCGCGACACAGCAATGCGCGTCCGGCCGCTGAACTCGATGCCCGCGAACCATCCCGTCGCGTCTTTTCTTGCGACCAGCGCCCACGGGATTACTTCGCGAGGCTCGTTATCACTAAGATCACCGTAGGTGCTCGACGTGCCGGTCCAATGATAGCCATCTGCCATTGATACTTCGTGAGTTCCAACCGGCGACGGAGTGTTCGCTCCTTTTTCGACAAAGAGCTGCTCCAGCGACTCTCGCGGATCGATTTGCCAATCAAAGGCCAAGCTGTCCTGCATAGGCATCCAAAGCTCTCGGGTGTCGAGATTTTCGATCCGGATCTGATGCTCGATCGGCCCGTATGCCTGGGGAGCGAGCCACTCCCAGGTGAGGCGGAGGTGCGGCGAAGTCGAGTCGTAGACAAAATTGACCCGCTGATCGCTGATCCGGCTATCGCCACGGTTGAAGGTCCAATGTAGGGCACTGTGTTCACCGGCAATTTCGACGAAGTCGATCAGGGTTTCCGAAGCCCGATTTTCCCACTTAGGTTTTCCCGAGACGCTGAAGCTTGCCAGCCGAGGGGCGTTTGGCGACGCCTCGAGGGAGAGTTCTGTATCCGACGTCTGAAGCTTGGCGGCCATCTGCGCGAGTGCGGCGGAAGTTACGCCAAAGCACAGCAGACCGAGAAATCCGACACGGGTTGCACGCAACATGAAGAAGACTCCGGAGGGCGGAGCCGGATTCTATCGAGGATCCGGCTCCGCACAGGCTGAGAAGAAGATTCGGTAGTTGTGCTCGTGTGGCTTCGGGCTTCTCCTCGCGAGGAAAATACCAACTCTTCACCGTCCCTCGCGATCATTCTCACAGACCCTGCCTTTTTCTCCCTTTCTTGCTGCCAGGTTCCCACAAATGGATCAGTCTGCGCAGGAGGCGGCGTCGCTACGTGTTCCGCTTCTTGAGCTACGAAGAGTGCGAAGACTAGTACTCTTAGCCGTGTCATGACACGAGAATATACACCTCGTCGTTCTGTGCGCAAAAATCAGCCTACTGTTGAAATCAGCCTACTGTTGAAATCAGGTGTTAGTTAGCCTCAAAACCCCTTCGCAGTGGTAAGTGAGCGCTATGGGGTATTTCGACCCCTACTCAACCCATCGGGACTTCATATCTTTCGCCGGATCGCCCCAAGAAGGGTGTTTATGAAGACTCTGTCGGTATCCTGCGGATCGTGACCGAAATGATTGAACCTGCGCTGCTCAAAGAATAGGCAAGACCGTAGTTCGGTTAGGCTCAGCGTCTCGACTGATGCGGCATTTCTTGAGAACTCACTCTGTTGGCAAGTTGGCCGCATTCTTTTTGACCGATAGCTTTAGAGCCGTCAACGGTTAGAGCAAAACCGACGATGGCGTGCCAAGAGGCTGTGACTGGAGACACAGCGGATGCCGTCAGACACTCGTTTGGAACCTCATCAGGCCATTTCCGCTGCACGTCCACCGGTCACGCTCCCTCACCATACAAAAGCATTTTACGAGCATCGTTGTTCGCCAGTCGTAGATGTTGTAAACGGGCGGTCAAGCGCTCAAAACCTACGCTCCCGCGCCCGCCCCGTATCTGTTTATCCATTCGTTACTATGGAGCCCAGTTTCCAAACCTCCTACCTCCTATCCCACCGCCGGTTTGACCCTCTGCACCGAGTTCCTTACACTTGAGAGTGTTCTCCGCCCGGCACACCACTGAATCCGTGGAGGTTTTTCCTGAGTTTACGATTACGAGGCCTGTGGTTGGCGGCCCTGTTGGGGCTGATGGGATCAAGCTGCATGGGGCAGGAGCGTTCCAGTCCGATCCAGCTCGATAGCAACGAGACGGTTTTTTCCGTGCTGACGGCGCTTAATTCCTGCGGGTATGACCAGGATCTGACTATCTCGGACGTTACGCGAAGCAACGTGCGGGCCGAGGTGCAGAGGATTCTGCAGGAATCGGAGGAAGCCGAAGCCGCGCGCACGGCCTTGTGCGAGTTTTATCAGAGCCATACCGCGGAGAGGAATACCAATCGCAGTTTGTCGCCGTATATTTCTTTGGCGTTGTACATGGACGGTCCTCCACATTTTGTGCCGCGAATGAAGGAAGAGGAGTTGCCGCCGGATGCGGCTGCGGTTGCGCCTTTCGGGGCGATCCTCGAACGCTTCTACGATAAAGTGCGATTGCACTCCATCTGGGAGCGGCACCGTAACGACTACGCTGCGGGGATGAACCGTTATCATGAGCCCCTGGCGAAGATGGTGTTCGACACTGAAATCTACTTGAAGCAACCATCATCGCAGTATTTGGGACGGAGGTTCACGATTTATCTGGACTTCATGGGTTCACCGAACGAAACAGATGCACGGAATTACGGAGCGGACTATTACGTGGTCGTCTTTCCAGCTCCGAACACGCCTTCCGGAGCAGCGCCCCGGGCGGCGCTGAAGATGGACCAGATTCGCCACACCTTCTTACATTATGAACTCGATCCGCTGGCGGAAAAGCATTACACCGCGATCAAGCGGTTGGAACCGCTGCTGCAGTCCGTGAAGCGGGCTCCTCTGGAGGAGAGCTTCAAGAACGACATTTCGCTGCTGGTAACGGAGTGCCTGGTGAGGGCCATCGAGATCCGAACGACTGGGAGCAAGCAAGCGGCGCAAGAGGCGATGCGGGCCCAGGCGGTCGATGACGCGGTGAAGCAAGGCTACATTCTTACGCGGACGTTTTACGACACGGTGGTGGCATTCGAAAAAGATCCGGCGGGCGTACGCGGAGCGTACAGTGGTTTTCTTGAGAATATAGATGTGAAGAAAGAAGAGAAGATGGCGGCGGAAGTACATTTTGCCAGCAAAAGTTCGCCCGAGTTAGTGCAGTTGTCGCGCCCTGAGGAGCGGCGGATGCTGCTCTCGGCGGAGAAACGACTGGCGGCGGGCGATCCCAAGGGCGCGCAGGAACTCGCGCAGCAGGCGCTGGATAAGAAGATTGGCGACCAGGGGCGGGCGCTGTTCATTCTGGCGGAAGTCGCCGTTGCAAACAAGAACAGGGATGGGGCGCAGGATAATTTTCAGAAGGCGATTGAAGCGTCGAAGGATCCGAAAGTGGTCGGGTGGTCGCACGTGTATCTGGGACGGATTCTGGATATGAAAGAAGATCGCGACGCGGCTATGCAAGAGTATCGCGAGGCGTTGAACAGCTCCGGGCAGTTACCTGAGATCAAGGCGGCTGCGGAACGAGGTTTGCAACAAGCCTACGAACCTCCAGCCAAGGCGCAGTAGCACAGCAAAAATGCGGAAGCCATTTAGAATGCAGGAACGGATGGCACCTGTGGAAGTGGAGTGAAGGCAGCGCAGTTCAAGGAGAAAGCATGAAGCGAACAGCAATCATCTTATTTGTAACGCTGGGGATTTCGCTGGGGACCTTCGGCCAGAACAAGCCAGCGGCCCAGACTCCACCGGCGGGGCAAGCGGCAGCGCCTGCGGGAAAACGTCCACCGCAAGCCAAGACACAACCAGAGTTTGACGCCTACAAGGCTGCCGTGGCGATAACCGATCCCGCGGCACAGGAGAAGGCGGCGGACGACTTTGCGACAAAGTTTCCGGACAGCGAGTTGCGCCCCTTACTTTACAAAGCCGTGTTGCATTCCTACCAACAGGCAAACAATGCCGACAAGATGATGGCTATGTCGCAGAAAGTTCTGAGCTTCGATCCCGACGATCCGGAGGCTCTGTTAGGCGTGGCGCAAGTGCTGGCCGAGCGCACGCACGACACTGACCTCGATAAGGATCAGCGCATCGCGGAAGCGCGGAAGGACGCGCAGCGCGCGCTCGTAACCGTGGAGACAGATATTCCCAGCGCGGGTGCGCCGCCGGAGCAACTGAATGCGTTCAAGGCATTTCTACGCTCCGAGGCTTACGCGATTTTGGGAACGCTGGATTTCAATGCGAAGGCCTGGGTCGATGCGGAAGGAAATTTGAGAAAGTCGATTGATGCGTTTCCACAGCAGGTGGATCCGATTGCGGTATTCCGTTTGTCCGTGGCGTTGGATATGCAGAACAAGTATCCCGAGGCTTTGAAATACGCCAATCAGGCCGTGGATTTGACCAAACCGGGCACTGGCGCCGGGGATGCGGCGCGCAAGGAGAAGGATCGTCTGATTCAGTTGATCGGTGGCATCAGCGACACGCCGGCGAAATAGTGTGCGAGTCTAACGCGCAATCATGACCTCGCAAACAATGATTGTGGCGTCGCAAACAATACGACGTTTCGCGCGGCTGGCTCAGAATCTTCGCGGCGCAAAAAAGAAGCGCTTGCTCAGGATGATATTCCTGGATTAACGCGCGCCAATCCAATCATGAAAGAACGGGAAATCGCCGCGCTGGAAACCGCATTGCGCTACCGCTTTCACCGGCATGGAGTGATCGAGCAGGCGATTACGCACAGCTCACAGGCGCGCGAGCAAGAGTCGCAGCAAGCGGGCGAGAATAAATACCGAGTCAACGATAATGAACAGTTAGAGTTTCTGGGCGACGCAATATTGGCATTGGTCACGAGCGAAGAATTATTCCAGCGGTTTCCGCAGTTTCGCGAGGGGGAACTGTCGAAGCTGCGCGCTCATCTGGTGAGTGAGCGGCACTTGATCCAGGTGGCGCAACAATTGGAGCTCGGACATTACCTCCGCCTGGGGCGAGGTGAAGAGAAGAGCGGGGGCCGAAGCAAGACGGCGCTTCTGGTGGACGCTCTGGAAGCCATTCTGGCAGCCATTTACCTCGACGGAGGAATGCAGCCGGTCCGCGAATTTATCGTGCGCGAGATTCTGGCGCCTGAACTCGAGCGCATGGATCGTGAAGGCGGCACGCTGCCGATGACCGATTTCAAGTCCGCCCTGCAAGAAACTTTGCAGGGATTGGGAATGGCGCAACCTTCTTATGTGCTGGTGGAGGAAGCGGGACCGGAACACCGGAAGACGTTTACGGTGGAAGTGCGTTTGAACGCGACTAAAGCCGACGGCGGCGCGGAATTTGTTGGACGCGCGCAAGGTTCGACCAAGAAGACGGCGGAGCAGGATGCGGCGCGGCAGTTATTGACATATCTGGCTTCACGGCCGCAATCGGCGGGCTCCAAACTGGCGCGCGGATCGCGGTCCGCGGAGCAACACTAGAGTGGCGGGCAGTGTGGACTCAATGAATTCCCCGAGTGATCATTTTTCGAATGGGCAGGTATCAGTCGATCCTCTGCCGAGCGATCCGTTGTTGAACCGCCCGTTGTCGAGCGCCCCATCGAGCGACAGGCCGCCGGCAGATCGGAGAGCGGTGTGGGCGGTGGGCTCGGGGCTCAGCGGTTCTTTACAGTCCCTGCTGGGAACGGTAGTGATCGCGGTTTTTGTCATCACATTTATCGTGCAGGCATTTCAGATTCCTTCTCCGTCGATGGAGAATACGCTGCTGGTGGGCGATTATCTGCTGGTTAATAAATTGTGTTACGGCGGCGGCGGTGTAGCCGACCTGCTAATGCCCTACAGCCGGGTGCAGCGGGGCGACATCGTGGTATTCCATTATCCGGTGAATCCGGCGCAGCATTTTGTGAAGCGGGTGATTGGCGTGCCGGGGGACCGGGTACGGCTGATCAATAAGCAGGTGTTCGTGAACGGAGTGCCGCTGAAAGAGCCTTATGCGCACTTCAGCCGGCCCTCCAATGATTCGTTCCGGGATAGTTTTCCCCGGCTGGATGTGGCGGCGGGCGAGACTCCGGAATGGTGGGTGCAGCTTCGAAAATTAGTAGAGGATGGACAGCTCATCGTTCCCCAGGGACATTATTTTGTGATGGGGGACAATCGGGACGATAGTTACGACAGCCGCTATTGGGGGTTTGTGCCGCAAGCCAATATTATTGGGCGGCCGCTGCTGATTTACTGGTCGATACAGGAAGGAGATGGCGAGATCTCTGCACCAAGTTCCGTAGCTGGCAAACTGGCGCACTTTGTTTACGCCGTGGTTCATCTCTTCCAGATCACGCGCTGGAACCGGACGCTGCGGTTGGTGAATTAAAGTTTCTGCAGATAAGATAGCTTTGCAACGCAAGATGGGATGGATTGATCACGGTGGCGAAAAAAGATAACAAAGCAAAGAACGAACCCGAAGAGAAACCACGGGAGACAACCGTGGAATTTCTATCGTCACTGGCCGCAGTCCTGGTGACAGGATTGTTCATCATCACCTTTGTAGTGCAGGCGTTCGAGATCCCTTCCAGTTCGATGGAGAAGACCCTGCTGATCGGCGACCACGTTTTCGTGAACCGCATTCAGTTCGCGCCGCGAACTCCGTGGGTGGGACCACTGCTGCCCTATCGCCAGGTGAGACGTGGCGATATCGTCGTATTTCTGGCGCCCTGTGAGCCGGGATTGTATGTGGTCAAACGGATCATCGGCGTCCCCGGCGACCACATTCACCTGCGCAACGGCGTGGTCTATCGCAACGGCGAAGCCTTGCAGGAACCGTACGTGATTCACTCGCAGGATGCAGCCGCGTTTCCCAATCCCTACCGCGACAATTTTCCCGCCGTGCCGCCCTCGGAGAGCTCTAACGTCTATCCCTGCTGGGAGCCGGAACTTCCTATGCACATCCAGGGCGATGACCTGGTGGTTGCGCCGGGGCGTTATTTCGGGATGGGAGACAATCGCGATGTGAGCCTGGACAGCCGCTACTGGGGCTTCATTCCGCAGGAAAATATTATTGGGCGTCCTATGTTTATTTACTGGTCGTTTGAGACGCCGAGCGATCAGTATCGCAAGACCGATTTTGGGGACCGAATTGGATTTCTAGCGCACGTGGTGTTGCACTTTTTCGACGAGACTCGGTGGCGGCGAACGCTGCGAGTGGTGAAGTGACGGGTCCTTCCTCCTGGCGGCGGATTGCGGCCGCGGCCGTTGCCATTCTGCTGATTTTGTTTGTTTTGCGGCCGGGTGTTTCCCGCCTGAAGTCGCGCATTGCGAATTCCATCAGCCGGGCAGTGGCCCGTCCGGTGGAGATTGGATCCGTGCATCTTCGTTTCCTGCCGCAGCCCGGGTTCGATCTTGAAAATTTGGTCATCAACGAAGACCCCGCATTTGGTGCGGAGCCTATGCTGCGCGCCCCTGAAGTTACAGCGCTGGTTCGGTTGACGTCGCTGGTGCGCGGCCGGCTGGATATTTCCCGGCTGGAACTGACTGAGCCAAGTTTGAACCTGGTGCGTAGAGAAGATGGACGCTGGAACTGGGAGGCTCTGCTGGAACGCACGGCGCGAACGCCTCTGGCGCCTACAGCGAAATCGAAGCGTGAGGCGCGTCCCGGGTTTCCTTACATTGAGGCTAGCTCCGGCAGAATCAATTTTAAGGCCGGAGCTGAGAAAAAACCATATGCATTGTTGAATGCGGACTTTGCCTTATGGCAGGAATCAGAGAATGCCTGGGGGGTAAGGTTGAAAGCGGAACCGCTGCGCACCGATATGAGCTCGAGCGACACCGGTCTGTTGCGAATGACCGGAACATGGCAGCGGGCCGGGAGCCTGCGCGAGACCCCACTCCAGTTCAACCTGAGTTGGGAGCGCGTGCAACTGGGACAACTGAGCAAACTGGTGTTAGGCAGCGATAAGGGTTGGCGCGGAGAAATTCTGATCGACGCGATTCTAAGCGGCACTCCGGGGACGATGCAGATCGCGTCGGATATGGCGATCCGTAATTTCCATCGTTATGACATCTCGACCAGTGACGGATTGCGGTTGGCGGCGCATTGCGACGGTAAGTACAGTTCAGCGGAAAGCATCATGCGCGAGATCTTTTGCAGCAGTCCTGTTGGCAACGGAACCATCATATTGCACGGCGATGCAGGACCGCCCGGAGGGCACCAGGTGGACTTGGCATTGAATGTGGAAAACGTGCCCACCAGTGCTCTGGCGCAACTGGCACGGCGCGCCAAGAAAAATCTGCCGGCAGATCTTGTAGCCATGGGCAGCGTGCAGGGAAATTTCAGACTCAAACAACAGAAGGGCGCGTCACGCGGCTTGGAGTTTCAGGGGCGCGGCGAAATTGCGAATCTTCGGCTGCAGTCGGCGAGCAGCAAAGAGGAACTGGCTCCTGGCAGCGTGCCATTCGTGCTGAGCTCAGACAGCAGCGACCATGATCCATGGCGGACTACGGCGCTTCGACAGAGACAGCTTGGTGCCGAGGCACTTCCATTTCCGGGTGAACTGCATATTGAGTTCGGACCTTTCCCGGTCGCGTTGGGGCGGCCCGTGCCCGCGCAGGCGAGGGCATGGGTGGGCCGGTCCGGTTACGGAATCGCCGTGCGAGGAGATGGCGAAGTGTCACACACGCTGCGGATGGCGAGTTTATTTGGACTACAAGCGATGAAGGCTAGTGTCGAGGGCGTGGCGGGTCTGGATCTGCGGATTGGCGGATCGTGGGCGGAAAATGCGCCGGCCTCTCCCGCGGGCTTTTCCCTGCCGAAAGTGACAGGCACGGTGCAGCTGCGCAATGTCCGTGCAACTGTGCGAGGGACGAATGATCCGATCGAAATTTCTTCTGCGGAGTTGAAGCTTTTGCCCGATGAGGCACGCGTAGAAAAATTGCTGGCGCGGGCCGCCGATGCAGACTGGACCGGATCGATGATCTTGCCGCGCAGTTGTGGAACGCCGGGAGCGTGCCTCGTCTACTTCAATTTGAATACCGAAGACCTTGGACTGATCAGTCTTTACGAATGGCTGGGTCCGCAACCGAGCGAACGCCGTTGGTATCAGCTGCTGACCTCTGCCCAGCCTGGGGCTGCGTCGTTTCTGGGAAACCTGCGGGCATCGGGAAAAGTGAATGCGCGTCGCTTGCGGATTCACAATGTGGTTGCGGAGCGAGTTTCCGCTTCCGTGGAGTTGGAACGAGGGAAGGTGAAGGTTTCTGGTCTGCGCGCGGACTTGCTGGGGGGGAAGCATCGCGGCGATTGGCAGGCCGATTTCACCGCGTCAATCCCCGTCTACGGAGGCTCCGGAACGCTAACCGCGGTTTCGCTAGAACAAATGGCTGATGCGATGCACGAGCCGTGGATTTCCGGAACCGGTGGGGCGACGTATCAGTTCAAAGGATCGGGTACGACGTTCGATGCATTCTGGCAATCGCTCGATGCCGGTCTTCATTTCGACCTGCGGGATGGAGTGCTACCGCATATTTCGCTGACGAGCGATGCAGGACCGCTGCAGTTCACGCACTGGCAGGGGCTTGCCCGGTTGCATGACGGGAAAATTGCAATGGAGAAGGCTGCTCTGCTTTCTCCGGGGATAGATTATGAGATCAACGGCACGGCGTCGGATGGACAAGTGCTGGACTTCAAACTGACTGCTGCCTCGGAAGTGAAAGCTACAGGCGCAGGCTCGCTTATCTATAACATTACGGGCACTGTGGCGGAACCCCGCGTGGTGCTGACTCCAACACCCGAAACGCAAGCACAACTGAAACCTTGAGCGCTGGCACGTGCGTCCGGCTTGGCCAATGAAGCTGCCGCGATTTGTCGGTTTTCACATGCTTCTCCGAATTACGGAATGTATCCTGCGCCACGCAGAACCTTTCCCGGTAGAGCGCCAGTCATCTTGGCTTCGTCGACCACGGGCACGCCGTTCACCAGAACATATTCCATTCCCTCGGAAAGCTGATTTGGATTATCGAAGGTGGCGAGATCGCGCACGGTTGTGGGATCGAAGATGACCACGTCGGCCCACATGCCCGCCTTGAGGGCACCGCGATCAACAAGGCGCAGACGCTGAGCGGGCAAGGCGGAGAATTTGCGTATGGCGTCTTCCAGGGTGAGAGCTTTTTCTTCGCGGACATATTTTCGCAGAATGCGCGGGAAGGTTCCGTAGGCGCGCGGGTGAGGATGTTCCTGGCCTAGAATGCCCTCCGGCGAGGTTCCCGATGAGTCGTTGTCGATGGCGACCCAGGGCTGTTGCAGCGCCAGTGTGACATCGGGTTGAGACATTCCGAAGACGGCAACTCCTGCGTTGGGATCCTCGATAAGGAAATCGAAGAGGGCATCCATCGGATCTTTGTTCCAAAGTTTCGCGATCTCGGAAAGACGTTTGCCTTCGAGCGGAAGCATCTTGGGATTCTGCACGACTCCGATCATCACTGCTTCAGGGCCGGGGATTTCCTGCCATTCGTTGTCCCAATCTTTGGAGGGCGTGAGCATGTCTCTGCGGATGCGCTCGCGGGACGCTGGATCTTTGAGGCGCGCTATGAGTTTTGCCGTTCCCCCCTCGTGCGCCCACGGCGGAATGAATGCGGAAAAATCGTTGAACCATGCGGTGTAGGCGTATGTGTCGGCGGTGACGTCGGAGCCAGCGGCCCGGGCCTGGTTGATTTTGGCGACCACCTCGGGCATGCGTCCCCAGTTATTCTTCCCGGCAACTTTGAGGTGCCAGATTTCCACCGGGACATGAGCTTCAAGTCCGATGCGCAGTGCCTCGTCGATGGCTTCGAGGACCGAGTCGCTTTCGTTGCGCATATGGGTGGAATAGATGCCGCCGAGTTTGCCGGCCTCAGCCGCAAGCGCGATTAACTCCTCCGTCTTCGCGTACGGCGCAGGAGCGTATTCCAGAGCGGTGGAGACGCCAACCGTGCCGTCCTTCATCGCTTCCCGCACGAGTGTTTTCATCTGCCCGAGTTGATCTGGAGTGGGTTGTTTGTTGTCCTCCCCGAGAACCAGGCGGCGGACTTGCGTGGCGCCCACGTAACTGGCAAGGTTGATACCCATGCCCTGTTTTTCGATACGCGCGAAATATTGCCGGAAGGTGCGCCAGTCGGGAGTGATGTGATAGTGGTCGTAACCGGCGCGATCGGACTGAATGATAGCGTCGTTGAGCGGCGCCACTGTGCCCCCTTCGCCGGTAATTTCTGTCGTGATGCCCTGATAGATTTTCGAAGGAAGCCGAGGATCGACGAGAATGCTGAGCTCTGATTGCCCGAGCATATCGATGAAACCGGGAGCAACGACTTTGCCGGCGGCGTCGATCGTGCGCTTGCGGGAAGCCAAAGCGAGGTTGCCGATGGCGGCGATTTTTCCATCGCGAATGCCAAGGTCGCCGGAGTACCAGGGAGAGCCCGTACCGTCGATGATATGGCCGTTGGTGATGACCAAATCGAAGCTGATATTTGCTTGAGCTGGCAAGCGAATGGCGGCGAATGTGAGGGAGACAACAAGCAAGCGGGTCAGTCTAATAAGCTTCATTCGTTTTTCTCTGCAAGCGGGGTGGATCGCGAATTTTGAACCTCCCCGCCCTGAAGGGCGGAGATTCCTAGACTACGCACAGCGCTACTCCGCTCACGTTAGCGTCTAGCGGCTCATTCCGAGCCGATATGTTGACGCATTATAAAAGGGCGCCCCTTTGAGGTAGGGTTTGAGTGTGAAGCAAAACTCTACCGAAAGGAGCACCCGTATGAACATTAAGTATATCGGCATGGACATTCACAAAGAAACGATTTCGATTGCGGTGATGAACGGCGAGGGAAAAGTGGTGATGGAGTCGATCATCGAAACCAAGGCGAGCACCATCCTGCAGTGTATCCAGGGAATACACGGTGACTTGCAGGTGACCTTGGAAGAGGAGACCTGGGCGGCTTGGTTGTATGACCTACTGAAACCACACGTCACGGAGCTAGTCGTGTGCGATCCACGTAAAAACGCGCTCATGAAGGAGGGTAACAAGAGCGACAAGATTGACGCGCGCAAGCTCGCCGATCTACTGCGTGGGGGGTATCTGCGCCCGGTCTATCACGGCGAGAACGGCCTACGAACATTGAAGGATCTGGCCCGCAGTTATCTGACGATCAGCAAAGATCTCACTCGGGTAATGAATCGGGTGAAGGCCCTGTATCGCAGTTGGGGAATTTTGTGTGGGGGGCAGCAAGTCTACGCCCGCGTCATCGCACAGAGTGGTTGAACAAGATTGGAGAAGCGGGCGTCCGCCGGCGGGCTGAGTTTTTCTACCAACAGCTCGATGCTCTGCGAGAGTTGCGCCAAGCGGTGCGGAAGGATCTGTTGGCGGAAAGCCGGAAACAGAGCGCGACCAAATTACTGCGCCAAGTTCCTTCAATCGGTCCGATCCGAGCCGCGCTGCTCATCGCGCTGATCCAAACTCCTCATCGTTTCCGCACCAAGCGGCAACTGTGGACCTACAGCGGTCTCGCGATTGAGACGCACGACAGCGCGCAATACCATTACGTGGGAGGACAGCTGCAACGTTCCAAGAAACCACAGCAACTGCGTGGGCTCAATCAAAATCACAATCATGAGATGAGAGAAATCTTCAAGAGTGCGGCGAGTATGGCCAGCAGCCGGGAGGGAGCGTTCCACGACTTCTACCAAGGCTTGCTCACGAAAGGCATGAAGCCAGCAATGGCTCGCCTCACCTTGGCGCGAAAGATAGCGGCGATCACTCTCATCATCTGGAAGAAAGGAGCACATTTCGACGCGGAACAATTGAAACCGCAAGCAGCTTGAGCGTCTCGGACCAAGAGTCCGTTCCATCCCTTGGGGGAGCATCCTTGGCGGTGGCAGTCGGGTTTCTTTTTGAGACGCTCGGGTCGAGGGAGAGTATCTACGCAGCAGTTAGGCGATTTGTGTGCTTCGGCACCGAGTCGTCATGTTGACCCTATGCCCCTTCGCATGACCCAACAAAGCTGTAGGCCACGAGTGTCAGATAGGACCATGGTTGGCAACTCTGCAACCAGGTTAGCTTGTGAGTTTCAGAGAACCCGAACAGCGCCGTCATGACGAAACATGCCCCCCCACAGGAAGGAAGAAACACGACAGCCCCGTCGCTCCGCGGCTTACAGGGCCGCTCCGCGACCGGGCTGAACGGTCAAGCAGCTAAAGAAGAAGTGTCGGCACTATGGCGAGGGGGCTGGATGCCAGAAAATATTTCTGGCGTTCCGGCAGGGAGAAGTGTTTTTCACTTGACTCCCCTGTGACGTGGCTGCCAAGTCGCTGATATCCCCGCCCTGAACTGCGGGGTTTTACGCTCCCGAGGATAAAGCATGGGATCAGGGAGTCTCCTTCGAATTGACAATGCGCTCCAAGAAAATATTCACGCCGCGATTGAGTCGCCGGAGCGGCGGCGCTACTCTCGTCAATCGACTTCGAAGCCGAAATCTACACCCTTGCGTGGTAGTATCGACAATACCCTCGCACGATGTTGCAACCTGTGAACTTGGGCCGCAGTGGTTCCGTTGTGCCTCGTCTCGACTCGTTGAAAAGTAAAAGTAATGACAACTTCGACTAAATTGCGGAAGCGCGTGCTCAGTGGCATGCGCTCGACCGGCAGACTACATCTCGGTAATTATGTCGGCGCCCTCGACAACTGGGTGCGGATGCAGGATGAGTATCAGTGTTTCTTCGAAGTGGCCGACTGGCACGCGCTCACAACGGATTATGCTGACACTTCCCGCGTGAAAGAGAATTCGCTGGAGGTGGCTCTGGACTGGCTTGCTGCGGGACTAGATCCCGAGAAGTCGGTGATCTTCATTCAATCGCACGTCCCCGCGCATGCTGAGTTGCACCTCCTGTTCTCGATGATCACGCCTCTGGGCTGGCTGGAGCGGGTTCCCACCTACAAGGAGCAGCGGGAAAACATCAAGGATAAGGATCTGGGGACGTATGGCTTTTTGGGTTATCCCGTGCTGCAATCAGCAGATATTCTGATTTACAAGGCCGATGTTGTCCCTGTCGGCGAAGATCAGGTTGCGCATGTGGAGCTGACGCGGGAGATTGCGCGGCGCTTCAACGGTTTCTACGGACAACACCGAGAAGTTTTCCCTGAGCCGCAATCCCTTCTCACTCCCGCCCCCAAGCTGCCCGGGACAGATGGACGCAAAATGTCGAAATCGTATGGCAACACCATCCTTCTGACCGACCCGGAGCCACTGGTACGTCAGAAGCTGAAGACGATGGTGACTGACCCGGCACGCGTGCGGCGCTCTGACCCGGGGAATCCCGATGTCTGCCCGGTGGGCGATCTGCATAAGATTTTCAGCGATGCCGCTACGATGGAAAAAGTGAATGTGGGATGCCGGTCGGCTGGCATTGGGTGCATCGAGTGCAAAGGCTGGGCGGCGGACGCGCTGGTGCAACTCCTGAGTCCGATGCAGGAGCGGCGCAAGAAATTCGAGGAGAATCCGCGGCTGGCTTGGGATATTCTTGAGGCAGGCACGGAGCGGGCGCGGAAAACGGCTGGCGAGACTATGGATCACGTGCGCGACGCGATGGGGATGTCGCTCGCGTACGAAGGGCCGCCGGGGAAGGATGGGAAATAGGATGGAAGATCGAATCGTTGCTTCCGCGGAGAGCTCGGCGCAGCCCGCCTCGCCGGAACTTGTGGCGAAACCATCCGCGCATGCCAAGCCCGCTGGGAAACCAGATTCACCAAAGAAGGATTCGCAAAGAAAGGATGAGAGCGATTCTCCGTTTGCGGTTTCGGTCACCGATGTTTATGAAGGGCCGCTCGACCTGCTGCTGGATCTGATTCGCAAGCAGGATATCGACATCTACGATATTCCCATTGCCAGGATTACGGCGCAGTATCTGGCTTACGTGGAAAAGATTCGCGAGCTGGACGTGAATGTGGCGGCCGACTTTATTTATATGGCCGCGGTGCTGATCCACATCAAGTCGAAGATGCTGCTGCCGCGCGATCCGTCGGCGAAGGCGGAGGAGTTGGAAGATCCGCGAACCGAGCTGGTCAACCGGCTGCTGGAGCATGAGAAATTTAAATCGGCGGCACAGATGCTTTTGCAGAAGCAGCAGATTGAAGATGCGGTGCTGACGAATCCGGCGTTGAAGCAGTTCATGGATGCGGAAGGTACCGAGCCCGAGATGGCTGCTGACGTCATCGATCTGGTCAAGACTTTTCAGCAAATTCTGGAGCGCGTGCGCACGCGCCCGATGATTAATGTCAATGAAGAAACAGTGACCGTGGGGCAGATGATCGATTATCTGCGGCGGCGGCTGGCGCTGGAATCACGTCCCATCCGGTTGAAGCAGCTTTTGCTGCGCGTGCCGTCGCGCCAGGCCTTGGTTTGTATGTTTCTGGCGTTGCTAGAAATGGTGCGGCTGCAGGCAATTCAGGTTCGGCAGGACGAGTTGTTTGGCGAAATCGCCGTGCGCAAGCATACGGCATTCGATGCGGTAATGGCCGAGCAGACTGCGGTGCGCGATGATTGGCGGTAACGCAGCAGTGGCCGGTATCCGGTTGTCAGATCCGATCTTATGAGTCTTAAAGCTCAACTCGAAGCCATTATCTACGCGGCGGAGACTCCCATCACAACCGAGCAGATGGTGCAACTCGTCAAGGAATCCGTGATCGTCGAGGGCGCGGGCGACGAGGCGGAGGTCAAATCACGGGTGCGCTCTTGCCTGGAGGAACTGGTTGGCGAATACGGTAGCCACGACCACGGGATCGAGATTCGGCAAGTCGCGGGCGGGTACCGGATGTCGACCAAACCGGAGCAGCACGAAATGGTGCGCTGCTTTGCCAAGAGTTTGAAGCCGCCGATTCGATTGTCGCTGCCGGCTTTGGAAACGCTGGCAGTAATCGCGTATAAACAGCCGGCGACGGTACCCGAGATTAATGAAATTCGCGGCGTCGATTCTGGCGGAGTCATTGCGACTTTGCTGGATCGCAAGCTGATTACCACCGCGGGCCGGAAACAAGTAATCGGGCGGCCGATTCTCTACAAGACCACCAAGGAATTCCTGATGCGCTTCGGCTTGAAGGATGTCAACGAACTGCCGAGCATGGAAGAGTTCGAGAAGCTCGTAGCCGAATCGTTCCAGGGAGAGTTGACTTCGGTGGAAGACGCGGCACACAGTGATTCCAAAGCTCAGGAGCGGGCCTCTGAAGTTACCACTTCAGCCGAGGCATCCGCAGAAGCGGTTCCAGAGTCCGCCGCACAGAAAGAGTAGTCACGTCATTGGAAGCTGGGAAGCTTCGCACACATGCCTGCTGAACGTCTGCAAAAAATTATTGCCGCTGCAGGGATTGCTTCTCGACGCAAAGCCGAGGAGTTGATCAGCGCGGGCCACGTGAAGGTGAACGGCACGGTGGTCACCGAACTTGGGACGAAGGCCGACCCGGACAACGATCATATACGTGTTGATGGCAAGCTCTTGCAGGGCGCGCAGCACCACGTTTACCTGCTGTTGAATAAACCCAAAGGCTACGTAACCACAGTGAGTGATCCAGAAAAACGGCCGACGGTGATGCAATTGATCCGCGGCGTGAGGGGGCGTGTTTATCCTGTGGGGCGGCTGGATTATGCCAGCGAAGGTTTATTGCTTCTGACCAATGATGGTGCTCTGGCAAACAAGTTGATGAAAGCGGCTTCGCAGGTTTCGAAAACTTATGTGGTGAAGGTTGCCGGAGTGCCGAGCGCCGAGTCCCTGGAAAAACTGCGCGGCGGAGTTTCGATCGAGACCGAGGACGGGCGGAGAGTGCGGACTGCGCCAGCGGGCATCCGCCTGGTGAAAGAGGCCAACAATCCGTGGTACGAGGTCACGTTAATCGAAGGCCGCAATCGCGAGATCCGGCGCATGTTTGAAAAAGTTGGACACCACGTGGAGAAGATTAAGCGCGTCCGCTACGGGCCGCTCACCCTCGATGTTCCGCCGGGCAAATTTCGCGCGCTGACCGAGGCCGAGGTTGATCGGCTGCGGACTGTGTGCAACAAACCGATGGCGGCAGCGAAGCGTTCCATGGCATGATGGCGGCAGGCATGAGCCGCATCTTCGATCTTCTTTCCAAGCCGGCCCGCGACCTGGGCACGATGAGTGTTCCGAGCGAAACACATGCGGCGCTGGAGCGCTCTTCGCAGCTCATCAAACTGGATTCCAACGAAAACCCCTTTGGGCCCTCGGCGCTTGCCATCGACGCCCTAAGGAGCGCGCTGGGTCAGGTGAGCTCCTATCCCGACGACGACTGCAGCGGGCTACGCCTGAGGTTGGCTGCACATCACGCGGTGCCACCGGAACAGGTACTCGTCGCTGCGGGATCAACCGCCTTGCTGAGCCTGCTGTGCCAGACGCTGCTCGCCCCGGGACTGAATGCGGTGACCAGCGAACGCTCATTCGTTGTGTATTCGATGGCGGTACAGGCGGCGGGTGCGCGCTTGATCGAAGCCCCCATGCGCAACGACAGTTTTGATCTGGAAGCAATTCTTGCCGCAATCGACTCGCAGACGCGCATCATTTTTCTGGCAAACCCGAATAACCCAACCGGCACGATGCTCGAAGCAGAGGTAGTGGAGCGGTTTCTGGCTCAGGTTCCCGGCCATGTCGTGGTCGTGCTGGATGAGGCTTACTACGAATTTGCGCTGCACTTCGCAGCGTTGCGGGGAGCGGCCTATTCGAGGTCGCTGGATTATCTCAGTCAGGGCGCGAGCGTGGTGGTGTTGCGCACATTTTCTAAAGCCTACGGGCTCGCCGGACTGCGCGTGGGGTACGGGTTGGGCGCGGCTGACTTGATGGGATACTGTGCGCGCATGCGCAATACGTTTTCCGTCTCGTCGGTGGCGCAAGCAGCAGCGTTGGCGGCGCTTGACGACCAGATCCACATTCAACGCGTAGTAGAGAACAATGCCCAACAGTCTCGAGATCTGACGCGAGCATTGGAAACATTGGGATACTGCGTGGTTCCCACCTCGGCGAATTTTCTATTCTGCGATGTGGGAGGAGATGCCAGCGCATTCGCCAAACGTTTGCACGATGAAGGCGTGGCGGTGCGTCCGCTGGAGGCTTGGGGAGCGCCCAATCACATTCGCGTGACGATTGGTACCGTTGAGCAGAACCAAGCCTTCCTGAAGGCGGTTCGGCAGCTTGGATCGGGCAATCCCACGCCTGGTTTTGAGAGTTCAAGTTCGGCGCCGTGATATTCTATTGACTACCAGCTGCGTACCGTTTTGGCGGAAATTTCCCCGCAGTTCCAGAAAAAGTTTCCAGAAGAAAGCTTCTTGAAGAAGCTTCCCTGAAGAAGCCCAGAAGAAGAGAAACTCGAAATCATGCTTTCAGTCAGTAATGTTTCCATGCGCTACGGCGCCAAAATTCTGTTCGACGAAGTCTCTGTGGCGTTCACGCCCGGCAAGCGGTATGGCCTCACCGGCCCCAACGGCGCCGGCAAGTCCACGTTCATGAAGCTGCTCAGCGGCGAACTGGACCCGCAAAAAGGCACCGTCGTCCGTCCCCGGAAGCTTGGGGTTTTAAGTCAGGATCAGTTCGCCTTCGACGCCCACTCCGCCATCGACACCGTCATCATGGGCAACGAGCGCCTTTGGGCCGCCATGCAGGAGCGCGATGCCATTTACTCCAAGCCCGACATGACCGATGAAGACGGCATGAAACTCGGCGAACTCGAGGGCATCGTCGGCGAAGAAGACGGCTACACCGCTGAGAGCGATGCCGCCATTCTGCTGCAAGGTTTGGATATCCCCGACGAACTTCACGCCAGAAAGATGGGAGAACTTCAAGGCGGACAGAAAGTCCGCGTCCTTCTGGCGCAAGCATTATTCGGTCATCCGCAAGCCCTGCTGCTGGACGAACCCACCAACAACCTCGACTTGGATTCAATCCACTGGTTGCAAGGATTTCTAAATGAATACGAGGGCGTCGTAATCGCTATCTCGCACGATCGTCACTTCCTTAACAGCATCTGCACCCACATCGCCGACATCGACTACGAGACTATCATCACTTACACCGGATCATACGACGAAATGGTCCTCGCCAAGACGCAAGTGCGTTCTCAGATTGAATCGCAAAACGCACAGCGCGAAAAAAAGATTTCGCAGTTGAACGAATTCATCGCGCGCTTCTCTGCCGGCACGCGTTCGAGCCAGGTGCAGTCCCGACGCAAAGAAGTGGAACGCCTGCAGGTAACGGAACTGGCCAGATCAAACATACAGCGCCCCTACATCAAATTCGAGCAGAAGCGCCCTTCGGGCAAACATATTCTCGAAGTCGAGAACCTCAGCAAGGCTTACGGTGATAAGAAGGTGATTCGCGGTTTCACCGCCAGCATTACACGCGGAGAAAGAATCGCCCTGATGGGCCGCAACGGAGCAGGGAAGACCACGCTGGTGAACTCCCTTCTGGCGAATTCGCCGACCACTCCCGAAGCCGAGTTGCGCAAGACCAGCGGTTACGACGGTCCCTTCGTCGACTCCGGCAAGATAATTTGGGGACACGAAGCCTCCATTGGATATTTCGCCCAGGACCACCGCAGCCTCATCGAAGGCGGCACGACCGCGCTGGAGTGGCTGCATCAGTGGAATCCCGCCGCCGTCGGCGAAGAGATTCGCGGCCTGCTCGGTCAAATGTTGTTTGCCCGGGATGAAGCCACCAAATCCACCAGCGTTCTTTCTGGCGGAGAAGCGGCGCGCCTCCTTTTCTGCAAGCTGATGCTGCAAAAGCCAAACGTTCTTGTGCTCGATGAGCCCACGAACCATCTTGATCTCGAAGCGATCAATGCGCTCAATATTTCCTTGCAGCGTTATCAAGGAACCGTTTTCCTCGTGACCCACGATCACGATCTAATCGACGAAGTCGCTACCCGCATTTGGCACTTCGAAAGCGACCATAAAATCACGGACTTCAAAGGCACTTACGAGGAGTACCAAGCCGCCGTCGCGGTCTAGCAAAATCCATGGAGAGACAGCCGCCCTCGGCTGTCTGGTCGAGAGTAGCTCGACTGCACCATTTCCGCTGCATGTAATTATCCGGGTTCTCCACAGAGTTCCACAAGTTTTTACAGTTGCCTTTTAAGTAGCAACTTGCGCATAATGACTGCGGGTATATTCTTGCGCGGGCAGGTTCACCTAAGAGCCGGCGTGAGAGGTTGTGAGCGCCTTGTACAGTCGAGCTGATTTACTCAGAATTCTCCATCTCACTCCGCGCCAGTTGGCGAACTGGGAGCGTGCGGGCATTATCGTCGCCTCGGCGTCCTATTCCTTCTCCGACTTGCTGAAGATCAAGAAAGTCCGCGACCTCTGTGCCATGCGCGTGCGTCCCGCTGTGATTCGCGAGTCGCTCGAAGCCATGCAGAAGCAGGCTTCCGGCATGGGAAATCCGCTGGTCGAAGCGGGCGCTTCCTCCACCACCAAGCATCATCGAGTCGCCTTCCGTCACGAAGGCAGGCTGCTAGAGCCTATCGCCGGACAGTTCGTGATGGATTTCACCGCTCGCGAAAAGATCGTGAGCAGCGCCCCAATTCCCGCGGCAGAAGCCGCTCCGCGTGAGGACGATGCCGCCGTCTGGTTCGCCCGCGGCATCGCGCTCGAAGAAGATCCCGCGACCCAAACCGAAGCCCTCGTTGCCTACCAGAAAGCCCTCCAGTTTCAGCCTAACCACGCCGCTGCGCACATCAACCTGGGAACGCTTTACTACAACCGTCAGGACTTCGCGTTGGCCGAAAAACACTACCGGGCTGCCCTGCGGTCCGATCCGCGCTACGCCCTCGCCTATTTCGACTTGGGAAATGTTCTCGACGAAACCGGCCGCGTGCAGGAGGCCATACAGACCTATAAAATGGCTGTCCAACTTGCCCCCACCTACGCCGACGCGCACTACAACCTAGCTCTCGCCTACGAAAAAATTCGCGAGCCCCGCAAGGCCCTGAAGCACTGGCAAGCCTATATCAAGCTCGACACCACGGGCCCCTGGTCCGTCCACGCCCGCAACCAAATCCAGCGCATCCTCCAAGCCGACACGCTGAAGCTAGTACACACCCGCCGCACCTAGTGCTTTTCGGCAGCAATGTGGGGACAGCCGCCCTCGGCTGTCCATCGAGCGAAGCTCGACCCGCCCCCTGCGATTCAAGTCCTATAGCTGGCGTCATCCTGAGCGCAGCCGTTTTTCAGGCGGAGCGATGGAGCGATGGATCTCGCGTGTGGGAACGAGCCTTAAAGTTCCGCGCGAGATCCCTCGCCCCGCCGGTGAAAACGCGGGGGCTTCAGGATGACGCCGTCGAGGTGGAGCAGGACTGCCTCCGCACCCGCAAGCAAATCAAGCGCATCTTCAAGCCAACGCGACGAAGCTAAGTGCATACACGCCGCAGGTAAGAATCGACCGACAGCGTTCCTCTGTGTAACCCTGCGTCCCCTGTGTTAAAAGACTTTCGGCCAAGACCATCACTCTCCGTTCTGCTAAAATCACAAGTTCGCCACTCATTCCGCCGGAAGGTATTAATATGCCCGAGACCCTCCAATCCCCAGTCCCCACGCCTCTAACCGCCCTCACCGAAGACGAAATCCTTTTCCGCGATAACGTCCGTCAATTTGCCGACGACAAAATCCGTCCCCTAGTCAAAGAGATGGACGAGAAAGGTATCTTCGAAAAATCTCTCATCCAGGAATTTTTTCAGCTCGGTCTGATGGGAATCGAAATCCCCGAACAATACGGCGGCGGCGGAGCCAAATTCTTCGAGGCAATTTTGGCCGTTGAGGAGCTGTCCCGCGTCGATGCCTCCGCCGGAGTTGTCGTCGATGTGCAAAACACGCTGGTGAATAACGCGCTCCTCCGATGGGGGAATCCCGAACAAAAGAAGCGCTATCTCCCCAAGATGGCAACGGAAACCGTCGGCGCCTACGCCCTCAGCGAAGCCGGCTCCGGCTCCGACGCCTTCGCGCTGCAAACTCGCGCCGAACTCAAAGGCACCAACTACGTCATCAACGGCCGCAAACTTTGGATCACCAACGCCAAAGAATCCGGCCTCTTCGTTCTCTTCGCCACCCTCGATCCTTCCGCCGGATACAAAGGCATCACCGCGTTCCTCATAGAAAAAGATTTCTCAGGATTCACCGTCGGAAAGAAAGAAGACAAGCTCGGCATCCGCGCCTCGTCCACCTGCGAACTGATTCTTGAAGACTGCCGCGTCCCCAAAGAAAACGTTCTCGGTGAGCCTGGCAAAGGTTACAAGATCGCCATCGAAACCCTGAACGAGGGACGCATCGGCATTGGCGCGCAGATGATCGGCGTCGCCCGTGGCGCCTGGGAGTTCGCCGCTAAATACGCGCAGGAGCGCAAACAATTCGGCAAAGCCCTCGCGGACTTCCAGGGCATCCAGTTCCAGATCGCCCAGATGGCGACCGAGATCGAAGCTGCCCGTCTCATGGTCTACAACGCCGCCCGCATGAAAGATGCCGGAGTGAACTTCGTGAAAGAAGCCGCCATGACCAAGCTCTTCGCATCGCAAGTCGCCGAGCGTGTCACGTCACTGGCTATCGAAATCTACGGCGGCTACGGCTTCACCAAAGATTATCCCGTCGAAAAATACTGGCGCGACGCCAAGATCGGCAAGATTTACGAAGGCACCTCCAACATGCAGCTCGCAACCATCGCCAAACTTCTGCTCGGCGGTAAGTAAGCCTTTCTCGTTCTGGTTGGCGACGAATGAAATATGAATAAATTTCTGCTAGTCGCGCTCGCGTCTACCACACTGGCGGCGCTTTGCGCCACCGCACAGCAGCCGATCGCGGGCGCCACCCAATTCCAAGCCGTCCCCGAACTCCCCTACCGCGTCGTCCCGAACTTCTTCAAATTTCCCAAAGGAACGATCGCAGGCGAAGCCTCCGCTGTCGCAGTAAATTCCAAAGCACACATCTTTCTATTCCAACGAAGCAAACCGATGCTCGCCGAATATGACGCAAAGGGCAACTTCGTTCAGAGCCTCGGTGACGGACTCTTTTCCCACCCGCACGGACTGCGCGTCGACTCGGACGACAATCTTTGGACCACCGACGACGGCAACCATCTAGTCCTCAAGCTCAACCCCGCCGGCAACGTTCTGCTCGTCCTCGGCAGAATCAATACTGGCGCGGAAGCAAACTGGCTGTTTAACAAGCCCGCCGATGTCGCCTTCGCCAGGAACGGCGACATTTACGTCGCCGATGGCTATGGCAACTCTCGCGTAGTGAAGTTTGATCGCTACGGTAATTACATCAAGGCCTGGGGAAAATTCGGCGCCGGCATCGGCGAATTCAATTTGCCTCACGCCGTCGCCGTCGACAATCGGGGCCGCGTATACGTCGGCGACCGCGAAAATCAGCGGATCCAGATCTTCGACGCCGACGGCAACTTCATCCAGCAATGGACCGGCATCGGTTACCCCTACGGTCTGCTGATCACGCCAGACCAGCACATTTGGATGGTCGACGGCGGATACGATCGCATCATCGAACTCGATCAGAACGGCAAGATCCTGGGCGCCTTCGGCGAGCCTGGCCATAAGCCAGGCCAGTTCGCCTGGGCGCACTTCATGGCGCTCGGACCGGATCAAACCATCTATGTCGCCGACGTGCTGAACTGGCGCTTCCAGGCCTTTGCTCACACCGCCCCGAGCGGGGTCCTGACCAGCTACATTCCATCGGTAAGGATGTTTTGGGGTTCAACACCAAGCGTCGGATGGACCTCACAGCAGACGGCCATTCCTTTCAAATAAGCTTGTAATCGAGTTGAACCTCTCCGCCCTAAAGGGCGAAG
>Ga0185299_10002826_pt1 | contig 25216 bp, 23 predicted proteins | sample PaiPotPPA55metaG_FD_128002 | JGI IMG/M metagenome (GOLD analysis project Ga0185299, IMG submission 128002) | Iron sulfur acid spring bacterial and archeal communities from Banff, Canada, to study Microbial Dark Matter (Phase II) - Paint Pots PPA... ...
GCGTGCGCGCGAGCACCATGATGGCGTCAGCCTGGTTTTGATCGATATGGCTCAGTTCCACCGCCCAGGCTCGGCTCGGCGCAAGCAGGGCGATCGGGGTGCCGGCCGCGAGCAAACCGGACAGCACCACGGAACCTTTGAGGAAGTGCCTGCGGCTTACGCGCGCAGACGACACAGCGGGGATCGCATCGCCCGTCGATCCGGTGAAGGTCTCGGCGGCGACTACGGCAATGGGGATTGCCTTTGGCATGATTTGTCTCCTTTTATATTTTGTACTGCAGCAACCTCAGTTCATACGTAGTGACCCTCCCTGGATAACACCTCGATCTTGTAGCCGTCGGGATCGGTGATGAAGAAAAAGCGCGCGGCGATAGCGCCGTTGTGCGTTAGCGATTTCAGCTCGCCCGGTTGCAGGCCCAGGCTTAGCAGACGATCACGGAATGCTTCGATATCGTCGACGGCAAACGCCACGTGACCGTAGCCGGTGCCGTGGGTGTATGGCGTGGTTGCGCCTTTGTTCAGCGTGAGTTCGATCTCGGCGCCGCTCTCGGGATCACGGAGATAAACGAGCGTGAAAGTATCGAAGTCAAGGCGATGCGACTCGCGCATGCCGAAGGCGGTTTGATAGAACGCAATGGAGCGATCGAGCGATTCAACGCGGATCATGAGATGAAGGAATTTGGACATGCGCGCACTCGTGTCGTAGCGTCACTTCAGTATGCAACGTTGACACAAAAGCGGGTAATAGCGGGTTATTACGAGGGTTTGGTTTGGTCGGGTTAAACACCTAGAGGGAGGGTTTTCGCTCGCACCGGTGGACGGGTTTTTGGGTTCTGGCGCTCGTTGCCGGGTCGTTGCCGGGTCGATGCCGGGTGGTTGCTCATTGGGCCTTTGCGCAGTCTGTCTTAGCTGTTTTCTTGACCACTATCAGCCACTATGCGTGGCGCCCTTTGTTTCTTTCAAAGAATGTGAGCTACCGTCCAACCCTATTGAATGAGTGTTAGATCCTCCGTCCTTACATCGCAAACCAGCATGTAACCCGGGGCGTGAGTGATGCATATCGGCGGCCGTGCTTGCATCGCCGCTGCCTGGGGCGTCACGCCGCAGCCCCAGAAAACAGGAATCTCTCCGGCGCGGACCTCGGTCGGTTCGCCCTCATCGGGTAAGTCCACATTCGCAATCCCGATCAACGCAGGGTCACCCATATGGACGGGCGCACCGTGCGCGCCCGGTAACTTCCGGCAAACCTCATACGCGATCGCCGCCTCAGCCGGCGTGTACGGCCGCATCGATACGACCATCGGCCCGCGAAAAACGCCAGCAGATTGCGTCTGAATGGAGGTGCGGTACATTGGAACGACCTTACCTTCGTCCACGTGCCGCACCCGCAAACCTGCAGATTCCAGCGCGTGCTCGAACGACAGCGAACAGCCAAGCACGAAACCAACGAAGTCCTCCTGCCAGATCGCGGAGATATCCGTCAGTTCCTCCACGAGTATGCCGTCGCGCCAGACCCGGTAGCGCGGAATATCGGTGCGCAGGTCGACGTCGTCGCCCAACATCGGAACAAGGCTACTCCCGGGTTCGGTGATTCCGATGAGCGGGCAAGGTGTGGGATTGACATGGCAGTACGCGATGAAATCGTCAGCCCACGATTGCGGCAGAACCACGAGGTTGCCCTGCGCGAAACCGGGAGCCATACCGCTCGTATTGCCGTTGAAGCCGGCACGAATTAGGGCTCTCGCACCGCGAGGCGTGGAAGCCAAGCCGGCCAGGACGCTGCCCGGCGATACGCCAATTGCCTGGTTCATGACAGGTCCTTCAAGCAGGATTGCGTTGAGATTCGTGTTGCGCGATGGCATTTACAGCAAGGAGGAGTCTGCGGTCTCACGCGTCCTGGAAAGCGTCAACAAGCCGATTGCCGCCGCGCCAACCAGCAGGAACGCTGGACTCAACAGGTTGCCGGTCTTGCCGATCAGCGCAGTCGCAATGTAAGGCGTCACGCCGCCGCCGAGCATGGCGCCGAAATTGAAGCTGAAGGCCATCCCGGTGTGGCGCACCCGCGTCGGGAATTGCTCGGCATAAGTAGGATAACCAACCGATTGAACAACAGGCATCGGCAGGGCGACGATAAACATTGCAAGGAAGGCAAGAGCGAGATTCTGATGGTTCATGAGCATCATCATCGGGAACACCAGCACGATGTATCCGACAAAGCCGATCGCCAGCACGCGACGACGCCCGATGCGGTCCGAAAGTCCTCCCCACAGGGGCATCAGCACAGCCATCGACATGCTGACGATCGACATGATCCAGTAGACGCTTGTCTTGTCGTACTTCAGGTACGTGGTCATGTAGATGGTCATGAAGACGAAACCTACCCAATACCCGGCGTTTTGCCCGAACGAAATCAGGAAGACCTTGAGCATGGCGGCACGATGGTGCGCGAACACTTCATTGAGCGGCGCCTTCAGCGGCTCGCTGTGTTCGAGCGTCTTCTTGAACGCGACCGACTCCTCCACGCGTTTGCGCACATAAGCCGATATCAGCACGAGCGGAACCGCCGCAAGGAAAGGAATCCGCCAGCCCCAGTCATGCAACTGCGACGAACTGATGGCAGCCGTAGTCAACCCGCACACTGCCGCAGCAAGCGCGCCACCGAGAGCCACACCGACGGGCGTGAATGCGCCGTAGAACCCGCGCCGTCCGTGAGGCGCCGACTCCGCGACGTAAGCGGCAGCACCGGTCACTTCTGCTCCTGAGAAAAATCCCTGCACGAGACGCACGACCAGCAGCGCCGCCGGAGCGAACACACCCGCGCTCGCTGCGGTCGGCAGCAGGCCAACGACGGCGGTCGCGACACCCATGCCGATAACGGTCACCAGCAGAATTGCGCGGCGCCCGAGCTTATCGCCAAGGCGCCCCAGCACGATTCCGCCAACTGGGCGCATGAGGAATGCACTGCCGAAGATCGCCAGGATCGAAAGCAGTGCCGCAGTCGGATTGTCCGACGGAAAGAACAGCGGCCCGATTACCGCGGCCATGTATCCGTACACGCCGAATTCGTAGTACTCGATCGCGGTTCCGACGGCGGCGGCAGTCGCGGCCTTGCGAGCGACGTGTTTGGCCGGAAGGGACGCAGGCGGAATGTCTTCGTTAAAGGCGGCTGTTGGGGCGTGGGACATTGTGCATTCCGTTGTGGGGGTGAAAGATAGACTCGTCCCGCCGAGATCGCGGTCGAAGTCGCGATTCAAATCGCGATTACGCATGGCACAGTTGCTCCAACTGCGCGAAGCTGCCTTCCTGCGATAGAAGAAGGCGCTGCGCCTCGGCCAGGTCGACCAGCGCGAAGCGGACGCTGTCTCCGGGTATCTGCTGAGCGAGCCGCGGCAAGTCGACGGCGCACACGTGCGCGATCTTCGGATAGCCTCCGGTCGTCTGGCGGTCCGCCATCAGGATGATCGGCTGACCATCGGCGGGCACCTGGATCGCGCCGAAAGCCACCGCCTCGGACACCATTTCCCGGGGAGCCACGAGGCCGAGTTCCGGGCCTTGCAGGCGATAACCCATGCGGTCGGATTGCGCAGTGATCCTGTACGTTTGACGTTCGAGCGCGCGCTGTGCATCCGCCGTGAAATATCGCCATTCGCGCCCTCGTGTGATCCTGATCGGCGCGTTATTCGATGACAGGACGTCGTCGGCAAAGACCGTTTCCGAAAAGAGCGAGCGGCTATGCCATGGCGTGCTTTCCCGCGTGACCAGCTTGTCGCCTTTCTTCAGGGGGCGACCGGCGTGGCCGCCGTAACCGCCGCGGGCGAACGTACTCGTGCTGCCCATGACCGGCTCGATCGCGAAGCCGCCGCGCACGGCAAGGTAGGTGCGTAGCCCCGTTCGGCGATCGCCAAACGAGATCTCGCTGCCTGCGGGCACGTTCAAGGCGCAATGGCTAAAGAGCGGCTGTCCGTCGAGTTGGCAGTCGAGATTGCCACCGCTGAACGCGATCGTTGCCGTGTCGTGAAACCTGAGCGTCGGCCCCATCAGCGTAATTTCGAGCGTCGGCGTGGCGGGCGGGTTGCCGACCAGTGCATTGGCCAGCCGATGCGCCCGTTCATCCATCACACCGTTGACCGGAATGCCGAGATGCTGATATCCCACGCGGCCGAGGTCCTGAAACGTGCTCAACGCACCCGGCTTGATGACCTCGATACTCATCGAGCTGCCCTCGCATGCCGGTCCGTCGATTGACATGCCTGGAACTGCTTCGGCGTGATCGGCACGAAGCGGATCCGGTCGCCGGCATTCACAAGACAGGGTGTATCGCGCGATGCATCGAACATCAGACTGGGGGTCCGGCCGATCAGATTCCAGCCGCCCGGCATGGTCATCGGATAGATGACGCTTTGCCGGTTTGCGAGACCCACGGAGCCGGGCGCGACCGCCACGCGAGGTGTTGCGCGCCGGGGCGGCGACAAGCGTTCGTCGAACATGCCGATGTACGGATGTCCGGGGGCAAAGCCGAGCAGCATCACATCCAGCAGCGACTCGCTGTGTAACGCGATGACTTCATCGCTGGAGAGACCGCACGAACGAGCGACGTTTTCAAGATCCGGTCCGTGCTCCCTGCCATAGCACACGGGGATCTCCACGATGCGCGCCGACTTGGGCTGCGCTGCAGTTGCGCGTTCCAGCAGGCCGGTCACTACTTTCACCAGCGCGTCGTAAGGCGCCTCTGCCGGATGTGAAAGCGGAACCCGCGACGGCGCATAGTGAATGCCGACAGTCGTCATGGCAGGCGTGATATCGATCACATAGGCAAGCTGCGCGGCCGCCACGCGCGCCGCAAAGTTCCGCGCTCGCTGGTTCTGCACGATGCGCTCGGTTCCCGCCACCTCGATAATCAGAAGGCTCTCGCCCGATGGGAAGATCGACCATGCGTACTCAGGAATAGCCTCAGCTTCTGGCAGGTAGGACGCGCTTTTCATGGGGCAGATCCGGCTTCAGGGGGAATGCAATGCAATGAGCGGCGTCATGACGGTGCCGTCATTGACGAAGTGAACACGCAGCGCAACGCTTACTTTGCGAACAGCAATTCGATATGTGCGAATGCCTTGATCTCGAGCGCGTTACCTGACGAGATCAGACCGATATAAGTTGAATGATTTAGCCCGCGACAGGATCGCAACCGCACCTTCCCGCCATGTTGGAGCGCCTGGAGAACACGCCATGAAGAGCAGTCTAGGGATGACAAAAATAGCGTAAAAACGATATATTTTTACCCTCAGCATCAATAATTTCGATCAATCAACCCATGATGTGAGAGCTCAAATCTCTGGCCACCTTCGTTTGACGCTGTGGTTGGCTTGCTTAAACCCTGGAGGCGAAGCTGCCAGGGTGCGCGCTGGCTGACGCACACGTAACCACGACGCGGCCCATTTTGCAGAGGGTTGGTTCTGTCGCGGTCGGCACTAGGGGGTAATCGCTCCGAAGCCGGTCTGCTTCAGAATTGCTATAGCAAGATGGGGGAGACAGGCTGGGCGGGCTGAAGGATCTCATTCCTTGCGAACCATTGCCGCTTTGAAAAACCGGTGAAAGCAACTTTGACCGTCTCAGTGCGTTGAGGTTTGTTATTGGCGCGACGGCGACACTTTTAATTCGGTTTACGGCTTTATCGTCACGTTTTTCGCAGTTTCACATTCGACGTCGACCATGTTGCCAGCGCTACACCAGCAACAGCAAAGGCCATCGCGCCCCACGCGAGCGGTGGCATGACCTCCTTCAACAGCAGTGAAGAGAGGACAGCGGCCACCGGCGGAATGAAGAAAAATAACGACGCAATCTTCGATGCCTGGCCCGCCCGAACCAGCGCAAGAAGCAAAGTAATCGCAATCAGCGAGTTGCCGATCACGAGGTAACCCAGCGCAAACATAAACGTCCCGGTCCACTCCACATGAGCGTCTTCGAGAAGAAGCGCCAGAGGAGCACAGAAGACCAAGCCGATCGAGTACTGGATCAGATTCGCCGTCACCGGATGCTGTCCTACGCCAAACCGCTTCTCATAGAGCAAGGCAGCCGTCATCCCAATCAACGCACCAATCGCGAGGAAGAGACCAGACGCCGAATTCACCGACAAGCTCGACCTGGCAATAATCACTCCCGTCGCACCTATCAACCCGAGCGCCAAACCCAGCCATTGCCGCCCGCGGACCCGCTCACCCACAAGTCGTGGAGCAAGCGCGGCAACCAGCACGGGCTGCAAGGACACGATGACCGCCACCACGCCCGCTGAAGCTCCCGCTTTGAAGGCGAGGTAACTCATGCCGAAGTAGACAACCTGCACGAGGAACCCGACCACGCTCGCATGCGCCCAGGCGATGGGATCTTTCGGCAGAGCAGGTTTGGTGATGATGAAAAGCGGGATCAGCAAACAGACGGTGCATCCGTAGCGCAGCGCCAGCAAGGTCAGCGGCGGCGCGTATCCCACCGCCAGTTTCGCAATCGGGAAACCGCCCGACCAGAGCAGGACGAAAACCATCTTGGCAGCGAAAGTCTTTTGGCTGGCATGTTGCGTCGACGCATTGGCTGGCAGCATTGTTCCTGGCTCGAGTGCTCTCCGATCCCTCTTTGCAGCAGGTATCGATCCTTTAAGTGCCCGCAAAAGCGGGCGCTCGTCGCGAGGATTGATTCTTACAGGTCGTTGCGGTGACACCGACGTCGCGAAAGCTTTGAGATTTCTGTATCGCTCGCGCTTTGTCGCCGACGTCGGATATCCGCATTTCCTCTTGTTCGACGCGATGTCGCGCTTAATTGTGAGGCGGCTGATTGCCACCACCTCCGCCTTGTCCCCCTTCACCGCCTCGTCCGCCACCTCCACCGCCACCGCCACCACCGTGACCGCTTTCGCCTCCGCGACCACCGCCTTGTTCACCACCCCCGCCGCCGTGACTGGGCTGTGGGTTCGAAGGATGTCCGCCGCCCCCTTGTTGCCCCGGAGGGCGGCCCCCGGCCATGCCTTGACCTTGCTGTTGCCCCGGAGGACGTCCGCCTTCGCCATGCCCAGGCTGTGGCCCCTGCGGAGGACGTCCACCTTCGCCATGCCCAGGCTGTGGCCCCTGCGGAGGACGTCCGCCTTCGCCATGCCCAGGCTGTGGCCCCTGCGGAGGACGTCCGCCTTCGCCGGGCTCACGCCGGGGCGGCGGATGACTCTCCCAGCGCGATCGGTCGTTATACCAAGGACGGCCACGGTAATACCTGTCCCAATACGAGCCGATGGAAAACGTCACGATAGGTAAGCCGATCACCATCCCGTAAGTGAGGATCGGCACATTGTTGCCCTGATACGGATAGCTGAGATTTGCCCCGTAGACCCAGCCGCGCAAGTTGGGCACAACGACGTCGCACCACGAATAGTCGCTGACGCAACCCATCACGGTGACGGGCACGCCGCCGGGCAACTGAGCCACGGCCGGATAATCTCCCGCGGGCCCGGCGAACATATAGACCGGGCTATTGGTGTACGCCTGCTGCTGCGCGAACGCCGCGCCAGGCAGCGCCAACAGACCCGCAATCCCGGCGCATCCCCATTGAATCAACTGTTTTCGCATATGGCCTCTCATCGTGCGAGTGCAACTTTCGATGCTTATCGGCAACCGTCCCCGTAACAGCGGTTTCCGATCCGAAAATCCGATTATCGGACGATTTAAGCAGGTGTGGAGTTCACTTTTTGACGAGTCTATGCGCGTGACGCGCGGCAGAACAGAAAATCTGCTGCGGCGGCGCAGCGCAAGGCTTTAAACATCGACGACACGGCGATCCGCAGAGCCCGCTGTCGCGACGGCCAACACAGGTAAGGCCGCCGCTGCTGGAAGTTAGCCGCTTTGTAGAATGGCCGCCGATCTGCCAAAGTTAGTCTGTAGCGCAACCCAAATCAGAAGGACTTTCCATGCTTGTTGGAATACGGGAGGCAACGGTCGACGACGCGGAGGCCATCGCCAAGATCCATGTGAACTCTTGGCAAGCGGCTTATCAGGGAATCTTGCCTGACGGTTACCTGGCGAAGCTGACTGTCGAGGCGCGCAGCGAGGCATGGCGTCAATCGATCATGTCCGGAAGACCCCGGATCCTGGTCGCTAACGCAAGCACCGACGCTAGCACCAATCCTGATGAAACGATTCTCGGCTGGATCGCATTCGGGCGCAGCCGGGACGGGGACAAGGGTTACCACTGGGCCGAAGTAGAGACGCTCTACATTGCCCCGGCGTTCTGGCGAAAGGGAGTGGGCAAGCGATTGATCGACGCTGCACGGCATGTATTGAAGTCCGCCGGATATACGGACGTCGCGCTTTGGGTCTTGCTGGACAACCGTCGCGCGCGGGCCTTTTATAAACGAGCCGGCTTTGTCTGCGATAACTCCAGCAGAGGGGTCCAACTCGGCGGCAAGTGGCTGACCGAGCTTCGATACTGTTGTTCTCTCTCAGCAGCGCCTGAATAGTGGAATCAACCAAACAGGAAAATGCCGTGGCACGCGACAAAGGTCTCGAAGAACTATTAACCGACGAGCTGAGGGAGGAGCTGGGAATCACGGAAAAGGCGATGTTCGGCGGCTGGGTTTGGCTGGTGAACGGCAACCTTCTGTGCGGCGCCCGGGAAGACGGAATGCTGGTGCGGCTCGGCAAGGACAAGGATGCCTGGGCTCTTCAAATACCCGGCATCGTTCCGATGATTTCACAAGGCCGTCGAATGCAAGGCTGGGTATGGGCCGCCCCGGAAGTCTATGGCAAAGACGCGTTACGCCGGAAGCTGATGGACGCCGCTCTTGAATTCGCCCGGTCGCTACCGGCGAAATAGATCGAAGCGTTGTCTGAGATCGGCTGAGAGCGCGACACGCCATGTCACGTCGCCGACAATTTGACGCAACAAAATACAAGGGAAGTCATACAATCCTATGCATGTATTACACCGAAAATCACGCATGCAATCCGACAGCCGACTTCCCCGTTATCAACGCCTTCGCGACGAGCTTGCGTCGAGGATAGCGGAGCGTCGCTGGCAACCCGGCGATGCCATTCCCACAGAACAGGAACTTGCCCAGAGCTTCGATCTCGCGGTTGGAACCGTGCGCAAGGCGATCGACCTGCTCGTCGCCGAAGGCCTGCTCGAACGTTATCAAGGGCGCGGGACGTTCGTTCGGCGAGCGAGTTTCGACGGGTCGCTGTTCCGCTTTTTCCGCTTCCAAAGCAAGTCGGGCGAGCGGCGGATTCCGAAGAGCCAGATTCTGAAACGCAGCGTGGTGGAGGCACCGTCCACCGTCGCTGCGACGCTGCAGATCGCGCCCGGTGCCCATGTGATCCAGATGGCGCGGCTACGCCTGATCGAAGACGCACCTGTTTTGACCGAGGACATCTGGCTGCCGCTCGACCGTTTCGCGGCGTTCGCCGATTTGCCGATCGACTCCATCGGCGATCTGCTTTATCCCGTGTACGAAGCGAAATGTAATCAGGTCGTCGCGTCGGCCACGGAAACGTTGACGGTCGAAGCGGCAAGCCCGAAACACGCGAAGCTGCTGGGGATCGAGAAGGGAACGCCGATCGTGGTGATCGAGCGGCTCGCCTACGGATACGACCGCCATCCGCTCGAATGGCGTCGCTCGCGCGGCCCGGCGAGCCAGTTCCTGTACCAGTCCGAGATACGCTGAACTGCTCGCCTGAGCGTATTCAGAACGTCCGGGCTTCCGGGCCCACGCTGAAAATCGCGAGCGCGTCTTTCAACGACTTCGCCTGATCCTCGAGCGATTGCGCGGCGGCCGCGGCCTCTTCCACCAGTGCGGCGTTCTGCTGCGTGACTGCGTCCATCTGGGTGACGGCGGTGGCGACCTGGCTGATGCCGCGGCTCTGCTCTCCGGATGCCGCCGAGATCTCGCTCATGATGTCGGTCACGCGCTTCACGGCTTGCGTGATCTGCGTCATTGTCTTGCCTGCTTCTCCGACGAGTCCCGAGCCCGCATTCACCCGCTCCACCGATGTATCGATCAGGTCCTTGATCTCTTTCGCCGCACTCGACGACCGTTGCGCGAGGCTACGCACTTCGCCTGCCACGACCGCAAACCCGCGGCCTTCCTCTCCCGCGCGAGCGGCTTCCACGGCAGCGTTAAGCGCCAGGATGTTGGTCTGGAACGCGATTCCTTCAATGATCGTGATGATGTCCGCGATCTTCGCCGAGCTCTTCGAAATATCGGCCATGGTCGATATCACGTTGTCGACCACCGTGCTCCCGTGGCTCGCAATCGCCGATGCGTTCGCGGCGAGCGCGGTGGCCTGGGTGGCGTTGTCGGCGTTGCGTTCGACGGTGCCGCTGATCTGCTCCATGCTCGCCGCGGTCTCCTGCAGCGAGGCCGCCTGCTGCTCGGTGCGCGATGACAGGTCCGTGTTACCCGATGCAATCTCGCCGGCCGCCACAGTAATCGATTCCGCTGAATGGCGAATGTGCCGCACCGTGGTCGCGAGTTCGGTCTGCATGCGGCGCAACGCGCCTTGCAACTGGCCGATTTCGTTGTCGCTCGCAACGACGATAGGCGTACGCAGGTCGCCGCCAGCAATGCGCTCGAAGTCGGCGGCCATCGCCGTGATCGGCTTGACGACCAGACGCGTCAATGCAATCCGCACCGTGACACCAATCACCAGCGCCAGTAGCGCGCATGCGGCCAGCACTGTATTCACGATGTCGGCGGTCGTCTGCGCGGCTTCGAAACGCTGCTGGGCACGCGTCGATACATAGCCGAGCAACGGCTGCGAAAGCTGGTCGAACTGGTTGTAGAGCGGGCTGCTGAACTGCATCTGGACACGCTTATACGCGTCGAAGTCTTTCGCTTCGAGCGCGTCGAACTCCGGCATGATGCCTTTTTGCATCATCGCGGCGTGCTTGGCGGCGGCGTCGGTAATGAGCGCCTGTGCGTCGCCCGATACTGGCAACGCGGCGAACACATCCCACTGCTTTTGCGATTCGTTGCAGTACTCATGGGCCGCGGCCAGTTGTTTCGCGGCGGCGTCGGCCTTGTTATCGGCTGTCAGCGATTCATAGCGGTTCTTCGCTGAGCGGCAACGCAACAGCAACTCGGAACTGCGGGTCAGCGCCGTGCTCCCCGCCAGATCGTGCTCGTACATACCGCTGAGCGCGTGGTTTGCCCGGCCTAGCGAAACAAATGCACACGCTCCGACAACGAGTACCAGCAAGACGAACACGCTTGTCGCAAGGGTCAAGCCTGTCTTAATTGAAAGGTTTCTAAGCACTGTCCGTTGGCCTCAATGATATGAACATATATATGACTATATTTAACGGACCGGGGACAGAAGACTTGAGGGTTTTTTCCTGTTACCGACTCTTAGCTATGTGTTATTAGCGAAAGTGGAACAGCTCCGCAGGCGTGTCGATCAATACGGCCTGCCGATGTGACGCATCGGTGACAAGACGATGCAGCTCGTTTATCGCGCGTTGAGGATCGCAGACTTGCTCGAACTGGGTGTGCGGCCAGTCCGTGCCCCAGAGCAAGCGGTCGACGCCGAAAGCGGGCAGCAGTGCGGCCCAGGCGCTCGCGGCTGTCGCGAAGGTCGCTTCCGCATCCGCCGGTTTTGCGCTTACCCGATACGCCGCCGAACCCTTCACCCACACGCGCCGCGTCTGGCCGAGCGAGACGAGGTGCGCGAAACCCGGGTCGCACATGCCGAGCGCCGGATCGAAGCGGCCGAAATGATCGATCACGATCCGAACGCCGCTCGCCAGCAGGGCGGGCGTCACTTGGTCCAGTCGCCCCGCGTCGATCTGCATTTCGAGGTGCCAGTCGAGCACGGCCATTCGCGATAGCAGGGCGGTCCAGTGGTTATCGGCGAAATCGGGCAGTTGGGTGCCGATCAGGTTTGCGCGAATTCCCACGACACCCCGTGCATGCCAATCGTCGAGATATCCGAGTGCGTTCTCCGGATCGGCCATCACGACGCCGCGCAACTGCTGCGGATAGGCGTCGAGACACGCGAGCAGATAACTGTTGTCGAAGCCGAGGAAGCTGGGCTGGATCAGCACGCCATGGGACATCCCGATGCTCGCGAGCATCGCCCGGTAGCGATCCGGCGCGGCGTCGTAGGCCGGCGCGTAACGCCGGCCGGCTGTGAGCGGCAGGTCTCGCGTGAAGACGTGGGCATGCGTGTCGATGCCGGTAATATGGCTATCGGTCATGGTTGGCTATATCGCAACGTCTTCAGTGAGCGTGCGCCCGCGCGTTTCCGGCAGCATCATCACGCTGACGGCAACGATCGCATAAGCGAACGCCGCGTCCACGCCGATTGCAAAGCCGAGCGAATACTTCGCGGCCAGATGTCCCACCATCACCGGGAATCCGGCAGACACCACCCGGCCGAAGTTGTAGCAAAAACCCACGCCCGTGCCACGCGTGCCGCGTGGATAGAGTTCGTTGAACAGTGCGCCCATGCTGGCCGGAATGCCGGCGGCGAAGAAGCCGAGCGGGAAGCCGAGTGCCAGCATCGCGTGATTGGAGAGTGGCACGAACAAGTACACGATCACCGTCGCCACGCAACATACCGAGAAAAACAGGATGGTCTGACGGCGCCCGATCCGGTCCAGCAACTGGGACGCGGCGAGACAGCCGAAGAAGAACGCCGCGATGATCACCGCCAGATAACCGCCGGTGCTCAGCACCGAAAGATGGCGCTCGGTTTTCAGGTAGGTCGGCAGCCAGGTGGTCAGGGCCGAATACCCGCCGTGAGCGCCCACGCCGAGCAGCCCGCCGATCAGCGTCATGCGCAATACGTCCGGCGCGAAGATCGATAGCAGGGGCGTGCGTTCTTTCGTGCCGTTCAGTACTGCGGTCTTAGCTACGGGCGCAACCGGCTCCTTCACATTGCGCCGGATGTAGATGATCAGGAGCGCCGGCAAGATGCCGATGGCGAACATCACACGCCAGCCCATATCGGGGGACATGAACGAAAACACGGCCGCATAGAGCAGCACGGCCGCGCCCCAGCCCACAGCCCACGCGCTTTGCACGGCGCCCATCGCCTTGCCGCGATGCTCATTGCGGATCGTCTCCGCCATCAGCACCGCGCCCGCTGCCCATTCGCCGCCGAAGCCAAACCCCTGTAACGCCTTCAGCACGATGAACTGCGGATAGTTTTGCGCGAACGCCGACAGTAACGTGAACACGGAAAAGAAAATCACGGTGACCTGTAGCGTCTTCACACGGCCGTACCGGTCTGCCGCCGCACCGCAGATCCATCCGCCAAGCGCCGACGCCACCAGCGTGACACCGCTCACGAGACCCGCCTGGGTCTTGCTGATGCCCCATTCGGCGATGATCGCGGGAATGACAAGACTGAACATCTGGACATCGAGGGCGTCGAGCGCCCAGCCGCCGAAACACGCCCAGAACGTGTATCGCTCACCTTGAGAAACCTGCCGGTACCAGGAAAACATCGAGTCTCCGTGCGTCTTTGTCGTGCTTTGGATGAATGAGGCGAATCGAGATTGATCCATAGTCAACCATTCGATGAAACATATATATGTTTATATGAATGGCGAATCCGTGGCATAGGTGTTTACCCGTTATCGGCAAGTGGCACTCAGACTTTAGCGCTTGTCTTTGGCGGCTTGGCCGTTGGGTTCAACATGGACCGTACGATCTGGGCAAGCTTGCCGACGGCTTCGTCGGCGTGTGCTGCGGCCACGCCTGCATAACCCAGCAGAAGGCCGTTGTAGCGAGCGGCTCTTCCCCGGGCCAGACAGAATGTGCTGACCGGTGCGACCCATAACCCGGCTGATCGAGCGGCATGGCACACGTCCACGTCGACAAGCGGCACATTCAGCCGTACCGTCAGATGCATGCCACCGGCGTCGCCTGAAATGGTCACGGCTTCGCCGAAGTGGCGCTGCAGCGCATTGATCAATGCAACGCGCCTCTGCGCATACAGCACCCTCATGCGTCGCAGGTGGCGGGTGTATGCGCCGCTTCGCATGAAATCGGCGAGCGCCAGTTGATCGGCGACGCGGCCTTGGCGAGAGATTTCGCCAAGCGCGTGGGCAAACTCGCTAGACAGAGCGGCCGGCACGACCATAAAGCCGATCCGTAGCGCCGGGAACATGGTTTTACTGAAGGTGCCGAGATAGACGACGGGCGCATCCGCCGCTAGTCCCTGCATGGCGGCGAACGGAGAACCGGTGTGACGGAATTCGCTGTCGTAATCGTCTTCAATGATCCATGCGCCGTGCTCCCGTGCGCGCTTGATCATGTCCATCCGCCGTTCGATGCTGAGCACGCTGCCGAGCGGATACTGATGCGAGGGTGTGACGTAGATAAGTCTGGGCGGTGAGGTCACCCAATCCATCGGAGATGGCGCGATGCCGTCAGCATCGACAGGTATGGGTAAAAGCGTGAGGTCAGCGCTCTGAAACGCGGCGCGCGCGCCGATGTATCCGGGTTCTTCGATCCACACCCGGTCGCCGGCATCGGCGAGCATTCGCGCGCATAGATCGAGGCTCGTCTGCGTGCCGTCCGTGATGAACACTTGCCCGAGGTCACATCGCACGCCTCGCGATACCTTCAGATAGTCGACCAGCGCATGCCGAAGTTCGGGCAGGCCCGCGCTATCTGCGTAACCGAGATCTGCCGCGTCCAGACTGCGCCACGCGCGGGCGATGGCGGCGCGCCATGGCCGCATCGGAAACTCGTCGAGGGCGGGCAGGCCGGGACGAAACGAAATGGGGGGCTCGCGGGTGGGCGACTCACGCCTCAATCCGTCGACGCGGCGCGACAACTTCGCCCAAGCCGTTTTGTGCTCGGTCGACTTCAGCAGCGATGCCGCGCCGACCCGCGCGACGACCGATCCTTGGCGGCTGACGTCGAGAAAGCCTTCCTCCGCGAGTTGCTCGTAGGCGAACATCGCCGAGTTCCGGGCGATACCCAGTTCTTTCGCTAACGCGCGCGTGGCCGGTAAGCGCGTAGCTGCCGGGAGCAGACCTTCCAGGATGGCATCGCGCAACGCTTCGTACAGCATTCGCTGCTGCGTTATTTTTCTGCCATCGAGCCGGGCAGTGAATGAAGAAAACAGCAGTGCAAGGTCCATGCGGGAGTCCGGCCGTGGCTCTAGTTCGAATGAGTTTATTGGGTCTATGAATGGTGCCAAGACCATTTTATTCTTATAACCGACCTGACGAGCCGGAGAAGCACGATGCGAACGACCACACGACAACTTGAAAAGCGTGCTTTCGCATGGAATCCGGTTCGGCTGCTGCTTGCCGCAGTGCTCATCGCGGCGCTCGCGTTCGCTCACCCTATTCGTCGCATAGCTGACGCGTCGGAGAGAAATGTCGAGTTATGCGTGGCAAGCCGCACCGCCGGAGCGCGAGAAAAGCAAACGCGAACTCTTCAGCCGGCGGAGCGCTACACGGTGCTTGGCGACTGCGCTGCTTCTACATGACGCACCATGCCAACCGCGGCCACCGGGCCGCTAATCACTCAAGCACTCGATATGACCGAAGCCATCCACGTACGCCCTGTTGTGTTATCCGATTTTCCCGCGTGGAAGCCTCTCTGGGATGGCTACAACGCCTTTTATGGCCGCCACGGCGACACGGCGTTACCACTTGAAATCACCAAGATGACGTGGTCGCGGTTCTTCGACGTCTACGAGCCCATGCATGCATTGGTCGCAGAAAGCGCGGGGGAGTTGATCGGCCTTACGCACTTTCTTTTTCATCGAAGTACGATCCAACTGGGACCGAGTTGTTATCTGCAGGACCTGTTTACAGCGGAATCTGCCAGAGGAAAAGGGGTCGGTCGCAGGCTGATCAACGAGGTCTATCGATGCGCGCAGACGTCAGGCGTGGAACGCGTGTATTGGCACACGCGAGAGACGAACACCACGGCGATGCAACTGTACGACAAGGTCGCCGAGAAGCAAGGGTCCGTGGTCTATCGCAAGCTGCTCTAAGCGACACAGTGCGCTTCGTGTTCAAGCCAGCCCTTTGTCCACGAGGCGTTGGTAGAACAGCAGATCGAGTTCAGGCGCACGCCCGGCCAGGCCGGTCAACAACGCATGCACCTGACCGCGGTGATGCGTCTGGTGATTGAACCAGTGCGCGAGCGCGGGCGCGAGCGGTTGCGTGATTGCTTCCGGCGTTGATACACGCCGGTACGTGATCGAGCCTTCCAGCGCGGCCTCTTCAAGCCCGGTTACGTAGCGCACGATCCGTGCGTCCTCCATCTCGCGCGCGCGATGCAGCGACTCGAGTTGCTCGAAGAGGATGGCATCGAGCCGGTCAGGCGCATCGCCCCCGCCGGTGAAGCGAAACATCCATACCCGGTCGGTCACCAGCAAGTGATTGAGCGTGCCATGTACCGATCGGAAAAACGCACCGCGATCGGCTCGATAATCGGTGTCGCTCAAGAGGGCGGCAGCATCGAAGAGTCGTGCATTTGCCCACGCGTTGTAGCGCGCGAATGTGTCGAAGTGCTTTTTGAGTAACCCGTCCATATCGCCTCCTTCCGGCGCCGCGGCGCTGATATTGGACGGATTTTAATATCAAAAGATTAGCTGTCGATTCCCCGCGCACCCGTCTGCCCCCCGGTCGTCGCTTCGCAGCTCACGCCGCCGTTTTTTTCATCGCGTTCGGCCGCGCCCGCTTGGAGAGGTCTTTTAAGAGTCGCTGCACGCGGTGTTGCTGCACGGCCACCAGGTTGTTCTCTTTTACCAACGCGCGAATCCGGCTTTCCCAGTACTCCTGGTCCATGCCGTGAACCGGTCCGACGGGGTTGGCACGCGCGGCGGAACGGACCATGCGTTCAATGTGGTCAAGCTGGCGATCGGCTAGACTTGCGGGCAGCAAGTTGCCGGGGCTAGGCGACGGTGCTTTCTTTAAAGCGCTCATTTGCTGATATCTCGTCTTGCTTCGCTGAGCTTCTCAGGAAGGATGCTGCTATCAATTCGTCCGGACATCGCCGATTAATCCGCTCTCTCGGCCCATACGCATTGCGATGAACAAGGGCCGCAGTACCGTTACTCCGGTCTTTCTGAAGAGTGAGCCTGCGATTCCAGCGTGCAATGCCGTAAACCAGGCATCGCCATTCGCGATTGGGAATCGACAGCGATGTTATTGATCTGAAGATATCGCACTGTTTTGGGCAGGCTTTACCCTATGTCTCAGTTCTTGAAATAAATTGAACTCTGTGTCCCCGCCGGATTGTCTGGCTGTTTTTGGGGCGCTATCAGGTAACGAAAATGTCTTCAGACTCCCGTCCAGACGGGTCCGTTCAGGCTGCGACGCCAGATGCAGGCATCGTCCGCAGCAGTTTCAGCACACATGGCACGGCAGTGGACCGGCAACTTCTGGCCTGGCGTGATCGTGTGGGGCATATCGTCGATGTTCCGCCTTCGAACGAGCAGATCGCGGGGGGCTTCAGTGGCCGTATCGACCGGTACGCGGTCGGCGACTTGGTCTTCACCGAAACCGTCACCGACGCGATGCAGCTCGAACGCTCGGTCGCGAGAGTGTCCACCGACGCGCGGCGCGACTATGCTTTCCACGTCTTCGCACAGGGCGAGGTCGGCACGGTAACGGGCATGCAGAAGAAACGCAGCGCCGCGAATTCCGCGCGAGGAATTGTTGCTTTCGACCTGGATCAGCCGTTTCACGTCGAGCGGCCTGCGTGCCATGTATTAACGCTTTTCGTGCCGAAAGCGATGGTTGCGGCGGCGCTCCCGGATGCCGATTCGATTCATGGCCGTGTAGTCGAGCAGGGCGCACCGTTGACCCAGCTCATCATGAATCACGCCACCGCACTGAGCCGTAATCTGCTGCGAATGAGCGCGGCGCAGGCAGCGCAGGAGCTGGATGCCGGCGCGCAACTGCTGCTCGCCGCTTTCCGCAAGCAGGCACGACTGACAGGCGACGCTCGTGCGGCCATGCAGGTCGCGGTGATGAGCCAGGTGCGCCGGTTCATTGAAGCGAACCTCAACCAGCCGGATCTCTCGCCTTCGAGCGTGGTGGCCGCGCTGCAACTGAAGCGCGCCACGATTTATCGCTGGTTCGAGCATGAGGGCGGACTGGGGGCGTATATCCGCAATCGCCGTTTGCGCGAGGCGGCCGACGAGCTGGTGCGCTTCCCGCACCTGCAGGTCATCGATATCGCCTACGGCCTGGGTTTCAACAGTGCGTCGGATTTCACGCGCGCGTTTCGCCGCGCTTACGGCATGAGCCCGCAAGATGCGCGCGCCCGCGCGTTCGAACTGCAGCGGGCGAGCAGGCTGGACATGCTGTCGTCGCACGCGCCCGGCGGTAAATGATTCGCCGACTCGCCGACTCGCTGACGCGCTCAGTCGAGCATTGTTTCGGGGAAGCGCTGCAAGGCAAATAGCGTGATGACGATGGCGGCGATCAGATACCACGCGGGCACCATCGGATTGCCGGTCGTGGCAATCAGCCACGTAACGATGAGCGGCGAAAAACCCCCGAAGATGGTCACACCGAAGCTGTACATGATGGACAGCGCGGCGGCGCGCTGATGCTGCGGAAATGCCTCCAGCATCAGTACCGTGCTCGCGCCGGCATTGCTCAGCGCCACGGCGACATACACGAGGATGATCAGCAGCGCGATTACATCGCCTACGCCTGACCTCAGGCCGAGAAAGGCCGGATAAGTCATCACGAGACAGATCACGAGGGTCAGGTACTGGATCGGCTTGCGGCTCCGTTGCCGATCGGCAATGCGAGCCACCAGCGGATTGACCACCAGGATCACGAGACCGGACAGACTGGCGGTCATCAGGCTGATGGCTGCGGGCCGATGGAGCGTTCGCACCAGATAGCTCGGCATGTAGAACACGGTGATGTAGATGCCCACCGAGGGCGCGGTCATCATCAACGTTCCATAGAGGAGCGGGCGGGCGTGTTGAGCGAACAGGCTGGCGAGCCGCGGGCGCTCGAGCGCATCCACGACAACCGAGGGCATGCGCCGGCGAAGATACCAGCCGACGGGGCCGATCAGGCCGCCGAGCACGAATGGAATCCGCCATCCCCATTCCTGCATGTCGGCGGGCGAAAGCAAGGCGGTTGTGATTGCGCCGACCAGTGCCGCGGCGAACGCGGCGGCGCCCTGGCTCGCACCACGCCAGCTGGTGAGATAACAGCGCCGGTTGCGCGCAACGGATTCCATCAGCACCGCCGACGCCGGGCCGATCTCCCCTCCTGCCGCGAGCCCCTGCATGAGCCGCGCGACGACCATGAGCACGGTTGCTGCCGGGCCGATGGACGCAACCGTCGGCAGGCATGCGATCAGCCATGTGCCGAGTGTCATGAGCGCGAGCGAGCAGGCCATGCCGGCCCTGCGTCCCCGGCTGTCAGCGATGTGCCCGATGATCATTGCGCCGAGCGGGCGCATGACGAAGCCTGCGCCGAAGGTCGCCAGCGACAGCAACAGCGAAGACAGTGGGTTGTGCGACGGAAAGAAAAGTTTGCCGATGATGACGGCGGAGAAACTGTAGACCGTGAAGTCATACGCGACAAACGCGTTACCGATGATGGTCGCCACGACAATGCGGGCGGGTCTTGCTTTTGGGGTAGGTGTCGGGTGGTCTGCTGCGGGGTACATGGGCGGTCGTCGGCGGCTGTGCCCATGTGCATGGGTCGCTTTTTTCTGGTCGACGAATGATAAGGCAATGCGAATACTCGTGCTTGGGGCCGGCTTTTTCTGCTGGTAGCGGCAAACTCCGAAGCCGACCCTCATTGGCCACCGGCGAACCCCCGGTCCACCGGCAGCAAGCGATACACCTACGGCAGCTTCGCGGCTAACGCATCAAATTCCGCGAGCCACTGGACTCTCCAGGCGTCCCGCGTCGTGCCATCGATCCACGCCGCGTCAATCCCGTTCAGCATAAAACCGCGCAAATCGCTGATGCCGAACCCGAAATGGCTGTACATCAGTTCCCACGCCTCGCTCGGATTCACCTTGTGCAGCGCCGGGTCGTCGGTATTCGGATGGATCTTCAAACCAAGCCCTGGCATGCGGCGGATCGGATGCAGCTCCGCCCATTTCTCCGGGGCAAGCGTGCGCAAGTAATAAGAGTTGGTCGGCACGACCGTGAACACCAGACCTGACGCCGCATACTTGGCTGCCAGCGCAGGATTGTCGACGATCGTATAACCATGATCCACACGATCCACCTTCAACAACTCCACCGCAGTCTCCACATTGCGCCAGGGCATTCCGAACTCGCCGGCATGTGCAGTGGTCTTGAAGCCCGCCTCGCGAGCATTGCGATACGCCTTCCAGAACAATTCCGGCGGCCGGTCGTTCTCACGATAATCCACGCCAATGCCCGCGACTTCATCGGCGCGATGGGCTTTCATCCACTCGACGAGCGTCACCGCTTCGTCCGGATCGGCCTCACGATCGATACTCGGAATCAAACGCGCAGACATCCCGAAGTCCCGCGAGGCATCGCGAATAGCCGCGACAATGCCCGCCTGCGCATCGCCGTATTCAATCTTCGATACGCGTACCGTGCCCGTCGGATTCCAGAAAAATTCGGCATGGCGCACGTTATGCGCAGCGGCGTCCTCCAGATATTCGTAGGTGATGCAACGCAGGTCGTCGGCATCGGTGAGCAGGTATTCATCGAGCGCGCGCAGCACGCGCAACACGCCCACCGGCTTCTCGCCGCGCGTATAAAACGCATCGATCTCAGCCCTCTCGATCGGCGCGCGGCTTTTTTCAGCCAGCGCGATAAACGTCTGGTGCCGAACCGCGCCCAGCAGATGGCAATGCAGTTCGACCTTCGGGATTGCCTTGAAGAACGCCCGGTGCGCGGGCGTGATCTCTACGCCGGTGCGTGAAGCGGGCACGTTGCCAAATGTCTCGTTCATATTTTTCAGTACTTGCGGTAGTGCAAATTAATGGTGTTTTACAACGGTCCAGAAGTAATAACCGAGCGGAATCGCCAGCACAACAAGACCCCAGGGGACTTCTTTAAAGCGCCCGGCAAGCAGCTTCACGATCACGAAACACAACAGGCCGCCCGCAATGCCCGTGCCGAAACTATTCGACATCAGCGTGAGCAGGACCATGGACAGGACCGGGAAAGCGTCCGTGAAATCGTCGAAATGCGCGTGGCGGATCGTGCTGAACATCGACAGGCCGATCAGGATCAGCGCCGGCGCGGTGGCTTCCTTCGGGATCGCGAGCGCGACGGGCACGAACAGCAGCATCAACGCAAACATGGCTGCTGCGGCCAGCGACGAGAGACCGCTGCGGCCGCCAGCTTCCACTCCCGCCGCCGATTCGACCAGCGCCGTGAGCGCCGGAATACCGAACACGGGGCCAAGCGTGGCCGCGATCGAATCAACGAGGAACGGCCGGTTGATATTCGGCAGGTTGGCGTTTTCATCGAGGAGATTGGCTTTGGCGCCGACCGCGAGCGTCGTGCCGAGGGTCGAGAAAAACTCGGCGGCGAAGAACACGAACAGATAAGGAATCGCAGCAACGGTCAGCGCGCCCGGGATATCGAGCTTGAACGCAACGGGCATGATGTCGTGCGGCAAGGAGATCATCGATGACGGCAGATGCGTGACGCCAAGCGGTACACCAGCAGCCGCTGCGATCAGGATCGCCCAGAGAATCGCACCGGGAACACGGCGCCCCTGCAGCACAACAGCCGCTGCCAATCCGATCAACGCGACGATGGTGCCGGGCCGCGAAAAATCGCCGAGCGCAAGAGCGTTGGTCTTCGCATTGGCGATCACCATGCCTGCGTTGCGGAATCCGAGCACCGCGATAAAGAGTCCGATGGACGCGCCCAACCCCAGCTTGATCTGCGCCGGAATCAGCCGCACGACAAGACTACGCGCGCCGACCAGCGTGAGGATCAGGAACAGCACGCCCGAGATGAACGCGATACCAAGACCGGTTTGCCACGCCACATGTTCGGTCGCAGCCAGGGTCACGCCAAGGATCACCGATCCCCCAATCCCGGGCCCGACGATAAACGGCAAATTCGTATAAAGCCCCATGAAAATGGTGCTCAAAACGAAAACGATGATGGTCGACGTGGTCGCCGCGCCCCGATCCATACCACCCGTTGCAAGCAGCGAAGGAATCACGACGAGGAGATAGGCCGCCGCCAAAAACGACGTGATACCCGCAAGCGTCTCGATGCGCACGCTGGTATGGCGCGCGCCCAATGCAAAGCGGCGATCCAGCCAGCCGCTCGATGTTTTTGCTGCGGTCAGCTCGGGAGATGACATCGAAGATTCCTTGTTCACTATTAATTTCCTTTGCCCGGCCAGTCCGGCACGCGCTTTATACTGCGGCGCATCTGTCTTAAGCGGTGGCGCTCAATGTCCGATCGTTCGTCCCTCTTGCCTGCGCTGACGTTGCGGCAAGTGCAGTACTTCGTTGCGCTCGCGCACGCGCGCAGCTTTACGCAGGCGGCGCAATCGCTCTCGCTGACGCAACCCGCCCTGACCGCCGCGATCCGGCAGATCGAGTTCCTGCTCGGCGGTCCCCTGTTCGCGCGTTCCGCCCACCGTCTGACGCTGACCGCTGCCGGGGCCAGCATACTGCCGCTCGCCGAACGCCTGCTCAATCACGCGCGCGGCACCTTCGACGACATGGCCAGCACCTTCGCCGAACGTCTGCAGACGGTGCGCATCGCGATGATTCCATCGGTGGCGGGACGCCTGCTGCCGGTGTTGAACGCCTTCCGCGAACAGCGGCCCTCGCTGCGTTTCACGCTTACCGACTTGCCGAATACTGCGCTGATCGACGCTGTTCGCGACGGGGTGGCGGATATCGGTATCGGCGTGCACGAGCCGGAAGCAAACCACGAGGCCTTGCGCTTCAAGGACATTTTCGAGGACGAGATCGTGGTGGTCCTGCGGCGCGACGACCCGCTCGCCAAGCGCAAGACGCTGCCGTGGGCGAAGCTCGTTGGCCGCGATCTCGCCGTGTTCGTGCGCGGCAGCGTGAGCGACGCCCTGAATCGTACGAGTGGCGACGAGAAGCTGCGCCTCTCGGTGGCGTACCGGATGGAATACTCCGAACCGCTCTACGCGCTGGCGCGCAACGGACTGGCGATTGCGGTGCTGCCGAGCCTCTACACGCTGCATTTGCACGATCCCGAACTGGTGGCCCTGCGTCTCGACAAACCGCGCGTCACGCGTGCCATCGCGTTGATCTCGCTGGTGGGCGAGGATCGCGGTCCGCATGTGAAAGCGTGCTGGGACTATATCGCCGCGCACATTTGAGCCATTGGTCAACGGCGGTTTAGGGCAGCGTTGCAATGCTCGCCCGTAACGCGGCATAAAACGCATCGGCATCGACTTCGGTGATCCAGGTTGCGTTCGGCGCACGGCCGCTGTGACCGCTCCAGTCGACCACGGTCTCGCCCAGCGTCCATTGCCCCGTTGTTTCCACCATCACATTCACCTGGCGCCCGTTGAACAAGGTCGGGTCGACGAGATAACCGGCTGCGGTGGGGTCGTACATCGGCGCTTCTTCCACGCCGCGGCGGCCCTTCTGATACTTGACCTCGGCCGCCATGATGTCCGCGACGATCGCGCCGCAGCGGTTGCCGATGGCGCGTATTGGCGCAATGCGCGCGGGCGTGATGGACGCTTTCACAGCGACATCGCGCGGCAGCACGACGATCGGCACGCCGCTCGCGAACACGATGCTGGCCGCTTCAGGATCGACGTAGATGTTGAATTCGGCGGCCGGCGTGATGTTGCCGCGCTCGAAGAACGCACCCCCCATCATGACGATTTCGCGCAAGCCTTCGCGGATCTCCGGCGCTTCGGTCAGCGCGGTGGCAAGGTTCGTCAGCGGTCCGGTCGCACAGATCGTCACGCTGTGGGGCGCGGCTGCTTTCAAGGTTTCGATGAGATACGCCACGCCATGTTGGGCGCCAAGCGGCGCCAACGGCTCGTGCAACTCCACGCCTTCAAGACCCGTCTTGCCATGCACGTTCGCAGCGGTGATCAGCGGGCGCATCAGTGGACGCGGACAGCCTGCGTACACCGGCAACGTCTTCGTTTGACCCGCCCAATCGCGAATGATGCGGGCGTTGCGTTCTGTCAGATTCAGCGGCACGTTGCCCGCAACGGCCACCAGCGCGCGCACGTCCAGTCGGTCTCGAGCGCCGAGCGCAAACAGGATGGCGATGGCGTCGTCCTGCCCCGGATCGCAGTCGAAGATCACCGTGCGGCGTTCGTTCGCAGCCTGCACGAGCGGGTTGAAAAGCGCACCGGCAGTCAGCGCCGCCGATGCCTTGAGAAACGTACGGCGAGGAAAACGAGAAGTCTGGCTCATGATCAGAATACGTGGCGCATGCCGATGGTGGCGACCAGTTGGCGCGTGGTCGTCGAACGGGCGAACGCGAAGATCTGCGCATGCTGGGCGTCGCCGGCGGCTTGCTGGCCGATCACCGTCAACGCTACGTCCGTGCGCTTCGAGAGGAAATAGTCTGCCTGCAGGTTCACCTGATGCCACTTCGGGCTCTGGTTGATCACGTCGTATTTGCCGTCCGTGTAGCCGTATGCAGCACCGAGGAATAGCGAAGGGGTCATCGTGTAGACCACGTTTACGCCGAAGTTCTGCAAATGCAGGTGGGAGTTGTCGAGGTAATCGTAGTGGACATCGGTGAAGAGCGCAGCGAACTGCGCCCGACCAATGGTGTAGAAACCGCCGGTGCCGGCTATGCGCTGTTTGCTCGCGAACACGGAGGGCGTGGTCGCGCTCTTTGCAAAGATCAGCAGCGACGAAGCGTAGTCGTTCGAGATCGCACCGTCCTGATTCGTGCTGCTGTACGGGTGGTTGTACTGGGCGTAGACCGCGCTCCACTTGAGCGGGCCGTGCTCATAACCGAGCCCGAAGCTGTACGCGCTGTTGTTGCTGAAGCCGGTCGCGTTGCTGAAGCCATAGATGGCGGTCGCCTTCAGCCCGCGATAATCCGGGCTCACGTACTTGACCGAATTCTGGATGCGGATGTCGTTATAACCGTTGTCGTTATCGCCGATATTCACGCCGTTGCTCGCGATAATCACCGGGCCGATGTAATCGTGGATCGCATCGTACTGGCGGCCGAGCGTGAGCGTGCCGTAGGTTTTATCCGCAAGACCGACGTATGCCTGGCGGCCGAATTCGCGGCCGTTCTGCGAGGCCGTG
>Ga0185299_10002827_pt1 | contig 25211 bp, 37 predicted proteins | sample PaiPotPPA55metaG_FD_128002 | JGI IMG/M metagenome (GOLD analysis project Ga0185299, IMG submission 128002) | Iron sulfur acid spring bacterial and archeal communities from Banff, Canada, to study Microbial Dark Matter (Phase II) - Paint Pots PPA... ...
GCTTCTACAACCCGTATCGCCGACACGAATCCTTAGGCTATCTTTCACCCATCAATTACGAACGGAGGATGACAGCTGCGGCTTGAATCTCTAATTACTAACCGTCCACCAAAGCGGGGTAGCTCCACCCTCGACCTCCAGTATGCCATCGTAGATCGTCTTGGCCTCGCTAAGCGTCAGAGCATCTCTGGTCTCGGGAGAAAATGTGCGATCCACTATTAGCTCTGCGCGATCGGCAAGGTGCTGGGTGGAACCCTCGGATGTTGGCGCCTTGATGACGACGTCAAGATATCGCTCGAGACTGCCGTACATCGATGCGAGCAACTTACGAGTCGCCTGGGCCTGGACTTTTCGCTGGCGGTTCCATACCAACAGCGCAGACACATAGCCAACTACCGCACCTACTAGAACATAGGCAAGTTGCCAGAGGTGTTCAGCCCAATTCACTCGTGCGACTGTCTCCTGGCAGCAGCGCCGTGTCGGCGAAGGGTTTCACTCAGGTCCCGCCGCGATAGCAACTCTTTAAGCGCAACATCAATCAGTGAGCTGAGGCTGACCCGCACCTTGTCCTGAGCAAGCCGTGCCATCGCCCGCTTGATCTCGACGATCATTTCATCTGACAGAAGGGCGGTAACCCTGTTCCTGGCTGGTGTGGCCTTGCTTTTCCCCTTGAGGCTCTTCATGCCCGAAGAATACCACATCGTTGTCCCTCTATGCAAATCAGGGCTATTGCCCTCTTTATAAATAGGGGATATAGTGTACACAAAGGCACGGACGGCAAAAGTTCGGAGGTAAACATGAGGGGCAAGAAGGCGGCGGTAACGTCTGAGGTTACGGTCCGCGAGACGGTTGCCTACGCCAGAGTGTCGACCGAGGAGCAGGTTCGTGAGGGCGTATCCTTGGCCGCTCAGGAGGACAGGCTCAAGGCATTCGCCGTTGCAACCGGTCGAGATCTTGGCAAAGTGGTCATCGATGACGGTCAGAGCGCCAAGAACCTCGCGAGACCTGGCCTGCGGCAAATCCTGGACGGCGTGCGACGGAAGCAGATCGGCGCCGTGATCGTGATCAAGCTCGACCGTCTCACCCGGTCGGTGCGTGATCTCGGCGAGCTCCTCGATTTGTTCAACCGGTTCGACGTCGCGCTCGTGAGCGTTAGCGAAAGCCTAGACACGGCGTCCGCCGCCGGTCGACTCATGATCAACGTGCTCGGCTCTGTTGCAGCCTGGGAAAGGGAAGCGATCGGCGAGCGGACAGCCTTTGCCCTTGCACACAAACGCCGGCAGCGCGCAGTGTACAGTCCCGAACCCTTTGGGTGGACCCGCGTGGGCGACATGCTGGTGGCGGATCCGCAGGAGCAGGCAGCCCTCGCGCGCGCTAAGGTGATGTCCGCCGGCGGTGCCACGCTTCGGCAGATCGGCGAAGAATTTGTGCGGCTCGGCGTCGCGCCAAAACGCGGGGGGTTGAAGTGGCACGCAGCCTCGGTGCGCTCAATCCTACGATCGCGCGCCACGAAAGAACTCATTGCGGTCTAAAAATCATCGAAAGCTGCGACCGGATCGGTCGCTGAAAGGAACCCCGAATGACTGCTCAACAAATCGATCTCAAAGCCGTCGAGGCGACGGCGTGTCACTGGTTGGAACAAATAACGGGCCGGGAAGCCGATGCGAATGACCCAGCTGGTCAGATCGCAGACGAGGCTCACCCCGGCATGCGAGAACTGAGTCTGAGTCACCCGCGCTGGAGCGAACGACACACGGTATTTTCGATCGGCGTCGAGGCTGGCATCGGCATTGCAGTCGCGGTCATTGGCGATCCGCTCGGGAATCCTACGGTCCTTCTTGAGGCCGTGATTGCCCAGGTCCGCGATCACTTCATGCACGGCTTAGAATGGTCAATGGACCCCGACAAGGATGACAAGGAGCAAGAATCACGCCTGCGCGCTCACAAGAAAAGCGCCGCTTAAGTTCACATCGATCACCTATGTTCGCGGCAGATGCCGCGTGAAAGGATCCATTCATGATCGGAGCACCCACACAAATCTCCCACGAAGCCCTCGATGCCATGGCCGAATACTGGCTCTTCACGCTTGGAGGGTCCGAGAGCGATCTCCACGGCGCGGGCGACGTCGCAGCGATTAATCTGTTGCCGCCCGAGATACCGCCGGCGCTTGTCGATGGGTTTTCGGCCGGTGTAACCTTCGGAATCCGAGCAGCTGCCGCCGTTCTATCCGATCCCTTTGGAAACCCATCATCTTCTCTCCAGGCGGCAGTGGATGCTGCCGGTGTGGACACAAAACGAATTGCGGAGTACGAGGAGGAGCGGCGCGAGAGCGACCGACGCGCAGCCAGCAACGCTCGCAAGAGAAACGCCGCCTAGGTCTCAGTTCCGACCACACCCTAAGGCTCCGTCATCACCGACGGGGCCTTTTTTCGCGGCGCGGTGCTGGCCGATCCGTTCCGCGACGCAACGCCGGTGCTTCGGCCGTCATATGAGCCGAGGTGGCTTGTGCCTCTGGACGTGTGGGACTCTTGCACCGCGGTATCGCACTACGGCAGGAGAACGATTTACCTAATCGCCCGCTTACCCGGAGCGATTTGGGCGCGATGAGGCGCTCCTACAAGATACCAAGGGAGAACATCCTCATGTACTCGACACCGAAAATCATCGCCTCGCTCGATGCGAAGGTGGTCTTGGTTAACGCCCTAGGATCGGTGGGCAACTGTAGCACCGTTACTGTCTGGTAAAGACTACTAGCGAAAAACCATAAAACAACCCGAAGCGTCGGGCTGATCGGGGAGCGCACCTGCCTCGCGGTGCTCTCCCCTTTTCTTTGGCTAGGCAATCAAGCGCGACTAAGTCCGTGAACGTTCCGCCGACGTCGACGCCGACACGCATGCGATGGCTCACCCCAGCACGAGCTACGTGAGCGGCGAGAGATGCTTTGGTTCGTAGAGGCCGAGCTTGTCGCCGCCGGGGAGTTCGAGCGTCGTCACCAAACCCCAGCCGCGGTCGGCGACCGGTGTCGTTTTGATTCCCTTTTTCTCGAGCTGCTGTACCGTCGCGGCGATGTCGTCGCAGATCAGCCACAGTTCGTGTTCGGGGTCGTCTTCCGTCTCATGTACGGCGAATTCCGTCGGCGGTGCGGCGAAGAAGAGCCGCCCGTTGCCGGCGTCGACGTAGTGCAGGTCGAGCACGTCCTTGAGAAAGTCGTACATCTCCTTGGAGTGCTTTGTGTAGAAGATCGCGTGGATGCCGGTGATCACTCTGTCCCTCTTCCCTCGAACTACGCGCGCTTCGCGGCGCTCCGCTCAGGATGAACCCCGCCAGGTCCCGGCACCGCAAGGACGACCTTGACTTGCCTAACTTGATCGCGAGCTGGAGGCTCGCCTTCGACAATCTTACCGCATCCCGGATGGACGCATCTGAGCGTCATCGTTTCTTCCATGCCTGGAGGGGTTCTGGGGACCCGCCATGACCCCCAACGCAGGTCTGGAATGGCCCGGCGGAGACCCGTGGATAGGGCGTTTTCGGGTTCTATCAGGCTTATCCATTATACTCATATCGCCCGCTGGTGGGCAGGAGGGCTTCATGGAGAAAAGGGTTGCGATTATCGAAGTGTCTGACGCCAATGCTGTGCGGTGTCGGTTGGCCGAGATCAAATTGTGTTGCTCGAGGGTCGGCCGCCGAGTACATGCCCGCGATATTGCCAGTACAATCATTTTAGGCATCGACGACGAGACGATCCGCCAGTTGCTCAACCTTGAGGCTGCAGCGTGAGCGAATCTGCCTATCTTGCCTGCGGCTCGACGCTCCGACGCACAAGGCTAGGTCCGGACGGGCCAATCATCGTTCTGCTGCGCTCGCTCAAACTTCGCTCAGACTTTCAGATCCAGTTAGTCACCCGCTTTCAACCGGTGAATCACCCAACTTGGTGGTCCGAGTTCGAGATCCAGGGATGATGAACGACTTGCCCCAGCAATCGCGCCGCGGTGGTCGTAAGGGCATCAATTGGCTCCGCGCCCGCACCATGTATTTGGCCGGCGAGAATCTCACCAACGTCGCTCGAGCGATCGGTGTGCGTCGGCAGAACGTTTCAAAGCGAGCCGCGGCTGAGAACTGGCGCGCGATGCGAGACGCTAGTGAGGCGGAAACGGGTCGGAAATTCGTGGAGCAGGCCGTCGACGACAACGTGACCATTCTCCGACGGCACGATGCGATCGGGGCCAAGCTGCTCGACGCCGCAGAGAAGCGGATCGACGAGGTGCTCGCCGACGGTGGTGTCTCGCTAAAGCAACTCCGAGATGCAAGCGCCGTGGCGGTGAATGCCTGTGAGCTCCAGCGTGGCGCCAGGGCCATCCGAAACGATGAATCCATGGTCAAACGCAGCGATGACCCGTTCGTCGTCACCTTGAGAAAATCGCCAGACCTGACTTCTTTCGAGGTGTTGGTTTCCGCGTTCGGCGGGGATCAGGATGCAGCGCAAGCCGCGTTGCGACGAGCCCAGCAAACTGAGGTCGCCGACACGGCCTAGTAACACAAAAAAAGACCCGTCGGATCTTGTGGAGCCGGCGGGTTGTAACGAAAGGGACACCATGAGCATAGCACACATCGGCACTGTTGCCGCAACTCGATTCCAACTCGGTCTTTTCGGGGCTCGCCCGTACTTCCCGTTTTACCCGGGCGACTGGCAGCGCAATGCAAAGTTGCGCATTTGTTCACTGGCTGCTCGTGCGCTGTGGCTCGAGATGATCTGCATCATGCATCAAGCTGAGCCCTACGGTCATCTGAAAATCGGTCCGCAAAAAGTCACGAATGATCTTCTCGCTCGTGCGCTCGGGGAATCCATCAAGGATATCCTCCCCTTATTGCGCGAGCTCGAGAACGCCGGGGTTTTTAGTCGAGAATCGGACGAAACAATTGTCTGCCGGCGAATGATTCGCGACGAAAAGCTAAGAGCTGCGCGAGCCTCGGGTGGAATAAAAAGCCTTGAGAATCCAAAGGTTCCTCGGCCTAAGGGTATCCTTGATGGCATCCATCAAGGACCAAGGCAAGGACCAGTCAGCGTACTATCCCTTTCAACGTCAACGTCAGAATCAGAGTCAAACAACGTACGTACGTCGGCTTCAAATGAATTGAGGGAGCGGATGTATTTGGCGGGATTACGCCGGTCACAGGCAAGCAAGGCGCTGAAACGGGGAGTTGAGTTTGTTCACGCTTGCGTGGCATACCTCGATGCGCCAACCGACGATGCGGACAATCCGATCGCGATCATCGGTGCCTGCATTCGCGACGGCACCAATCCACCACCACCGAAGGCGGCGCCAATGAGCGCGACTGAAGCCGCGGAATTTGAGCACTGGCGGCGGGATCACCGCCCCGAAATATGCGCAAACATGGACAGGCTTGGGTTGAACTCGAGCAACCCGAAGTACGAGCAGACCGTGCTTGCCATGTTTCGCAAGAACAGCCAGGAAGGCGCGGCATGACCTTGATTCTGGGCTTGACCGTTTTTAACGACCCACCAGACGTGTTTTCCGCGCACCTCGTATACAGCCGTCCGTGGTCGAGCGTGGGAGTTTCGGCGAAGATGGATAGGGTGTCATAATAGCCATCATGTCGACCAAACCATCGTCCTGGCGAGTGCCCCTCAGCGATCCGGATGAGCGCCAAGCGGAGCTGCGCGAGTGTCAAGCGATGCTCGCCCGCCGGGGCATCAGGGTGTCCATGGGCGAGATCGCCAGCCGTGTTCTTGGAAATTTCGCGAAGCCAGACCGTGTGCTCGAGCTCTTCAAGGATCGCGCGTCATGATCGTCTCACCAAACGCGCTCAAGCCGAACGTCTACACGCGGCCGATTGTTCAGTTGCGCATCAATGGCATCTTTGTGCCGGCGTGGTCTGGGTACGTAGAAAAGTCCGCCTATAGCGTGGCGGATACTGCCAGCTTCGATACTTTTTGTGCTAATGCGCCGATGGATTACGGCGAAGTCTCGCAAGTTGTCAGTCCCTGCCCATACGAAGTTTTTGTCGGGCAAGCCGGATCGATTTCCCCGAAGAACAACACCCAGCGGCTGCTATACGGCTTGCTTGAAGAAGCAGAAACCACATACGAAGAAGACCGGGTCGAGCTTCGCGCCCGCGGAGTCCTCGCATTATTGATCGACCAAAATCTGACCGCTCTTCTGCCCATGAGTGAAACCGTCGATAAGGTCATCGCCTGGATCATCAGTCAATACGGCCTGGTGCCGCAGGTCGCGTCAACGATATCCACACAAGCTCCCAACGGCGTGCCAGTCGGGCATCTGCTGCAAGACGCCTACGTGTCCATGTCACGCAACTACAAAGCATTCGAGATGATAACGGCGCTTGCCGACGGGCTTGGGTGGGATGTGCGCGTGCAAGGGACGACGGTGATTGTTGGGCCGCCAGCAAAGCGAGGCACCGTTTCGGAGCTTACAAAGGTGTGGGGTGCCAGCGCGGGCGAGAGACTGCAAGTAACCCACAACGCCCTCCATGCTCGAAATATCAAGGTGATCGTCAAGTCCTACCTGCCACGAACAAAATCACGCACCGCGAGTCTGGGATTAAACCAAAATGATCCAGCCGCCATTTTGGCCCTTCCATCTGTCCAACTACCCACGTCGCCACGCCAACTTGGACCCTCCGGAATCCAGCACGGAGCCTCCACGGTTGGCGGCACGTACACGGGGGAAGTATATACCTTCCACATTCCAGGCTTGACAGCGGCGCAATGCGATGCAAAAGCTGGGGCCATACGCGACGATCTGACACGGCGCGAATTCATCGTGGACTATACGTTTTCACCAACGATGGACGAGGCCAAGATGATGATCGCAGCCGGCACAGAGTTCACCTTAAACCTCTCTGGCTGCTCTCAGACGTCGCACAACGGGCTCTATCACCCAAAGGTGGTGCGCTGGAATTGGGATTCGGGTGAGGATGATTCGGGCGATCCGATCGGGCTGACTGTGCAAATCACAGCGTATAACCACGAGATTTCGTCGGCGGAGGCTCCGACAGGTGGCATCTAAAGTCAGCACGGCGTTGGAGCGCAAGGCCGAAGAAGCCTTGTTTAAGCTTGGCGCGGTCATGCATCTGATCGTCGCGAAAGATTTCCTCGGCAAGTTCGGCGAGAAAATTGCATCCGGTGACAACATCGCGTTTTGGGAGGCAATCGACGAATATCGCGTGGCAAATCCTGGCAAGTTCGTGTCAAATGTGCCGAACCTGATGGAGAGAAATTCTGACGGATCGCTCAAAATCTCGCCTAAACAGGCGGAGGCCATCCTGGACACGCTCGTGAGCGATATGAAGCTCAGCAAAAAGCAGCGAGGACCTGCGCCAGACCTCGTCGATCTCATGGAGCGCGACGAAAACGGAAAGTTGAAGCACACAAGCAAGGAAGCGGATGCCATGATCAATGCGCTCCGCGATTCGATGAAGTGAGGAAAAACGATGGCTAAGAGTGAGTGCAACCACCCGGCCCACAGACCAACCGTCAAACTTTCCGATGCAGAGTGCCTCGAGACCGCTCGAGAGACGCGCGCCGTCTTCGCAGCGAAGGTCGTGGTTGCCAAAGAGCAGCTTCGCCGCGAGGAGTTGCGCGCGCGGCTTCACCTCGGCCTCACCGTGGCAGGGGCGTATGATCATGCCGAGCAGTTTGAAGATGCACCGGCGGCTTGCGAGCAACTGCGCAAGGAAATCCGCGAGCTCGAGGAGCGATGCGTGGCGATCGACGTCGCAATTGACCGCTTTGCTGCCATTGATCTTCAGCGCAAGATCGCGCATCTCGCACCCGAGCTAGAGACTGCCCACGAGGACACGCGCGCAAGATTCCCCGATGCCGAGGCGCTCGTGCGTACCAAGAATAGCTTAAACACAGCGGGCGTGGCTTTACGGAGCGGAGTTGGCCTTAACTTTAGTCAGGAGCAGCTCTTACGGGTCGACGAGAAGACCAGTAAGCGAATTGGCGAGTACGAGGAGGCTGTAGGTCGGACAGCCGAGCTTTCAACGCGAATCGGTAGCTTCGCTGCGGGCCTGGACACAATTCGGCAAAAGTACAGCCCTGTTGCGGATGTGATCGTGCCGCGATGAGTACACCAGCCGCCATCATCCCTCGCAAGTATGCAGTGATCAACGACGGCCGCGGTAGCTTGATTTCTCTGCATGCTGGGAAGCCGGTAGTTGAGCAACGTGTGATTGAGCTGGCGATCGAGCAAGGCGTCGACTTTGATCTTCCGCAGACGGTGATCATCGCGGGCGGAAGCGGTGAGGTGACGACCGAGGATGGAGAGACACTACGTATCAACGCCGGCGAGCTCACACTCAAGGTCGATAGCGGCGTAGTGCGTGCGGTGGTCGCTGGTAAGCGCATCACCTTGCTGCGCATCGGGGGTGTGGAGCTGCACACATGAAGACTGCAGATCCGCTTCACGAAGTTGTGCTAGCGAGGGGCTCAGGTTATGTCGTCACCTATGACGGAGTAGCCCGCACATTCACCCGCGGGGAACTTGTTCTTAGAGTTGGTGATCCAGTTTGCCGTCACGTAGAAGCACTGCAACCGGGCGGCAATATCCTTAACGTGGAGATCGGAGGCCTTGATCTAGTCAACAAGGAGAACGTGCTCCCACCGGCGCGCTTTGACTTTCCGGACGGGAAGCAACTGAGCTAGGGTGCTTGTAAACGAGTACCCGCCGATTAACCTGGGTCCCGTAGTATACAACTGACATGCCAAATATCACGCTCGACCTGCTCCCCACGCAGTACGAGTTCATCACCTGCGAGGACCAGTTCGCTGCGTTCATTGGCGGCCTAGGTTGCGGCAAGACCCGCGCTGCATCGGAGTGGCTGCTACTCGGTGCCATGCGGTGGCCGAAAGCTCGCCACTTTATTTTCAGCAACACCTTCAGCCAGTTGAAGTCCGGAACGATGGCGACATTCTTCGAGGCATGTCACCGGTTTGGTTTTCGCTACGTCGACCGCGTGCGCGACAAGTACGTCTACCTGCCGGACCTTGGCTGCAAGATCGAGGTATGGACGGCAGATGATGCCGAGCTCTTCCGGTCGCTGGAAATCGATCGCGCTTGGGTTGACGAGGCGCATCATTGGGACCTTAACGCGTACAACGTGCTCATCGGCCGACTGCGCGGATCCGACTTGACGAGAAAACAGCATCCCGATCTCAAGCTGCAGCTGCGCTTGACCGCGAATCCGCCGCACACGACGGATCACTGGCTTGTTGAGAAATGCACGACGCCTTCGGAGACGACGGGCAAGCCACCGATCACTTTGTTTCAAGCCTCCACGTTTGACAATTACCTTCTCCCAACATCGTACGTGGAGGGTTTGAAGGACCAGTACGATCGCGAGCTTGCCGACATCGAACTAAAGGGCCAATTCGGCGACATCGGCAAGGGCCGCATCTGGCGCATGTTCCAGCGTCAAAAGCACGTGCTTTCACCGGCGCAGGCTCTAGAGCGCGGATTGCCGCCACTTGAGTGGGATCCGAAGCTTCCGGTCGGATGGTCTCTCGACATGAACTTCGACCCGATGTCCTCAGTGCTCTTCCAGTGGCGCACGGTCGACGTGCCCGGATATCAGCGCATCGTTATGTACGTACTCGAGGAGATTCGGGTACGCCACTCCGTGGTCGACTTTGTGGTTAAGGAGTTCTTGGACCGTGAACCAGCCAAGATCGCGCGCAGGAATGGGCAGCTGCTAATCTACGGCGACGCCACCATAAAAACGCAGGGTAACCGTCAAACTGCAAGCAGCGATCTTGCGGCGATACGCAAACAACTCACCGAGAAGGGCTTCGTTGGTGAGACGAAGGTGCCGAATGCGAACCCTGCGCTCCGCGATCGCTTTGCCGCTGGCAACGGCAAGCTGGAAAACTACAAGGGTCAGATCGGTGTCGTCATTCATGAGCGATGCAAGTATCTGGCCAAAGATCTGAATCAGACGTTCTACCGCCCCGGCAGCACCAATCAGCAGCTCGTTGTGAGCGTCGAGGACGGCGGCACGACGACGCACCTCGGCGATGCTTGGTCATACGCGGTCTATCAGGAATTCCCAATCAGAGAGCCCGCGCATCAGGGTGTTATCAGCTTGGTGCGCTGAGAGTTTCCGTCAGGGAACTCGCTTCGCCTAGCCGAACGCCACTACTATGGCACGCGAATCGCAACATGTTACGTCGCACACAGCAGGCGAGATCGATAAAATGTTCTCGCAGGCTTTTAGTTCTTTGGGGATGCGCGTAGCTGACGAGAAGCGCAATCGGCAGATCGATTCCCTCCGCATGGATGGAATCGCCTTTGCGAAGCGACCGAAGGAACTGCGCAAACCAGGGTCGGTGTTCTTGGCGCAGAGCTATCTCGAAGCCCACGCGGTCGCGGCTATGCTGGTTGATCTTGGCCGTGCAGAGGGAGTAGCGGACGTCGTGCGAGCTAAGCCACCAGATCCAGATGTCGAAGTGCGATACACGGAACAGGGCTCGCTGTTCGTCGAGCAAACGATGGTGATGGACGCCGCAGCAACCAGGCTCGCAGTGACGATCGACGACGCAAACATCGCCGCCTACGATCTTGGCACCGAGGATCCCACCCTTCGCGCCCTGCTGCGCGGCGGCATGTTTTCAATTCGGTTGGACCGCCTACGCGAGGATTGCCTCGAAATGCCTTTGTCGGTAGACGCGTTGGCCGACGAGATCCTCAACGTCGGCCGCACGATCGGTGGGCCCGTGTCTTGCTTGGAGCCAGATCCCACGCGATCTCCGCTGTTGTATGCGCTCGGCGCCTCGATATTTTACATCCCAGGCAATGCACAGACAGCTCGACCAATTCAACTCCCAATTTTTCACGGCCGTATAAGACTACTCGAACCTGAGCTTCGGGCAGCGTTGGGCAAAAAAAAGGAGAAAGCTGCGGCTTACAGTGATCAATGCCGACCGCTATGGCTGCTTATTGATATCGACCTGAACTTTGATGCTGGCCGCCGGCTGCGCCCGATCGCCGAGCGCGCGATGGACGAGTTCGAGATGAGCATCTACGATCGGGTTGTAATACAGCAAGTGGGGTATCCGCCACTGGTCTTTGATGCGGCTTAAGCCGAATGAAAGGCAACCCGTTGAAACCGATGCTGTGCGGGGAAAGCTGGTGTAATGAGAATGGATGACCAGTCCCAGGATGCACAGCGTAAGCTGAAGGAAGCTAATGGTCGGGCCCTGGACTTCGTAGATAAATTCATGCGAACCTTGGATGAAGATGATCGGTTGGGTGTCGTTATTCGCACCCATCTCGCGATTGAACGTAGCCTTACTGAACTTATCAGGGGGCGATTTGCGCAACCTGACTATTTTGACAAGTTGGACCTGAACTATAATCGTCTTGTGACCACTGCCCGGGCCATGGAGCTTATCGCTGAACACACCTACAATGGGTTGGTCGCTCTCGGCAGATTAAGAAACAAGGTTGCGCACCAGTGGGATTACGAGATCACCGAACAGGATCAACTAGATGTAATCAACACGGTTCCGGCTTGGGCAACGACTCCCAAACCAGGTATGGAACCTTTTAGCGTCAAGCACCGGTTTAAGCTGGCCATGTTGGTTTTGCTTCATGGCATTGTAAAGATGCAAGAGTGGCTAGAAGTTGCGGATGAGCATAAACGAGGTTAGTTGCATAACTGAGGGAGCCGTAGCATACAGGCGACGCACGGTCCACACCGTATCCTGGAGCCACTACAGGGTGTCGTCAAGATGATCCGGTGCCGCCGGCTAAAGCGGCGGCCCCGGCGGCGTCACTCCGATGATCTGCAATACATCCTTGTAAAGAGAGAGATCCGTATACGCCCGATTATTCGGATCGGGATCGTACACAGCGCCTTTGTCATCCATCGCGACGATGTGCTGTACCGGAATCGGGATACCCTGAGCCAGCGCCAGGTTCTTTACAAGGAGGCGGAACTGGGTGTCCGTGAGCATTTGATCGCACCAGTGCATGTTCATGTCGACGATGCAATAATGCATCGGAGCAAATGGTTTCGCGGGCCAGTCAACTTTGGGCCCCACCGGCCAGCGCGCTCTGGTTTCCAACCTATACCCCTTGGACCTCAAATAGTTGGCGACAATTAGCTCGCCGAATCCGACTCCTCGAAAATTCAATTCCGTAGCGATCTCGTCAAATGGCTGCTCCGTTATCATTTGAAGCACGGCAATTGCGCAGCCGTTTGGTACCTGCTCTACCCGACGCATCGAGTCAGAAACCGCCTGAAGTCACACGGCACGCTGGAACATCACCTCAACCAATTTAAGGGCCGAATCAGCGAAGTCAGAGAATCTCTTCGCAGCCACCGGGTCAAGACGACTCAAGGGACCACAATATCCCGAAATCACACCCGCCGCGTTGTGTTTGGTCATAGCTTGGCGATACATAATCTCTCTCGAATATCCGACATCACGCGGATCAATCGGCTGCCATCGCGCTTCTTCGCGGGCCCGGAACCCAATTGAAAACTGGTCATGCCTGACCGCAGCATCCATTGACTGGTATAAATCGCTCAATGCTCTTGCAGCATCCGAAGTGGCGACTTGCCGGGCGAGTTCATCATGGAGGCGCTGCCACTCATCAATTGGGAAAGATCCGTTAATCATGCGCTGCAGACCCTCAAGTTCTGCGATCATAGCCGCGCAGATACGCCTCCGTATGGGTTCGTCCTCGCGCATGTAGGTCTCAGCTCGGGCGTCACGCTCATGTCGCGCTCGGCGCTCCTGCTTATGCCAGTCGAGTAGATCGGGAATAAAGATCCGTTGGAGCACCCAAAGGAGTGCGATAGCGAGTGCGCCCCAACCAAACGACGGCCAGTTCATGCGGAAGCATTCTCGCGCAAATAGCGTTCAATTCTGGCCGCTATACGCGTTCGCCGATCATGGCTTTCCATGGTTGTTCTCGGTCTGGTGGCAATCTGAGCTAAAGCAGCGGCAACAGCCGGGACTCGATTGCGCGGTACCAATACCTCTGGCAAGCCGACCGACCGAAGCATTACGTCCCTTGCACCTGACAGTTTGTAGATGCGGCTTTCGAGCGATGTCGGCAGGCGAGGAAGCCTCTGAACGGCAGCGCGCCTTCGGACATGCTCCAGTCTCAATTGCAGCTCGTGAGCTGTCTTGCAGCTCAACCGATTCTGCAACAGCGCGTTCCTGATCCACTTCTCGTCATGCGAGTGCTCTAGACCCCACGTTGCGGCATGTGGGTACCTCTCGGCCACGAGCTCAGCCATACTTACACCGCAGCGTGCACAACAGGCCTCCAACCAGTCGCGGAAGCGCCGCCTTTCCGACCCGGTCAGCTTCGGGAGCGATGGCCGGCCGATCTTCGGTTTGGGCATAGGACTCCAAAACCACCTTTATGAGTCGCCTTTTAGAGCTTCAATTTCAACACCTCTAAGTGCTAGGATGCACCTGGATGTATTAGCCAGTTGGAGGCAGCAAGTGGGCAAACGTAAGATCGATGTGAACCTGGTGGAGGACGGCCTTGAGAGCGTTGAGTCAGCCGCCGCGTTCCTCAAGATCAGCCGCGGTGGCATGAGGGAGATCATCCGCCGGGGCGAGATCAAGGTTGCCCGGATCGGCCGCCGCCTGAGAATCCCAACAAAGGCCTTGCACGAGTTCGCTGCCGGCAAGATCGCGCGGAAAGTCCGCGACGACCTCCTCAGGGAGACTGACTCCAAGACCTGCTTTGCTGGAGGTTCTACCGATGAAAAATGATCGCGATACACAACATGAAGTTTCGCTGGGCCGTGGCTCTGGGCATGTCATGACCTATGACGGGATAGCCCGCGAATTTAAGACAGGTGAGCTCGTTTTAAGATGCGATAATGAAGGTACCTGTGCTCGCATAGCCGAGGCGTGCCGCCACGGCAAAATCGTTGGTCTGCTAATTGGCGAACTCGACCTGGTCAACTACGAAAACCTTATCAAAACCACGCAGCTGCGACATGAGTGACTGTCGCTGACCAACCCGGCAGCTGTTCGTGTTAACTAGGCGTCTTTGCGCGCGAGTAGTTGTGAAGGGAACGGTCGTGTACGCTCTTGGATCGAGAGCAGGGCTTGAATCGCCGCGCTCAAACAACGTTACCATGACCATGCGATCATTGCTGCCGTGAGCGAGACTGATCGGCCGAAGCGGGCGCGGCGCGGTCGCGGCGAGGGTGCCGTCTATCAGCGGTCGGACGGCTACTGGTGCGGCGTGCATCAATCTGACTATCGACGTCGCGTCGTTTACGCACCCACCAAGACCGATGTACTCAAGAAACTCGATCGTATCCGGCAAGCCGGCGACTCACAAGAGCATGAGCGGCTAACGCTAGAAATTTTTCTTGATCGCTGGCTCAGCGAAGCTGTTGAGGGGTCCGTCCGACCAGCGACGCACGCGCTCTATTCCTCGATCGTCAAGAAGCACATCAAGCCAAAACTAGGCGCGATGCGAGTGCGCAAGCTTACCCCCGATCATGTGAGCAAGATGCTCGCTGACTTGGAGAAGGCGGGAGTGTCGGCGCGCGTCCGTCAGATAGCCCTCTTCGTGTTGCACAGGGCTTTGAGACAGGCAATGCGTTGGGAGATCGTGGTTCGCAACGTCTGCGAGCTCGTCAATCGCCCCCGATCGCGACGTAGGGAGATCCACGCTCTGACTGATGATCAGATCACCGCGCTCTTGGATGCCGCTGTGGGAGATCGATATCACGCTCTTTACGTCGTCGCGCTTGCAACGGGTATGCGCATCGGTGAACTACTGGGTTTGCAGTGGGTCGACTTCGACGAAGAACTTGGGCTGATTCAGGTGCGCCGTCAGCTCGTGCGCAGACCTAATGCAGAAGAAGATATGCGTTCAACGGAGCTGGCGGAACCGAAGACTTCCGTCGGCCGGCGACGGATCGATCTGCCCACGTCCGTGGTAAAGGTTTTGGCCAACCACAAGGCGGCGATGGCGGGCGAGGGTCACGCGGAACTGCGCAAGCCGATCTTTTGCACCAAGGATGGCTTCGCGCTGCATTACAACAACCTGATAAATCGCTCGTTCGTAAAGCTGCTGGAGAAGGCTGAACTCCCGCGCATCCGCTTCCACGATCTGCGGCACACGCACGCATCCCAGTTGCTGCGCGCCGGCGTTCACCCGAAGGTGGTCAGCGAGCGCCTTGGGCATGCTCGGGTCGGCTTCACCCTCGACACCTACAGCCATCTCTTGCCGTCAATGCAACGCGACGCCGCGGATCGCATCAATGCCGCATTCGAGCCGGCCGCTTCACGGGTAGCTCAACCGATAGATGGCGGAAAGAAAATAAATCAGCCCTAATTGCAGAACGTCCCTGCCGTGGGCAATGCACCCGATCCGATTCTTGTTGGTTGGCATGAAACGGTCAATCGCGTCCGCGATGAGTTGACCCAGCTTAGCTATGACCGTGAGCTGTTTAGGCGCGTCGATAAGCTAATTCAAGCTGAGCCACGCCTTGCCACCAGTGGACACCCGTTCCTATATCGTATGCGCGCATGGTACACGTATTCAGCGATTATGACCATACGACGGCAGGCGGATAGGCGCACCGACGTCCGGTCCCTGAGAGCCATGCTTGCGGAAATGATCACGCACTCCGCACTGTTAACGCGACATCAGATTGAAGCCTTGTATCGAAGCGATCCAACTGCGGCCGGGCACTTGTCGCGGTACCCCGAGATGCTCGATATGTTCTCCGCATGGACGTTCGTTGCCACCGCAGCCAAAGCGGACGATTATATCGACGAGCAAATCTTCAAAGGCGACCTGGACCAGCTGGATAGCGTTGCCACCAAAGTAAAAAGGTTCGCAAATAAGATGATCGCCCACACCGCAAAGTCTGGGGCCGAAGCGGTAATCAATCTGACGTTTCGCGAAATCGATGCTGCAATTGATGTCTACCACGACATTGCTATTAAGTACATCGGTCTGCTGACCGGCGCCTCATACTTTGATCTCACGCCGACTGACCAGTTCGATAGCCTCAGCATTTTTAGGTTTGCGTGGGCGCCCGAGCGGCGCACCGTGTCGGGCGTGTAAGCCCACGAGGGTCTGTTAACGCTACAATTACGCTACAGTGGGCGTTGACTGACGAGTAGCGACAAAATAAAGAAGCCTTGATTCACAAGGCTCCTAAGTGGTGGAGGATAGCGGGGTCGAACCGCTGACCTCTTGCATGCCATGCAAGCGCTCTACCAACTGAGCTAATCCCCCGTGATCAGGTGCTTTGCTTGAGCCGCCGTGTCGTCCCTGTCGCACACGGACTAGTGGATGTTGGTTGTCCCTTGGCCGATCAGCGTGTTGTCTGCCGTTCTCATTATCAACATGAGGGGCCCGGTGTAGCCGCTGGGCAAATCGAAGAACATGATGACCTTCGATGATCCGCCCGGATCGATTGAATCAGGGTCGCAGGTGTTTTGCGCGCCAGCGTCAGGTGCGAGGATCGTGCCATCTGCCAGTTCTGCCGAGAAACTGCTTTCATCGCACAGCAGAGGATCCTTACTGCCATTTTTTGCTTCGACCGTGAGGCGCAAGACCGGTGCGCCGCTTGTGGTGACGGCAACGTCTGAAAAATCAAACGTGACAAACTCCTTCGCTTGCACCGAGGCAGGTACGGGAGTCATGGTTCCCGCCGCTTGTGCCCCGCTCGCCGGGCCAACAGGCGCACCTTCTTTGTGCGAGCAGCCGATAATCGCAGCGCTGAGGACCATTGCAAGGAGTGCAAAAATGGTTTTCTTCACGACCGGATAGCCTCCACGCCTTCCTAATAGGACCAAGCGCGCGCAGAACCATTCTTGCCGCGGGAATCCGTGGGTCCTAAACGAATCCAGGGCGCCATGCCCACAACTTCTGGCACAGACCTGCGCCGTGCGGTAACGACGTGGGGTTCCTACTCATGGGGCTATGCCGACGTGGGCGCCGACATTTACGTTGCACTCGGCCTCGTGGTTGGGGCGGCGATGGGTGCCGCCAACATCGCATTCCTGTTTGCCGGCATCGTGTATGTTTGCATCGGGCTTGCCTATACCGAACTCGCGTCCACCTATCCCGTCGCCGGTGGAGGGCAGTTCTTTGTCACCCGTGCGCTCGGCGACTTTTTCGGCTTTGTTGCGGGCTGGGCTGTCCTTTTGGATTTCACTGTTGACATAGCGATCTTTGCTTGGGCAACCATTGCCTACTTGAGCATCCTCATTCCATATTTTGCCGATCATCAACTCGTTCGCTTCTTGGCAGTCTTAATCGTGACTGCCTTCCTGATGCTTCTCAACATTAGCGGCGTTCGCCAGTCGTCGAGGCTCAACGAACTCGTCGCCGCAGTCGACATTTGCAACGAGACCCTCATCTTGGTCTGCGGTTTTCTCTTCGCATGGCATCCACAGATGCTCATCAACACCATGAAGTTTCATTGGCCGCAGACGAACGAGCTTTTGCTCGGCGTCTCGCTTGCGATTATCTCATTTGTCGGACTCGAAAGTATTGCGCAGGCGGCAGAAGAAACACAGCGGCCGTCAACCGTCATGCCGAGGACGTCTATCGCGCTCATTCTGACGATTTTGATCTTCGCGTTAGCGTATTCCAACCTGGTTCTTGGCATGCCGCATATTCAAGGTCAACCGGCCTATCAGTATTTCGGCAGCTCAGATAACAACGACAAGGCGGTCGCTTTACTCGCCGCGCAATTGCCGCTCATTGGAAATATCTTGAAGTGGTACGTTCCTATCATCGGCGCACTGCTCGTCATGATCTCGAGTAATTCTGGCGTGTATGGCGCGTCGCGCATCGCCTACTCGATGGGCAAGTTTCAACTATTGCCGAGTTGGTTTCAAGTAACGAACCCAAAAACAAAGACCCCTATCCAAACGATTATTTTCTTTTCTGGCATCGCGGCCATCGTGCTCGTCATCGCGTATCTCCAGGGGCCACGGGCCTTTAGCTTTCTGGGAGATCTCTACGCCTTTGGCGCGGCGCTCTCGTATACACTCGTGTTTGTGGCACTCATGACTTTGCGCTTTACCGACAAAAGTGCGCCGCGGCGCTTCCGCATGCCGTGGAATATTCCGCTGACCATCAATGGCGTGAAAGGCGATGTTTCGCTCATTTCCATTGTCGGATTCCTCGGCATTGCGGCCATCTTGATCTTCACGCTCCTCACCCATCCAACCGGCCGCATCGCCGGACCGTCGTGGGTCATTTTCGGCATTATCTTCTTTGCGATCTACCGCCATCGCACGGGCAAGCCGGTCTTCGGGAGCCTCCTGCGAAATTGGATCAAGCATCACCGCCAAACCCTTTCAAACGCGGGCGAGCTAGAAATGCTTGACGAATACAATAGGAATCTCACAACCCCAGCTCCATCAAAGTAATAGGAAAACGCTAACCATGGCTATTGCAAGTGTGAATCCTGCCACGGGGCAGATACTCAAACAGTTCGAGCCGTTGACGAAGGCGCAGATCGAGCACAAACTTGTGGCGGCACAGCGTGCATTCGAAGCAAACCGCGCGTTAAGTTTTTCTGCGCGAGCCACGCATATGGTGAAAGCGGCGGAGCTCTTGGAAGCAGGTAAGAGCGAGCTAGCAAAAACAGCGACGCTGGAAATGGGCAAGCCCCTACGCCAAGCAGTTGCAGAGGTCGAAAAATGTGCGTGGGCATGTCGGTTTTACGCCGAACATGCGGCGCAACAGCTTGCGGACGAGCGCGTTGCCACCGATGCTGTCGAAAGTCTCGTGCGCTACGAACCCTTAGGGGTCATCCTCGCGATCATGCCGTGGAATTTCCCCTTCTGGCAAGTCATCCGTTTTGCTGCTCCGGCGCTCATGGCTGGCAACGCTGGCTTGCTCAAACATGCATCAAATGTACCCCAATGCTCTCTTGCGATCGAATCGATCTTCGCGCGCAGCGGCTTCCCAGAAGGCATTTTCGGAGCGCTGCTCATTGGTGCCGGTGCGGTCGAGGGCCTCATCCGCGACGTTCGAGTGCGCGCCGTGACGTTGACCGGAAGTGAGCCAGCGGGGAGAACGGTCGCCTCCCAAGCCGGTCATGAAATCAAAAAGACGGTGCTCGAGCTTGGCGGCAGTGACCCTTTCATCGTCATGCCGAGCGCGAACTTGGACCAAGCCGTTGCGGTCGCCACCCAAGCGCGCGTGCAGAACAACGGCGAATCCTGCATTGCGGCGAAACGGTTTATCGTCGCGGATGCTGTTGCGGATGAATTTGTGCGCAAGTTTGTGGAGCGATTTCAGGCGCTGCGCGTGGGCGACCCCATGGTAGAGACGACAGAGGTCGGCCCACTTGTGAATGAGAGCAGCGTTTCGGAGATCGACCGGCAGGTGCACGCCTTAGTCGCCGCCGGTGCAAAGGTGTTGGTTGGGGGCAAGAGATTGGAGCAGCCCGGTTACTATTATGCACCCACGATCGTTGCGAACGTGCCACCACAATCGGCCGTTGCAAGAGAAGAGATTTTTGGTCCCGTTGCAATGGTGTTTCGCGTGCGCGATGCCGACGAGGCCATCGCTATCGCCAACGGCACAACGTTTGGTCTGGGTGCCAGTGTTTGGACAAGCGATGCGAGCGAGCGAGAGCGGTTCATCAAACGCATCGAAGCCGGCGCGGTGTTTGTCAATGGCATGGTCAAGTCCGATCCCAGGCTACCCTTCGGTGGGGTGAAAGCGTCAGGCTACGGGCGCGAGCTCAGCGAGTTCGGCATCCGCGAATTCGTCAACGTCAAGACCGTTTGGATCGGCCCAGACAAGTGAATGATCCGCGCCCGCAATCCAGAGAACTTGAATTTTGGTTTGACTTTGCAAGTCCTTATTCGTACATCGCGGCGATGCGCATCGAAGAACTTTGTCGAGCGGCAAGCGTGCGCTTGCGCTGGAAGCCATTTTTGCTCGGTCCTATCTTCCAACTGCAAGGCTGGAACGATTCGCATTACAATCTCAATCCCTTGCGAGGCGCCTATATGTGGCGCGATGTCCAACGACTCACGGCAAAGTTTGCAATCCCCTGGCAAAAACCGGCACTGTTTCCCCGCAACAGCACGTTAGCCGCTCGGGTCGGATGTGCGGTTGCGAACGAGCCCGTCGCGGCGTCCTATGTGCGCGCGGCTTTCGTTGCTAATTTTGGTGATGACGAAGACATTGCAGATGAAGGGGTGATCCGACGAGCACTTACCGACGCGGGAGCCGATGCCGAGGCGGTGTTGGCGCAAGCGCTCTCGTCTGCAAAGCGCGGACTCCTTCGCAACAATACCGAGCATGCGATAAAACTCGGTATCTTCGGAGCGCCGAATTGCGTCGTCAAGGGAGAGCTTTTTTGGGGAGAAGAAGCGCTCGAGGACGCCATCCAGTGGTCAAAAGTGGATCGCTAATCAACGCGTTCCAGAGGAGAATCAATGCCAGCATATTTGGTTGCCTGCATCACGTGGAATGATACCGGAGCTGTGGAACGATACGGTAAGATCGTGGTCGACTCGCTGAAGCCTTTTGGGGGTAGGTATCTAGCACGCGGTCCGATATCCTCGGTGGTCGAAGGAGCGGACGCGCCAAAGCGATTGGCTATCGTAGAATTTCCCACGCTCGAGCAAGCGAAACAGTGGCATGAATCGGATGCTTATCAACCCGCGCTTGCCATACGGGCGGCATCAGCGACGACCCATTGGATCGTGTTCATCGAGGGCATCGAGAAGTAATCAACCAACCAATTTTTGACCAAGGTTGATGCAGTTAGGGCCAAGCGTTCGAACCAAGCTACATCATGAATCGTGACGGATGCTCAAGGTGGTGTGAAGTTCGCGCCTGGTATGCGGATGCGATTTGCACTAGATCGGTTTCTGCAAACGGCCGACCCACGAACATGAGCCCGGTTGGCAAGCCATGCGCCCCGATGCCATTTGGTACGCTGATCGCAGGTACCCCGACGAGGTTGCAAGCGGTGATGAGCGCGCCATCGTCAGTCCCAGGATACGCCTTGTCAAATGGAATGTCGATCGGCGGTGCCACCGTGCTAAAGGTGGGCGCTACGAGAACATCAACATCGGTAAAGAGCTTGGCGAAGGATGACCTGAGCGCGGCGCGCTGGCGCATCGCATCGACGTAGTCTACAGCGTAGACGACAAGATATGAGTACCCGCCGATTCGGTCGCTTGGGTCTCTCAGCTCTTGGACCCGACCGTCTTGTATGATATCGCGAAACGATGAAGCCGCTTCTGCCGCAATGACCGCGCCAACCATTGCATCGTAGGGAAACTTTGGAAGCATAGCGTGTGATATTGTGCCCAACGCGCCGAGCACTTCGAGAGACCTTTCGAAGTTACGGGCAACCTCCGCTTGAAGTTTCTGGCCCGTTCCCTCTACGGTGGCCATGCGCCATCGTCGCGAAGTCGTTCCCACGTCGGGTTGTTCAACAGGTATCTGCACCGAGGCAAAATCTTTGTCATCGTGGCCTGCGATTGCGTTGAGTACCAAGCCGGCATCCAATGCCGAGCGGCAGAGCGGACCGAGTTTGTCGAGTGTCCACGAGAGTGGCATTGCTCCAAACCGGCTAACCCGTCCATACGTTGGTCGCAAGCCCGTGTCTCCGCAGTATGCGGATGGGTTCATGATGGAGCCGTCGGTTTCCGATCCAATTGCAAACGGTACCAGGCCGGAAGCAACCGATGCGCCCGACCCGCTCGAGGAGCCGCCGCTCCAGTAATTGAGATTCCACGGTGTTTTACAAGGTCCGGTAAATGTTGCATCGGCCTGATTGTAGCCCATCCCGCCGGCAAGCTCGATCATCGCGAGTTTGCCCACGAGAACCGCGCCCGCGCGTTCTAGCCGCGCGACCACTTCCGCGTCATAAGAAAAGTGCTGCGTTTTATATGGTGCGGCGCCCCAGGTCGTGGGGGCGCCCACTGCGGCCAGAAGATCCTTGGCGCCGTACGGGATGCCGTGCAGCGGGCCGCGGTCGGTTCCCGCGGCGAGATCTCTGTCCGCCTGCGCAGCCGCGGCCAGAGCGCGCTGCGGCATGAGCGTCACAACACTATTGAGTTGTGGACCATAACGCTCGAGCCGTTGCAGACACTCGCGTGTCAGTTCAACTGAACTGATCTGCCTCGAGCGCAGCATCTCGCCGAGCTCGACAATCGTTCCGAACGCCACGCTCATGGCCGGTGCTCGTTGTCAGCGCTAAAAACAAAATCCGGTGGAGGAAGGTTCTTATTGTCAACGTTTGTGAATGCTTTGTTGATCGCGAAACCGTCTTGGATATCCGATGCAATCTTCGCAGTTATCGCTTCGGATAGCTTTGCGTTCGGTAGACCCCGTTGCAGCGATGTCGCGAGTTCCTTTGCCAAAGGCGATGGTGCCGTCGCTGAAGATGCGGTTGGATTTGGAGTTGGGGTTGCTCCCCCAGGAGGACGAGCGACACCTCGTGAGACCGAGGTCAGCAGGCCGGCGGCCGAAAGAGCATAACTCAGAAAAAATCTGCGCGTCGACATGAGGGCGCGCCTCCCGCGCGCGTCTGCCACGTTCGCCTGCGTACGCCGCAGCCCTTGGCCTAATGTCGCGACGGCTGTCTGGTGGAGGATAGCGGATTCGAACCGCTGACCTCATGCTTGCAAATCAAAAATAGTCGATTTCTGCGCTACCGCTAGGGCGCTGAGAAATCGAGCGAAAATCAGGTACGACGAGGGGCGGCGACGATTTGGAAATTTCGCCGTCCTTCGTCTTTCATCGCCAACCTGCGCTCCATAAGTGGTCAGATAAGTGGTCAAAATTGACCCCTTGACCTCATGACCGCCACGCACGAGGTGGGCCAAAACACGCTCATGTCGAACGCCAACCCATCGTCCTTGACGGAGAGCACGGAGCACGCGGTGAACTGATTCCTCGTTAAACGGCATTCCGTTGCTACGCTCAATGCCGGGGTGAAAATGTCTAAACACGGCCCATCTAACCGAGCCGCTTTACGAGCGTTGTTGGTCGTCTTTTTGGCGGCTTTGGTTCTAGCAATCTCTTTGCCCGATCTCCGCCGAGTATGGCAACCTATGGGAGAATTAGGCTATGTAAACCACGCCGACGGTGTCATCACCACGGTGGTCCCTCACTCCGCAGCCGACAACGCGGGGCTCAAGGTTGGTGACCGAATTGACCTAGCATCAGCGAAGCGCAACTCCGGGTTTCTAGTGGCGACTGGTACAACATCGTTGCCCGGACAGCGTGTCATTGTGCCAGTCAAGCGTGGTACGAAAAAGCTCTACCTAGCGATGGTGAGCGAACCAGAGCCAATGAACGTTGCTAAAAAGGTTCTAATATTGAGCGAAGAGTTTGCGCTGTTACTTTTTGTGGGTATAGGAGCCGGGTTGGTCCTCCTTCGTCCATCAATCACAACGTGGGCTTTTTATGCATATTGTTTGGGACTGAACCCGGGACCCGCGAGCCTGTTACCCTACCTGCTCAGGTCGCCTTGGGACCTAGTGACCGCCATTGGCATATTAAACATTAACGTGGTGGGGTTTCTAGGTCTCGCTGTCTTTGCCGCACTTTTCTTGCACGAGGAAAACGTTGGTTGGCGAAGATTGATTTATCGTTTTGCGCCACTTGCGCTGCTCGTCTCTTGTGGGCTAATCACATATACGTATCTTTCCAATTTTTCCAATACAGCTAAAATTGTAATTGCCGTACTTATTTTCTTCCTTCTCGCTGTAGCGCTGTTGGCACTGTTCGCATTTGTGGAGACATACGTCTCGGCCCGGGGCACGGACAGGCAGCGTATTCGTTGGGTAATTTTGGGCTTTGGGATTGCTCTTGTGGCATTGATAACACTACTCATTCTCTTCAACTATCAATCCAACATACCGTATTGGTTGTTTGCGAGCCTCAATCTGGTAAATGTGGTTGTACCGCTGACTGTGGCTTACGCCGTCATTCGACATCGCGTCATCGATGTGAGTTTTGTCGTGAGCCGCGCCTTTGTGTACGCCATACTGACTACGTTCCTGGTGGGTGCTCTGTCAGTCATCGACTGGCTGTTCATCGAGAAGTTGAAACTCGTGCGGTTGGGAACGATTGCAGAGGTCGGCGCGGCTGTTGCGGCAGGATTTTGGTTCAATGGCTTGCACAAGCGCATCGATATATTCATCGATGCAACGTTTTTCCGCCAGCGCCATGCTGCTGAACGCCAGCTTGCCAGAATTGCTACGGCATTGCCGTTTGCCACGACAACAAAAGCCGTTGCGCAGGCGTTGGTCGCCGAACCAGTACGGATGCTCTTGTTAGCCTCTGCGGCCGTTTTCCGGCGCCGGACTGACGGAGTTTATTCCCGCGAAGAGTCTGTAGAATGGGCTGCTACTGATGTATCGAGATTGGACGATGAAGATGACCAAATCTTGATGCTGCTACGGGCCGAAAATGGCATTCTTTCCCTTTACGAGCATCAGTGGCGTACTGAGGGCGTACCAACGGGGCCAGCGCACCCGGTGTTGGCGTTGCCAATAATCGTGCGGCGTGAACTTACTGCAATAGTGTTCTACGGCGCCCATTTACATGGCGAACCGCTGGACCCGGACGAAATGAAAGCGATTGCGGGTCTGGCAACTGGTGCGGCAGCGGCGTACGACCATCTGCAAGCTGAGGCATTGCATAGCAAGAACGAGTCATTGCAAAGCGAAGTTGAGTCGTTGCGTAAGCGATTGGCAGCTCAAATACAACCTGCTTAAAACGATGCGCTATTGCCGCAGGGGGATCGCAACCGTCAAAGCCGAGTTTATAGAATGATGAATTGACAAAACGTAGCAGTAGTTGAGCAGATTTAAGAGTCTACATCACCATATTGGTGATTATGGCAATTGATAGACCCGTTTACGCTAGTTTCCGTGGATACCCGACGCCTGAGCGTATATGATTGAACGACATGCGGCGCAGGCCGCCCCGCCTGTCTGGGTGAGACTGGTCGTGGTCGTGGAGTCGTGGCCTCCCGCATCGGAAATTTGGTACGAGCCGTTGGAGCCAGTGCCGGGTATCGTCACGGTATAGGCGTTCCCTGAAGTGACCCATCTGGGAGCTGGACACCTCTTAAGCGAATTTCGATTCGCAAGGAAGGTGACCGATGGCGACACCTCACGGCTCCCAACCTCCCTCGGATAGACCCTTCGAACGATGGACCGCGCA
>Ga0185299_10002828_pt1 | contig 25201 bp, 27 predicted proteins | sample PaiPotPPA55metaG_FD_128002 | JGI IMG/M metagenome (GOLD analysis project Ga0185299, IMG submission 128002) | Iron sulfur acid spring bacterial and archeal communities from Banff, Canada, to study Microbial Dark Matter (Phase II) - Paint Pots PPA... ...
GCTGCCGAACTACTTCAGCTGTTCCTGATGGGACGCGGTTTCGGGGCGTCGCCCGAGGCAGCCCGAGACGCCGTGGGCCGTGTCGAGAGGTCAGGCTGCTCGATCCCCGTGCTGCAAAGGGAGCTGGAGCACCTCGCGTTGGTAATGTGAGCGGCCACCGATAGAAATTAAAGGATCTGCGGGGACCTCAGAACCTAGTCGTTTCCCCGCAAGGTGATGAACACGAATCAGCCGGGCCAACCAGCCCGGCGTTCTTGTTCTGGTAGCTTCTTGCCGTTGAGCTTCTTAGACAGGGGCTGCGTGCTCGGCAAAACCTGAGGTGGCGAGGGAAACATCGATTCGCGCAAAGTTGGCTATGTGATGGACTTGAGCTTGTCCGCCATTCTGACCAGTTCAGGTAACGATCTCGCCTGCATCTTTTTCATCACCTGGCTGCGATGCATTTTAACGGTGGCTTCGCTGGCACCGAGTTCCCCCGCAATTTGCTTGTTAAGCAGCCCGGAAACGACCAGGTTCATCACCTCGCGTTCCCGAACGCTTAATGTGTTGTATCGCTGTCGGAGTTCAGCAGTGTCTCGCTGCTTTTCGCGGACGATGCGATCTCGAGTGAGCGATCGCTGAACCGCATCGAGCAAATCCTGTTGCCTGAATGGTTTCGTGAGAAACTCAACCGCGCCAGACTTCATGGCCTTGACCGACATCGGAACGTCTGCATGTGCTGTGAGAAAGATGATTGGAATGCTTACTTTCCCTCTTTTCAGTTCGTGCTGAAGGTCCAAGCCGCTAATGCCGGGTAGTCTCACGTCAAGAATTAGGCAACTGGGGCCGTCACTGCGCGGACTCGACAAGAACTCCTGTGCAGTTCCGAAAGACTTAGAATGCAAGCCGACGGACTCCAGCAGCTCCTGGAGAGACTCACGCACATCTCTATCATCATCGACAATGAATATGGTTGACACATCCTGCGTGCTCATAACTACGCGCCTCAATCAGAAGGAAGGTCAAGTGAAAACTGCCAAGTTTCGCTCTGTCGCCGCCGATCAAACGTCGGTTGACAACGCCGGATAGATTGTATCGGATGACGCAACGGGGAAGCCGCGCAAAGCGTCGGCGTTGGGGGTGAAACTCGAGGATGGTCGCCCACTGCTGATGTTCACCAGATTTGCATGCTTGCCCGCCTTGAGACATCGGTGTCGATGCAGAGGGGAGAGCCGGAAAGTCAATGCGGCGCATGCACCGGCTCAGGATTCGTCTCTGGCACGCGGCGCATTTGCGAGACCTCGCTGTTGAAGTTGAAGTCGGTTGGGGCGCGGCCGGTGATCAACCGTGCACCTCGACTGAATGTCAGATCCTGTATCGCCCATTGAATGAAAACGAGAATGCGACTCTGGAACGAAATCAGATAGGTTATATGGATAAAAGCCCAAACCAGCCACGCTATGAACCCCGAAATGTGAAGACCGAAAACATCGGCCACCGCCGCTGCTCGTCCAATCACCGCCAGCGAGCCCTTGTCGAAATAATGGAAAGGAGAGAGCTCCGGTTGGTTCTTGACTCTTCTCAAAATCGCTTTTGCTGCGTAGGTTCCTCCCTGCATCGCTACCTGAGCCAACCCCGGCAGTGGCTTTCCATTCGCATCGGCAGCCCATGCCAGGTCGCCAACGACGTAGATGTCCGGGTAATTGGGAATGGTCAGATCGGATTTTACTTTAACCCTTCCTCCTTTATCGGTTTCCACTTTTGTCCGGCTCGCCACGATTTTCCCCAATGGAGAAGCCGTGATGCCACCTGCCCAGATCACAGTTTTCGCGGCGATTGAATCAATTCGCCCGCCGGAATCAATCGTCAAACCCTCTTTGTCCACGTCCTTGACCATTGCACCGCACCGCACCTCGACTCCGAGCTTGGCAAGCGAACGGCTTGCCTTTTCGGCCAGGTCGTCAGGGAAAGGCATCAGTACTCGAGGCGCACCATCCATGAGGATGATCTGCGCTTCCTCGGGATGGATGGAACGAAAGTCATTTTTTAGCGTTTGGCGCGCAATCTCCGCAATCGCTCCAGAGAGTTCCACGCCAGTCGGCCCCGCACCGACAACCACGAATGTGAGCCAACTTCGGCGCTGCACGGGATCCGAAAGGCGCTCGGCCACTTCGAATGCATAAAGAATTTTGTGGCGGATGGCCGTGGCTTCTTCAACACTCTTCATGCCGGGTGCCCACTCTTGCCACTCGTTGTGCCCGAAGTAGGATGTCTGCGAGCCGGCGGAAACGATCAATGAATCGTAAGGAACGATGGTCCCATCGGCCAGAAAGACGCGTTTGGAGTCAGGATCGATGTCCACGACTGTCCCCAACCAAACGCGAGTATTTTTCTGCCGGCTTAGGACGCTCCGAAGGGGCGAGGCGACCTCTCCCGCCGAAAGCGAGCCCGTCGCGACTTGATAGAGTAGTGGTTGGAAAAGGTGATAGTTTCGCCGATCGATAAGCGTCACGTCTACCAGATTTGAGTTCAAGTGCTGGGCCGCGGATAGCCCGCCAAACCCCCCTCCAATGATGACCACCTTCCAGCGTTCACTCATTCTTTCCTCCTAGCGGGTGAGCTTCATTAAACAAGTACTATTTATTGAGCGAGTGTGGCTCCGACAATTTCCCGATTGCCATTGGGGACGAGGGTCGGCGCTGGCCGACCGTTCAATATTGCCTCCACATTGTCCAGGGCCAGCATGCCCATCGCTGTACGGGTTTCGATCGTGGCGCTGCCTATATGCGGCAATAGAAATGTATTTTTCAGCGAGACATATTCCGGGTGAAGTTTTGGCTCGCCTTCAAAGACGTCGAGTCCAGCAGCGGCGACCCGTCCGCTCTTGAGAGCAGCGATAAGGTCGTCGTCGACCACCAATCCGCCGCGAGCCGTGTTCACGACGATAGCCCCGGGGGGTAGAAGGCTTATGGCTTTGGAGTTCAAGAAATGGCGGGTCTGAGGAGTCTCCGGGGCGTGCAGGCTCAAGAACTGGCTTGCTCGAAGCAGATCCGACGGATCCTCGTGGTAGACGGCATCGCCTACGATTTCCGCAGGTAACTCCGAAGCGTCGCAATAGTGAATCCTCATTCCGAATCCTCTCGCTCGACGCGCCACGGCTTGTCCTACGCGCCCCATTCCCAAAATGCCGAGGACTTTGCCACCGACTTGCCATCCCAAGAGCATGTCGGGACTCAAGGGTCTCCAGGCTCCCGTTCGAACCAGTTCCTGAGCTTCGTAAGCGCGACGCGAAGCACCCAGCAAAAGCAGCATAGCGATGTCGGCCGTTGCTTCACTGTTGACACCAGGGGTGTAGGCGACTGGAATTTTCCTGCGAGCGGCGGCTTCCAGATCGATATGCTCAAACCCCACCGAGTACGTGGCGATGATTTTTACGGTGGGCGAAACTCTCTGGAAAAACCCAGAGTCCAACGGTCTGCGGGCGTGATAAACAAGGCCTCGGCTCCTTCGGCCGCGGAGAGCAGCTTCTGCTGGCTGAAAGGAAACTGGTTCGGGTTTCGTCGGGCGTTGTAATCGCGGTCGATACGGTCTTCAATTTCCGTCGTATGACGGCTGGTTACCACCAGAATGGGTTTGGTCATGCCCAACATATCCTTTCCTTCTACGCGCCGAGGGCGATGCAAAGCTGTGCTCAGACGATTCCCACGTTTCGCTCGATCTCGTTGATCACCGTATCCAGCCTGCCGCTCAGCACCTGCTTGGCGAAACTGAGGGTGAACCCCTTGACGGTGTGGAATGGTGAATGGGACGGCATGGCAAGCGCCAAGGGATCTACAACCGCGTCGACAACGACGGGGCCATTCTTGTACGCGAGAGCTTCAGCCAGACCTTCTCGAACGTCCCCGGGTTCCTCGATACGAATCCCTTTCGCGCCCATTGCCTCAGCAACCTTGGCAAAATTTGGATTCTTGAACTCCACGCCAAACGGAACGATGCCGGCCTCCTGTTGTTCGATATGGACGAAGTCGAACTTCTCGTTGTTGAGAATGACTTGAACCACGGGAGTTCGTCGTTCTATCTGCGTCAGTAGATCGCCCATTCCCAGCATCGTGAAGCCTCCATCGCCGCATAAAGCGATGCACTGTCTGCCGGGATATGCCAGAGCACATCCGAACGCGTTCGGTGCAGCATTGGCCATAGACGCCCACGAGAATGAGCCAAAGAGCCTGCGGTTTTTTCCACCGTAGATATGTCTCGCAAGCCAGATACAGGCCGTACCCGTGTCCGCAAAAAACATTGCGTCATCCGAAGCGAGCTCGCTGAGCGTCGCGGCGAGGAATTCAGGACGTATCGGTTTTATGGCCGGTCCCTTCTCGACATAGTGCTGCAGCAGTTTGTGGAAAGATTCCGTGTGCGCAATCTGCCTCGCTAGAAATTCTCCGTCCGTTTTTTCGCGCACGGCTGGAAGCAATGCACTGACCGTCGACTTGATATCGCCGACAAGACCGAGATCTAGCGCGGTACGGCGGCCGATGTGCTTCGGGTTCTTGTCAATCTGAACCTTTTTCACACTGGCGCCGGGAAGAAATTCTGAAAATGGAAAATCCGTGCCCAGCATGAGCAAGAGGTCGGCTTCATGGAGTGCGTTGTACGCTCCCCCATAACCCATCAGCCCAGTCATGCCAACGGCGTTAGGATTCTCATGCTCCAGCCATTGCTTCCCCCGGAAGGAATAGCCGACGGGGGCCTTCAGCTTGCACGCCAGTTCAACCACTTCGTCGCGGCCTTCTCTGCAACCGTCCCCACCAAAGATTGCCACCGTTTTCGCTTCATCGATCATCCTCACCAGTTTTTCGAAGTCTGTATCGGAAGGTCTCACGAAAGCTGGGGCTGCAATGGTGAAGTCCGTAGGCTGGTCCGGAGCATCGGCGGACGCAACATCGCCAGGTATGGAAAGAACGGTCGGACCTTTTTCCAGAACGGCCGTGAGGATGGCCGTGCTGATGACGGCGCGCGCCTGCTCCGGATTAACCAGCCGCGCGGTATAGAGAGAAGCCGCCTCGAAAAACTTGTACGGATTCAGTTCCTCGAGCGCAGATGTGTCAATAATGCTCGACTCTACATCCCCGGCGATGGCGATAATAGGAGCTCCTTCTTTCCGCGCGTCCATCAATCCGTTGAACAAATGGACAACTCCGGGCCCCGCAGTTCCGCACACCGCCACTGGGTTACCCGTGAAATAAGCCTCCGCGACCGCGGCGAATACTCCATATTCCTCATGACGAACGAGAACAAACTCGATTGCGCCATTTCGGCGCAGTGCGTCCACCACAGGATTCAGAGCGTCTCCGACGATTCCATAACAGCGCTTGACTCCTGCCTTCGCCAGCATCTCCCACAGTACGTCTGCGACTTTTTTCGACATAAGAACCTTCCTGAATTGCTTGTGGACCTGGTATCAGAACCGCGCAATTCACTCCCAGCGTTCAGCTAGCCGCTATGCCTGTCCAGCAACTCTCGAGCAATCCTGTATTTCGGTGTTCACGTCACTGAGTCCATGCAATTCCGCTGCCATGAAATTCACGGCCACAAACCACGCTTCATCTGCATCCGGCCGGGGTTCGTTCCTGCAATTTCGTGACAACACAGATGACACTTGACGCAAGAGGCACAGAATTGACACTGACCGGTTCGGCACGTGCTAGTCGCCTCACGAAATCAATGTTCAGAATTTCGTGAGTGTTGGCCTTCATCGCGGTTGCGATGCAGTAAATACGAGTGCCTGTCTCTTTGGTAGCACGCTTGCTCTTCATTCACTCGAATTGGGCGGTAAGAATTGTGGCGCGCGCTTTGCAATTGGAATAAGGAGAGATTGCGAAGTCTGATGACAGAGCGCCTTTGGAAGTGGAGAACGGAAGAAGAGAAATGTCGCTGTTGAAAATGAAATCTTCGATGTTGCGGTTCTTTGCGCAGACGATGCTTCTTCTGTTTTGGTCTGCTATCACGCTGTGGGCAAGCGAGCCAAAAGGCTCGGCTTCTCACGGCACAAATATCTTCGCTCCCGCCTCAACCCCCGCCAAGTCAATCGCTGACTTGTCTGTCTTGGTACTCGTCATTACCGGAATCATTTTTGTCGTTGTTTTTGCATTACTGGTCTATTCCGTCGTTAAATTCCGCGGGCGAGCAATGGATGCCGGCCGCGAGCCGGCTCAGGTGTACGGAAGCACGCAGATTGAGCTGGCCTGGACGATCATTCCAATCCTGATCGTCGTTGTCCTCTTCTTGGCCACCGCGCGAGTAATCCACGCGATTCAGGATGCTCCAGAACCGGCGGGCGCTGTAGATGTCACCGTAATTGGACATCAATATTGGTGGGAGTTTCGCTATCCGAAGCTGGGGATCGTTACCGCCAACGAACTACACATCCCGATCAGTGATCCCAGCAATCCGACACCAACGTTTCTGCAGTTGCTCTCAGCAGATACCGACCACAGTTTTTGGGTGCCGGAGCTGGCAGGCAAAACCGACCTCATTCCGAACCATCCCAACAGAATGTGGATGGATCCGCAGCGCACAGGTGTCTTTCTTGGCCAGTGTGCACAGTACTGCGGAACACAGCACGCGAAGATGCTGCTCCGCGTTTCTGTAGATGGACCGGAGGATTTTGCCGCCTGGGTTCGCGCTCAGCAGAGTCTTGCAGTCGAAGACACAGGCGCGATCACAGGTAGGCGAGTGTTTGAAAGCAATGCCTGCATGAACTGCCATGCAGTGGCCGGAACCGCCGCGGATGGACGCTTTGGCCCTGACCTGACGCATTTGATGAGCCGCGCCACGATTGCCGCAGGCGCCGCCAAGAATACTCACGACAATCTCCGTCTTTGGATCCAGGACCCCAGTGCAATCAAACCCGGTTCGCTGATGCCGGCCATGAAGCTGAGCGATGCAGACCTGGATGCGGTCGTGAGTTACATGGAGACGCTGCGCTAGAACGTATTGGAAAATAACTATGTCCTCGAACGCGATCACCATTCCCGGCACCCAGATAGAAGCCCGGCCTTGGGTCGACGAGCTTCATCAGTGGCTGACCACGGTCGATCACAAACGGCTGGGAATTCTCTACATTCTCTCGGCTCTGTTGTTTCTCGCGATCGGTGGAGTCGAGGCCCTCATCATTCGCATTCAGCTCATGCGTTCGCACAACGACTTCGTTTCACCGGAAGTCTTCAACCGTATGTTCACCATGCATGGGACGACCATGATTTTCTTCGTGGCCATGCCAGTCCTATTTGGATTTGCGAACTACTTGGTCCCATTAATGATTGGTGCGCGGGACATGGCATTTCCACGCCTGAATGCATTCAGCTTTTGGCTATCGTTTCTGGGTGGACTTCTCCTGTACTTCAGCTTTGTGGGTGGAAGCGGTCTATACGGCGCAGGAAGCGCACCGGATGTGGGCTGGTGGGCCTATGCGCCATTGGGAGCGCGGGCGTTCTCGCCGGGCCATAGTTCCGATTATTGGACACTCGCGCTTCTGGTCTCCGGGTTTGGAAGCATCGGAACAGCGATCAACATCATTGCCACGATTGTTTCCCTGCGATGCCCTGGCATGAAGATCAGTCGTATGCCGCTGCTGGTGTGGATGAACCTTGTGATGGCAGGAATGGTTTTGCTTGCGATTACACCCTTATCGGCCGCTCAGATCATGCTGCTCATCGATCGATACCTGGGCGGCCATTTCTTCGATACCCAGGCTGGTGGATCGGCAGTCCTCTGGATGCACTTCTTTTGGATCTTTGGACATCCCGAAGTCTACGTTCTGATCATTCCTTGCTTTGCATTCATGTCAGAAATCATTCCCGTCTTTTCGCGCAAACCGATTTTCGGATATCCGGTGATGGTCGCCGCAACCGTGTGCATCGCGTTCGTGAGCATGAGCGTCTGGGCGCACCACATGTTTACGATTGGAATGAACTCCTACGCCAACAGCTTTTTCACCTTGACCACGATGGCGGTAGGCGTTCCCACGGGAATTAAGATTTTCAACTGGATCGGCACGATGTGGGGTGGAAAGATCCAATTCAAGACGCCGATGCTGTTCAGCATCGGATTTCTATTCCAATTCCTCATTGCCGGTTTGACGGGCATCATGATGGCCGCCTCGCCTTTCGATTGGCAACTTAGCCTCTCCTATTTTGTAGTGGCGCACTTTCATTATGTGATCGTAGGCGGAATTCTGTTCGCGCTGTTCGGCGCGTTCTATTACTGGTATCCCAAAATGAGTGGCCGAATGCTCAGTGAACACCTCGGCAAATGGCATTTCTGGCTGTTCTTGATTGGCTTTCATCTGACGTTCGACGTGATGCACATTCCGGGATTGCTGGGTATGCCTCGGAGGATCTACACCTACGAGCCCGGCCGCGGTTGGGACACCTTGAACTTCATCATTACTATCGGGGCGTTCATTCAGGCACTCGCGATTCTCGTGTTTCTAGCAAACCTCGTAATTTCTTATTTCAAGGGAGCGAGAGCCGGTAACGACCCGTGGGACGCGTGGACACTGGAATGGTCCATCAGTTCGCCTCCGCCTGCGTATAACTTTGCGACCGTTCCGACGGTTGCGAGCCGCCGCCCTTTGTGGGACCTGAAGCACCCGGAAGATCCCGATAGCCGCTATGAGTGAAAGCGAAATCATATGAGCGCAGTGACAACTTCATTTCCGAACACGGCAGCCGCGTGGCATCTGCCATCTCGCGGGAAGGTGGCGATGGCCGGTCTCATCGTTGCCGAATCGGCGATCTTCACGATCTTTGTCGTTGCCTATCTCTTTTACTTGGGAAAAAGCATCGCGGGACCGACACCCCAAGAAGTGCTTGAAACGCCGATCTTCTACACGATTTGCTTGTTGTCCAGCAGCTTGACCATTCACTTGGCGGCGAAGTTTCTAGAACGCGGTATTGGATTCGCATTCCTTGGATTCTGGCTGCTCACCATTGCACTGGGTGGTTTGTTCCTCTATGGCACGGCGCAGGAATGGCACCGGCTGATCTACGAACACGGGTTGACGATCTCGACCAACCTGTTCGGGACAACATATTACTCGCTTGTCGGATTGCACGCGTTTCACGTCACCGCAGGTCTCATCATGCTCTTGACCGTTGCGGTGCTCGGACTTTGTGGCCGTGTGGGAGTGAAGCAGTCTGGTCACATCGAAGTGCTCTCCATGTACTGGCATTTCGTCGACGCCGTATGGGTTGTGGTTTTTACCGTAGTTTACGTTCTCGGGCGCTGAGGTAAACATGGCGACACTATTGGCAACGGAGCAATTGAACGAAGGTTCTCGGCCCCCCCGCACGATCGAGGTGCCGGCGCCAACAGCCTGGCCTTTCATCTTGGCTTTTGGGGCGACCCTCCTGTTCGCGGGGCTGGTGACGAGCATGTCGGTGAGCGTTCTCGGCGCCGCGCTCGCGTTGGCGGGCTGCGTCGGATGGTTTCGCGCCGTCTTTCCGCATGAAGAGGAAGAAGCTGTCGCAGTGGCTCCCGAAGACATTCGCCTGACTACCGATCGCCGTGTCGTGGAACGGATTCCAGTCCTGCCGGATCAACTGCGAGCATGGCTTCCCGTCCGCACATATCCAGTTTCGGCGGGGGTTAAAGGTGGCATCGCGGGCAGCGTCGCGATGGCTGTACTGGCTTGTGCCTACGGCGTGCTCAAAGTTGGAAGCATATGGTACCCCATCAATCTCCTTGCCGCAGTAGTTTATCGAGAATCTCTAAGGCTCGGGCCTGCACAGCTGCATTCATTTCATGCGGACAGTTTCACGATTGCTTTTCTCCTCCATGGATTGGTCTCGATTTTGGTTGGATTGCTGTACGGTGCAATGCTTCCCATGTTGCCACGCCGCCCGATTGTGGTTGGTGGATTAATTGCTCCGGTGTTGTGGTCGGGGCTGCTTTACCCAGTCCTCGGGCTGTTGAATCCATTGCTCGCAACCCACATTGATTGGTTCTGGTTTGTTGCCTCGCAAATGGCCTTTGGAATTGTGGCAGGCCTCGTAGTTGTGCGCCAGGAGAGCATTCCTACGCGAGAGAATGTGTCGTTTGTTCTACGGGCAGGAATCGAAGGTCCCGGGACTATTCCACCAGGAAAGAGCGGAGAGGAGCGCCGATGAGCCGGATCCCGTATCTGTCTGCATTCGCCGTTCTCCCCCTTGTACTCCTCTCGGCTTGCAGCACTCCAAACGGCCAACCTCAGAAGGGTTCGGAGCCAGTGGCACCGAATCAGGTTGTGGACTTCGGCACTCTCTACGCACAGAACTGCGCCGCCTGCCATGGCGCGGAAGGGCGTGGAGGAGCGTCGATTGCGCTTGCCAATCCGGTGTATCTCGCCATTGTCGATGAAAACGCGGCGCACAACGTTGTTGCCAACGGGGTCCGTGGAACCTCGATGCCAGCGTTCGCGCAAAGTGCCGGAGGATTACTGACGGACGAACAGATCAATGTGATCACGAGCGGAATGTTTTCACGTTGGGGACGCAAGGGGATTCTCGACGGAACAAATCCACCTTCATACGCTGCAAAAACGACGGGGGACACCGCACATGGCGAGATTGCTTTCGGAACATATTGCGCATCCTGCCACGGATCTGAAGGTCATGGTGCATCCAAAGCCAGTGCCATCAGCAACGATTCGCTTCTTGCGCTGGTCAGCGATCAAGGACTACGCACGATCGTGATCACGGGCAGACCCGACTTGCGGGCACCCGACTGGCGTGGAAACGTTCCCGGAAAGCCCATGTCCGACCAGGAAATCACAGATGTGGTTGCCTGGTTAGCATCGCGCCGCGTGCAGAGCCCTGGTCAGCCTTATTCCGCTTCGAATGATGCGCAGCACTTGGAGAAATGAAAATGACGACTACGCCTGTGATTGTCCCGTCCACTGAGGACACGCTTTCCCGACGTGGCTTCTTTATGAAGCTCGGAATCCTGTTCAACGGATTCGCAGCGATGGTGCTGGCCGTACCGGTAGTTGGCTTTCTGCTTTCCTCGGTTACGCGCGGGCGCGCGAACGGCTATCTCTCTTGGGTCCCGCTCGGTCGCATTGACGAGTTTCCTGAGGGCGAGACGCGGCTGGCTACTTTTCGCAATCCTAACGTAATGCCCACCGATGGTAAGACCGTGGACACTCCCTGCTGGGTGCGGCGTGTTGCAGGTGAGAAGTTCCAGGTCTTCGCCATCAACTGCGCTCATCTCGGCTGCCCAGTTCGTTGGTTTCCCCAATCCGGGCTATTCATGTGTCCCTGTCACGGTGGAGCTTACTACCGTGACGGCGCGCGCGCGTCAGGACCGCCGGAGCGCGGGCTGTTCGAATATCCCTACAAAGTTGAGAACGGCTTGGTAACAATTCAGGCTGGTGAGTTGCCGACGCCGGGAGCAGCGATAGCGTCACTCACCGGAGAGAAACCGCCATGCGCATCATGATTGGCAAAATCGGGCTCGCAAAGATTGGCGATTGGTTCGACCGTCGCCTGCAGTTGGCCGCGCCCATTCGCGAGGCCGCCGAACATCCCGTGCCACGCAACACGGCGAGCTGGTTCTACGTCTTTGGCAGCGCCGCGCTCACCGTATTTCTTCTGCAACTGGTGACCGGAATTCTGCTGGCGCTTATTTATGTTCCCTCGGCGGGCGAAGCCTGGAGCAGCCTACAGGCCCTGAATCACCAGGTGATGCTTGGCTGGTTCATCCGCGCCATGCATGGATGGGGCTCCAACTTCATGGTAGCTATCGTCCTTATTCATATGACGCAGGTATTTCTGTTCGGAGCCCACAAATATCCGCGCGAACTGACCTGGGTCGTTGGAGTCTTTCTCTTGTTGATGACTCTCGGCATGGCGTTCACCGGTCAAATCATGCGCTTTGATCAGGACGCTTACTGGGGACTAGGAATTGGAGCCTCGATCGCCAGCCGGGTTCCGATTATCGGTCCTGCGGTTGTGAAACTGATGTTGGGCGGGCCCATCATCGCTGGCGCGACCCTCTCCCGATTCTTCGCGCTGCACGTCTTCGTGATTCCCGGGATGCTGATTGCCTTTGTGGGTCTGCATCTCTTGATGGTGCTCAAGCTGGGCATCAACGAATGGCCGATGCCGGGACGCATAGTAAAACGAGCGACCTATGACGCCCAATATCACGCATTGACCAAGAGCGAGGGCGCACCCTTCGTCCCCTATGCGATTTGGAAAGACATGTTTTTCGCGGCATTCATCATCCTGGCAATTGCCGCGTGCGCTTTCTACTTTGGCCCATTCGGGCCGACCGGGCAGCCGGATCCGACAATCATCCAGACTGCGCCCAAACCGGACTACTTTTTCCTTTGGCTCTATGCTTTGCTCTCGCTTCTTCCTCCATCGCTGGAGACGCCATTCCTTCTCATCGGTCCGGTCTTAGCAATTATCGGATTGCTTCTTCTGCCATTTCTCTCCGGAGAAGGAGAAAAGAGTTGGAAGCGCCGCCCGATTGCGGTAATCACGGTGCTCATGATCGCGATCACGCTCGGCACTTTTACGCGCATGGCCCAGATAGCGCCCTGGAGTCCGCACATGAACGCCTGGAGCGGCGATCCAGTGCCCGACCGATACATACATGGAACGACGGCGCTCGAGCGGCAGGGTGCGCTCGTTTTTCAGGCAAAGCAGTGCCGTAACTGCCACTCCCTCGGCAATACCGGCGGACAAAGGGGGCCAGCCTTGGATAGCGTCGCGGTGCGGCTCACGCAGGACCAGCTCATCCGGCAAGTGATCCAGGGCGGAGGCAATATGCCTGCCTATGGAAACAATTTGAGTGCCCCAGAGACCACGGCGCTCGTGGCATTCCTTGAGAGCTTGCACCCGTCCACGCAGAGGCCGGCACGAGATAGCGCGCGGGAATTGGTGCTTACCGACGGCCAATTGAAAACAGCCGGGACTCAACCGTAGGCCGCGATGTTACATACTCATCACATCGCGTTCGGGTCATTCTGGACCTCAGCGGCCCTGATTGTCGTTGCATTGCTGTATCTGCGTCGATGGGTGCGCATTCGCGGGCTTAACCTCGAGAGTGTCGTGGGCTGGCGCGTTGCAAGTTTTGTACTCGGCTTGTTGTTGATCTGGATTGCGATGGCTTCACCTCTGGCCGCACTCGATCATGACATGCTGACGGCGCACATGGTTCAACATCTTCTGCTTATGACGCTTGCACCTCCGCTGATCTTGCTTGGCGTGCCTATGAGGCCGCTAGTGCATGGCCCGTTGCAGCGATTCTTGCAGACAATCGGTTGTCCATTGCGATCAGGACCAATGCAAAAATTAGGCAGAGCGCTAACGTACCCGGCACTTTGCTGGGTTGGGGCGGCAGGCACATTAGTTGTGTGGCATATTCCTTCGATGTTTATGCTCGGATTGAGATCGCAAACGTGGCACGGCATTGAGCAAGCATCCTTCCTCGCTACGGGGCTTCTATTCTGGTGGCCGGTAATCCAGTCGCGGCCAATAGTCTCGAAATGGCCAGAATCGTCAATGCTTTTGTATCTGTTCCTGGCTACCTTGCCGTGCGATATTCTTTCCGCATTTCTGGTCTTTTGCGACCGCGTGGTTTATCCAGTCTTTTTGTCTTCGCCACAATCGTTTGGCCTGTCTGCGCTGGAAGATCAACAATGTGCGGGTGCGTTGATGTGGACCTGCGTTACCGTCGTTTACTTGATTGCCGCGGCAATTTTCGCAGCACGTTTGCTCTCCCCACTTCGGTCGGAAGAGCAGTCGATTTTGCAATTCGAGCCGGAACGCAGCGCGGTGCGGACGGACCCGCAACGGATGGAGGCTGTCTGAATGTCGGGCCAGTCCATAGTTACCGAGCAAGTCGCATCTTCCAAGTCGCAACACAGGAGTTGTTCGGGAAACACGCTCTCAGATTACTGGGCACTCACTAAGCCGGAAGTCAATTTCCTCATTCTGATCACGACTGGTGTCGGTTTTTATTTAGGTTGCAGAAACGAAGCACGGCCGTTGTCATTTCTGGGGTTGTTCAACACTTTGCTTGGAACATTGTTGGTAGCAAGTGGGACAGGTACATTAAACCAATACATCGAACGAAAGTTTGATGCGCAAATGCGCCGTACGGCGCGCCGCCCCGCCGCAGCTGGCCGTCTCAAACCGGCTGCTGTCCTCGCCTTCGGACTTGCACTGGCGGGGGCGGGAAGCGTGTATCTTGCCATCACTGTCAATGCGCTTTCGAGTGCGCTTGCGGTTCTCACGCTGCTCACTTATCTGTTCGTGTACACACCGCTGAAAAGAAAAACACCGTTGTGCGTTCTGGTCGGCGCATTTCCCGGTGCCATGCCACCGCTGATCGGTTGGGCCGCAGCATCTGGCCGATTGAATAGCGAGGCGTGGATGCTGTACGCGATCCTCTTCCTGTGGCAGTTCCCGCATTTCATGGCAATCGCATGGATGTACCGCGAAGACTACGACCAAGCAGGCTACGTGGTTTTGCCCAAGGGCAACACGAGAGTTCCTTTCATGACGCTGGAAACCTTGTTGCCGCTGCTTGCTCTTGTCGCCATCAGCGTGGTGCAATCCCCGACACGGCACCCTGCCATTTTTTATTGCGCCGCGGTCCTGCTGGGTCTCGGGTTTCTGTACTTTGGGTTGGAATTCGTACGTCGTCGGTCGCGGTCGACCGCACGCCGACTGCTCGCGGTCTCGATAGTTTATCTTCCGTTGTTGTTCGTACTAAGCGCGACGTTGTGCAATCGCACCGGAAGCTGATCCGATCTCGAGAGGCCAGATGCCTCTGCGCCTAAAGCGAGACGATGAATTTTGACAGTCAGAATTGTTCATAGTAATAAGGAGGACAAACATGGGTACTGTACTTGGGGCAACGTCAGGAACAAGTGTATTTGGGCGGACTTCAACCACCGAAGATGTTTTAGCTGGGATCGATCTGCAAGGCAAAAGGATTCTTGTCACCGGGGTTTCAGCCGGACTGGGAGTTGAGACTGCGCGCTCGCTTGCAGCACATGGTGCGCAGGTCGTTGGCGCGGCAAGGGACTTGAAAAAAGCCGAAGCGGCGACTGCATTGGTGCGCAAGGGAAGTGCGGCCACAGGCGGCAGCTTCGAATTAGTTGAGCTTGACCTGGCTAATCTTAATAGCGTGCGACACTGCAGTGATCACCTCTTGGAAAGGGGCGAACCGTTCGACGTTGTTATCGCCAACGCGGGTGTGATGGCCACCCCCTTTGGCCGTACGGCTGACGGCTTCGAGACGCAGTTCGGCACCAATCACCTGGGCCACTTTGTACTGGTCAACCGGATTGCTTCTCTTATCCGGGCAGGTGGGCGGCTGGAACGCCCAAGGTTCAGACGTGCGAAGCCGTCACCTCGACCTTCCATAACGCCCTTGTAGCAGTGTAAGGGCGATCGTCCGCCATAAGGGGCGGCCTCGTTCAAGGGCCGCTTCTTTTTAGATAGGGCGCAGTGATGCTCACCAAATGCAGTAATCCTTCCTTGTGTCGCTCCGTTTCGCTATCTGGTAACAGCGCGCTGGCGTTCATTGATGTCGTAAACAGCGTTTACATCAAGAACCCGGTTGTTGGTGTAATTGATATTACGACAAGTATCCTGCGAGGTTGCACGCAGGGGAGTCCTCAAGAAAACCACTTCCCTCGTAGAATAGCCGCATGTCCGTGACGCGGTTTCGCATTAACTGCTCACGCCGACGCTTCTGGGCATTGTCAAAGAGACTTGGACGTGAAAACAATATGGTTGGCTCGAGTCCTGTGAACAAGTTGCCCCCCCCCAAAAAAAACGGTCGTCGAGTTGAGGGTGCCGCAATCGAACGTCAATGGACCATCGTTTCCTCACTCGAGACCGGCGAAAATGACGCGGTGTCCGGCAAACCGAAGCATCTTCGTCAGTTTGGTTTCCTTCGTTGGCCACCACCGCGCCCTGCCGCCGACGACCACTAGAGATTGCGGTTTTAGGGCCTCCAAGAGGCACAGCCGCCGATCACGGCAGAGATATAGCTGGACAGAGATAACCATGGGGTCCTGGGCTACCTGACGCGCAAAGTCCAGAAGCCGCCGCTCCGTAAACTGAATCGACACTGGCGGGCTGGCGAGCGGGAACGCGTAGGGCACGACCCGCGGAACCAGGAGATTGATGTGAGCGCGCAATTGATGAGCCAGGGTCCCGGCAGTCTTTAATGCGCCGAGTGTGCTCCGATGATCGGTGAAGATTACGTTAATTTCAAGCTCGTTGCCCGGATTAGTCTCCCCCGCGCTACCTGGGGGTATGGAGCACTCCCAAAGCTCCGGGGAGCTACGGCCGATGTAGTTGTTCATAAGCACCGTCCGTTCTCAATCTAAGCAAGCGTGCATCAATGAGGCATAAACAAGCCCTAAACACTTCACAAGAACTAGAGAAATGTGACGGTTATTTAGGCAAGCAGAAGCGGTAGCCGACCCAGGCTTGGGTTACCAAGAAACGAGGCTCGGCGCGATCGGGCTCAATCTTCCAGCGCAGTCGGTTGACGAAAACTCTGAGATACTCCACTTCGTCGCCATAATCCGCTCCCCAAACAGCACGCAGAAGTTGGCGATGGGGCAGGGTTCGGTTTGGATGCGTGATGAGGTAGGAAAGCAGATCGAACTCCTTCGGCGTGAGGTGCACGTCGCGGCCTGGACCCGTGACATGCCGAGACGAGAAGTCGATTTCCACATTATCGAGCTTGATTCGCTGTAACTCCAAGCTAGGATTAACGGGTACTCGTCGCAGCGCGGCACGAATCCGCGCCAACAGTTCCGGCATGCTAAATGGTTTGGTGACGAAATCGTCGGCTCCCGCATCTAGCGCGTCGACTTTATCTTTCTCTGTGTCGCGCACGGTGAGCATGATAATCGCCAGTTCGAAACCATGCCGGCCGCCCCGCAAGGTCCGGCAAGTCTTGATCCCGCCCATGCCGGACATGTTCATGTCCAGCAGGACAAGGTCGTACTTCTCGCAGCGTAGCCTTTGCAGCGCTTCCTCACCGGATTTAGCATCACTCACCTCATAACCTTGTGCAGTCAGAGTCACTCGCATCACGCGGCGGATTTGCGAATCGTCGTCCACCACAAGGATGCGGCCTGCGCTCACGCTTTCTCCCTTATGCGCCATGCGACACTAAGATGTGTAACTCCGAGCCCCGGGCTTGCACTAATTGGCTTGCACTACCTTCGGCTCGATCACACCGTTTTGGCGAATTCTGTCACATCCGAACTCAATTCCTTAAAGACTCGTTACGCGCCGACCTTTGATTTCCTCGAGATGCTGCCGCAGCCGGCGGAGGACTTCCTCTCGCTCCGTATTGCTGAGCTCGTGCCTAAGTTCTTCCAGAGCGAAGTGGATGACGTCGTGGTGATGAATTTCCTCCGGGGCAACATCGCTGCTCAGTTCCAGCCAGATGCTGTGCAGGAGATCGATCTCCTTGGGGGTGAGCCGCGGCACGTGCGGGCCAAGATAAAAGACATGTTCCTGGCCGCCCGGGAAATAGATCTCGAGAGTGAGACGTGGCTTGGGATCGGACAGGCGCTCCCACGCCAAGCCAGCGATTCGGGCCTCCTCAATCACCGGCCGAGTCGGAGAAGCGCCCAGCACAACGACGGCAGATTGCAAACTCTGGGCCGCGCGCAGGATGCCGTCCCACTTCTCATTGGCGGCAGCGACCGCCAGATGGATAGTCTTTCCTTTCTTCTCTGCCAAGGCCAGCGCTCGGGTGAAGAGTTCTTGTTCCTCCAGACTGAAGAGCTGCTCGGGTTCCAGTTCGTATTCCCCCGATTCGGCGCGTCCGAGGAATCGCATGTGCAACACCACCACATCTTGTTTACGGGGATCGACGCGGTCGAGTACCGCCCCCAGGTTATAAAGGGTGTTGTAGTTGCGGACCATCACCAGGACATTGTCGGGGCGCACTCCGACGCCTTCCGGGGTGAGGTCGTCGCCTGCCTCTAAATTGAACTGATCCAGCTGGGCATGAGCCGGAGTACGGCTCTTGGTCACTTTTTCGGAGACTTCGAAAACGACGAAAAAGATGATCGTGAAAGCCACGCCGGAAAGCGTGGCGACTTGTTTGGTGAAAAGATTGATGACGCACAATGCAATCAGTGTGACCGTAATCAGGCCCAAGCCCACCGGGATCTCGACACCCCCAACCCGCAGGTTGAGGGGCACGCGAAATTCCCGCTTCCCGGGCTGCTTATAGCGCAGCACCAGCACGGCTAGGCCTTTCATAGCGAAGCTCCACATAACGCCAAAGGCGTACGCCTCACCGAGCACGAAGATATTGCCGCGGCTCAAGAGAATGGTGAAGAGCTGAAGGCCAACGACCAGATTCAAGATGCGGTACGAGGTCCCAAAGCGATGGTGGGGGCGGCGAAACCAGTGCGGAAGAATGCCATCCTCGGAAACGCGGTTGAGAACGCCGTTGGAGCCGACGATGGCGGTGTTGACGGCTCCGGCCAGCATCAAGACGCCGACGACCACGACGAAAGCGCGGAAGGCCAGGCGCAGAGACAGGGGTCCGACCAGATACATCGCCAGCCCGCCGATGGGGTTGTCGAAGAAATTCTGCCGGACTGCGTCGGGGATGATCATGACTGCGAAAAATGCAACCCCGGCGGTAAAAATCAAGCTGTAGAGAAAAATGACGAAGCCGGCTTTTTCCAGGTTGCGGAGCTTAGGATGCTCAATCTCGCGGTACACCTGGGCCATGGTCTCCTCGCCGCTCATGGCGAGCACCGAGTGGCCGAGGCCGACCAAAACGCCGATCAGTCCGACGGTGTAGGGCAGCGATGTGTGGCGCAACCAGCCCAGGGCATCGCTGGAGTAGACAAGATTCGAGAGCCGGGGCAAGGGCGGAAGATGAGCCCCGCGCGCCCAGAGTGTATAGCCGCACCACGTCAGCATCAGGACCACCATCACGGTCGTCACATACATGATGCGGAGCGCCTTTTCGCTGGATTCGGGAATGCCCTTGATGTTCTCCCACCAAAAGTAGATGGTGACCACGGCCGCAAAGACGGCCGCGGTACCGTTCACGGGAAGATCGAAGGGAAAGTGGAAGTAGTGCAGGAGTTCATTAAGCAAACCGACCAGGTAGAGGCCCGCCGACACGCCGCTGATGGGCCCGGTCAGGATGTAGTCGAACATGAGGGCCGAAACCGAGAACTTGGCCAGGGTTCCGCCCATGGCCTCCTTCACGACGCGATATACACCTCCGCGCACGAACATGCTGCAGCTCTCGATGTAGACGGCGCGAACCGCATAGGAGAGCAACATGATGGCGAGAATGAACCAGGGAGCGGCCTTCCCAACGAAGTGCTCGGCGATAGCACCGGCATAGAAAGCGGACGATCCCATGTCATTGAGCACGACCGCGGCCGCTTGCCAGAACGAGATAAACGCCAGCATGGCGGTTGTGGCGACCAGCACCCGCTGAGCGCCGGTTGCCTTTACGTTTGGCGTCGACTGGTTAGCGCGATGGTTTTGCATGGACCGTTTTCAATTCCCACACTCAATCCTCCGAAGATTTCGCAGATCAAATCATGAAAGGGAGCGGCGGAAGCCTTAACATAGCCGGATGCGCATAAAGAAGTCGTAAAGAAAGCTAAAGATTTCAAAGTATCGGTCTCGACAGCCGGAGGGCGAGATACCGTGTGACTTTCCCCGTCGAGTCGGCGCGAGTTGCGAAGGGTGACTGGAACAAGCTCAAGGAGAATTTTTCCCGATCTGCGACGGCAAGATTCTCGTCGAGTAGCAGACGCAGCGAGCATGGTTGGCCAAAGAAGCTGGAACCGCTCTGTTGCAAGAGCAAAGCGGGCGGCGGTCAATTACGTTGACACTTTGGAAGAAGGAGGAACGTTTCGACGCCGAACAACTGAAAACGCATGTGCCGATGCGGAATGACGGGATGCGTCCCGCCCCAAAACTTCTGGCTTCGCACGTTTCGCACGAGGTTCGCGACGCGAGTCGCGCGGACAAGGTGAGGCGATTCTCGCTTATCAAGCGGGAGTCGATTTCTGACGACTGATCTTACAGGCGCAAGAAAACAAGTGACAGACGTGTGAAGGGGTGTATACGACACCAGGGGATTTTGCTACACCCTATCCCCGGGGGATATGGGAGTGGCGCGAGGGGAGTGCTAGGCGTGTGAGGTGGGGCGAGCGGGGTGGCGAGCACCAACCCGGCACCGCAAGGCGATGTTGATCTCCGCGCCGTGACCTAGAGGCTGGCGTTTTTTCAATGGGGCTTAGAAACATGCTTACCTGCTACAGATGATCTGAGTCCTCTCAAGTTCAACTCTAGTCCCGCGGCACTTTCTGCAAGGTATGGCGGAGCGTCTTTTGCAGGAAGCTCTGGCTTCTCGCTCTGTGCCTCAAGGGGATCTGACTTTGGAAGGGTTTCATGCCATGCTCAATGCGCTGTCAGGAGGTTCCGAGGGATTGCCGAATCTGCCGACCGAGAGCTTCACGCGCGAGAGTTTCTATGAGGATCGCCTAAATGGCAGGCACGCCCTACTTGGTTGACCGCAACGTCCCTATCACTTCGCTGAGCAATTCCACCAGGACTCTGGGCAACACGAGGCCGAACCTGACGAAGAGGAATGACGGTATAATCGTGCCATGGCTGACCATGTGATCCACGTCTCGGAAGCGGAAGCCGCCAGCGACTTCGCCGGACTACTGGCGCGCGTGCGCGCGGGTGCAGAAGTGGTGATCGAAAACGACAAGTTGCCTGTGGCGGTGGTTCGTCCCGCCGAACCGCATGTGCGGTTGCTTTCCGAATCTCTACGTCTTGCCAAAGAGCATGCTTCCAGAGCTACGCTCGATAAGGACTTTGCCCGCGATCTGGAAGCCGCGATCAACAGCCATCGTGAACCGTTGAACCCGCCTGCATGGGACTGATCCTCGACTCCAGCGTGGTGATCCAGCAGAGCCGAGGCATGGTGATTCCGTTCGGGGACTTGTTGATCGGAGCAACGGCGCTTTCGCTCGGCTACAAGGTGCTGACCGGCAATCTCCGCGACTTCCGTCGCATCCCCGGTCTTACGGTCATGCAGTTCTAGTGCCTGCCTCCGAGTTCCGAAAGTCACTTCTTTGCGCTCGGGCCGCTGACTACAATCAGCGGTGATGCCCTCCGCAGCAAGAGATGAAACGCTCTCTGCGCCGATGATGGGGAGTGGTGAAGAAGTTTTTTTCTTACGGGCCAGGGGCAGAAAATCGCATCAGGGGATTTTTCCCAGAAATCGCGCAATCGCTGTAGAGTCAACGTGGGTTAAGTCGCAGAATCCTGATCGTGCGATCCCTTTGCCGCAAATTGCCGCAAATTGCCGACCGCGCAGAGGAATTGGATCGCCTGCTGCAGGAGACCTGACGGGAAGGAATAACGCTATAATTGCGCTATGGCTGACCATGTGATCCACATCTCGGAAGCGGAAGCTGCCAGCGACTTCGCCGGGCTCCTGGCGCGCGTGCGCGCCGGCGCGGAGGTCGTGATTGAGAGCGGTAAGCTGCCTGTGGCGGTGATCCATCCGCCTGCCCCGGCCCGCCGCACCATCTCCGAGTGCATCGCGCTGCTACCCGAGGACTCGACAGCGGTCATGGATGCTGACTTCGCCAAGGATGTCGAGGCAGGCATCGAGAGCCATCGCGAACCGCTCGAACCGCCCTCACGGTATTTCCGGCTGTGCGGCCGATGGCGGAGAGCATCTGCCGTGCGTTCTGCCCCTGCCGCTCGGCAGTGATCAGCACACTGGAATCGAGGATCAGTCCCACCACAGTTGCCCAGCTCACGCCTGTGACAGCCCAACTAACCGGGGTCGCCGCATAGACACCATGAAAAATCTTTGCAAACGAAAAAGATTTTGGGAGTTAATGTCATAGGACAGGATGGAGCGTTCGGGCCTTTGGTATCCTTGTTTCCATGCCCACGCTTAAGCAGAACGTGTCGAAATGGGGTGCTGACCGTAGCTGGACCGACGCTGGTAATGAATGGTCTGTCGCATGGGGCGGAGCCGACAAACAGTGGTACGGGAGCATCTTGCCACGCATCCTTCCCTATCTGCCCGCTCACTCAATCCTGGAAATCGCCCCGGGATTCGGGCGATGGACCCGTTTCCTGCGCGGGCACTGTGAGATGTTGATCGCCGTTGACCTCAACACCAACTGCATCGATCATTGCCGCCAACAGTTTGGAGGCGATCCTTCGATGTCGTTTTACGTCAACGACGGCAAGTCTCTCGCCATGGCGGGAGACGCTTCGATTGATTTCATCTTCAGTTTTGATTCCCTCGTCCACGTCGAGGCGGCTGTCATTGATGCTTATCTTGCCGAGTTCGCGCGTGTTCTCGCTCCTCAAGGAACGGCGTTCATCCATCACTCGAACTTCGCGGACTGTCTCGCTAGTCCGTTCGCTACCATGCTCACGCATATACCTCTTGTTCGTCATTTGCTCTGGCGAACCGCGATGTTTGGAGTCAAGCCGAACTACCACTGGCGGGCAGAATCAGTTTCTGCCCACATCGTTCGCGAGTTATGTCAGCAACATAGTCTTTATTGTATTCGGCAAGAGATCGTGAATTGGGGGGGCGATGTCCCCAACGATTGCTTCTCTGTAATCTCGCGCTTCCCTGCCGGCACCTGTGAAATCATCGAAAATCTTGGCTTCATGGATGAAGCTGAAAAGATTAAACGATCGACGTTCCACCCAACTCTCAATAAAATGTGGGTACTGCAACTCAATATTAACCACTCGGCAACGGACGCGGACCAATGTTTGTAGAGTAGAGTCGCTGGCCGCGCGTTGCTGCATGGATAACGTTCTTCCGAGCCCAATCTTCCAGGCAGCGCCGCAGTATCAGTACCCGAAGAGCCTTTCTTCAGGACTGTCGGTTCGTGGGATGACTCTTGTGAGTGATAACTGTCGAAATCAGGTCTTAGCACTCGTTGACCCGGTTGTGACTGTAATGGGGATGTTGCAACAACAAACTCGGGACAGAACAGTCTGGCTCTGGCGATGAAAATTGTTTCACATTGACGCGAATGCCTTACCGCGCCAATTTGCCTGGGAGTTTTTCTCATCCCCACCGTGAACCAAGGGAACTCGTTCCTGGCCTGGTTTTGTATGGATCGTCTGTTTGCCTCGCCGATCGTTATTGCGGGGCTGGCGGTCAGCCGGTTATTGGCGCGATTTGGCCGTGCGAAGCGCCTGCCCTCGTATGCCTTGTTGGTCGAGTTGGGAACAATCGCCTTGCTCGTAACGCTGTTCTTGTTTTCAGTCGGGGCCCGCGGTGAGTCTTGCGGATGGAAAGATCCTCTTGGCTGCAATGGATAACCCCGTATCCGTCTCCTCCCGTGAGTGTACCGACCCGGTACTGACGCACTGTAGCGGAACCGAACGGTATCAGATCAGACGACAAATCGAGCTGCATTTATTGCCTTGAATGAGAATAGCCCTCTGTCTTGAGTAACTCCAAAAGCACTGAGCAACTGAGATGGTCATGGCGTTTTACCTGCCTCACCGCTGAACTTTAACCCGAGACTGGAATTCATTCATAAGTGACTGTCGCAATCGTGTGGACGACCCTACGGTCAACTGAGAGTGAGCTATTCTGCACAGTACTCCTCAAGAAAATGTGCCAGCATGGGGATGCGTGAGGACATGTCCTATGCCCCAAAGAAATTCAAGTGGGAACGATCCTGATATCTGAATGGCCAAAGCTCTTTGGGAGTTTACGGTATTGCTTCATATTCAGATTCGGCCTAAGTCTGAATCGGGGGGTCGGGTGTGCCTACCAGAATACTGATCGTTGATGACCATAAATCTGCCATGCGCGGGATCCGGTCGTTGCTTGAGGCCAATCCTGAATGGGAGGTCTGCGGCGAAGCTGTAAACGGGCAGGAAGCGCTGGCCAGGGCCAATGAACTGCACCCTGACGTAATAGTCCTAGATTTGGCTATGCCGGTCATGAACGGACTGAGGGCAGCGCAAGAAATCACCAAAGTGCTACCTACCGTCGCTATTGTGCTGTATACGCTTTACAGTTCGACACAGGTTGAGCTTGAGGCGAAAAAGCATGGGATTCGAAAAGTAGTGGAGAAGACGCACTCCAGTGATTTGGTATCAACGATACAAGAATTGGTGGACAAAAGAATCCCGAGGGCGGACGCGACTCCGCAAGCTGTAGAAATACCTTTAGCCGCAGTTGCAAGCTCTGCTTCACAAACCGCAGTCACAAGTTTGTCCGCGCAAGCGATCGCTGCAGCCCCAGACAGTGGGCTTCCCCACGTATTTCTAGAGCAGCAGGCACGCACATCAGTCAAGGGCCATGGATGAAAAGATCAACATCCTGCTGGTCGACGATCAGCCGGGCAAGCTGCTCAGCTATGAAGCTATGCTCGGTGAACTAGGCGAGAACCTGATCAAGGCTCATTCGGGAATGGAAGCCCTAGATCACCTGCTGAAAATCGACATTGCCCTCGTGCTCATGGACGTGAGCATGCCTGGAATGGATGGTTTCGAAACGGCGCAGATGATCCACGAGCACCCGCGGTTTCAAAACACGCCTATTGTCTTCATCTCCGGGATTCTAATGACGGACGGGGACCGTTTGAAGGGATATCAACACGGAGCTGTAGACTATCTTTCCGTTCCTGTTGTTCCACAGTTGCTGCGGGCAAAAGTGAAAGTGTTTGCGGAGTTGCATCGCAAGACGCAGCAACTGGAAATGCTTAACGCTCGCATGATTACGTTGCGGGACGAAGAGAGGAGGCGCCTCGCGCGCGAGTTGCACGACAGCGTTGGGCAACTACTTGCCGCCATCAGTATAAATAGTGCTTTCGTGCAGGGGGAGTCTCATAAGCTAAGCCCTGATGCGGCCAAGCGCGTTTCTGAAAACGCTGCGATGGTCGAGGAGACTAGCAAGCAGATTCGTACCATTTCCTACCTGCTGCATCCGCCCTTACTGGATGACGTAGGTCTCCCATCTGCGCTTCAGTGGTATGTCGAGGGATTCTCCGAACGCAGTAAAATCGAAGCGAAGCTGGACATTCCTCAGAACTTTGCGGGTTTGTCCAAAGAGATGGAGCTTTCTATCTTCCGGGTTGTGCAGGAGTGCCTCACCAACATTCATCGTCATGCTGGGAGTCCCACGGCCG
>Ga0185299_10002829_pt1 | contig 25199 bp, 21 predicted proteins | sample PaiPotPPA55metaG_FD_128002 | JGI IMG/M metagenome (GOLD analysis project Ga0185299, IMG submission 128002) | Iron sulfur acid spring bacterial and archeal communities from Banff, Canada, to study Microbial Dark Matter (Phase II) - Paint Pots PPA... ...
TTCATGCGCAGACGCATATTATCACCTGCAGTCGAGCTCTTGCATCATCCCCCACAAACTGCCGCCCCCCGAACACGCGATAGCGTCCGCCGCGCCAGCCGCTTCGTCCAAATCCCCATTGCGCTCATCGACGAGGTGTAGAGGGGTTTGAGCGTTGGGCTGATGGCCTTCGAACCTGTCGATCTCTACTGGATGGTGTGAAGCAGTGTCCCCGTCGTGCTGTAAACGAGGATTTGGCTGTTCGCCGAATCGGAGAAGTACACCCGCCAGCGAACACTGTCGACAGCAATGCCCGCCGGCGCGCAAATGTCAGCCTCACACAGGTCGTTGAAAATCCCGTGTCCGGGTTGTAGACGTTCAGCGATCCGTCGCTGTTGGCGATGTAGAAGTTATCGTTCGCATCCGCCCCAATCGCGATGCCATCGCCAGAAAGAACTTGTCCAAGCGTTGTTGGCGAGAAGAAGGGGCGTTGTTTCGGCAACCAGAGTCTGGCCCGCGTTGCCACTCATCGCGACCCATCCCCAATGCGCCGCCAGACCATAACCCAAGCGTCCCAGTTCGCTGCGCCACCGGCGTAACGATTCGGGCATTCTGGTCAAACACGGCGAAACACGGCACGCCGCTCTGGAGCCATAGATTGTTCGAGCCATCGATGGTCATCGCGGTTGGCGTTACCACGGCAAAGGCCGCGCACGTGGAAACCTGCTTCCCAGGAAGGTATTCGACGATGGTGGCATCACCATCCGACGACCGCCAGATCACCACCAAGCCCATACTGACAGACACAAATCAGTGAAACCGGAACGGTCGCCCGAAGCAAAGCTTTATTTCTGGTGCCAGTTCTGGTGTCAGTCGGATTTCAAATGTCGTGCCAGTTGGTGCTTGAGGGTTCTAAGAAGGAACCACGCGAAATCCTTGCCAGCATTGGACTTTTGGCTAATTGTGCAAACTTGAGCGAGAGCGTGCGCAGGTGTCAAAATTGATTAAAAGGGCATTGCTCGACCAACTGAGCTTCGCGCCCACTTTCTTTCAATTCAACATATTACCCGGCACGTAAGCTTGACGCGCTGCGTCCTTGTGTTCCCAATGCCGCCTCGAGCTCAGGGACGAGACAAGGTGGCTTCGCCGCTGAAATGGCGCTTAACAACGAATTCCACCGAGCACCACAGCCGAAGGTGGAATAGAATAGCGCTTCGCCATGTCGCAGACGATGAGTACTCCGAACGAACTCCGGCAAAAGTGGGAAGGTAGGCTGGTGGATGGAAAGTTCCCCCTACAAAGGTGGCTGGGCGGCTCGGATCACAGCACGGTATTTCTCACCGAACGTGCCGGTACGAACGCCGCCATCAAGCTGATTCCCGCAAACAAACTGGACTCGGATGAGCAGATTTCACGCTGGGCCGCGACGGCGAAGCTTTCGCATCCGCATTTGATTCGCCTCTTTGAATACGGAAGCTGCCAGATCGATGGCGCCCTGTTTCTCTATGTTGTCATGGAATATGCCGAAGAGACTCTGGCTGAGATTCTCCCGCTGCGCGCGCTTTCTTCAGCGGAGGTTTCGGAGATGCTCGGGCCCGCCGCCGAAGCTTTGGCCGCTCTAAGTCACGCCGGCTTTGTGCACGGGAGTATCAGGCCGTCGAATGTGATGGCAGTTGGAAACCAGTTGAAGCTGTCTGTGGATGGGCTTGGGAGGAGCGGCGACCGCGGCAGCGGGATGAGGAGCGGGTACGATGCTCCTGAAGTAGCAGCCGTCGGATTGTCGGCGGCAGCCGATCTTTGGTCGCTCGGGATGACATTGCTTGCGGTGTTAGTTCAGAGCGAGCCCAAGCGGGACTTCGTTGGGCGGAGACAAGTTGCAGTGCCAGCGTCAATTCCGCAACCCGTCAAGGGAATTGTGCAGAGGTGTCTGGAAATCGACCCGGCGCGGCGCGGCAGCGTGAACGATATTCTCAAACCGTTTTCACCTCGTGCTTTCCAAAAGCAACCTGCTGCGGACTCACAACCAGTCGAGCGACACACGGCGCAAAGCTGGCCGAAGCGGTGGATCGTCGTGCCACTCGCTGCCGCTGCGCTGTTTCTCGTAGCATGGATTGGCGGCAAGATGGTACACCGTCAACCCGCAGTTCCCGCATCGGAAACGCCGGCTGTTGCTTCCAAATCCAACGTCGTCTCCGATTCCCAACCGGCCGCGCCTTCTCCCGGGAACGCTTCTTCGGCGAACAGCCTTGTGAAAAAAGGAGTCGTGCCCGGAAGCATACTTCAACAGGTTCCTCCCGAGGTCTCGCGAGGTGCGCAAAATACGATCAGGGGCCGCGTGAAAGTCAGCGTGCAAGTTGCAGTGGATGCTTCCGGAAACGTCTCGGAGGCGAGGTTAACCTCTCCCGGTCCAAGCAGGTACTTTGCGGCGCGAGCGCTGGCAGCGGCGCGACGGTGGAGATTCAATCCGCCGCAGGTAGAGGGTAAAGCAGCCGCCAGCGACTGGGTCTTGCGCTTTCATTTTGGACGCACGTCCACCCAGGTCTTTCCGACAGAAATAAAACCGTGAGCCTGGTCAGGGCTCCGTCTCGTCATCCTTCCTTCTTTTTTAACTTCCAAACAATCTGCCGCAGCATTCCGAGAAAGAACTCCGCATCGCCCGTCCGTAAGCGGAGACGTCGCACTAGCCGCCGGACTGCACCTTCAAACGATTCCGACGAGTTCAGCTTCGGGTAGCCGCTCGCCTGGAGAGCGGTGAACAAAGTCTCATGAATTCGCTCCATCTCGGCTGACGATGCAGGAGTTCCCATCTCCGGTTCCACCAGCACGGCAGAATCACGGATGAACTCGTACAGACAAATTGCAACCGCCTGTCCCAAGTTCATCGAAAGATGTTCCTCGTGAGTGGGTATGTGCATCAGCCAATGACAGTGGCTCATATCTTTGTTCGAGAGCCCAAATTTTTCCGATCCGAACAGGAGAGCACAAGGGCCTGATCCGGATCCCGATGCCGATCGAAGATGCGCGCAAATCAGCGGCGTACCCACCTCCAGCCGGTGGAGAGAATGTTGCAGATCGCGATGCCCGACCGCAGTGGTTCCAACCACAAGCGAGCAGTCGGCAACCGCATCGGCAACCGTTTCATACTTTTCGGCGCGGGCCAGCACGTCTGCCGCGCCCACTGCGGAGCGAGCGCCCTGAAATGCTACATCGTAGGGATGCACCACTCGCAGATGGCGAAATCCGAAGTTGCTCATTGCCCGAGCGGCGGCGCCGATGTTGAGAGGATTGCGCGCATCCACCAGGACCACACGCAAGTGATCGAGTTCAACTCGAGAGAGCAAGGTATTTTGTATTCTACGGCACCTCTTGCTGAGGGTTCGGCGTCCACTCAACTTCGCGGCGCGGAGCCGAACACTTGCACGCCACTGGCCGCATGGCCTATTCCTCGCAAGAAGCAAATGTAAAAAATTTGTCAAACCTCAGCCCTTGCCCCGAAAATAGGCCAATAAGGTTGTAAGCTCAGTAGTTATCGGACCGAAATGGGAAATTCTGCGAGGTCTGGCAGGTTCGAGAGACGTGTCCGAATCAGTGAGGAAACATTTATGGGTCAAGCGGCAACACCAATCAGTACCGCCAAATTGGCAGATCCGATAAGTTCGGCGCAGCCGATGGACAGAATTCTCGTTGTCGAAGATGATCCCGCAGTCCAGAAAGCCCTGAGGCGACTGTTCGAGTCCGAGGGATACGCTGTTGAAGTCCAGGCGAATGGGAAGTCAGCGCTCGAGAGCTTCCAGGCAATGCCGCCGGCGGTTATTATTCTCGACCTTCGTTTGCCAAAGCTGTCAGGCAGCGATCTGTGCAAAGAAGTCAAAGCCCAGGCCCCGACATTGCCGATCGTGGTTCTCAGCGCAACCAGCGACGTTTCCGACAAGGTTTTATTGCTCGAGTTGGGTGCGGACGACTACGTAACAAAACCGTTCAGTCCAAGGGAACTGCTGGCGCGCGTACGCGCGGCTTTGCGTCACACCGCGAGGACACCGGCTGTGAATCGGGTGAGTTTCGACGGCATCTCGATCGACTTCAAGAAAATGGAAGTCCAGCGGGAAGGCAACGTGGTAGTCTTGACCGCGCAAGAATTCAAGACCTTACAGTTCTTGGTGCAAAACCCAGACCGGGTGATCAGCCGCGACGAGTTGTTGAATGAAGTTTGGGGATATCAGAATTATCCCTCGACGCGCACCGTCGACAATCATATTTTGAAGCTTCGCCAGAAATTGGAGCGAGAGCCAGGCAGCCCGGTGCATTTTCGCACTGTACACGGAATGGGTTACAAGTTCGTTCACTGAGATCCCTTGGTCCCTTCATCAGAATCCGTCTCGCAAATCTTGGCAGGACATTCCGGAAACGTGCTGGTGACCCGGACGCGGCTGCGTACACGCTTTCTGCTCTCCATGGTGCTCATCACGGCCGGCCTGACTGCGCTAAGCCTGCTGGTCGTGCGGCACAGTGTGCAGAACCACGTCCGGGCAGGAATTGTTCAGGATCTGCGCAATTCGGCGACGACATTCCAGAATTTCCAGCATGATCGCGAAGTCATGCTAACGCATTCCGCGGAATTGGTGGCCGACCTTCCCATCACGAGGGCTATGATGACAGCTCACGATCCGGCGACGATCCAGGACGCCTCCAAAGACGTGTGGCCGTTGACCGGCAGCGATCTTCTCGTGCTAGCGGACCGCAACGGCACGGTGGTCGCTCTTCATACAAAATCTAGAGGCTTCACGCGCGAAGCCGCACAGAAATACTTTGAACGATCTTTGAACGAGGAAGACTCAAGTCACTGGTGGTTTGGCGCCCACCACCTTTACCAGACTTTCGTGCAGCCGGTCTATTTTGGTGCTAGAACCGAAGGTCGGCTTCTCGGGTTTTTGATCATCGGCTATGAAATTGACGACCGCTTGGCCCGCGAAGTAAGCAAAATTTCAGCCAGTCAAGTCGCTTTCTCCTACGGCGATGAAATCGTGGCCACCACTCTGACGCCCCTTCAAGGCGCAGATGTTCAAGCGTTGGCTGCGGGATCCTCGCTAACCGGACCCCGGGACGTTGAATTAAGCAAGGAGAATTTTGTTGCAACTTCGCTCGACCTGTCGAGCCAGGAACAAACTCCTGTTCGCTTGACCGTGCTGGGATCTTACGATCAGGCCGCAAGGTTTCTTGATAACCTGAACCGCTTGCTCCTGCTATTGGGTCTCACTGCCGTCCTGGTGGGAAGTGGGTTGGTGTTCTTGATCTCCCACACTTTCACCCGGCCATTGGCCACTCTGGTGGAGGGCGTGCGTGCTTTGGAGCACGGAGATTATTATCATCCGCTCGATCCGCGCGGCGGTGATGAAGTCGCAGAGTTGACCTCAGCGTTCGACCGCATGCGCGCAAGTCTGCTGAAGACCCAACAGGCTCTGCTGGAGTCTGAGCAGTTGGCGACGATCGGTCGCATGGCAAGTTCGATTTCCCACGATCTGCGTCACGCGCTTGCCGCCGTGGTCGCGAACTCCGAGTTTCTTTGCGACGGCCACTTGAGCTCTGAGCAGCGCGAAGAGTTGTACCAGGAGGTCCGAAGGGGGGTGAACCAGATGACCGATCTTATCGACTCACTCCTCGAATTTGCCCGAACCAGAGAGTCCTTGAACCCAACTTACGCCAGCGTAGTGGAATCCGTGCAGCACGCGATGCAAGCAGTGCGCTTACACCCGCGCCATCAGGGCACGCTGATTGAACTCCATAGCGATGGTCAAGGTTTGGCTTGGTTCGATCCCCGGAAGCTGGAACGTGCCCTCTACAATCTTCTCCTGAATGCTTGCGAGGCCGCGCCCAGCAGTGAGGGTAAGGTTCAAGTCAAGATCGGTATGGCTGGCATGTCGCTTACGATTGATGTCTCAGATAACGGCCCCGGCATCGCGGAACCAATTCGGGACAAACTGTTTCATCCTTTTGTGAGCTTTGGCAAAGCGAATGGTACCGGGCTTGGACTCACGGTCGTTCAAAAAATTGTGCAGGATCATGGCGGAACGGTGTTGGTGGAGCGCACCGGAGACGCTCGTACGGTTTTTCGTATCACGATTCCCGGACGTGCTCACCAAGGCTCATCGGACACTGGCGAAGACGGAGTGGCAGACCGTCCGTTTTTGCTAGGCGACGAGCGAGCAACTGAAAACTCAATTCGACATTCGGGCCCGTAAACCCGCCTGACTTTTCTTCGAGTGCACGGCGATCCGCATGTCGCGCAGGAGGATGTGTGAACAACCCAGGAACTCTCGCGCTTCGGAAAAGCGGCGTGGCGATCGCCACTGTGCTGCTTTTGAGTATTGGTGGCTTGGCGCAGGAGAGCCCCCCGGCTTCTCAGCCGGGCGATCAATCGCTTCGTGAACTCGACTCGCAGGTACGGGAATTACGGGTAGTGATTGAGCAGTTGCGGACAGAGAATGCGCAGTCGCGCGCCGAAATGCGCGAGTTGCGTCAGGAATTGCAGGACACTCGCAACATTCTGGTCCCGCTTGCGGCTTCAATCAATGGACCGCCCGCGTCAGCCTCCGCAGCGGGATCTGCGACGTACGGCGCAAATCCCCCTTCAGCCGCTGCTACCTCGGAAGCTGCTCCAAGCACGCCCGGCACACCTTCAGCGGCGGACATGGAAAGCCGTGTTCAAAGATTGGAAGAATCCGCTCAATTGCTGGGCTCGAAGGTTAACGAGCAATACCAGACCAAGGTAGAGACTGCCGCCAAGTATCGAGCGCGGCTCTCGGGCATCGTGCTGATGAACGCCTTTCGTAACGTCGGGACTTCCGACAACCTGGACCTCCCCGACTACGCGCAGCCGCCCCCACCGGGCACGTCTCCGACAAGTGTTGGAGCCACATTGCGGCAAACAGAGATCGGCCTGGAGATTTTTGGTCCGACCCTGGCCGGTGCAAAAAGCACGGCCAACGTCCAATTCGATTTTTTTGGAGGATTCCCCGCAACCAACAATGGAGTCAACTTTGGCGTAGCTCGCATGCAGACCGCCAGCTTGCATCTCGACTGGAAAAACACCTCGGTGATTGCCGGACAGGATTCCTTGTTCATCTCGCCGCTTTCTCCCACATCTTTTGCCTCGCTTGCGACTCCGACCTTTGCTTATGCGGGAAATCTCTGGGGCTGGACACCGCAGCTTCGCGTGGAGCATCGCTTCGACCTTGCCCAGCAACAGACACTGACATTGCAGGGTGGAATTTTGGATAACCTTAATTGGGAACTTCCCACGAATCCGTTCAACCGCGTTGCCCAAGCTGGCGAACGTTCTGGCCAGCCCGCCTACGCACTTCGCACAGCCTGGTCGCGCCCAGCGTTTGACCACTCGTTAAGCGTTGGTGCGGCGGGTTACTATGGCCGCCAGAACTGGTCCTGGGGCCGCTATGTCGACGCTTGGGCGGGCATGACGGATTGGCAGATTCCGATTCTTCGACGCTTGATCCTCTCCGGTGAGTTTTACCGCGGCCGTGGAGTCGGAGGCTTGGGCGCAGCCATCGGGCAACCCATCCTGTACGGCGGTAGTCCGTTCAACCCCGCTACGACAATTCACGGGCTCGACTCCGCGGGGGGCTGGACCCAGCTCAAATTCCAGCTCACGCCCAAGTTGGAGTTGAACGGCGTCCTGGCCGAGGACAACGCCTTCGCCACGGACGTGCGAGGCTTCGCCACCGACGCCAACAACTTTGGACGAATTCTGGGACGCAATCGCGGCGCGCTTGGAAATCTGGTTTATCGCCCGCGCTCCGACCTGTTGCTGTCGGCCGAACTCAGACGGTTGCACACTTTTCCCATCTACCAAAGTGACCGTATCACCAATCAGCTCAACCTTGCCATGGGGATACTGTTCTGATGCTTCGTTTCGCTCACTGCCGGACCTTGTGCCCCATTCTGTTGTTTCCGTGTGTTCTTGCTGCGGCGCAAAATGCGGAACTCAAGGGCGAGGAACTCAAGGGGAAAGTGCAGCTCACGAGAAACGGACGCCAGCTTCAGGACGCGTCGAAGGTTGTGGTCTGGCTGACGCCTCTGGGTACAACTGCTGTCCCCGCTCCGCCACCGCAGCAGCGATCGCAAGTCCCTCAGCTGGTACAGAAGGACAAGAGTTTTCATCCATCCCTGCTGGTGATCCCCGCGGGCGGGAAGGTCGAGTTCCCCAACCGGGATCCCTTTTTTCACAATGTCTTTTCGTTATTCGATGGGAAGCGCTTCGATCTCGGACTCTATGAAAGCGGTACGACCCAATTTGTCCAATTCGACAAGCCGGGCATTTCCTACATCTTCTGCAACATTCATCCGGAAATGAGCGCGGTCGTGATCGCCCTGAATACACCGTACTATGCAATCTCGAATTTGCATGGTGAGATCAGAATCGGCGATGTGGTTCCCGGCCGCTACCAGATGCACGTATTCCATCCCTCGGTTTCGCCCGAGGCACTTAACATTATGGAACGGGAAATCACCGTCGCTCCCGGGGATACTTTTCTAGGAAGCTTCACCCTAGCCGAATCCGATCTCGAGCTAGCTCACAAGAACAAGTACGGCCGTGAATATGATCGTCCTGATCCTGATAGCCCGGCATACGCGAGACCATAAATACTTTAATTCTGACGACAGAAAAAAGGGCGCGCCGGTTAGCACGCCCTTTTCGCCTCTGCCTTCACTTCACCTGCCATCAACCTGCTGCTCGAATCTAGCGGTGACCACCACCACCGGAATGACCACCACCGCCACCGGATGAATGGCCGCCACTGCTGGGCGCACTGTGCGAACCCCCGCTGTAGCCCCCGTAGCCTCGATTGCCCCCATAGCTACCTGAGGATCGCGGCTGCACGATGGGTTGCCTCATGTTGAGCTGCGGACGCGAGTAGCCGCTACCACCGCGCTCGTAACCGCTCGAAGCGGCGCCGCGGGAGTAGTTGGAGCTCGGCGCCGTCCGGTTCCAGTAGCTCCCGCTCTCGCTGCGGCTGGAGATCTCAGCTCCGCCTCCGCTGCGACCCGTAGAGTCGCTGTGAGATGGCGGAGTGAAGGTCTTCCATTCGCCGCGGTTGGGCTCGCCATGAGATGAGGTCGACTCCGCGCGGTTTGCGGAAGACATCGAACCCGATCCACCACGACCTCCATTCGCAGTTGCGGCAGGCGCCCCCGCACTCGGCTTTCCCGACCCTGCGGAAGACGCACTACGGGGCTCCGAGGCGCCAGCGGCCGCCCCACGTCCGCCCGCTGTCACCGCCGAGACGTGGTTTTGCTGCATGGACTGCTGCAGGTGCGACGTCTCCTGCTGGAAGGACTCGGGATGGGATGTGTTCTGCGTACCGGCGAAATGCTGCGCCGCGCTGTTGTGAACCGTGGAGGAAGCCGCAGCCCTTCCACTGGCCGACAAACTCGCGCGCGTAGGCACGACGGGCAAGTTGCCAGTCATCATGCGAGCTGAACTGAACTGCGCGTGAGTCGCCGCGACAGCCGCAGTTCGTCCCGCCCCAAAGTGCCCCGCTCCGACCGTCGAGAGCGCCCCACCGATGTGGGCATCGTTAATGTGCGCCAGGTTCGAGAAGCGCGTCCCGCCGTGGAGAGGCGCGAATCCGCCGAAACGGTTGAGCGTGCCAAACCGGTCGAATCCCACAAAACCGAAACGGCCGCGGAAGCCTCCCCACCACGGAAAGAAGCGGTCACAGGGACCAATGGGTAACCAGCCGAAGCCGCCCCATCCAAAGCCGAAACCGAAACCACCTCCGAACCCAAAGAACGAAACATAGGCCGGCGCCCAAAACGGCCGATAGAAGCCTGCGCCCCACACCGGGCCCGGCCACCATCCCCAGGCGCCCCCATACCACAGCCAGCGTCCGTAGTGGTATGGCGCCCAGCCCCAAGGCTCGTTGCCCACCCACGTCCAGCCGTAGTACGGCTCCCAGACCCAGTTGCCATCGCGGTACGGAGCCCAGTCCTCCGGTTCATTCGGCACCCATACCTGGCCGTAGTCCGGAACGTTCTTCCAACTTCCATTGGCGTCCAGATCTTCCGATCCCGTGTAGTAACGGTTGGTGTGTTGCCAGGCTCGAGCGCTGTGAATCATGCGATCGCGATCGCTATTCCAGCGATCCCAATCGTCGCGATCGGGAGCCGGTGAGATCTTGTACTGCGCCTGTTCGCTCGGCCCGCGCACTGTAGCCATGTCGCCCTCTTTGAGATCGGCAATTCCCTTAGGTGTAGAAATCCGCGCCTCGCCTTTGCGAACAATGACAATCGAGTCGCCGTCGGGCCGCACTTCGATGCGAAGAATCACATCCTTGTGTGCCGGATGCACTCCGACATTGGGCGTATCGATCTCAGGCTCAGCCTCACTCTCATTGAAGACACTGTAGTTGGCCATACCCTGTGCCAGTTGAATCTGAATGTGATCGTGAGTAAAGTTCGCAATGTTGGCCTGAGCATTCGGCCCCAAACGAAGAATATTTGCGAAATCGAGTTGCACTTCGGCGCGGCCTCCCGCTCCAGTGGAAACTTTGTCACCGTTGACCACGGGCTGATTCAATACAGCGGCGGACCAGGTTCCTGAATCCCCGCGCTGCGTCGACACCTCACCGTGAATCATGCTGACGCGGCCAACGCCCTGGTTCGTCTGCGCTGGCCCTTCACCGGAAGGCCCACCGGGTTGAGCTTCTGGCATGGGTTGCGACTGCTGCCCTTCATACGGCTGGTTAAGTTGCGGCGGCGGAGCGGGCTGCGGAGGTTGCGCGGACTGGTCTTGTCCCATTTCCATCGGCGCGCTGGGCTGCTCCGACGGTCCGGGCCCCTCCTCGGTGGTTTGAGCCCAAACGCTAGTTGACAACGCGCCCGCGAATGCCAAAGCTAAGATTGCGAAGCTCGACAGTAATTTATTTTTCACAAAGCTGCCTCGACCGAATCTCTCGGTCACTACATAAACACGAAACGTGTCGGATTGACCCGTCTATAGGGAAAGCAAGCGCCATGCCAAAAGGGGAGCTGAAGGAGATCCAGTAAACTCGTTTGTTTTCAATACGCAGGACGACATCAGTGCTCGCCATGCAGGGAGGAACTACAAGAGTCGGTGGCTGCGCTAAGCCATGGTGGTGGTTTTCAACCAACGCGGGCAAGACGTCGAAGGTACTAGCACCGGCATCGTGGCTCGCCCCGTTTAACTCATATTAGCTCCAGACGCTATCTAAACTGCGCCCCGTGCCCAATGGTATTGATGGTAACGCGCGAGCCTCTTACTCTGTAGAAAATCAGATATGGAGTCCCGCCCACTATCAGTTCACGGACTCCAGGGCCGCTTCCCGCGCGACCCAGATGAGGATGGTCTTTCAGGGTTTCGACCAGCGAAATGATCCGCGTTGCTAGTCTCGCCGCGGCATCAGGCTTATCTCCGGTCGTGTAAGCTCGGATCTCCCGAAGCCGCGCCAGCGCCTGCGGAGACCAGACAATCTCTACCGGCACGGCGCCTCGTCATCGTGCAGGCCGCCGCACGCGCACTTCGGCGGCGGCAGTTCGCGGTCGGTTCCCCATGACAGCAGCCATGCCTTCATCTCCTCGTGCGCGACGTAGTGCCCGGACTTCACCTGACGATCCGACTGGCGGAATTCCGCCAGCGTTCGCTCCTGATCCGCAACGTAGGATTCGACCGCATCGGAGATGAGAAAGTTCGAGCTTCGCCTGGAAACCTTTGCTAGCCTGGCCAGCCTCTTCTTGATCTCCGGTTTCAGCCGGATACTCAGAGTTGCACTTCGTGTGCTCGCCATGAACACAAATTATCAGGGCCGGCTCTGAGTCCCGAAGCAAAACCTTACCTACGTTTCTTTCTCCCCCTCATCCGCTATCCCAATCTTCGACAGCCGATACCGCAGCGCATTCCGCGATAACCCCAGCAACCGCGCGGCCTGACTCTTGTTGCCGTGCGCTCGACGCAGCGCTTCCTGGATCATTTCGTCTTCCCAGTGCTCCAGGGTCATCCCCTCAGGCAGAAATCCACCCGCTTCGTTTGCCGCCTTAGCGGGACGCATATCCAGATGGATGTCGGCTGCCTCGAGCACAATACCCTTCGCCAGCGCGCAGGCCCGTTCGATGATGTTCTGCAATTCGCGCACATTGCCCGGCCAGTGATAGTTCACCAGCATCCGCATTGCCTCTGGCGAAATACCCTTCACCGGCTTGCCAGAATCTGAACAGAAGCGCGAAATGAAAAGATTCACCAAATCCGTAATATCTTCCTTGCGCTGACGGAGGGGCGCGATATCGATGGGGACAACATTCAGGCGGTAGTAAAGATCCTCGCGAAAGGTACCCTGCTCCAGCGCCTCGCGCAGATCGCGGTTGGTCGCGGCGATCAGCCGCACGTCCACTTTTATTGTTTTTGTGCCGCCCAGCCGTTCAAACTCGCGCTCCTGCAGAACACGTAGCAATTTCACCTGCGTGACCGGTGGCACATCGCCGATCTCATCGAGGAACAGAGTTCCCTTGTCGGCTAATTCGAACTTGCCCGGCTTGCTCGCGTTCGCGCCGGTGAAAGCTCCCTTCTCATAACCAAACAATTCGCTCTCCAGAAGGTTTTCGGGAATCGCGGTGCTGTTGATCTTGATGAAAGGGCCCGCCTGACGGCGCGATTTTTCATGGATGGCGCGCGCAATCAAGTCTTTCCCGACGCCGCTTTCACCGCCGAGGAGCACCGTCGAGTTCGTCGGAGCAACCCGCTCCACCGTGGCAAGCACTTCCTGCATCTTTGCGCTTCGCGCCACTACATTCGGGTGCGCATAGCGCTTGCCCAACGCCTCGCGCAGCGAGCGGTTCTCCTCGCGCAAGTTGCGGACGTCGAGTTCCTTGCGCACCACCATGCGCATTTCGCTTAACGAAAATGGCTTCAGCACATAGTCGCTGGCGCCAGCCTTCATGGCTTCCACCGCCGTCTCCACCGTGCCGAACGCTGTCATTACGACGACCGGCAATGCAGCGTTCAGCCGCTTTACCGCGTGCAGAAATTCCAAACCGTTCATTCCCGGCAGCTTCAAGTCCGTCACCACGAGATCAATTGTGTTCTCGCGGAGGAGCTTCATCCCGGCTTCGGCATCTCCCGCCGAGAGCGTAGTGAAGCCATCCTCGCCGAGATTCAATTCAAGCAGGCGCCGCATCTTCGCCTCGTCTTCGACTATCAAAATTGTTGGCATAGGGTGTGCCGTTGTGACCTAAGATGCAAGATTCGCTGGAGTGTTTTCGCCCGCGGGAAAGAAGACTACGAAACGAGCGCCCGGATGATCGCCTGCATCTCTCGCACTCTCGACGCGAATGGTCCCGTGATGTCCGTCAATGATCCTCGAAACGATTGATAGTCCGAGCCCTACCCCGGTTTTCTTCGTGGTGACAAACGGGTTGAAAATCTGTTCCCGCATTTCACCTGGAACGCCCGGCCCCGAGTCTTCGATCCGCACTTCCACTCCGTTCCGGTTGGCGGTGTTGGCTGTCGCCGCCGTCACTCGCAACGTTCCGCCCGCGCTCCCCATCGCATCATAGGCATTCTGGATTAAATTCATGAAAGCCTGCTCGCACAGACTCTCATCCAGCGGAACCGGCGGCAGATTCGCCTGATAGTGGCGTTCAACACGTATTAACCCATCCTCGGATTTGCGGGCTAACCATACGGAATGCAGCGCTCGCTCCAGCACGGGAGTGATTTGCTGCAGCGCCAATTCGGCGTGCAATGGCCGGGCAAAATCGAGGAAGCGCGTCACTAGCGCGCTCAAGCGGTTGGTCTCGGTTGAGATATACCCTGCCAACTCGGTCGCCAGCGCATCCGAATCTCCCAGCTTCTGCTGAAGCATCTCGGCTGACCCTTTGATGACTCCCAGAGGATTTCGAATCTCATGCGCCAGACCGGCGGACATTTGCCCGAGCGCCACTAGCCGCTCTGAGCGCCGCGCCTCTTCCTGCGCCTGCTCCAATCTTCGATTGGTCTCGGCCAGCGTCCCAGCCAACTCCTGATAGCGCTTGATCTGCCGCCGGTTTTCCACGACGAACCGGTTCACCACCATCGCGGCCAGAAAGAAGAATAAGATGCGGATTGCGAGCAGCCCGTAGCTTTCTGCGGTGATTTCATATTCCTGGAGCGCCGGATAGAGATACGAGCAATAGGCCGCCGAGGCCAGCCCGGTCCATAGCAACGTGAGCCACGGACCGAAATATTCTGCCGCCGTGACAATGGGAACATAGAAAATCGGATAATAGCTGCTGTTGATTCCGATTTCGCCGGTATGATCAATCAGCAAAGTCGCGAGCGCAATCTTGAGCAGGACGATATAAGCCGCACCCCGCAGCGGAACCCGCGCCAGGAACCAGCCCTCGCTAAACTGCACGATGCCGATGGCCAGCAAAGTGAGCTGTTTATGAATCTCCGTTACTGGCGGAAGCGCCGCCAGTCCCGCGAGAAATAGCAGCCAGAGAATATCCATCCAGTGAATCGCCGGACGCTTCTGCTCGCTCGTGGCAAGTTCGCTCATGACCGGATCATGAAAATAAAACGCCGGGATCGGGTTTGGGCTCCCCGGCTTCCCGGCGCTGGAATCGTCGTGCTCACTCACTTAGGTCGGCCTGCAAATCGTATTGCATGCCAACCTATCAAACCGCACGCAGCCAGTTCGCGTCAACGTCCTTTCTTCGGCGCACTCTCGTGACTCTGCACCGGCGGCTGCGAATTCTGCTGCCGCTGCGGCACCGAAGACGCAGGTTTCTGCTGGTGCCAGTTGCTGAACTTCTCCTCCTGGTCTTTCTGCTGTTCGTCGTTTCTGCGTTGGACGGGAGCAACCGGCTTGGCCAATGGATGCGACCACTGGGCACGCTGCTGCTCAGTTTGCTGCACCGGACGCGAACTTCCGGACATCTGCGCATTCCGGCTTTGGGGTTGAGTTTCCGGAGATTTCTCAGGCTCCGGAGTTCCCTGCGCCTCCCATACTCGCGGCTGTGGTTTCGTCTGGCTGTTCCCAGCACTGGCCTGTCCAAACGGACGGAAACCGTCCTGCGATTGCGACGGCCGCGACCCTGGGTTGGTTGTCACCGGTCGCCCCGGCGGCTCCTGCCTGACCAATGATTGCTGGTTCAATGATTGCTGGGTCGCCAATGGCTGGTTCAAGTGCCCTCCCGCCTGCGCCTGCCGTTGATCGAATGAGTGTGGCATCGGAGCCGGATTGTGGAGCGCCACGACTTGACGGTTGATCACCGCGGCTGGCGGTCTTTTTGCGACCGGCATGCCCGTGCCCAACACGCTTCTTCTGGCAGGCTCCGCCGCAACCATCTGCGACACCGGCGCCTCCGCGAGTTCCCTCCCCGGAACCTGTACCGCGTTCCGCCCCACGGGTCGCGCATTCACGAAGGTATCGCGCGAAACCACGGTCACTCCGCCGCTCACTCCCCGGTTCGCATATGTGATGTTGTTCACGGTTGTGCTTCGGTTCACGATCGCGGTGTTGTAAACGCTTGTAATTCTCGTCACATTAACCGTTGTGTTTGTGACATTCACGCGGTTTACATAACCGCGGCTCACACGGTAACCCGGAATAAAAACCTCCCCCGGAGCCAGCGGAAACCATCCCACGCCCGCTCCAAACGAGAAGTTGAAACCTGGCCGGCCTCCCACCCATGCAACCAGAGCGGGAGCATAAATCGGTCGAACTACGCTCGGTCCCGGAACCCAGAACCAGCCAGCACCCCGGAAAGCCCAACGCCCATAGTGAAACGGCGCGAAGCCCCAGGGTTCATCCGCGACCCACGTCCAACCCCACGGTCCCACCCAAATCCAATGTCCGAAGCGATAGGGCGCCCATCCGGCAACCAGGGCTCTCGGCCGCCAGCACATACCGTAGTCGGCCACATAGCTCCAGTCGCCGTATGCGTCGAGGTCTTCGTATCCAGTCATCTCGCGCGAAACATAGTTCGCGGAATCGGACTGATCGTCGTTCCGGTCGCGCTCAAACGCCCAGTTATCGAATCCGTCGCCTGCCGGCAGCTGGCCCAGATCGTAGCTCAGTTGATCACTTCCCGTGAATGTGGCGTGCTGATCCGCCACAACCGCATAGGAAGAGCCTCCGCCAGTGACCTCGCCACGTCCACGCCACACCGTTACTTCGGTTCGGTTGCCGTCCGGATCGACGTCAATGCGGTAATCGCCGGGCTGCATAACAACGAACGCCACGTTTGGCGTGTCTACTTCGTAGGAATCCTCGTCGTCCACATGCCGGACGTTGACAATGAGCGAGCCCTGAGCGAGGCGAATCTGCGTCGCGCTGTCGCTTACTTCGAGCAGAGTAATTCCAGTGTTTGCTCCGAGGCGGAGCGCGGTCGACCCAATATGAACTTCGGCTCGCGACTCCTCATCCGCCCAAAGGTTGTCACCTGTTACCAACGGACGATTCAGCACGGCAGTAACCCAGTCGTCTTCGCCGCCAGGCTGAAAGGAGACCGAGCCGTCCATGAAATTCAGCCTGGCCACGCGTCCCGGAGGATCCTGATCGTTCGCTGATAGCGCATCTTGCGGATCTCGCGAAACCGAGTTTACCGGTGCGGTTTGCGCTCTTGCGGCAAGCGGCGACTGCAGCATAAGTCCCAAGCCCACCATTATGAGTGCCCAGCTCCACCACTGCTTCGGCGTCTTCATGATTTCTTCCTCGATGGATATTGCAACCGTAGTTTCTAATCGTACCCACACCTGTTTAAACCCGGTAGAGACGCCTTTGTTTTCTGGTTACGTAAGTGCTAGATTGGCCGTTTTCAGCCAGTTGGCCGATATCGGGCCGGGACAATTTGCTTCGAGGAAGACTGAGGAAGACTAGTGGTTGGCCGGCTTTGCCGAAATTTCATCCAGGGTGAGATTTAATTCCAGAACGTTAACTCGCGGCTCACCAAGAAATCCGAACTGCCGCAACTCCGTATGCTGGTGAACGGCTTCGCGAACTACATCCTCGTTCAAGCCGCGTTCTTTCGCAATGCGGGGCACTTGAAATTCTGCCGCCTCGAGCGAGATATTCGGATCGAGTCCCGAACCGGAGGACGTCAGCAAATCCATCGGGATTGCGACCCCGGGGTTCTCCGCCTGCAAACGGTCGGCGTCTCCTTGCACCCGCGCAATGAGCGATTGATTGGTTGGTCCCAGATTCGATCCGCCTGAATTTCCCGCATCGTATCCGGTTCCGGCATTGGATGGACGCGAGTGAAAGTATCCAGGCGACGAGAATGATTGCCCGATTAATCGCGAACCCACCACGTGACCATTCCGTGTCATGAGGTTTCCGTTAGCTTGCTTCGGAAACACAATCTGCGCCAACCCAGTGATCACTAGAGGAAACAACAGGCCGAATAACACCGTTGTCACCAGCGTCATCAGCACAGCGATGATCAGATTCTTTTTCATGGTGCCTTCTATGCCAGCCCTGCACGTACGATCATGAGGTCGATGAGTTTAATCCCAATAAAGGGGACGATCACTCCACCCAAACCATAGACCAGCAGATTTCGCCGCAGCAAAATGGCGGCGCCCTGGGGAACATATTTCACGCCGCGCAATGCCAGCGGAATCAGGGTAACGATGATCAGTGCATTAAAGATGACCGCCGATAGGATCGCTGATTGTGGCGTCGCCAGGTGCATCACGTTGAGGGCCTGCAGGACCGGAAACGTCCCCGCAAACATCGCGGGAATGATCGCGAAATACTTAGCCACGTCATTCGCGATAGAAAAGGTCGTCAGAGCGCCACGGGTCATCAGCAACTGCTTGCCAATTTCCACGATTTCAATCAGCTTCGTCGGATTCGAATCCAGGTCCACCATGTTGCCGGCTTCTTTCGCCGCCTGCGTTCCCGTGTTCATCGCGACACCCACATCGGCTTGCGCTAATGCCGGCGCATCATTGGTGCCGTCTCCAGTCATGGCGACAAGTTTCCCCTGACTTTGTTCCCGGCGAATCAGATCCAGCTTGTCCTTGGGCGTTGCCTGCGCGAGAAAGTCGTCCACGCCGGCCTCGGTCGCGATCGCCGCGGCGGTAAGCGGATTGTCGCCCGTGATCATCACGGTCTTGATTCCCATCGCGCGCAACTGATCGAAGCGCTGCCGCATGCCGCCCTTCACAATGTCCTTCAACTGAATCACTCCAAAAGCGCGGCCGTTCTCCGCAACCACTAAAGGAGTACCACCGGAACGCGAAATCGTCTCCACCGCGGCGCGCACTTCCGCCGGGAGCGTGCCGCCCTGCTCTTCCAGATACTTGGCAATCGCATCTGTGGAGCCTTTGCGGATCGCGCGCCCATCCAGATTCACTCCGGACATGCGAGTGGTCGCGCTGAAGGGAATAAACTCGGCGCCGTGCGAGCTCATCTCGCGCCCTCGCAGTCCGTACTTTTCTTTTGCCAATACTACAATCGATCGGCCCTCCGGAGTTTCATCGGCCAGCGAAGAGAGCTGTGCCGAGTCCGCCAGCATGGCTTCAGTCACACCCGGTGCGGTAAAGAATTCCGTCGCCTGCCGGTTGCCCAGCGTAATGGTTCCGGTCTTGTCGAGAAGCAGAGTATTCACGTCTCCCGCAGCTTCTACTGCGCGTCCCGACATGGCGAGTACATTGTGCTGCACTAGACGGTCCATGCCGGCAATGCCGATCGCTGAAAGCAATCCGCCAATCGTGGTCGGAATCAGACAGACCAACAAGGACACCAGAACGAACACTGTCTGCGGCGCCCCCGCATAAATGGCGAAGGGCTGCAGCGTGACCACGGCAAGCAGAAATACAATCGTCAGGCCGGCGAGGAGAATGTTCAACGCAATTTCATTTGGAGTTTTTTGACGCTCCGCTCCTTCCACGAGCGCGATCATGCGATCCAGAAACGTTTCGCCGGGATTGGAAGTAATCTTGATCTTCACCCAATCCGACAGCACTCGCGTTCCGCCCGTCACAGCCGAGCGATCGCCGCCAGCCTCGCGAATAACCGGGGCCGATTCGCCCGTGATGGCGGACTCGTCCACCGACGCCACGCCTTCTACGATCTCGCCATCGCCCGGAATAAACTCGCCCGCCTCCGCCAGCACCATATCTCCCGAGCGCAATTTGGATCCTGGGACAGTTTCAGTTTTTCCATCAGGAAGGAGGCGGTTCGCCATGGTCTCCGCTTTGGCACGCCGCAATGCGTCGGCTTGCGCTTTGCCTCGGCCCTCCGCCATGGCTTCGGCAAAGTTGGCAAACAACACTGTGAACCACAGCCATAGCGTGATCTGCAGATTGAACCCGAATCCCGGCTGTCCATGCAGTCGCTCCAGAATGAGCAATGTGGTCGTCACCACGCTGCCCACCTCCACCACGAACATCACGGGGTTACGCATCATGGTCACAGGATGCAGTTTGACCACTGAGTCCCACGCCGCGCGGCGCACAATCTTCATATCCCAAAGGCTGCGTTTTGATTTCTTACTCGCCATATTCTTAACGTGTCATCCTGAGTGAAGGTTGTGCTTTGCAAATGCGAAGCACAACTGCAACCGAAGGACCCCTGCTCGCTTGCGGCTCAATCGGCCTTGCGAAGTATTGTTACAACATCCTCACGCTCTTTCGAACTGACTCACAAGCGCTTTTGCACTGCCGCAAACCAGACCGACAGTGGCTAAAGCCCTCATCAATTGTGGCTTTACACGGCACGACTAAACGTCTGCCCTTCCCAAAACCTATTTACGTAACCAGTCATAGTTTCGTGCGAAACAGAAGTTGCACACGTGTTTAAAAAGTCTTCCCTGCCATCATCAGCAGGTGTTCAAGTATTGGACCCAGACTCAGCGCCGGAAAAAACGTTAGTGCACCGACGATCACCACGACCCCAATCAGCAAAACTGTAAACAGCGGTCCAGTCACCGGGAAAGTGCCGAGTGTTGCTGGACTCTGTTTTTTCGCGGCCAGATTGCCTGCAATCGCGAGCATCGGGAGGATCATCATGAAGCGTCCAAGCAGCATCGCAATCCCGAGCGAAGTGTTGTACCAGGGGGTGTTTCCGCTCAGTCCGTTGAAAGCCGAACCATTGTTCGCCACGGAGGAGGTAAAGGCGTAGAGCACTTCGCTGAATCCGTGCGGTCCGGCATTCGCCATAGCGGAAGTGCCGAAGCTGTATAAAACCGAGATTGCCGTGAACACCAGAATGACCAGAGGGAAAATCAGCACCACCAGCATCGCCATCTTTACGTCGTAGGCCTCGATCTTCTTGCCCAGATACTCAGGCGTGCGCCCCACCATCAAGCCCGCGATGAACACTGAGAGAATCACGAAGACCAGCATCCCGTACATTCCAGCGCCCACGCCGCCGAATATCACTTCGCTCAGCATCAAGTTGATTAAAGGAACCATTCCCCCCAGTGGGGTGAACGAGTCGTGCATCGAGTTGACCGCGCCACAACTGGTGTCAGTAGTCACGGTGGCAAACATAGCCGAATTCGCCACGCCGAAGCGAACCTCTTTCCCTTCAAGGTTGCCCACGGACTGAACGAAAGAAGCATTGTGTGAGCCATGCTGGGCCGCAGCAGTCAGTAAAGGATTCCCCCGCGCCTCCGCCCAATACGCCGTGCTCACCCCTGCCAAAAATAGGAACGCCATCGCTGCCCACACAGCCCATCCATGCCGCGGCGAACCAGTCATCTTTCCCAGCGTGTAGGTAAAGGCGGAAGGAATCGCCAGGATGCTCAACATCTCCAGGAAGTTCGTGAAAGGTGTGGGATTCTCGAACGGATGTGCGCTGTTCGCGTTGAAGAAGCCCCCGCCGTTCGTGCCCAGCTCTTTGATGATCTCCTGCGAGGCCGTTGGTCCTTGGGCGATCGTTTGCTGCGTCACAGTCTGCATTACCGGCTTGCCGTCAGCTCCGTTGACAGGCTTGCCGTCCGAGCCAAGTTGAGGCGTCTGGTACGGATCAACCAGTTGCACGGTGTCATACGGCCTGAGGTTTTGCACCACCCCCTGCGACACCAACAGCAGAGCGCCAATCAGGCACAGGGGCGACAGAATCCACAGCGTCCCACGTACCAGGTCCACCCAGAAATTGCCGATCGTCTTATGCTCGCGCCGCGAGATGCCGCGGATGAATGCGATCGCCAGAGCCATGCCAGCCGCCGCCGAGACCCAGTTGTGATAAGCCAGACCAACCATCTGCGTGAGATAGCTCATGGTGGTCTCAGGTGTGTAATTCTGCCAGTTCGTATTCGTGGTAAACGAAGCTGCGGTGTTGAACGCCAGCGCCGGAGGCACTCCGGCCAGCTTCTGCGGATTCCACGGTAGCCACGCCCACTGCTGCACTCGCTGCAGCACGTAAAGCAGAACCATCGAAACGCCGCTGAACAAAAGCAGCGCCAGCGCGTATTCTTTCCAGTCCATCTCGTGGCTTTCGTCCACGCCCGTCAGCTTGTAAAGAACACGTTCCACCGGCCTCATCACCGGATCAAGCCAGGTCCGCTCGCGCCCGAACACCCGTGCCATGAACCCGCCCAGCGGCTTGGTGAGCACCAACACCACCAGCAACAGAAAAAAGATTTGCAGCCATCCATTTGCCGTCATCAGAACTTCTCCGGCCGCAGCATGGCGTATACGAGATACACCAGCAGGCCCGCGCAAATGATCAGCATGATGATTGGTTCAGCAGTCATAAGAGCCTCAACGTATTCGCTCACAGAAAACCACGTAAGCCAGCGACACAGCGAAGAAGAGAATGGTCATACCAAGGAAGATTACGTCTTGCATCGCATCGGCTCCCATCCCAACTCCCTAGAACTTCACCAGAATTGCCATAGTGGCCCGGTCTTCGGTGTGACGAAGATCCGGCTGGAAGCCCGAGACCAAGGATCCCGCGGGCCCGCTGTTCCCGCCCGCAGGTGTGATCCCGCCGGGACCGCTGAAATACGGCACGTTGGCATGCCGGTGATTCCACTCCCAGCGGAAGGTAATGTACTGGCTGGGCATGTAATCGTAAGTTGCAGAAACGTCCCAGGCTTTGAACGGATCACCGGGATTTTCCGTGAAGTAGGGCGTGCCCGAGGTGGCCGTTGCCCCATTGATCGGCGGCAGCAACACTAGATAGCGGCCGGGGTTGTTGATCTGCCCCCCACCGACCGTAAACCCGTAGCGGTCCTTGTTAAACCAAAAGCGATTGTAGATCATGTACCCAAGAAAGCTTTGCTTGTAAGAAGTAATCTGTTTTGCAGAATTCTTCTGGTTGGTCGTGCAGTTAACTCCGCCGCCGCTCTCGCAGCCCGCATCTGCTGTCAGGCTAAAAGCTAACTTGTCCAAAAAGCGTTCCGGGTGGTCGTAGTACTTCACTTCAAGGCTGTTGTCGGTGTGATAGCGGGTGCGGGTGGGGATCCCCAACGCATCGGCTCCTGCTCCGTAATTGTTTGAAAGCATCGAAACCCAGCCGTTCGGGCGATAGAGGACTTGCCCACCCACCCCCAGTCTGCCGTTGTATCGGGCGTAGGATTGCCATCCGTTGATAAGCCAGGGTTCTATTTTCAACTTCGCAGTGGGAAACGTTTGGATGCGCAATCCTGTAAAAAACCACGGAGTGTTGGAAGATACATAAGACGGCTGATAGGCCCAATTGTCGAAGTTGTAGAAACTGAAAAGACCGATGTACGACAGAAAAATTCCGGCATCGATGTTGACGCCATGCAGCGCGTCAAAGTGATAGCCGCCGTATGCTTCGGAGACATAGCGATAGGCATCGGCCAAATCCCATTGCCCACGCGAATAGCTGGCATCATTGCGCGGCGTGGCCGTCGAGTACAGGCCAATTTGACTAAGGACTCGCGCCCGCACATGGTCATAGTGAAAGTCGCCACCAATCCCTAGATCGGTAAGGCTGACCTCGTTCGACCGAAATACTTCGCTCGAGCCGCCAATGGTATCGTCCTTGGGATGATTGAAATCGTAGTGGTAGGCGACGTCCGCCCGAATCTCCGGAGTGAAGAACCTTGAATCAAAAGCAGCCTCCTTCGTGCGCGGGTTGCCGTTCAGCCAGGTCCAGTCGGCAAAGGCGAAGGGTTCGGCCTTGGCAGTTTTCGTTGGTACCGATACGTCCTGCGCCACAACTGCCGCGGCTGGCTGTCCGGACGATGTCTCAGCCGGCAGGCCGGTAAGACTTGCCGCCGTCACAGACGGAATATTGGGCCCGACGCCTGTCGGTGCTAGCCTCAGTTCGCCGCTATCGTGCGCGCGACTGCTTTCTTCGTTCCCTCGATTGTCGTTAGGCCCTGCTCCCCGATGCTGTTGCTCGACCTCCGCGCGCAAACGCTCCACCTCAGCACGCAATGCTTTCAATTCATCCCGCATTTCCTGCTGCTCTGTCGGCGCTCCTGAACTAGAGCCGGTGGTGGAAGACGGCGCCGTCGATTGGATGGATTGACCGCCAGCCCACCCTGCCAGAAACGTTACGAGCATCGATAATGATAAGGTCTGAAGTAGGCTCTTTCGCATGATCTTCGTTCTCCAATAATTCAACGTAACTGTTACGGTATTTACCCCCGCAGGTGTCGTAATCCTCATCGACAAAGCTGCTTCGCCGAGCCTCCGCGCACTCTCTCTCCCGCTCGCAGGGGATTGGAACAATCCAACAGCAGCTCGATGGCGCACTGTCGAGAAGCAACGCCAACAGAAACCACACCATAAACGCCGTTCCCGTTAACGCGATGGCCGCGAAAGTAATCGCCACCAACATTGCTTCTGCTCCAGCACTTCACACTAGGGGCAAACATCTCAGTTGATCTCATCATGCGTAAAAGTTGCTTAAGGAATCTATAAAGATTTCATAAAGACACGGCTCACGGTAACCTCGCCAACGTGCCCTCGCCATTTCCTTGCAGGGAGCGCCTAGCAGCCCCACTCAGCTTCACCCGATTTGGCAAAATACTGCCGTGACTCTGCGCGGTCCTTGGTCATCTGCTCCACTTCCAGCGATTCCAGCTCTAGCAACGCCAAACGCGCCGCTGCCACCAGTCGGCTCTTCTCCTTTTGCGGGACTTCCCTCCAGGCCCCACTGTCTCCGGTGGCTTTTCCTGAAGCTTCCGGCGTCAGTGCCTGCTGGTAGTGATGGAAAATCTCTGCCAACCGTTCCGGTGCAACTTCGTTAATCCACATGACCATGTTCTCCCTGTCCCACATCATTTGCATTTGCGCGGCTGCTCTTTCAGCCACATGACTATTGGACACGGAGTCGCGGAAATTCCGAATAAAGAGTCCATAAAATGTTCGTAAGGATAAACGGCGATCGGAACGATCCCATGCCTGCTTGAGGTGGAGGCTTCCCGCAAGGGGAGCGTGGGACCCTATGAACCGGGTTCGAAGCGGTACCCAACCCAAGGTTCGGTAAGCAGATATTTTGGCGAGGAGGGATCACTCTCGATTTTCTTCCGCAACTGCCCCACGAAAACCCGCAAGTATTCCGGTTGTTCGGTACTATTCGGCCCCCAGATGGAGGCCAGCAGTGTTCGGTGCGTTACCACTTTGCCCGGACGCCGCGCCAGGTAGACCAACAGGTCAAATTCTTTCGGAGTGAGATGGACTTCATGGCCTGCAACCTTGACCGAACGCGCATCCAGATCGATGGAGAAGTCGCCGGATGTAATCCTGCTGGGTTGCTCCTCGGCAGCCGGGCTCCTGCGCAATTGCGCGCGGATTCGCGCCAGCAGCTCGTTCATGCTGAACGGCTTCGTAACGTAATCATCGGCGCCGGCATCCAGTGCCTCCACCTTCGCGCGATCCTGACCGCGCACCGAGAGCACGATGATCGGCACCTGCGAGATCTGTCGCACTTGACGGCACAAACCCACTCCATCAAGATTCGGCATGGCCAAGTCCGTGATCAACACATGCGGGATCCAGTTCTTCATCAGCTCTAAGGCCATCTCTCCGTCATTCGCGACACGAATGTCGTACCCCTGGGCCGATAGGGTAGTCCGCAACACGCGGGTGATCTGCGCCTCATCGTCCACAACCAGGATTCGCCGGTGCTCGTCTGTCATCTTCGCCCGCGAGTCGCGCTCGTCATTCCCGCTCACCGCATCTCCTGAGTAACAATGTGCACATCCACTGCGGGCGTGTCGCGGAGAAACTTGTGAATTGCCGAAAGATAAAAATATCTCTTCCATCCCTTCGTGGC
>Ga0185299_10002830_pt1 | contig 25196 bp, 23 predicted proteins | sample PaiPotPPA55metaG_FD_128002 | JGI IMG/M metagenome (GOLD analysis project Ga0185299, IMG submission 128002) | Iron sulfur acid spring bacterial and archeal communities from Banff, Canada, to study Microbial Dark Matter (Phase II) - Paint Pots PPA... ...
TCGTTGGGGGAGTACATCGACGCAGAAATAAAAGTCGACAAGCTCAAAGGGGCGTTTGCAGGATATTTTCAGAAATACGATGCGCTGCTGTGCCCGGTCATCCCTTTCACCGCACCGCCGCCGGGCCTCCAAGAATATGTCGTGAACGGCGAAAAGGTACCTTCGACGCACATGATGCGTGCCACGGTGCCTTTCAACCTGACCGGCCTACCGGCTCTCTCCGTGCCGTTCACCTTCAGCTCAGAGAAGCTTCCTATCAACGTTCAACTCGTCTCGGAATGGTTTGACGAAACAACGATCCTCCATCTCGGCCAGCTCATCGAGTCAGCAACCGACGCGCACAATCACCACCCGAGCCTCTAAAGCGGCCGCCGAACGGAGCCCCTGCTCACCAGGTAGGGGCTTCCTTGCGTCCATTCGGAAGGGCGACGATCACTTTTCCGACCCATTTTTCGATTCCGCGAAGCGTGCACCATGGAACTGTTTCACTTTAGGGGTTCGCTCCACCTAGCCTCACAAACGGTAGTAAGCTGGGGTCTATGCGGAAGCGCCTCATCACCCCAACCCCGGAAAGTATTCGGACTCACGGCGAAGGTTGGTTGGATGTCGAACGTGCAGCCGTGGTCGAGGTCACATCGGAAGACAAAGATTATCCAGTCGAGTCCGCTTTCGTCTCGGGACATGAGCGGGGTTGGCGTGCGGCGGGGCCGGGGGGCCAAACGATTCGGCTAGTCTTCGATCAGCCGCAAATGCTCAGGTGCATATCGCTTGTGTTTGAGGAAAATGAAACTGCGCGCACACAGGAGTTCGTTTTGCGGTGGTCTCCGGATGGCGGAGGCTCAGTTAAAGAAATTGTCCGACAGCAGTGGAATTTTAGTCCCCCGCAGTCGATACGCGAGGTGGAAGAATATCAAGTAGAGCTTTCAGGCGTTACCGTACTTGAATTGGTGATTAATCCGAACATCGGTGGCGGAGTCTCTCGCGCCTCCCTTAAGAACCTTCGCCTGTCTTGATGTGTTATGAACAGCTTTTCCCCGCAGATTTTGCGATTGAACCATTGCGACGGAACTGCGAGAGATTGGGCCTCGCGCACCAAATGGTTCCGTCCTCTGCAACCGCCGCATCCGTCTCCTTGACTCGCACGTCTAATCGCCCTAGAGTCTGAATAGAGATGACCCGACGGGTTACATTCTTCGCCTTGGCGCTTGCCGCCCTTTTTGCGTTGCAGTTTGCGGACTGCTTCTCCCCTGTATCTGCTGACGAACAGACGATGCAGTGCTGCGGCTCGATGCCATGCAATCCTACGAATCAGTCTCACGACTGCTGCAAGACGATGATCTCTGCGCAATCGCCGAGCGTCGTGCCAGTGGAACATTCCGTCTTGAGTGTTCCTGTCGTAGCCGTTGTCGATCATCTTTCAACACCCGAAAACGTCGTGTTCGCTGAACTTTCTCGCTCACGATTCGAAGCGCCACAGCACTCGCCTCCCGAGCTGTACACCCTCCATTCTTCTCTTCTGATCTAGACCGCCTCCAAACGGTGCGCTGTCGCGCACCGCGTTGTATTTCTCCGTCTAAATTTGTCTCTTAAAAACACCTCGCTTGTTCGGCGACAACCTCTATTTGTCGCGTGCCGACACCCGGCTGATGGGGTACGCATTTCTAGGAGAAGGCAATGTCATTCAGGATCCGAAGCATTCGCACGACGCGTGCCATGTTCAGGCTCATTACGACTAACTTGCTGGCACTGTTGTCTTCCATCGTTTTAGTCGGTGCAAGCTTCGGGCAGGAACCGATGCCCCAGCACGCGCAGGCTGCAACGCCGCTCACCGATGTATTACAGGAAGCGGAGCAGAACAATCCGCAGATTCAGGCGGCGCGACAAGGGTGGAAGGCCGCGCAGCAGGTTCCAACACAAGTCTCCACTCTGCCCGATCCACAGTTTCAGTTGCAGCAAGTGAATGTCGGCAGCCCACGACCATTTGCCGGATATACGAACAGCGACTTTGCCTACGTCGGCTTGGGCGTCTCGCAGGATTTGCCGTACCCCGGGAAGCTTCGACTCAAGGGCGAGATCGCAAAGCGCGACGCCGACGTTTCACAACAACAGTTCGAGTCCGCGCGCCGTTCGGTGCTCGCGGCAGTGAAAGCAACCTACTTCCAGCTCGCCTATCTCTCGAAGACCCTCGGGATTCTTGAAAGCGACGGCCAACTACTCGACCAAACTAAGAAAGCAGCCGATGCACACTACCGCTCAGGAATGGGAACGCAGCAAGACCTTCTTCGGGCACAACTTGAACAAACGAAGCTGCTCCGCGAAATCACCATGCACCATCTGGAAGTCGCTAAGGTGCAGGCGCAACTCAAAGAGCTGCTCAACCGTTCCCAATCTTCATCGGACATAGAACCCGCTGAGCTTTCGGAAACGGCTCTTCCTTACACCTACGACGAGCTGCTTGCTGCGACCAAAGCTCAGAACCCTCAGATTGCGGGGGCAGAAAAAATGATTGAACGCCAGAAACTACAGGTCGATCTTGCACGCAAAGATTTCTACCCGGATTTCAATGTCCAATCCATGTGGCAACGCACGGACCCTGCACAATTTCGCGCCTATTACATGTTCAGCGTCGGCGTTCGCCTGCCGATCTACCGTGGCCGCAAGCAGCGACCTGAGTTGGCCCAGGCGGAAGCAGAGCTAAGTCGTTCTCACAGCGAATTGGAGGTCCAGTCACAAGAGGCGGCTTCTGAACTCAAAGTCCAATATGAGACCGCGCAGAAGACCGCGGAGTTGCTCAAAATCTACAAAGAGGGCCTGCTCCCGCAGGCCCGAGCCGGATTTCAAGCCGGCATCGCGGCGTATCAGAACAATCGCCAGGACTTTCAATCTCTGCTCTCGTCTTTCCTCGACGTTCTCCACTTGGACGAGGAGTACTGGCAGAGCACAGCCGAGCGCGAAACAGCTCTGGCGCGACTGGAACAACTGACCGGCTTGTCATTGCGCGGCGAAGGGGCAAAACAATGAAAACCTACCGCACGGGGTTTTTGTTAGCTGTGATTGGAAACTTCCTTTTCGCGATAGTGCTCGTGGGTTTGTGGCTCCACTATCAACCACCGAAGCCCATGACTGCAGTCGAAACAGTACCGGTCAATTCCACCCCGCAGGGGTCTATGGCCCCATCGACACCCACACCTCCTATATCGACAGAGACGGCGCTTGTGCCCGTGCAAATCTCACCGCAACGGCTGCAAAGCATCGGGGTGAAGACCGGCGAGGTCGAACGTAAGTTTGTTGAAGACGAGATTCTCACTACGGGCAACGTCGCTGTTGATGAAACACGACTCGCCTACGTGCAAGTGCGATTCTCGGGCTACATTCAAAAAGTATTTGCCGATGCTACCTACCAATACGTCCATAAAGGACAGCCGCTCTTCACCATCTACAGTCCTGATCTTGTGGCAACCGAACGCGAATACTTAGTAGCAAAGCAGAATCAGCAACAGGTGGCGCAAAGCACGGTGCCCGGTGTTGCCTCCAGCGCAGCATCCTTGCTCGACGCGGCTGCGGAGCGCCTGAAACAGTGGGGTGTTCCACAGCAGGAAATCGCGAGGCTGGAATCAACCGGCCAAGTGCAGCAGCAGCTTGAAGTCGATTCGCCGGTTTCCGGTTACATCACCGAACGGAATGCTTTCCCGAGCGTTGCCGTTCAGCCCGGAATGCGTCTCTACGCCATCGCCGACCTTTCCACCGTTTGGGTTCAGGCCCAGGTATTCCAGAACGATCTCGAACGTATAAAGGTCGGCGCTCCCGCTACGCTCACAGTGAATACCTATCCGGGCCGGGCGTTCGCTGGTCGTGTGGACTTCATCTACCCGCAGGTGGATACGGACACGCGGACGGCCAAAGTGCGCGTTGTCTTCTCCAACCCTGGACTGCAACTCAAACCAGGCATGTTCGTCAACGTGAGCCTGAAGGTCCAGATGGGGAACCAACTTGTTATCCCTGCAACTGGCGTCCTACAGTCCGGCGCTCGCGAGATTGCTTTTGTGGAGCGTAGTGACGGTTACATCGAGCCGCGCGAGGTGCAGCTAGGCTCCCGCGCGGGTGATGATTTTATCGTGCTGAAGGGGTTGAAAGCGGGCGAGCGAATTGTCACCTCCGCAAACTTCCTGATCGACTCCGAGAGCCAACTTCAAGCGGCACTCGGCTCGTTCGTTCCACCTCCGCCCGGCGCGGGCGCGGCGTCGGCAATGAATGCTCCTCAAGCAAATCTGGAATTGAGTTCTGATCCGACTCCGCCGCATAAGGGCGGCAATGTCTTTCGCGTGAAACTAACGGATGCTGGTGGAACGCCAATTTCTGGGGTGGAAGTCAGCGTGACGTTTTTCATGCCGGCAATGCCCGCAATGGGCATGGCAGCGATGCGCATACCTGTCACTCTCAGCGACAAGGGCAACGGCCTCTATGAAGGACCTGGACAGCTTGAGAGCGGAGGAACCTGGCAAGTCACAATCCTCGCCAAAAAGAATGGTCAAGTCGTTGCGAGCAAGCAACTCAGCGTGAACGCCACAGGAGGTATGTAGCGTGATCTCCCGATGGATTGATTGGTGCGCGCAAAATCGTTTCCTCGTCTTCATGGGAACACTTCTGCTTGTGCTCTCAGGAATCTGGGCTCTGCGTCACATCCCGCTCGACGCGTTGCCGGACATTTCCGACGTTGAAGTGATTATCCACACCCCTTGGATGGGTCAGCCCCCTAGCATCATCGAAGACCAGGTCACTTATCCCATAGTCACAACGCTCCTCGCAGCACCGCATGTAAAGGCCGTGCGAGCACAAACCATGTTTGGCGACTCCTATGTCTTTGTCGTCTTTGAAGACACTACGGATTTGTATTGGGCGCGGTCGCGCGTCTTGGAATACATGCAACAGATCACGGGACGTTTGCCGGAGGGCGTGCATCCCGTGATCGGGCCAGACGCGACGGGAGCAGGATGGGTTTATGAGTACGCGCTTGTGGACCACAGCCATCAACGCAGTTTGGCCGACTTGCGCAGCCTGCAAGATTGGTATCTTCGCTACCAGCTCGAAACCGTTCCAGGAGTGGCTGAGGTAGCCACCATCGGCGGATTCGTGCGCCAGTACCAGGTCAATCTCGACCCCGACAAACTTCGAGCCTATGGCATCCCTCTCTCCACCGTCATCGAGAAAGTTCGGGCAAGTACGAATGAAGTTGGTGGACGCCTACTTGAAATGGGCGGGGCCGAGTACATGATTCGCGGCCTCGGCTATCTGCGTTCGCTGAGTGATCTGGAAACAGTTCCTGTAGCAACCAAGAACGGCACGCCGGTGCTCATCCGTGATTTGGGAACAGTTACTTTCGGGCCGGACATTCGTGAGGGAGTTGCCGAGTGGCAAGGCGAAGGCGAAACCGTTGGCGGAATTGTCGTGATGCGCGACGGGATGAATGCCCTCAGCGTCATCAACGGCATCAAGCAGAAACTCTTGGAAATCAAACCTTCCCTGCCACCGGGTGTTGAAGTAGTCGCGGGATACGACCGCTCAGGACTGATTCACGCCTCCATTGAAACCCTGCAACGCGACTTGCTCGAAGAGGCCATCATCGTCAGCATCGTGATCATCATTTTCTTGTTCCACTTCCGCTCGGCGCTGATTCCGATCCTGACTTTGCCGATCGCCGTAGTCGCAGCCTTCATCCCGATGTACTACCTCCACGTCACCTCGAACATCATGTCGCTCGGCGGTCTGGCCCTGGCGATTGGCGTCCTCGTGGACGCTGCTATCGTCATGGTCGAAAACGGATATCGGCAGCTTTCCGAACGCCAAGCCGCAGTTTCCGATCCTCTTCCCGAAGGCGAGAGACGGAGAATCCTGCTCGATTCAGCGAAACAAGTTGGTCCCGCCATTTTCTTCTCGCTGGTGATCATCGTGGTTTCCTTCCTGCCTGTCTTCTTATTGGAGGCGCAGGAAGGACGCATGTTTCGCCCATTAGCGTGGACGAAGACACTCGCTGTCGGTTTCTCCTCCGTCTTGGCGATCACGCTTGTGCCCGTGCTTATGGTTTTATTCATCCGGGGACGACTGACACCTGAATCGCGCAATCCAATTTCAAGGATCACCCAAGCTATTTATTTGCCCGTGTTGCGTCTCTGCTTGCGTTACCGAAAGACCACCTTGCTGCTCAATTTGCTCTTTCTGATCGTCACCCTACCTCTCGCACTACACATTGGCAGTCAATTCATGCCGCCCCTGTTTGAAGGTTCGGCTCTCTACATGCCAACTGCCTTGCCCGGCATCTCCATTGGGCAGGCGTCGCAATTGCTCCAGGAACAGGACAGAGTCATTCGCACGTTCCCCGAAGTCGAAACCGTCTTCGGCTCCATCGGACGCTCTGACAGCGCGACCGATAACGCTCCCCTCGATATGTATGACACGACGGTCATGCTCAAACCACGCAGTCAGTGGCGGCCAGGAATGACTTACGAAAAGCTCATTCAGGAAATGGACGCGAAACTACAGTTTCCCGGACTTTCCAACACATGGACGATGCCGGTCGAAAACCGTCTCGACATGGAATTGACGGGTATTAAGACACCCCTCGGTTTGAAGATTCAAGGGCCAAACCTAGAGGGCATCCAGCAGGTTGGCGCGCAGGTGCAGCAGATCCTCTCCGCGATTCCTGAGATGCGCTCCATATTTGCCGAACGCGTTTCGCAAGGCTTTTATCTCAACATCGAAGTAAACCGGGCGGAAGCGGCTCGCTACGGTCTGACTATGGCCGACGTTCAGCAGGCGATCACTTCGGGAATCGGCGGCGAAATGGTCGCTGAAAACGTCGAGGGCCGCGAGCGGTACCCGGTGAATGTCCGGTACAGCCGCGACTTCAGGGACAACGTCGAGGAATTGCAGCGCGTTCTTATTGGTACACCGTCCGGCGCACAGATTCCGATTTCCGAAGTCGCGAAAATCTCGTTTTCTCGGGGACCCTCAATGATCCGCGACGAAGACGGCGCGTTGACCGGCTACGTGTACATCGATCTGAACACGAAAGACTACGGCGGCTTTGTCACGCACGCGAATAATTTGCTCAAGCAAAAACTCGCCTTGCCACCCGGCTTTACTTACAAATGGTCGGGGGAATACGAGTTTGAGTTGCGGGCTAAGCAGCGATTGCAGCTAATCCTGCCGATCGTCTTTTTTGTCATCTTCCTGCTGCTCTACATGATTTTTCACTCCGTCACCGAAGCTGCCGTCCTTATTTTCCCGACCATCTATGCGTTGACTGGCGGCCTGATTCTGCAGAAGCTGCTTGGCTACAACTTCAGCGTGGCTGTGTGGGTAGGCTACATCGCACTATTTGGCATTGCCGTTGAAACTGGAGTCGTCATGGTCGTTTATCTCCACGAAGCCTTGGATCACCGGCTCAAATCGGGCGTCCCACTGCGTCATGAGGATATCGAAGCAGCGGTGATCGAAGGGGCTGTACATCGTCTCCGCCCAAAATTAATGACGGTATGCGTTGTGCTCGCCAGCCTGATCCCCATTCTTTGGGAAACAGGTGTCGGCGCGGACGTCATGAAACCTATCGCCGCCCCCATCGTCGGCGGCATGATTACGTCCACGATCCACGTCCTAATTCTCGTTCCTGTATTCTTCGCGTTTATGAAAGAGCGAGCTTTGAAGAAAGGAAGGCTCCGGTCACCAATCGCGGCCAACGATGAATAGCGTCTGTATACTTATCTAACTTAGGAGAGACTTCTTGCGGGAAACTGTTTTCTGGAAGGTCTCACATGCGCTGAGATTTACAATGCGCGTCGCGCTCGTGAATTTTATTTTCACGGGAGTTCTGTTCCTCGTTTGTCCACCCACTGCACGAGCACAAGACCCATTTGAAATTCATGTCTACGAATATGAGGAACTGCCCCCAGGCGGATTCACTTTGGAAGGCCATTTCAACTTCGTCGGGATAGGCACGGATTCATTCGAAGGGACTGTTGCTCCAACAAATCACCAGTTCCATATGACTGGTGAGCTTACAGGCGGAATCACCGTCAATGTGTCCATTGGCTTCATGCTATTGAGCGCCGTTAGGCCTGGAGGCCGTGGACTCGAATATGCGGGTTGGAGGGTGCTGCCGCACTTCTACGCTCCCAAATCCTGGCATCTGCCGGTGAATCTCGGGCTTGTTGCCGAGTTCTCATTCCAGCGAACGGCGTACGAAGAGAATTCCAATCGGGTTGAAATAAGGCCAATCATCGAGAAGAACATCGGACGCTTCCAGCTCGATCTAAACCCTGTTTTCGAACGGGCGTTGCATGGTCCAGGAGTAAACCAGGGATGGGGGTTTGAACCCGCGTTTCGCGTTGCCTACGAATTAAACGAGCGCTTCAGCCCGAGTCTTGAATACTACAGTTCCGACGGTCCCATCCCGTCGTTTCTCCCGCTCAAACAGCAAATTCATCAGATATTTCCAGGTGGGGACGTAAAGCTTACAAAGAACCTCTTATTGAATTTTGGTATCGGCGTCGCTTTGACGACAACCGGTGACCGTCTCATTTACAAATCACGTCTTGAGTATTCTTTCGGACGCAAAAGCCCATCCGCAGATTAGTTCTGACTTGTCTTGCAGCAGCTTCAAGTGTATTTGGCCGGAAACATGGCTTGCACCGCTCGGTAGTACAATAAACAATCAAATGGTCTTCGCGAGCCCAACTTCTTTGACAGATGTCTCGCGCCGAGTTCTCAGACTTCAAGTATTCACAATTCTGTGGATGGCTTTAGAGGCAGCAATTTCACTCAGTGCAGCTTGGCGATCACGCAGTCCGGCCTTGTTCGCATTTGGGGGAGACAGCTTGATAGAGCTGCTTTCAGCAGGCGTGTTGTTTTGGCGTTTTCGATTCGAATTGAACGAGGCAAGGGCGGCTCGGATTGCAGGAGTCTTGCTTTTCGCGCTGGCGGGAGTTGTGATGCTGACTTCCGTTTTGAATTTTCTTGGGTACCGTCAAGCTCAGCAGACTCTAGTAGGAATCGGGATCTTGTTGATCGCCGGATTTGTAATGCCTTGGCTCGCCAGTCGCAAGCGCCGGTTGGCAGCCGTTACTTCGAGCGCCGCCCTGAAGGCTGATGCTGCGGAATCCGCCCTGTGCGGCTATATGGCTTGGATAGCCCTCGCGGGTCTGAGCATTAACGCCATCTGGCACAGATCGTGGGCCGATCCCCTCGCTGCCTTGGTTCTGGTACCGCTCATAGTCAAGGAGGGATGGGAAGCTGTGCGCTCCTCACGGCTTGGATGCCAGTGCCCTTCGATTTGATGAATCGTGCGCACAGTTGCTTTTGCGCCGAGAGCTCGCGAACCGCAAGAGATCGAATGACTCGAACAGACTCGTTCCCGAGTGACTGGACTTGCGTTCTACGACGAGCGCGGCACGCCTTTTCCTTGAGCCTTGGCGATTCCGTTTACCTTGATGGCGAACGATCATAAGACTAAGATCACAGCCAAAGAACGGGCTAGGCGGCGCTTTTCGATTGACCAGTCAAGTCCCGAGGTGTCAGCACGTCGGTGAGGCCGATCCGACGAGTTCCGCCACGACTTCCTCAGCTTCCGCTGCGTTGCTTAGGTAGTTCACGACAACCGCGAATCCATCCTGGGCCAGCCGCTTCGCCACCGCCCGTCCGATTCCACGGGATGCTCCGGCTACAATCGCAACTTTCTTCATCACTTCCCCCCTCTACGTTCTAAGTCTGTCTGACAGGGCCCAATATCGACTTAGGGCAGGAACTTGTAACCAGAGCTATGGACCGTATGAAAGTGCTTGGGATTGCCAGGCTCGGTTTCTAGTTTTTTGCGCAACCTCAAAATGTGGTTATCGACAGTCCTTGTACAAGGATAGTTCTCGTATCCCCACACTTCATTGAGCAGTTCGTCCCGTGAGATCACTCTCCGAGGGTTTTTGATCAGATACGCGAGAGTTTTGAATTCCTTAAATGTGAGAATAACGGGCCGACCATTGCGTTGAATTTCCATCGTTGAAAAACATCCTGTCACTTCCCCAAACTCAAACGTGTCTGTGGCGTTGGGATTTTTCAACCAGGCCTTCGCTGCATCCAGCGGTGAGCAGATATCGCTGGTATCGATGAGGCCAATGACAGACTTATTGGGTCCCGGCTTTTTCGGGGTCGTCTCATCATGAACAGCCGATTTCGGAACAAGCACGATCACCGGCAAGAAACGAGATAGCTTACGAAATTCTTCCGGAATGCCAGAAGCTGGCACTAAAGCCAGATCTTCATCGAGGAAGTGAATCGAGTTGCCATTGGGCTCCGTTTTAGGTTCCCTAAACGGAGAAATTGCGGTCTTCATTGTTGCTCCCATTGAGGCGCCTCCTTATCTACATGGCGCTAAGCCGATTGGAGCTGCCGTTTAGGATCGTAAGAACTGTGGAACACGATCGGCGCTTCGCTAGTTCAAAATCCGAGCTATCCCAACTCCCAATACACGTCCCGCTGCGGGCTGCTGAATGATGGCGACGACTCTAAAATTTCGCGTGGTTCCTCGAATCAAATTAACGGCCACGTCCTGAGAAAACGTGCCGCCACTACCGACCTTCCCTACCGAGACAAGAGTTCGCACAACTGCAACGTGTTTAAGGGTCCTTCCAGCGTTCTCCCCGCGAGTCACACTCGATATGTCTGTGTCATCAGCGACAGCGAGCAACATCTCCGCATTCCCCCCGGACAACGATGAGGGCGATGGGCCGGCTTCCACATGGAGCACAATCCGATCAGCACCGTCGAAACGAATTGAAGACAGACTTAGCGGTATTTTTTCGATTTTGCCGGCGTTCTCGATTGCCCGTACGGCGTCCCTCTCATTGCTCCCTACGAATTGCGCGCGCCCGTCTACTACCATTTGCGGCGTGTAAACGCTCTCCAGTCCGAATTGGCGTCCATAAGCGCCCTGACGCAAACTATATTCGCGGGACGAATAGGGATCTTTCCACCCAATATCATTCCAGTAGTCGACGTGCTCACTGAGAGCGATTACCTCGACGTTGTTTATCGACTCTAGTCGGTCCAGCTTTTCTAATAGGGCGTCGGCTGGAGGGCAGTCCGAACATCCCTCCGACGTGAACAACTCAACCAGCACGGGCGTGCGGCTTTCCGAATGATTTGGGCGGTACTTTCCGTCCGCTTCGCCGAGTCGTGGCAGAAATAGTGTTCCGGACATCAACACTCCGATCATCGCGGTTAATGTGAATCTGTCGGACGTCACGAGTTGCTCCTCTCTAGCGGAATTCGTCGAAAAGACCGGCTTTACCCCGATGAGATTACATAGTGGGCGTAAGGTTACAGACTTTCTTGGGCCGCGAGCCTGAGGGGTCCTAAACCTAACAAATCGAGAGGAGATCCGGCATATCAATCCCGGCGCGAAGCGATGACTTGAATCGTGAGATTACTTGGTCTCGGCAACCTGCATCGCGGGAATTCGATCACAAACTCGATGCTCGCCAGGACCAACGCTTCGCACGTGAATCACAAGGCCACGTAACCCAGTTCTGAATGTCCGAGATCATCTACAGACACGAATCGCTTCCTGACAGGCTCGCGAGGTCAGAGATTCAGTCGCGACAGGTTTGCGATTCCTCGCATGCTATCGCGGAAGCTTTACCCCCAGAACTTCGATCCGTTCGATTTCTGGCGGTTTGGAGAACAGTTCGGGTGCCTTAGCCATAAGCGCTTTGGCGATTGGGCCATTCAGATGAGCCTGACGGCCCTTCTCGTCCGTGAACGCATCGAACACTCCGAAGGTCGTAGGGCCCAATCGTAGTGCGAACCATAGCGGCGTTGTCACTTCCTCATTGGCCAGCGCGAGTCCTGCTTGCAAGAACTTCGCGACCTCGCTTTCTTTTCCGGCCTTAGCTTCCAAGCGCGCGAACAGTGCAACAGTAAGCATCGGTTTCTCCTTGGGTGAACCTTTTCTACAGTAGCTACGTTAGCTCTTTGCCCGGCCACTCTACGATTGGCAAGATCGCCAAAATTGATATTATATTTGCCATGAAGATTCATGTGCTTGTTCTGGATGGGGTTTTTGACACGGGTTTGGCGACTGTTCTTGACGCATTTGCGACCGCCAATGAACTGGCGGAAATGTCTGGTATGGCCTAGCCACGATTCGAGGTGACAATCAGAACGATTTTCTTTCTGCCCGCGGCAACCAGTCCCTTCACCTTTTCGCGAAGCTTGAGGGTTTCTTCTCCGAGCACGATGCGCCCTTCTAGCGCTAACACCGCCACCCCACCCACTACGCAATGCGTAATGTTTAGAGCCATTTTTGTTCTCCCTATCTCATGATGATCGCTCCCGCCATCATTCCGATAGACAGCACGAACGGAGGCCTGTTGGGCCCGCTTCGCAAGATAAGACGGCACAACTGGAAAAAAGATGCGGAAAATCTGGTTGTGAAAGTCATCCAGCCCAAGTTTGCCCCGGAAAAGCGTAAGATATACATGCTTCGCTTGTTGAACCATCCCAAAGGTGGGGAATGAGCTTCCTCAAAGAGATTCGGCTGGAGGACAAATTCGGCCCCTTTCTCGCGTTTCAAGTGGCCTTCGGATTCATTCCAAATCTCCTCCGCGCTCAGAGCTTGTTACCTCGCGTCATCGAGGCCCAGGCGATGCTTGAAGGTGCCGCGCGCTTACGAGAAGGATCGATTCCCCGAGTACAGAGGGAACGAATTCTTCTAAGCATCGCAGCTGACCGAAAGGATACGTACTGCATAGCCATGGACAGTAAAGTCTTGTCGTCGCTTGGCGCGGCGGACGGTCAAATCGATGATTTCTTGAACGACCACCGTCGAGCGGACCTCTTGGCACGTGACTTAGCCTCCCTGCAATTCTGCCTCAAACTAGCGCGTCACGCTCCGTCAGTGAGCTCGGAAGACATCGAAGCGCTGCGGGCATGCGGATTCGAGGACGAGGCGATACTCGAAGCCGTCGTCGTAACAGCCTTGGCGGTCTACCGTTGCACGCTATCGGTGGGATTGGGTCCGGGGCCAGATTTCGGACCGCGGAAGCTCACTTCGACGAGAATTGACCCACCGCGTGAGGGAGTGCTCCATAGCCTGTTGCCCGACATTCATGAAGCGGCACGAAGAAATGGGCCGTATGTGCCTGCTCCATATCTGAGTCCCAAGACGTTCGCACCTTTTGGCGTCGTTCAGAAGAGCCACGGATTCATACCGAACTTTTTCCGCGCTCAGACTTTGCGGCCTGACTTGCTGGAGGCGGAGCTGGAAGCAGTGGGCACGGTTTTGCTGCCTGAAGATGTCCTGACACGCGTGCAAAAGGAATGCATTCTGTTGGTCGTGTCGGCTGCGAACCTCAACTCCTATTGTGTCGCCGTGCATTGCAACATGTTGCGAGGCTTGGGTATGCCCTCGGAGGACGGCGACCAAATTGCTGTGAACCATCATGAGTCCAATCTGACGGAATCCGAGAAAGCACTGCTAGATTTCGCCGTCAAATTGGGAACGCGTGGATCGGAGTTTTCCTGTGACGACGTGGTAAAGCTTCAAACCCTTGATTTCACCGACGAACAGATTTTGGAATGCGTGGTGGTAACCGCTCTCAACAATTTCGCGAACACCGTGCAAATGGGACTCGGAATCGAACCGGATTTTGCGCCTCCTCCGGTCTTTGAAGAAAATAAAGTGCATCTTTCGGGTGCTGCCCTCACTCCTACGCAGAGTGAGGGCGCTGTGTATCTGGTCCACACACTCCAAGACGCGGACGCTGAATTGGTCGCCCAGGCGCAGGCCGGGAAGTTGGAGGCTTTTGAAGAGCTGGTTCGTCGGCACACCCAGTTGATTTATCGCACTCTGATGGCAATCTTGGGCAACCCTATCGACGCGCAGGATGCCATGCAAGATACCCTCTTGAGTGCATTCAAGCATGTGAGCGGCTTCCAGGGCCGCTCGAAGTTTTCGACCTGGCTGGTCAGTATCGCCAGGAATACGGCGCTTCAACGATTGCGAAGCCGGAAAAACATTGAGAGCTTGGAAGAAGGTGAGTGCAACGAAGAGGGGGACTTTCGGCCGCGTCAGGTCAGGGCCTGGCAGGACAACCCCGAGCAGTCCCATTCTAAATCTGAAATCCGGCAGCTCGTTGAAACGGGGATCTTGGCCTTACCCGCCAAGCTCCGCGTTGTCGTGATGCTACGGGATATCGAACAGCTTTCGACGGATGAAGTTGCCCGGCAGCTAGGCCTAAGCGTCCCCGCGGTAAAGACGCGGCTCTTGAGGGGCCGGCTAATGCTGCGAGAGTGGCTCTCGCCTCACTTCACAGCCAGCACCAAGGGGGCAGTTCAATGATCACTTGTGAGGAATTCTTCGCTGATTTCGCTGACTATCTGGAGAATCAAGTCTCGCCAGAGGTTCGTCAGGAACTCGAATTGCATCTGTCCCAGTGCCGCGCGTGCCATGTGCTGTACGATTCCAGCCGCAAGACTGTAAAGATCGTGACGGAAAGTAGCTCATTCGAGTTACCGCGAAGCGTCTCCGACCCGATCATAGAGCGCGTCATGGCAAAGCTGCGAACAGACCGCAGCTAGCAAGGTTGAAATCCGCTAGTAACCGCATCTTAGTCGCACCTCTGTTCCGGAAGGTTGCCGAGTTTCCGCATTCTCAAGCGTAGGCGGCGACTGTCCTCCATCCCCTGTGAATTCCTTCACAGATTTCGACTTGTCGGTAGGAACGACGATCCATGCCTGCGACAAGTCACGCTTCGCCCGTTTTCTGGATTCAACGTTTTCTTGTGCATTTATGCAACTTTCGCACCGCAAATCACTCGTATCGCCCGTGAGAGTTGAGCGCCAGCTGGTGCCCAACGAACAACAAGGCACAAGGGAGAAGTTGCGGTTGTGGATCTCAATCTTCGAAAAGGAGTTAATTAAGGACAATGACAAAGTCAAAGAAAGCCATGATGGCGGGCGCTGCGCTTGCTGGTTTGCTCGCAGGCACTACCGCAACCATCCAGGCATCGAACCTACTCCCCGGGCTAAGGTCTTCGTTTAGTGCACAAGACCAGTCCCAAGACCAGAAGGCCGACCAGAAGGTGAAGGAAAAGCACGCTTGCAAGGGCCAGAACTCATGTAAGGGCAAGGGCGGTTGCAAGGCGAGCGACAACGGTTGCAAGGGCAAGAACTCGTGCAAAGGCAAGGGTGGTTGCGCTACCGATGGCTCCAAGCCGCCGGCAAACAACTAACACCCACAACAGTAGTTTGAGATTCAAATTCACGTCCTCCGGAGGGGGCGGTTGATTCTTATTCGCCCCCTGGGGAGGTATAGGACCTCAAATGCCGGCCAATGCCTTCAATAATTTTACGGACTACGGGATCGGGATCGGATTGCGATCCCCGCATTACAGTCATATCCTGACTCGCAAACCCGTCGTCGACTGGTTCGAAATCATCTCTGAGAATTTCATGATCGATGGCGGGCGCCCGCTGCGTATCCTCGATCAAATTCTCGAGCAGTACAAGGTGGTGCAGCACGGCGTATCGATGTATTTCGGGTCAGCCGAACGAGCGGGCCGGGAGCATCTTCGGCGGCTGAAGGAACTTGTGAAGCGCACCAAGACGCCCTGGCTAACGGATCACCTTTGCTGGGGCAGCGTGGACGGGCGGTACACGCATGAGCTGCTCCCGATGCCCTATACGTTCGAGGCCGCGAAGATCACCGCACAGAAAGTCTGCGAGGTGCGTGACTTCCTTGAAGTTCCTATCGCGGTGGAAAACGTCAGTAGCTATGCTGAATTCCACGTCTCCGAGATGACGGAGTGGGAATTCTTGAACGAGGTGGTCGAGCGAGCCGATTGCGGAATCCTTCTCGACGTAAACAATATTTACGTTTCCTCGAAGAACCACAGCTTCGATCCGTTCACGTATGTCAACAGTGTTCCGCCCGAGCGCGTCGCTCAAATTCATATTGCCGGGCACTCAAAGTTCAAGAAATATATTCTCGACACGCACGACCATCCTGTGATTGATCCGGTGTGGAAACTGTACGCACGCGCCATCGAACGCGTGGGTCACACCGCCACGCTTCTCGAGTGGGACGACAGCATCCCTTCATTCGATGAAGTGCATGACGAAGCTCTGAAGACCAACCGCTTTCTCGCGAGCGCCTCGCTTGCGGCCGCCGTATGAAACTCCTCAGCCTGCAACGCCGGATGGCTCGCGCGGTCATGACTCCGCTGACGCGTTCCGAACGCATGCGTTCGGTTGCGCCCGATGGCCGCTCGATGCGCACTGTCGCGTCCCAGATCATCAAGCCTAACGACCGGTTGACCTCGTTCGAGCGCCTCGAGATTTACAACCGGCAATACTGGTTTCGCGTGATTTCCGCTTTCGCCGAGGACTTCCCGGGTTTGCGCGCCGTGCTGGGAGGGCGACGCTTTGACGCCATGGCCAAAGCATATTTGACGGATTGCCCTTCGCAATCTTTCACGCTGCGCAATCTAGGTTCGCGCCTGGTGGGCTGGCTGCAAAAACATCCCGCTTGGGCCGGCTCGCGCCAGAATCTGGCCGTGGATATGGCTCGCCTGGAGTGGGCCGATATCGAGGCGTTTGATGGCAAGAGGGAGCCGCCGCTCAAACCCGAGGATCTCGCTGGCGTGAATCCCGTCAAGCTGCATCTGTGGTTGCAACCCTACATCAGCCTTCTCGCTCTGCGCTATCCGCTGGATGACCTGCTGCTCCAAGTTCGCAAGGACCCGGGCGATCTGGACGTCGGCAGCAATACTTTCAGCGAGCGGCACAAACGCAGACGCGTCACCCAAGTTGCGCGCCTGAAACCGAGTCCCATATTTCTGGTGGTGCATCGCTTGGATGAGGATGTCTATTTCCGCCGCATCGACGGCGAGGAATTCGCCATTCTGTCAGCCCTGCGCGCCGGGAAAACCTTGAACGCTGCAATCGAATCCGCTTTGCGCCGAACGTCAATCGCGGCGAAAGATCGGGCGGTGCACGTCGAAAAATGGTTCCACACCTGGTCGGCGCTCGACTGGTTTCGCCGCCAGGAAAGCCACTCGAAAAATGAAAAGGCCGCGTTGCGATAACCGCTGCCCGGAAGAGAGCACCCTACGTCATGAGCAATGCTGGAAATCAGACTCTTCGCATGTACGAAGGATTCGTAAGGGCGGTTTCGAGCCTGCGGTCCCCTTTCCTGCTGGTCCTGCGTTTGTACTGGGGTTGGCAAATCTCTCAAAATGGCTGGGGAAAATTGCACAACCTGCCTCACGTGACGGAGTTTTTCGCGAGTCTGGGTTTGCCGGCGCCCGGGCCCACAGCCGCGTTCGTCTCGACGTTCGAATTCGCAGGCGGAATTCTGCTGGCGCTGGGACTGCTCTCGCGAATCGCCGCCCTGGGTTTGGTGATTGATATGTTTATGGCCTATTGGACGGCGGATCGCGAGGCGCTGCTCGCTTTCTTCTCCGATCCCGGAAAATTCTATAATGCCGATCCTTTCGTTTTCTTTCTCGTCGGCCTGCTGGTGCTGATTTTCGGGCCGGGCAAGTTTGCCTTGGATACCCTCGTGGATCGCGCCACACGAAAGGTTGTCTCCGCTGAGCGATCTTCGCTTTCCTGATCGTCTGGCTAGGCGCCGCAACCGCTTTCACGGCTGACGAAATGACTTGCGTGAGTCTTGGGGGAAGCAACCATGATCGATCGCCTTATCGAGCTTTCGCTGCGAAACAAGTTCCTGGTGGTCATGCTTTGGATTGGAATCGCGGGCTGGGGTCTGTGGGCGATGTTGAAGGCCCCCATCGACGCCATTCCTGATCTTAGCGATAACCAAGTGATTGTCTTCACAGATTGGCAGGGCCGCAGTCCGCAGGAGGTAGAGGACCAGATCACCTACCCGCTCACTGTCAGCCTGCAAGGGCTGCCGGGCGTCAAGGTGGTGCGGTCCTCGTCGGCGTTCGGCTTCTCCATGATCTTCGTGATCTTCGACGACGACGTGGACCTTTATTTCGCCCGCACACGCGTGTTGGAGCGCTTGAACCTGGTGAGCAAACAGCTTCCGGCCGGTGTTGTGGCGACGCTCGGACCGGACGCGACAGGGGTGGGCCACGTCTTCTGGTACACGGTGGAGGGAGGCGGGCTGAATCTGCGCGATCTGCGCTCTCTGCAGGACTGGTATGTTCGCTATCAACTCAATTCGGTCCCCGGAGTTGCCGAAGTAGCGAGCGTCGGGGGCACGGTGCAGCAATACCAGATTGATGTCGATCCGAACCTGCTGCGCTCCTACGGCGTTCCTCTCAGCATGGTGATGCGCGCCGTGATGGCGAGCAACTCGAATGTGGGCGGTAATGTCATCTCCGAGAACGGTTCATGGTCCATCGTACGCGGGCTTGGCCTGATCGAAAATCTCGATGATATCCGCAATATCGTCGTTGGTTCGCACAACGGCACGGCTGTTTTCGTGAAGGATCTGGGCACCGTCAAGATCGGCGACGCATTCCGTACTGCTGCCTTAGTCAAGAACAGCTCCGAAGCGGTTGGCGGAGTAATCGTGGCGCGGACAGGCGAGAACACGAAAGAAGTCATCGACCGGGTAAAACAGAAAATCAAGGAACTCGAGCCTGGGCTACCCCCGGGCGTGCATATCGTTCCTTTTTACGACCGCTCGCAGTTGATCGAAGCCACGGTTGATACCCTCCGTCATGCATTGCTCGAAGAGGTTATCCTGGTCACACTCGCGCACATCATTTTCCTGATGCACTTCCGCAGCATTCTGGTCGTTACGATTCCGCTGCCGCTTGCCGTACTGTGCTCCTTTCTGCTGATGCACTACGCGCATGTGACCTCGAATGTGATGTCGCTGGCGGGCATCGCCATCGCCATTGGCGTGTTGGTGGATGCAGGCATCGTCGTCACCGAAAATGCGTTTCGACATTTGGAAGGCGTCGATACGAACGATCGAGGACGCGTTTTCGAGACGGTCTTACGGGCCACGAAGCTGGTTGGCCGTCCGACCTTTTTCTCGATGGCGATCATCATTCTCGCGTTTGTGCCGGTGTTTGCGCTTACCGGGCAAGAGGGAAAGCTCTTTCATCCGCTGGCTTTTGCCAAAACCTTTGCCATGGTGAGCGCAACCGCAATTGCCCTGACCCTGGTACCCATTCTTTGCGTGCTCCTGCTCCGGGGCAAGTTCCATTCGGAAGACCAGAATCCGGTCATGCGTTTCTTGCAGCGGCTCTATCGTCCCGCCCTGTCTTGGGCGCTCGATCACCGCGCTATCACACTTGGTATTGCCGTCGTCTTTCTCGTTGGTGCGTTGGTTGTAGCCTCCACCATCGGCAGCGAGTTCATGCCGCCGCTCAATGAGGGCGACATCATGTTCATGCCCATTGCGGATGCAAGCATCTCTCTCCCGCAGAACATTGAATATGCCAAGCGGCAAGACAAAGTTCTGGAGAGTTTTCCCGAGGTCGCCTATGTGGCAGCAAAGATAGCGCGCGCGGAGACCTCGACCGATCCGGCGGGGCTGAACATGACGGAAACGATTGTGCATCTCAAGCCGCGCGACCAGTGGCGACCGGGCATGACCCTTGCGAAGCTCAAAAGCGCAATGGACCGCGCAGTCTCGCTTCCCGGCGTGGCAAATATCTGGACGCAACCGATCATCAACCGCATCGACATGCTAACGACGGGCATTCGGTCGGAGATTGGCGTCAAGGTCTTTGGGTCCGATCTGACGGAACTTGAAGCGAAAGCTCGTGAAATTGCCGACGCCGTGCGAACGGTGAAAGGTGCCAGCGATATCTATCCGGAGCAGGTGACGGGCGGCCTGTATCTCGATATCAAGCCGAACCGCGAAGCGGCAGCGCGCTACGGCATCGATGTCGGTGAGGTGCAGAACGTCATCGAGACGGCCATCGGTGAAAACAATCTAACCACCACCATCGAAGGGCGGCGGCGCTTTCCGGTGCGGGTGCGCTATGCGCCGGAGTTCCGGCGCAATCCCGGAGACATCGCGAACGTGCTGGTGACGGGAACGAATGGCGCACAGATCCCACTGGGACAAGTCGCGGATATCCGTCAGGTATCCGGGCCGGCCCAGATCAACAGCGAGAATGGCTTGCTAGAAGTTTCCGTGCTGATGAATGCGCGCGGCCGGGACGCCGGCAGCGTCATCGCCGACGCCGACAAAGCCATCCGTGCAAAAGTGCAAATGCCTCCCGGCTATTACTACAACTGGAGCGGGCAATTTGAAAACGAGGTCCGCGCGAAGAAGCGGCTGCAGCTGGTCCTGCCGGTCGCCGTCGGTATCATCTTCATCCTTCTTTATCTGACCTACCGGTCTTTCCTGGAGGCCGCGCACGTTTTGCTGGCCGTGCCGTTTGCCCTCACGGGAGGGCTCTATCTGCTGTGGCTACTCCATTATAACTTCTCGGTCGCCGTGTGGGTTGGATTCATCGCCCTCTTCGGGACGGCGGTGCAAACGACGGTGGTGATGGTCATCTACCTCGAAGAAGCCGTAGAGCGTAAGCGGCACACGCAGGGAACGCTGACCATCACCGGTCTACGCGAGGCCGTGATGGAGGGGGCGCTGCTTCGCCTTCGCCCGAAGCTCATGACGGTCTCGACCATCGTCGCGGGATTGTTGCCGATTTTCTGGAGCAACCGTGTGGGATCGGAAGTCATACGACCACTGGCTACTCCGGTCCTCGGCGGCATGCTCAGTTCCCTCGCGCACGTGCTGGTCGTCACACCCATCATTTTCATGTGGTTGAGGGAGCGCGAGCTGCGCCACAGCGCGTCGCAGGTCGTAGCGCTGCCAGCGGCGCAAGGCACCCAAGCATTTCCAACTTCACTCCAAGGAGAACCTTTATGAAGACGCTCTATGCAATTTTGTTGACGTTCATTCTTGCCGTGGCCGGCTGCAGCGGAGACAAAGTAAATCTTTCCCCTCTGAAACCAGCAGCGACCCGGACGGTCGGAAAGCTTACGATCGTGCTGCTGAATAAAAGCGGCGAATTGATGCAAGGGCAGAACGAATTTGTCGTGCAGTTCAAGGATGACCAAGGCCAACCCGCGGATGTCGGCGACGTGCAGATCGGCTCGAGCATGTCCATGCCCAGCATGGCCCCCATGTCTGGGGATTCCGAACTCACGCCCACCGGTCAAACGGGAATTTACAAAGTGACTTCCAACTTCGCGATGAGCGGGGCGTGGCACTTCACGCTTTCCTGGAACGGGCCCTCTGGACAAGGCCACACCACCTTCAACAGCAACGTGAGGTAGGGACCATGAAACGAATGCTATTTGCTTTTCGACTGTGGTTACTGACGATGGTGGCGTTGGCAGGTCCTCTGTCGCTCTCCGCGCAGCAGGTCCTATCACGGCCCGCAAGTGATTTCCTCGATCTCCAGGGTGGAGTTACCGAGGCGGAACTCGTAACGCGGGCCTTGGCTTCCAACCCCACCTTGCTCGCGCAACGTCAGCAGATCGCCATGGCGCGCGGAGAGGTGACGCAGGCTCGCCTGCGGCAAAACCCGTCGCTGATGCTCGGTGGACTCAAAGAAGTAAACGGCGACGATAACGCGATCAAGGTCAGTGGATCGCTCCCACTAGAGCTCTTCGGACGCCGCGCCCGCCGCACGGAGGTTGCGGAGAGCAAGGAAGAAGCAACGCAGCAGAGCGTCGCGGACGAGGAGCGCTTGCTGGCCGGAGAAGTGCGCATGCGCTTCGGTCAGGCGCTCGCTGCGATACGCGATCTGCAGTTTGTCGAACAACTTCTCCAGGTGAATCGAGATTTCCTTCGATTGACGGAGGATCGTGCACGCGAGGGTGCGGCCCCTTCGCTCGATGCGGATGAAACGCGCGTCGAGGCAAACCGTATCGAATCGCTGCGAATTGATTATCAGGCGAAGGCGGAGGTTGCCTTGCTCGCTCTGAAGGAGACAGTGGGCGTAGACGCTGACGAAGTTATTCGGTTGAAGGGGCAGCTTGAACTTGCTCCCCAGGATTACGACCGGAAGCAACTTCTGCAGTTGGCGATGGATCATCGACCAGACCTGGCGTTTCAGCGGGCGAACGAACTATTGGCCCATGCAGAGCTTCGTTCCGACCGGGCAATGGGAAAACCCGACGCCAGTGTCTTTGGCGGTTACGAACGCCCGGATAGCGGCTTCTCTCAAGAAGCCTTTGATGCAGCGGGGAATCTTCGTCCGATTCGCCAGACGTTCAACTACGCCACCTTCGGACTCAACATTAATCTCCCCCTCTTCAATCGCAATCAAGGAGCTGTCGCGGCAGACACGGCGGCTATTCAGACTGCACGCAGCAGGATCGCAGCGGTGGATCTGAGTCTTCGGCACGAGGTCGCACAAAACCTCATCCGCTTCAACGGAGCACAGGCGCGGGTTACGGTTTACCGCAGCGGCGTGCGCGACCAGGCAGCTCACAATCTGGATGTCGTCCGCCAGACCTACAGTTACGGTCGCACCACCTTGCTGGATGTCGTCGCGGAACAGCGCCGTTACATCGATATCGAAACCGGATATACGGACATATTGCTCGATGCGTATGTGGCGCGCATTAGTCTCGAACAAGCAAGTGGTACCAACCTGCCATGAAAGGTGAAGACATGCTGAATACGGATCAGAAGGAAACGACCTCTACTCCACGTCGGCGCGTGATTTGGATCGGTTTTGGCGCGATCGCCATCGTCGCCATCGCCGTCGGTCTGTGGTTCAGGGCACGACCCAGCAGCCGACCCAAACCACGTCAACATACGCCCATGTCGAGTATGGCCGATATGGCATCTCCCTCGAGCGATGCTTCGACGGACGCAGCCGCGGCCAACGCAGAGTTACAGGTCGAGCTTGGTCCCGACGATCTGAAGAAGGCGCAGGTGCGAACCGTCCACGCGGATGTGAGGGAAACCTCCGGCACGCTTCGCGTTCCGGGGATCGTCAACCCGGACGAGTACCGCGAGGTGCATGTCACTCCCCTCGTTGGCGGCGTCATCCGGCAGGTTAATGTCGTGCTCGGCGATCATGTGCGGCGCGGCCAGGCGATGGCCGTGATTTTCAGCAGTGACTTGGCGGACGCCGAAACGGGGTATCTCGCGATGTTGGCGGAGCTCGAAGCCGATCACAAAAAGCTGGAACGTACGCAGAAGCTCGTCAAGCTGGGAGCCGCCAGTCAGCAGGAGGAGGAGGACGTGACGGCAGACCACGCCGCGCACGAGGCCCATGTGCGCGCCGCACTCGCGAAGCTGCAAGTGCTCGCTGCCAGCGATCGTCAGATCGCCGCGCTGACGCAAGCCGCGCAGGTCGATCCAAACTTGTCCGTGCCGGCGCCGATCAACGGCGTCGTGCTGACCCGCACTGCGAATCCGGGCTTGGTAACGAACATGTCGCAGGAGCTGTTTACCGTCGTGGATTTATCGACCGTGTGGGTGATGGCGAGTATCAACGAGAAAGACTTTTCGACGATCCATGTGGGCACCACCGCCGCGGTGACCGCGCCGGCTTACCTCGGCCGCGTCTGGAAGGGCCGCGTTGTTTACATCCAACCCCAAGTAGATCCCAACACGCGGACGGCGCAGGCTCGCATCGAAGTGGCAAATCCCGACGAGAGCCTGCGGCTCGACATGTATATGGATGTGGCATTCATGTCGGCGAGTGGCAAAAGGCTGACCGTTCCTGAATCGGCGGTGCAGGCCATCGGCGAGAAGCAGTATGTCTTCCTTCCGGTCAGCGATAGTGAAGGTAGTTTTGCCGTACGACAAGTACGGCTCGGCCCCGCTTCAAATGGTTTCTACCCGGTTCTGGAGGGACTCAAGGTTAACGACGAAGTCGTCAAAGACGGCAGCTTTATTCTCAAGGCTGAGGCCATTCGCCAGCACCCCGAACTGCAATGACTTCGCTGATTCCAAACGCGAAAGTCGGCAAAAGCGGTTTCTTCAGGAAGACGGCTCATGGCGGCTTCGACACGCAGAAAGTCGCGGGCGAACTATGAACGAGCGCGATCACATCGAGAGAGGCGACGAATCGCATGCAGCCGCGGAGCCTTCTCCGAAGCCGGTAATCGATCAACCCGCCGAGCTACCTGCACCGGGCCTCAAGATAGAGGGAACCGAGCTTCCCACTGAGGCTTCCGCTAAGTCGTCGAATGATGCGCCAGAATCTGCGGTCATCTCCGCTCGCCAAAGTGCGGACGGCCTGACCGGCGCGCAGGTTGGCGCTCGCGATGAATCCCGAAAGGACGCAACCATCGGAATCATCGTTACCATCGAGCATAAGCATTCGCTCGTCATCCGCTGGGTGCACTGGATCAACTTTCCGCTGCTTACCGTGATGATTTATTCCGGTCTCCTCGTCTATTGGGCCGACTCGCAGCACGAGGGGCTGAACGCCCACCGGGTCTATCGCGTCGGGTTCGGTAGCTGGACACTCTTCCGGCTCTTTCCTCCGTGGTTCTACAACAACCTCCATCTTAAATTTCAACTCGCGAAGGGTCTGGGCTATCACTTTTTCTTCATGTGGTTCTTCGCGCTGAACGGCATAGCGTACGTCCTGTACACCTTCTTCTCTGGCGAGTGGCGGGAGTTGCTGCCCACCCGGTATTCGTTTGTGGAAGCCGTCGAAGTTACGTTGCACGATCTGGGATTAAGGAAGCGCCACCCGCCGCAGGGCAAGTTTAATGGAGCACAACGGATCGCCTACACCGGCGTCATTTGTATGGGGGCGGGTTCGTTGCTGACCGGGCTCGCCATGTACAAACCCACCCAACTTCATCTCCTTACGTCACTGCTTGGCGGTTACGAGATGGCGCGGTGGCTTCACTTTTGGTTGACGATGTCCTATGTTGCCTTTTTTTTGGTGCACGTCGCACAGGTCATTCGCGCAGGCTGGAACAACTTTCGCGCCATGATCGTCGGTTACGAGATTTTGCCGAACGAAGCGACGAAGCACGACGAGCATTCTCCATGAACAAGAAATTTCCGCAAGTTGAGCGTCAAACGATTGCGGAACTTAAGCGCCGGTCGCGCCGCGGCTTCCTCACGGCCGCTGTAGCCGCCGTCGCGGGCGGCAGCATTTGGAAATGGTTGAATAGTCGGCCCGAAGTTGACGGACTCGGCTCGCCCTTCCGCAAGGCGATGCAAT
>Ga0185299_10002831_pt1 | contig 25192 bp, 25 predicted proteins | sample PaiPotPPA55metaG_FD_128002 | JGI IMG/M metagenome (GOLD analysis project Ga0185299, IMG submission 128002) | Iron sulfur acid spring bacterial and archeal communities from Banff, Canada, to study Microbial Dark Matter (Phase II) - Paint Pots PPA... ...
ACTGCTGCTCGATCAGGCTCGCGACCGCAAAGGAGAATTGTCTGCCACGGCCGCCAAGCTCGAATCCGACGCGCAATATATGTCTGAAACCTGCATCAACGAACTCGGCGTCGAACGCGCCGCCTTAATGTCCGACACCACCCTGACCGCGGTCACAGGCGAAGAACTCGTCACGGAAGACCAACTCTATCGCGACATGCGCGCCAAACTCGAAGCCATGGGCCCAGTTAATATGATGGCTCTCGAAGAATACAAAGAAAGCGCCGAGCGCCACTCGTTCCTCGAAACCCAGAGGAAAGATTTGATTTCATCTATCGAAAACACTACGGCCACCATCCGCGAGATCGATCAAATCTCGCGTCAGAAATTTGAAGAAGCGTTCGCCAAAATCAACGAAAACTTCCAGGCGACCTTCAAGAAACTATTCGGCGGCGGCCACGCCTTCATGAAGCTGACCGACGAAGAAAACAGCGCCGAAAGTGGCATCGACGTGGTCGCCTCGCCTCCCGGCAAGCGCCTGCAAAGCGTCCTCCTGCTTTCCGGCGGCGAAAAAGCGCTCACCGCGCTCGCCCTGCTGGTCGGCATCTTCCAATACGCTCCCAGCCCCTTCTGCATCCTTGACGAAGTCGATGCCCCGCTCGACGAAGCCAACATCGGCCGCTTCACCGAGCTGGTGAAAGAAATGAGCGTGCAAACCCAATTCGTCCTCATCACCCACAGCAAGAAAACCATGAGCATCGCCCCCGTACTTTACGGCGTGACCATGCAGGAACCGGGCGTTTCCAAGCTGGTCTCGGTGCGCTTCGGCGCCTCGGCGTAAAACGTTTCTGAGTGCCCATCCTCGTTCCGCCGCCTTTTTTGGCGGGACAGGATGGGGACTTTTACTTGAAGTTCCGAGCACACTCCCAAGTCAGTCAAAGTCCCCACCCTGTCGCACCGACCGCGCTAAAGGGTTTGTGGACCCGCAGTGTGGGCGCTCGAGGATTTTTCTCGTCCACGTTATCCACTTCCATCCTCAGCTTTTCCACAAGCCATCCGCGCTAAAACCCTTACTCCGCTTGACTTCTCGCTATTCAAGTGCGTGTCAACATATTTCCGCCGAACGAGTCGCATTGCTCGACGGGCGTTACGATTAGAATCGTTGACAATTTTTTCTGACCAGCTAGAATACGCCTCGCCTCTTACCTGTAGAATTTCCTCATGAGCCCCGAACTTCTCGATTCCGTCCTCTTACAAACTGACTTCCCCGATCTCCACCTTCACGCCAGCGGCAAGGTTCGGGACGTATACTCCGTCAACGACCAGCAGCTGCTCTTCGTGGCCACTGACCGCATCTCTGCCTTCGACTACATTCTGGCGACCGGCATCCCCCACAAGGGACGCGTACTCAACCAGATTTCCATGTTCTGGTTCGATTACCTCGCCGACATCGTCCCCAACCACCTGATCACTGCCGATGTAGACAAATACCCGCCCTCCGCCCGCAAGTATGCCGACCAACTGCGCGGACGCTCCATGCTCGTACAGCGCGCCGAAATGTTTCCCGTCGAATGCGTGGTCCGCGGCTACATTTCTGGCTCTGCCTGGAAGGAATACAAGGCCACGGGTAGCGTTTCCGGCATCAAGCTTCCGGCCGGCCTGAAAGAATCCGACGCATTCCCGGAGCCCATCTTCACTCCGTCCACCAAAGCCACAACCGGACACGATGAGAACATTTCCTTCGACGAGATGTGCAAACTGGTCGACGTCGAGACCGCCAGCCATCTGCGCGATCTCACGCTGCGCGTCTACAAAAAAGCCGCTGCTTATGCCCGGCAACGCGGCATTATCATTGCCGACACCAAGTTTGAGTTTGGACGCACGGCCAAGGGTATTACCTTGGCCGACGAAGTCCTCACTCCCGATTCTTCCCGCTTCTGGCCCGCCGACAAGTATGCTCCGGGACGGCCGCAGGATTCGTATGACAAACAGTACGTTCGCGACTACCTCGAGCAAATTCACTGGAACAAGCAACCGCCAGCGCCGGCCCTGCCGCCGGACGTGGCTCTGCGCACCAGCCAAAAGTACCTCGAGGCTTACTTCCAGCTGACCGGTCACCAGCTGGATGTGTAAGGGGATGTGTAACTTACTTCGTCTGATTTCGACCCGCAGGAGCTCAATATGACTCTCGCGGACTGGGTCATTTGTGCGCTTGTATTGGTAAACGTCGTCACAGCCGCCATGCAAGGCTTTTTCTCTGAGGCCCTGACCATGGCCGGCCTGGTGGTTGGCTACATCGTGGCTGCATGGCAGTATCGCGGCCTTGCCGAGTGGTTTGAAAGGTTTATGAAGAATGAGTGGTTAGCTGAGATTCTCGGCTTCCTCATCATCTTTTTTGCTATTGTGCTCGTCTTCGGTCTGGCCGCCAAGATCGCGCGTTGGGTGATGAAAGAATCCGGACTCAGCGGTTTCGACCGTTTCCTTGGCGCAATCCTGGGACTGCTGAAAGGCGGGTTGATGGTGGCGGTGATCCTGATGGGTATGACGGCATTCGAGCCGACTTCGAAACTCCTGCAGAATTCGCAACTGGCGCCCTACTTCCTCGTGATGGGCCGTGCGGCGATCTGGCTGGCTCCCTCGGAGTTGCGTGCCCGTTTCTATCAGGGTCTGGATCTGCTCCATCAGGCTCCGCAAAAGGCCGGCACCCGTGCGTCTTCGCCAAAATAGGCCGCAGGACAGTCAAAAATTCATCGCAAAGAGAGAGATCCATCGTGAAAGATCAATTGGAAGCGCTTATCCTGCAGATGTACAGAAGCAACATTCTCTATTCCGAGGGAGTTCGCGAGTTCAAGAAACGTTTTATCCTGACCGTTCTGCAGGAAAACAAAGGCAACCAGTGCCGCGCCGCCCGTGAGCTGGGCATGCATCGCAACACCCTCAGCCGCACCATCAGCGAGTTGAAAATTGATGTCCGCCAGCTCCGCGACGGCGCCAAGCGCCCACCCCGCAGTACACGTCCGGTAACTTTTGAAAAAAAGATCGTCCGCTAATTCATTCAGTCTGCATGGAGCCGAGAGCATAACGCGGCAGCAAAAAGAAAGGCAGCCCTCGCGGGCTGCCTTCTACTAATTCAAAGCGGCCATCCCTTACTGCGATGCCGGCTTATGATGCACTGGCGCTTTATGTGTCGCGGGCGCCGCCTTTGCCTTGAGCAACGTTCCCTTTTCCATCACCATCATGAACGGGTTTGGCGTATACGACGCCGGCTCGCCCTGAAAGTCGAAGCTGGCTCCATCCTTGGGAATCAGCCGGACCGGAACCTTTTCTTCGAACTTCAGAGTAATGTCAGCCTTCTTCGCCTCGATGTCATCCGAACTGCCCGCGATCATGAACTCGGTCGGGGTCGTACTGATGACGGTGCCGTTCATCTGCACGGCCTTGCCTTTGATGGCACTCCAGACTTTGTCCTGATCTTCCGGGCTGCCATTACTGAGCACGAATTCCCAAGTAGCAAAGTCCATTTTCTCCGGCGAGGTAGTGGCAATCATGTTGTGCGCCTGCTCCGCCGGTGAAGGCGCGGGCTTGATCGGAACCTGCGGACCGTTCGCCTTGGCCGCAGCTAGCAATTCCGCCCAGCCGTCATCTCCCGCGTGGAACTTCACGTATTGCGAGCGCGCATATTTCTCAATTCCCGCCTGCGCTTGGGCCGGAGCCGCCGCCGCTGCCCGCGCCGCGTACCAGATTCCATTCTGATAGTCGGGCGGATTCTGCCCCAGATAAGCCAGCGCCAGCGGATATACCAGGCTGAAGTCCTTCTGACTGTCGGGACTCGAATCGACCGCGGGTTTCAAGTGCGCGACTGCGCAGGCATAATCCTTATCCTGCAGGCAGGAAATTCCGATCGCCGCATTGAAAATCCCGGTCATCTGATCTTTCATTTTCAAAATATCCGGGTCCGACGCCTTCGGCAGGCATTGCAATCCCTGCTCGCCATATTTTCTGCCATCCGCCAACAGTTGCTTCGAATTGGGGTCTCCACCCTGTGCGGCAACCCGGTCCAGATAGGCCAGCAGCGTCAGAGCGCGCACGTTGCATGGATCTGCCGCCACCAGCTTCGTGCCCGTCTCCATCGTCTTCTTCATGTTGTTGGACTGCTGGTAGGTTTGCATCAGGATTTCCAGCGCCTGATTCTTCATGACGCTGTTGGGATATTGATTAAGAAACGCCTCCAGCCCGCTGATCTTCGCATTGGGATCGGTCGCCTGCACCGCGGCAACGTAGGCGTTGTATTCGGCTGGATCTTTAATGACCGGCGCTGCAGCCGGAGCGGTCTGCGCAGGCGCGGCAGTCGACTGGCCCTGCGCGGGAGCTTGCGCTTGTCCCGGCGTCGGCGTCGTGGCTGGTTGTCCTTGAGCCGGCGTCTGTCCCTGCGTCGACGGCGTGGCCGGTTGTCCCGAAGCTGGCTGCGAAGTACTCTGTGCCGCCGCACTCACCGCAATCCCAAGCACAACCGTAAGCAGAATCGTTTTCATCAGTATGGCTCCTTGGATCTTTTGGGGAATAGCTTTTCTGGGAAACGTGTTTCTGAAACTAGCAGCAACCGCATTCCGGCTGGACCACTCTGCGTCCGGATCCTGCTTTGGAATGCCCGGCTTCCTGGCAGGGCACCGAAGAGAAGGAGGGACTGGCCCAAATGCGAGCTTCCAACCCTTTTCCCGGCTCGCCGGATTATAAGTACCTCTCCCGCCGAAGGCAAGCGACTTCCCAATCTTCCTCCTGTTTGTTGCTAAGATGCGCATAGCGGAGGCGGCGGATGTTCCTGATCTGCTGGGCCGCATCCGATCGGACCGCAGGAGCGCTTTTTATATGGACACCGAGCAACCTTTAGCCGGGCAAGTGGCACTCGTCACCGGCGCAGGCCGCGGAATCGGCGCCGCCATCGCGCGCAAACTCGCCTCCATGGGCGCCAGCGTAGTTCTCTGCGGACGCACCCAATCCAGGCTTGACTCCACCGCGAAAGCCATTCTCGCCGCAGGCGGCAAAACCGAAGTCATCCCCTGCGACGTAACTCTGCTGCATCAACTCGAATACGCCGCCGCTCGCGTCGACAGCACTTTCAGACGCCTCGACATCCTCGTGAACAACGCCGGCATCGGCGGTTTCACTAAACCCTTACACGAACTTCCCCCTGAGGAATGGGATCGCATTCTCAACACCAACCTGCGCGGCGTATATTTTTCCGTTCGCGCCTTCGCTCCCCTGATGATTCGCGCCCTTCCGGACACATCATCAACATCTCGTCCCTCGCCGGAAAGAACGCTCTCCCCAAAGGCGCAGCCTACGCGGCCTCCAAGTGGGGTCTCAACGGTCTGACATATTCGATCGCGGAAGAACTGCGCCCCCACAACATCCGCGCGGCCGTGATCTGTCCCGGATCCACCGCAACTGAGCTCGGTCCGCACGCCGGCAAAGACCCGAAGAAAATGCTTCAGCCCGACGACGTCGCCCACGCCGTAGCGATGCTGGTAACCCAAGCCCCGCAATCCTTTGTAAGTGAAATCCTGTTAAGGCCAACGCAAAAGCCATAAATACTCACCAAGCGACAGCCGCCTCGACTGTCCGCGAGCAAGGCTCCGCTGGTCGGAGGCTAAAAAAGACCTTTGTGCCCTCGGTGTCCTCTGTGGTTATCGCCTTCTACTTCTTGAACAAATTCTCAAACGCCGCCCGCGCATCATTGGGCCGCAAACTCGCGGGCGTCGAAGTCTCCTTCTCCCGCGTCACCCGAATCTCAAACAAAGAACAATCATTTCGCGCATCCTTCTTCGGGATTCTGACCTTCACCGGCTGCATGCACTCAAACCGGCTCCCCGGATCGAAATAAGTACACTGCTTGCACGAATGCAGCTCAAACCCGCACTTCGGACACTGCCCGCTGGCCGGCATTCCTTGAAGCACGGTACCGCACTGCGTGCACCGTGAAACCGCCCGCGTCCCCGGCAGATTGACGGGTCGCGGACCAAACGTATCATCCCTCTTCGGCGGCGCCGCGCCCGACTTTTCTCCCGAGCCCTTACGCGACTCGCGGTCGCGGTCCTGATAACCATGCTGCCGATATTTCGCTGCCACAAAACTTCCCCCTCACGCGCCCGTATTGTCTCCCGGAATACCCAGCGGGGCAAGTAGCAGTCATCTCCGGGAACCAAATTGAATGGCCGCGTCCGATAAGATTTTCGCCGCGTCCTCTGCGGCATTTCTCAGCGACCTCTGCGGTCCGAGCTTTTTTGCAGCCTCATTCGGATAGCTAAAGCGTCATACAATAAACCCATGATCCACGAAATCCTGCCCGTCGGCCCGCTGCAATGCAACTGCTCCGTCATCGGCGACGAAACCACCCACGAAGCCATGGTCATCGATCCAGGCGACGAGATTCAACAAGTTCTCGCCCTCATCCGCAAACACTACCTGCAGGTCAAGCAGATCGTCATCACCCACGCCCACATCGACCACGTCGGCGGAGCCATGAAACTCCGGGCTACCACCGGCGCCCCCATTCTCCTCAACCAAAATGATTACGCCCTTCTGAAAATGCTCGACGCGCAAGCTGCCTGGATCGGCGTGCCTTCGCCTGGCAAAGTGGAAATTGATCGCAGCATTACCACCGGAGAGACGGTCACTGCCGGATCGCTAAGCGCCGGCATCCTGCACACACCAGGCCACACCGAAGGCAGCATCTGCCTCTACTTCGCCGCCGAGAATAAGCTCATCGCCGGCGACACTCTCTTCGCTGGCTCCATCGGACGCACCGATCTCCCCGGCGGGTCCATGCAGAAAATTCTGCATTCCCTGCACGAGAAAGTTCTGGCTCTGCCCGACGAAACCGTAGTCGTTCCCGGCCATGGTCCGCTGACCACTATCGGTGAAGAGCGCGAGAACAATCCCTTCCTCGTTAAAACCTAAAGCTCGCGAAAAAATGAACGGCGAAGGAATTGACCTCCGCCGTTCGTTTCACAAATTCCGGACTTCGCTACTGGTGGTCCATGTGCTCGTGCTCTTCATGCTCCTGATGCTCGTGCCGCCAATTCCAGTAGGCGCGCTGGTCTCTATGCTTGAGGTGCTCGTAATCCACGTAGGCCGTGTGCCGTGTTTCCAGCCAGTGCCGATAGACTTCGTCCTCGCGCGAATCCCAGTTGTGGTAATCCTTGTGATATGGATCGTAAACTCGTCGCTCTCGTTCTCTCTCCTCGCGCCGCTCGTGATCATCCTGTGGTGCGGCTATAGCAAAGGCGCCCAGGGGCGCCAGCAGTGCGGCTGAGAGAAACAGCGAGGCAACATACTTATTTCCACGATGCATAGTTTTCCTCCAGTGGCCAGCTAGGATGATATCGTGACCCTCCGGGGTTGGAAGCTAAATCGCTTCGTTTTCGTTTGGGCCCGAACGTTCCCGTCCCAATTCGGGCTGAATCGCGCACAAATGGAGACTACAGGAACCTCTGGAGGATCGCGGTCATCCCTGCGGCAAACTCCAGCTGTGGCGTAATCAAACTCAGAACCAAATATCCGTCGCGCGGAAAATCATAAAAATGCCCGGGATGTATCAGCACCGATTTGTCGCGCAACAGTTCGATCGCCAAGTCCTCATCCGACCGCGTCACCGGAACGCGCAACACCGCATACCATCCGCCTTCCACGCTCAGTCGCTGACAGGCCTGCAGCGCCGCTAGCTGCCGATCGAGTTCCGCCAGATTCGCTCTTACGCGCTCCAGCAATTGCGGTTGAATGTTTTTCCTCTGAGTGAGCAGCGACGGCGTGGCCCACTGCAGCGGCGCATTCATCGAAAGATAGGTGTCGGCAATCACCTCCAACCGTCCCATCGCTTCCTTAACATCGCTCTCTGGTCCACTCGTCACCACCCACGCCACCTTCATCTGCGGCAATGCCGCAATCTTCGACAGACCGCTCAGAGTAAATGTCAGCACCTCGCAATTCCCGGCAAAACTGGCATGCACGGTATCTTCGAGCCCGTAGTCCAGAAATACCTCATCCGCAATCACCGCCAGTCCGTGCTCGCCGCAAAAGGAGTTCAGCATTTCCATTTCCCCGCCCGGCACATACGACCCCGTCGGATTATTCGGATGCACCACTACCACGCCCCGCGTCCGCGCTGTCACCGCCTTCTCCAGCGACGGAAAATCCATTTGCCATCCGTGATCGTAGATCAGTTCATAGGGTGCCAGCTTCACGTCCTGCAAATCCGCCAGAAATTCAAACAGCGGATAACTCGGCTTCGGTACCAGCAACTCATCACCGGAATTGCACAGCAACCGAAACACGAACGAATATCCCTCACTCGTACTCGTCGTGAGAATGATCTGCTCCGCATCCAGATCGCGAACCCCATGCTCTTCGCGGTAATACTTCGCCACGGACTCCCGCGCCTCGCGCAGCCCTTTCGACTGCGGATCGTAATCCAGCGCCCGCGGCGATGCCAGCGCTCCCAGAATCGCCTGCTCGTCGTAATGCAGCCCCGCTCGCGTAGGGTTCGAAACTGTGAGATCGAGAACTTTCGCTCCGCTAGCACGTACCTGTCCCAGCGCCCGCGTAAACCGGTTCTCCACCAGCTTCCAGTTGGTCCGTTCAGAAAACATCAGTGGGATTCTATGCGATAGGGGGAAAAACGGCGTATGGAGCGGGCACTCTTGCCCGCTCGCCTGCTGTGCCCTAAAACCTCGCGGGCAAAAGTGCCCGCGCCACACATTTCAACGGCGTGCGTCTACGCTCCTGGCCCGTGAAACAGCTGCGCTACTTCGGGAATCGGCCCGCGACTCACATCATCCTGCACCATGCGTCGCTGCATCGTGGGCCAATCTCGAATCCCGACCGCCGGACAAATCAAGCCCTTAGCATCCGGCCGCAGCAACTGGCGCAACGTCTGCACGCCGTAAAACAATCCTTCGCCCGTATTGGCCGCGACAATCAAATGCGACTTGTCGGAAAATAGCAGATAACCGTCCTCGCCCACCAAGTCATCAGCCTTGAGTCCGTTCCGCGCTAAAAACCGCCGCACCCGAGCGTCCTGCAACCGGGCCAGCACAATCGCGCCGCCTTCCGCCTTCCCGGCGGCCTTCATGCCCCGAATGTCGAGCCTCAGCCCCGACTGATCCGCAACCTCTTCCGCCAGCGTTTCCGCGGCAATTCGATCCTCGGACTGATGCCCCAGTTGCACGAAAATCTTGGTGCGCCGTCCCACTTGAAATCCGCCATCGCGCAGTCTCACTTCTTTTGGCGACGGCACCAGCTTCAACTGCGGCCCGCCATCGGAATCGAGCGCCACCGCGGCCGAAGCGCAAAGAACCACACCACACAGAACTGACAAAAGTCGCTTATTCATTCGGATCCTTGAACTCGAAAGCCTAAGTCCGTATTGTACGCGCAAGCGGGCGCGCGGGTGCCATGAAACGTTCCAATGCCTCTTAGTTAAACCCCGTATCCAGCCTGATTCCTCCCCCTTAAGGCTATTTGCCAAACCCTTCCTTATTAACCACATACGGCATCTTCGTAACGTCCCCGCCGTAGTTGCCTTCCAGCACGTCGATCAGCCCCTGCGCACACCGCCCCGCCATCCCTTTCTCCGGATCGGTCGAAAGCCGCGTGATCCGCGCTGCGCTGGCAAAGTGCGGCAACAACCGGCAGCGGTCCGAAATCCTCGGATCGCGCAGCGGAGAATCCGCCGGAAGCGGCTCCTTCTCGTAAACATCCAGCGCAGCTCCCGCAATCCAGTTCTCCAGCAGCGCCCGCGCTAGCGCCGCCTCATCCACCACTGGCCCCCGCGAGGTATTCACCAGAAACGCAGTGGATTTCATGAGCCGCAAATTCTTCTCGTTGAACAGATGATAGGTGGGCGTCGGGCTTTCCTCCGCCCGCAGCAGCGGTACATGCACACTGACAAAGTCCGCTCCCCGCAGTGCCTCTTCAAACGGCACATACTTAATCCACGCCTTCTCTTTCGTCAGCCCGCGGGCATGCCGCAGATCATTGATCTCCTGAATGGTTTTCACAAACGCATGATTCTCATACGCCGGGTCGTAGCACAAAACGTTCATATCGAACCCGACGCATTTCTTGATGAACGCCAGCCCGATGCGCCCGGTCCCAATCACGGCGACCGTCTTACCGCTAACTTCATCCCCCAGGAACGGCAGATACGGATGCCAGTATCCCCACTCGTTCTCGCGCGTCAAATGTTCAGCAGACCACATTTTCCGGGCCAGAGTTCCCAGGAGAAAAAATGCGAACTCCGCCGTCGCCTCCGTCAGCACGTCGGCGGTATGCGTGAACGGAATCTTGTAGCGGTTCGCGTCCGCGCGATTGATGTTGTCGAACCCTACCGCAATCTGCGCCACCACCTTCAACCGGCCCTTGCCCGCCTCAAACACTTCCGCGTCAATCGCATCGCGCAGCGTCGTGATCAGCCCGTCGATACCCGCCTTCACTTTTTCGACGATCAAACTCTTCGGCGGCGCTTCCGGCTTCGAATACACTTCAACCTCGTATCCCAGCTTGCGCAGCAGTTCAATAGCTTCTCCAATGTCACAGGTTGCAAACACGCGAAATTTCTTTTCCATGATTTTTCGGAATGATGGTGAAGCGTAATCAAGTCCGCATCCGATCGCAGACCATCGAAATATCATACGCGACATTGATTCCTCGCCCGACCCATCGCCAATCAAAAAAGTCCACTTGAAGTTTCATTTTTCGTCTTTCATTTAATCTTCAGCCTCGCAGCGTGTAATGAAACTGCTGGCGGAATAAGGGTAGCATCCCCTACTCGCCGTCCTTTGTGCTCAAATTTGTTCCAAGAATTGTTCCGAGGAGTCCTATGCGCGCAGCAAGCTTTGCGGTTGTTGCAGCCCTCTCCCTTACCACCCTCGCGCTCGCCCAGGAAAAGAAAATCGAGCGCAAAGACCTGCCTCCCGCAGTTGAAAAGACAGTTGCGGCCTGGACTCAAGGGGCCACAATCAGGGGATTCTCTCAGGAAAAAGAAAACGGCCAGCTTAACTACGAAGCCGAATTAACCGTCAATGGTCACAGCAAAGACATCCTCATCGATCCCAACGGCGCGGTCATCGAGATCGAGGAGCAAGTGGCGATGGACTCGCTTCCGGCGCCCGTGAAAGATGGACTTCAGGCCAGAGCCGGCGACGGAAAAATCCTGAAAGTTGAATCTCTGACCAAGAAAAACAAACTGGTGGCCTACGAAGCGGTCGTGCAAAGTGCCGGCAAGAAAAAAGAAATCCAGGTCGGCCCCGAAGGCCAGCCACTGGCTCACGAAGAATAGGAAAACATCCGAAGTAGAAGCAGCACGAGGAACCTTGTCATCCTGAGCGAGGATTGAGGTTCGCCGAAAAGGCGAACCTCAACCGCAGTCGAAGGATCTCTATGGCCACCCGATCTCCGGTCGCCACACTCCCATCCCTGCAACTCTTCTTGCGCCAGAGAGCCCACTGTCAGTCGCGCCCACAGGAGGAATCCGCAGTTAACAGATCTTGCCGTTGCCAGGCGTTGCAGGCATGGCTAAAGTCGTTTACCCCACCCTGCGGATTCGAGCCCTGGCATCGGCAACGGAATCTTCCCCGCAACCCAGCAGTCCGGCCACGCTTCGCAAGCCCTCCCAGGCGGCGTAATTTAACGAAGGCTCCGAGCTCACTAAGTCGCGGATCATCTCCCAGGCCGCCATGTTCAGCGCGCCTTCAGGCGGCAGTCCCATGGCCAGCGACACCGCGCACTGCGGACAAAAACAAATCCTCTGCGCCCCCGACTTCTGCCGCGGCTTCACTCCGACGGTCTGCGCAAACATGTACACCGCTACCGACTTCTGTCCTGCCTCGATCTCGCGCCTGCAGCGCAGACAAACAATGGGTTGCATGGGCTCCTCATACTCCAGACACATTCACTTTCAGCTACCCTATCGTCACCCACAAGTATGAAGAAAGATTCCAGTGATCGCCCACCCTAACTATGAAGAGCCTTGAAAGAGCGTGCTTTCAGCCGCGCCGTTGAGTCTTTGTGAATGAATTACGGCTTTAACTCCTGCGGAAAACACTCCGACGCCTCTCTTTCGGCTTGACAACTATCTATCTAACTGTTACACATTGTAACGCTACAATGACTAACACACTCAAGCGTCGTCTAAAGAATTTGGGAGAAGTCGAACAGCTGGTCATGGACTACATCTGGACCCACGGTCCGTCGTCCTCCGAAGCTTGCCGGGAAGCACTGACTTCTTCCCGCCCCATGAAGGACTCCACCATCCGCACGGTCCTGCGCCGGCTGGAAGAAAAAGGCTACCTCACGCACCAGATTCAAGGCCGCACCTTTATTTATAAGGCGTTAGACGCGCGCCAGAACGTCGCTGTCCGCGCCGTAAAGGGCATCATCGACCGTTTCTGCGGCGGGTCCGCCGAGCAACTCGTGCTCGGCATGGTGGACAACGCAGTGCTCAATCGCAAGCAACTGGAACGCCTGGCCCGCAAGATTGCCGAGAATGAGATCGCTGAAAAAGAGGTCGTCGAAAAAAAGATTTCTAAAAATAAGGAAATGCCATGACTCTCATCGCCCTCCCGGCGCCCGTAACATTTCTCGCGCAGCTCGGGATTGCCGCGGCTCGCGCTCTGACGCTAAGCATGATTGTTGGACTTGGACTCTCGGCCTTTCGCGTGAAAAACACTTCCCTGCGCCTCTTCACCTGGACCGCAGTCCTCTACGCCGCCCTCGTCATGCCCTTGCTTCAACAGATACTGCCGCCTCTGCCGATTCCCGCACCAGCGTTTCTTGAGCACGAATTAACAAAGGCGCGAGCGATAGTCAGCAGCACAGCGGAACCTGCGCTGCGCAGCTTGGCGGGAGCCGCGGAGCGGCGTCAGAACGCAGCCCACGGCGCAAGCCGTGGGACGGACGTGGACGCCAACGAGCCCCAGCGGGGCGAAAGATCAGCGCTCAGCGCGACGTCGCTGTCTCCCGCAATTGACGCGCGTTCAATAAAGTCACCGCAGGCGTCATCTCCCGCATATTCGGAATCGTCTCCGGCTTCAGTTCGTTGGAGCACAATCGCAGCCTGGATTTATCTCGCCGTCGCTCTGATTTTGTTCGCCCGCTTCTTCATCGGTCTCGCATTCAGCCGGCGGCTGCGGAAGGCGTCGCAACCCATTGACGATTACCGCCTGACTCAGCGACTTGCCGCGCGCGCATCCGCCTGGAGACTTGCCTCCCTACCGCAAGCCGCCGAATCCGAATTGATTTCCGTTCCGGTCACGATGGGTGCGCTGCGCCCCACCATTTTGCTGCCCGCCGCCTGGCGCGAGTGGGAAGACGCGAAGCTCGACGCCGTCGTAGCGCACGAAGTCTCGCACGTTGCCCGCCGCGACGCCCTCACTCAGCGTCTTTCCCTGCTGCACCGCGCGATCTTTTGGTTCAGCCCGCTTTCCTGGTGGCTTGATCGCCATCTCGCCGGCCTCGCCGAGCAAGCCAGCGACGAAGCTGCCTTGTCCTGCGGCACCGACCGCACCCACTACGCCCAAATCCTGATGGGATTCTTTGAAACGTTGCACGCCGCCCCGGGACGAGTTTGGTGGCAAGGCGTTTCAATGGCCAAAGCAGGACAAGCCGAACATCGCGTAGAAAGAATTCTTGCGTGGAAAGGGTCTCTCGCTATGCGTCTTCAGAAATCGATTGCCGTTGTGGTCATCGCCCTTGCGGTCCCACTCGTGTACCTCGCAGCATCCGCCCACCCAGCCCAACATGTTAACGTGCCACTCCCGCAACTCGTGCAGGACCAGACTCCACCTCCCACTTCCTCCGCGGCGGCAGCCCCGGCTTCGTCGCAGACAGCTCCTCCGCCCGAACCAGGTCCCGCCTCCGGGGTGACGAGGGGAGTTACGGACGGAGTAACAAACGGAACGACTGACGGACCAGATTCCAGCGGGCCAACTCCACCTCCCGGGCCGCCAGCACCGGCGCCAGGCGTCGGTACAACACTCAAAGCATGGATACCGCCAGTCGCTCCGGTCGGCCCATCCGCTCCGATGGCCGCGATTGCGCCTGTAGCCCCGGTTGCAGCCATTGGCCAATCGGAGTCAGTAAGCTCATCTTCCGGCCGCGGTTTTTCGTACCACTACGGCTACGACGACGAACAGCGCTTCGTTATCGTCTCCGGCAAGACCGATTCCCTCACCATGTCCGGTTCCACCGAAGACGCCCGCCATGTCGAGAAGCTCAGGAAACAAATCCCCGGCGACTTCATCTGGTTCCAGCGCGACGAAAAATCCTACGTCATTCGCGACCAGGCCACCGTCGACCGCGCCAGGAAACTCTGGGAGCCGCAACAAGAGCTCGGCAAGAAACAGGAAGCACTCGGCAAACAGCAGGAGGCCTTGGGCAAACAACAACAGGAACTCGGCGCAAAAATGCAAGAGATTCGCGTCAACGTCCCCGACATGAACGCCGACCTCGAAAAACTGAAAGCGGAATTGAAACAACTCAGTTCCAGCGGTGCCACAGTGGAACAGGTCGGGCACATCCAGTCCGAGATTGGAGAACTTCAAAGCAAGATCGGCGACCTCCAATCCCACGCCGGCGATCAGCAAGGCAAGCTAGGGGAAGCGATGGGTGCCCTCGGAGAAAAGCAGGGCAAACTTGGCGAACAGCAAGGCGAACTCGGCCGCCGGCAGGGTGAACTGGCCGAGCAGGCCACGCGTCAGATGAAGCAACTTCTCGACGAAGCGATCACAAAAGGCATAGCCCAGCCCGAAATCTGACCGCTGTGCTTCGTTTCTTGTCGGCGTCATCCTTGTCTCGCCGTTCTTAGGAGAGACAGGGTGGGGCTTTCGATTCCGTATTGCGATTTGCAAAACCAGGCTCGGAGCGGGATGCGCGCTGCGGGCTCGCCCCATGATTTTTTATCGTCGGAGCATTAACCTGCTGATCCGCCCACAGAAGCTGACGGTCTCGCCCTTCATGGTGCCCTAAAACTGCAAAAGCTCGTTATCCCATCCGGACCCGTGCCTCCGTTCGGCACTTGCATTCGACAGGGTGTTTCTTTATGGGGTGCGCGGCTATAAAATAAGCGGCAACGGCCCGGATCAGTTTGGCATCCAAAAACGCCGGTATTCTTCGGGTAATTCTCGTGGTATGAAAATCCCTTCCAGCTTCGATCACCAAACTCTTCAGCAGCTTTTGGCCAACGCTTTTGCGGTGCAGGAAAGTCAGATCGATCCCCGATGCCTTTCCGATATCATGGAAGTCCAACGCGCGGTTCGAACCGGAAAGTTCAGCTTGGATGGCGCCATGCGTCACATCGTGGAGTCGGCGCGAACTGTCGCCAATGCCACGGGAGTCGCGATCGCTCTGATCGATGCAGGTGACCTCCGATATCGCGCCGGTTCCGGGAGCAGCGCGGTCTGCATCGGATGGCGAGTGGGAGCCTCGCTCACGGTCTCTGCCACGACGCGAACGAACCGCGAGATTCTTCATGTTGAGGATGCGCAGACCGACACTCGGATCGAAGCCGACATTTGTCGCCAGTTCGGAGCCAATGCACTGCTTATCCTGCCAATTTATTTCCAGGGCGCGGTAGCTGGTGTGCTCGACGTCCGCTTCAACGAAGCCCATGTCTTTCAGGATCCCGAGGTACGCACCTATCGCCTGATGGCGGAGCAAGTCGAAGCGGCACTGGCTCTCGCCCCACAGCAAGAACCACAAGAAAACCTTGCCGCCCAACTGCCGCCCAATCCCGAGTTTTTTGAGCCAGTTCCAGCCGATGCCGCAAATTTTGTTTTCCCGGCTGACGATACCTTCGCATTGCCTCAGGCCGAGAACTGTGACAATTTCGAGAGCCTCGCCCCTCCTCCGGATTTCATGATGCTTCCCGAAAACGAGCATTCTCTTTACGCCCGTTGCGGAGCCCTGTTGGCCGACATCATGAAGTTGCCGGTATTCAAGCAATCAGCCTGGCTCGCAAGCCTGCTCACCCAGCAAGCGAAGCACATCCGCGTGCCCAGCCGCCCGCGCCGCTCGACCCCTGCCGGCGGTTTGTCATCGGTACTCAAACGTCCAGCCCTGACCGCGACCGCGTTCGTCCAGTGGACAAGAAATTCAACCTGGTCCGACCGCTGGCGGCGCCTGTCGTTTAACGCAGCCAAAGACGTATCGTCAAGCTTCAAACGCTCATCCTCACGCGCGGCGGTCTTCGCCCAGCGTGTGAGGAGCTCCTCATGGCCCCACCGCTGGCGACGCTCGTATCTGGCCACAGCCAGAGAATTGTTGTCAGCCCTCACCCGATCAGCCTCGATCACGGCGGCTTTCGCCCACCGCGCGAAAGCCCTCATCCGGCTCAACGAACGGCGCAGGGTGGCCGTGGAGGTGATTGTCATCGTTCTTGCCTTCACCGCCTTAATCGCCTACAGAGGCCGCGTCCCGGCTAAGCTCTTGGAATCTTCAACCCAATCGAATTCATCGACAATGACTCCGCAGGAACAACCGCCGAAGCCGCTTCCCGGAAAAAGCGCGTCCCAAGACCCGCAAGCTTCTTTCGACCCACAAGCCCCTTTCGACCCACAAGCTTCGTTTGACCCATCTCCTATGAAGTCGAGGCATGCAGGCACCGCGTTAAGGCAGGTGCGGAAAGGGCCCAACGAAGTCGATTACGTCGCGGATGATGTCACGATGCGCGTATTTACAAACAAATCCGCAGCCAAGCGCAGCCGGCCAGCGAACGGTCAAGTCGCACAGTTTGGGGATGACGTCACTGTGCGTTACTTTACGCCACCACCGACACCGACCAGAACCGCCACCCGCTGATCCTTTGCCTTGGAGCGTGCGGAACCGGCTCACATTGCTTGTAAAATATTAGCCAATGGCATTTCCCCTCCGAATCTGCTCTGTCTGCTCCGAAGAATTCGAACTAAAGCCGGACAAGCCCGGCTTTGCTAATCGCTGTCCGGCCTGCAGCGCAGAGGAACCAGCCGCACCCGCAACCAAGCGGGCCGTTGACGCCGACGAACGCAAGACTCTGAAGGAAGCCAACGAAGCCCGCAGACGCGCCATGCGCGACCTCCTCTACCGCAAGGACAGCTAAGACAGTTTCCGCCTGCAGCAATTTACCAATTTTTTACCGCCAGACTGGAATATTTGTCTCCCAGTTCAGTTGGACATCTGCAAGCCGGAGCGCAGTGGTGTTTCTATCGCCCAGCACCGGTCATCGCACAAACAAACTACTGAGGTTAGAAAAATCCATGTCCAGAATCTTGCTCACGCTTGCGCTGATTTGCGCTTCCCTACAGGCCGCTTCCTTCGCCAAATCCGCCACGGACGAAGACGACGATGCCGCTCAGCAGGTCAACCCCGTCATCGAGTGGAATAGAACTCTTCTGACGATCGTTCGTACCCCCGGCGCCCAGCCAGCTACTATTCACTCCACTCGCAATTTTGCAATTTTGCACGCCGCGATCTACGACGCCGTCAACAATATCGAGCATGAATTCAGGCCATACCTTGTGCGTCTTTCCGACGTTCCCCGGAGAGCGTCCACGATCGCCGCGGCCGATCAGGCGGCTCATGATGTCCTGGTGTCCTTATATCCTAAGTTTCAAGCATCGTTGGACACAGAGCTACAACAGGACTTGGCGCAGCTTCCAGACAATGATCGTAGGGTTGACGGAATCGCCGTCGGGCAGGCGGTCGCCAGCCAAGTGCTCGCCGTGCGCGCTCTCGATGGAGCGAATGCAAAGCAACCGACGTACGTTCCCGGGACTCAACCCGGCGACTACCAGTTGACACCGCCAAATTTCGCGGCCGCGGATTTCACCCAGTGGCCCAAGGTCACTCCGTTTGCCCTGGAGCGAGCGAATCAGTTTCGTCCCGGCCCTCCGCCGGAGCTCACGAGCGACACTTATTCCGACGCATTCAATGAGATCAAAGACGTAGGATTCATTACCAGCACAACACGAACCGCGGATCAAACTCAGATAGGAATGTTCTGGAACGGTAACATCCAGGACTTCTGGAACGAGATCGGGCAGACTGCCGCGCTTGCGCACCGCCTCAATCTCGAGGATAGCGCGCGGCTCTTTGCATTGCTGAATATAAGCCTTGCCGACACGACCATCGCATTTTTCGAGGCCAAGTACGTCTACAACTTTTGGCGTCCAGTGACGGCGGTGCGATTGGCGGATACCGACGGAAATCCGCAGACCGATGCGGATCCAAACTGGCTTCCGCTAGGCTCGAAAACCGCTCCCGACCCTTCCTACCCCGGAGCACACAGCGCAATCAGCAAAGCAGGCGCGACCGTGTTGGCCTTTTATTTCGGCGACCGGTTCACCTTCGACGTCACGTCCGAATCGCTGGCAGGAGTTACTCGTCACTTCAACAGCTTCTCCGCGGCCGCCGAGGAAGCTGGTCTGAGCCGTATTTTTGCTGGACAACACTTCCGCACCGACCATCTCGCGGGTAAGCGTTTGGGAAACCAGGTAGCAGACTCTATCGACAAGCAGGTTCTCCAGAAGGAAGAACGCGGTAGAGAATCTGAAGAGTGAAGAAGTGAAGAGTAGTGTGGTCCGTTTCCGCCTGAGTGGAGTCTCCATCCTTTCGCGCTTTTCGCGGAAGGGTGGACTCTTCGCAGGCGGCACGCTTTACCCCGCCAGCAGCGCCACTCCCGCGGCTACCAAAGTGGCGGCAATCCACCGCCGCCGATCAACTCTTTCATGCAGGAAGATTTTCGCCGCGAACGCGTTGCCGATGAAGGTGAGCGACGCGGCCGCAGGCGCGACCAGGCTCACATCTCCCCACGACAGCGCAAACAGCAAACTGAAAAACGCGCACGCCATCGCGGTCACACCCAGGAAGAAGTTCGAATTACCCAGAGTGCGCGTAACCACGGGCCACAGTCCGGTGCGGCGCCACAGGTCATGCACGTCGCCCACTTGCTTCATAGCGCGCGCCAAAAGAACATCGCCCACCACCGAAGCGAAAACCACCACCACAATCCCGCCCCAGGTATAAGCGCCCTTCATCGCTGGACTCCGCTGGAAATCGTAACCGCATCGTGCGACACATCGGATAAGGGTGCCCCATTTCTCGCATCTTTTGCGAGAAGTGGGTATTTTGACTCTAGCCCCTCAGCCTGTGCCGTCAGCGCGGGCCCTCCCGCCACAAATCCCACGCCCCCCGAGATCAATGCGATCCCAATCCAGCGAAGCGGGCTGACCTGCTCATGCAGCGCGAACTTCGCCACCAACGCCAGCAAAACGTATCCCAGCGACGTAGCAGGCAGCACGTAGGTCAGGTCCGCCCAGGAAAGCGCGTTCATGTAAGAAGCGAAAAAGGCGAGCAGCAGAACAATGCCCACGGCGACCCATGGATTCAACACCGCCAGAATGATGCCTTGCAGATGATGGAGGGAAATGTTGCCGGTCTGCTTCATCCCATGCGAGAGCATGGAGTCCCCAGCCGCTGCAAACACGGTCACTCCAGCCAGCACCAGATACTTGCGAAAGGTCACGGGGGCTCAGATGTCAAGGTTTCAAGGTTTCAGAGTTTCAAGGTTTCAAAGCCGCATGCGTCAAGGCAAAACACATTGAAACCTTGAAACTTTGCAACCTTGAAACCTGCTTCCCTACGCCTTAACCGGCTCGGCAGCGGCCGCGTCGTCATGATGCTTCTTCACCATCTTGTTGCGAGCCGACCGCAGCTTCAGGAACGTCTTCGCTTCTTTGTAAAGTCGCTTGCGGTCGTTACTGTCAAACGCCGCCTTCCTCAAGATGCGAAACACGGCCTTGGGACGGAAGTAATACTCGTCATAGAAACGATGGACGGCAGAAAGAATATCGTCAGCAGGCAGGCCGGGATACTGAATGTGCGCCAACTGATGTCCGCCTTCGTCAACCATCTTGTTGTCGCCCACCATGAAACCGTTCTTCACCGCATAGTCATAAAGCTCGGTACCGGGATAAGCGTGGGCCACCGAAACCTGAATGGTTTCAACATCAAGTTCCTTGGCGAACGCGATCGTATTATTGATGGTCTCGTGCGTCTCGCCCGGCAATCCCATAATGAAGTCGCCGTGAACTACGAGCCCCAGCTTGTGACAGTCTTTCGTAAATTGCCGGGCGCGTTCAATGGTTGCGCCCTTCTTAATGTTCTTCAGAATTTGCTGATCCCCGGATTCATATCCCACAATCAGCAGGCGGCATCCCGCTTCCTTCATCGCCTTTAGAGTCTCGAAGTCGGTAGTCACGCGCGAAGTGCACGACCACGTGAGTCCCAGCGGCTTCAACTTGGCGCACAATTCAATCGTCCGCGCCTTCTGGATGTTAAATGTATCGTCGTCGAAGAAGAACTCTTTTACATTCGGCCACATCTCTTTGGCCTTCGCCATCTCCCGGGCCACATCGTCGCTGGAACGTTTGCGCCACGGATGTCCGCTCAAAGTCTGCGGCCACAGGCAGAACGTACACTGCGCCGGACAACCGCGAGTGGTGTAGAGCGACACAAAGGGATTCAGCAGAAACGGCACGTTGTAGCGAGTCACGTCCAGATCGCGCTTGTAAACGTCGGTGACATGCGGCAGCGCATCCAGATCCTGAATCTGCGCAGCGTCAGGATTGTGCACGACCTTTCCATCCCTCAAAAACGACACGCCAGCAATTTCCTCCAGCGCCTTGCCCTTGGCATAATCCACCACCGCATAATCAAATTCTTTGCGGCAAACGAAATCGATCTCCGGACAATCGCGCAGCGACTTCTCCGGCAGCACGCTCACGTGCGGTCCCACAAAAGCGATCTTGATCCCGGGATTCGCCCGCTTGATCGCCCGCGCCAGCAGTTGGTCGCCGGGAAATCCGGGGGTAGAAGTGAACAGCACCAGGAATTCGTACTCCTTGGCAATCTCAATCGTCTCCTCGCCGGAAACGTGATGCGGCGGCGCATCCAGCAGCCGCGCTCCCTCCAGCATCCCCGCCGGATAAGCCAACCATACCGGGTACCAGTAACTTTCAATTTCGCGGGTGGCAGGCCAGCGGGAGCCAGCGCCTCCGTCAAAGTTTTCAAACGATGGAGGATTCAGAAACAGTGTTTTTAGAGGCATAGTGGATATTCTTTATTCTAGCATTTGAACAGGGTTCTTCCCGGCTTTCGCCCGTATTTCTGCAGGTTCTCCCATCCGTTGGTAACGACCTAAACGCTTGATTTCACTGTACTAGCCCCTGCGTAAAAAAGGAATGTCGCAAGCGTGAATGATGAGTTGGATGCAGCGAAAGGCGAATGGACGCTGTGAGTGGCGCGGGTATGACTTAAGCTGCTAGCGGAGAAGTCACAAAATGCGCTCCCTCGCCGTGGATGAGTGTTCGCCGTGGATAAGTGGAAGAGCGGCCCTTCAGGGCCGCGTAACGCGCTCGAAATCGCAGACGGGCTTCAGCCCGGTGGTCGAGGTTCCTTGGCGGTTACGCAGCCTCTTAAGCCATAAGCGTTATTGAGCTTCGTTGCTGCTCGGAACCTTAAAAGTGATGCCGCGATCATCGTTGGCTTTCGCCGTGGCCGCCAGGTCCAGTTCAGACAACGGAATTTTCTCGGTATGCTGTGGCGCGAAGTTCCACAGCGTCTGGCCGACAATGGCGTAGTTCTGAATTTCCTTCGTATGCTGATCGCGGAACACCAGAACCGTGGCCGGTATAATCGCCGTTCCCTGCCGTTCCCCGGCTGCTGGCGCGGGATCGGAGCGCGCGTAGACATCGCGATCGCCATCGGCCTGTTCCTGGCGGAGCATCTGTTGCTCTTCCAGATTTTGCCGATTCATGTCATTAGCCGTGGCTCGATCACGCTCGTAGTCTTCGTCGTAGGAAGAATCGGAATCGCCCCACCAGAAAGGATCGTAATATCCACCATAGGCCCACGGATAGCCTAAGCCCCAGCATCCATACCCTAAGCAATTGTTGCGGAACCCGCGAAAGCGGGAACCACGAAATTCATCATGCAGGAAAGGACGACCGCCGCGACTCGAAAAACCGCGATTCGCCAAGCTGCGGTTCGAGAAGCCACGCTGGGAGAAAGAAGGAGAGTGACTGAAGCCGTGCGCTGAACTTACGCCGTTGTGCATGCCACCCGAAACGTGGCCGCCACTGAATCCGCCATGTCCACCAAAACCGCCGCCAGCATGACCTCCGCCATGCTGCGCCCATAAGGGCAGTGCCAGCAAAACGGCGAACGCCGCGATGGCCGCCAAGCGACGCATACACGTTTATTATATGCCCACTCACCACAATGGTGGCGGATTTTCGCCCCCTACGACTGCCCTATCTTTTCTTCTTCTTTCCTTTGCTCGGTTTCGAAGGTGGTTTGGGCGTCGGCTTCTTTGCCGGTTTCGCCTTAGGTTTCGATGGCTTAAGCGCGGTTTTGGCAGGCTTGGATTTCTCGGGTGCTTTTGCTTGCAGCTTTGCTGGAGCCAGCGCTACGGGCGGCGCGGCTGGGGCAGCAGCCGCGACAGCACCTTTCGCCTTCTTCCCTGCTTTGGGACCGGGCTTCGCGGCCACGGCTGCTGCGGGCGCTTCGGCGGCGGCTTTTGCGGCCCGTCCGCGCCGAGGCGCCGGCGGCGGTGGCGGCGGTGGCGGCGCAAACGGCTTCAGAAATTTCAAAGTCTCCGTGCGCGAACGCAGCTTCCCATCCAGTAACAGCATGAACACGTCATGCGCCAGCTTGGGATATTCCGGCAGTTGCGGTGTAATCAGCAACTCCGTCATCTCCGGCAACGGCAGTTTCTGCTGCACCTGTCGCCACTTCGTGAGATAGTTCTTGATCTTCTGTTCCACCGACTGCTGCTTGGCAGTCACAGCCAGAAACAACACCATCTCCGGTCGCGCCGAGGACAGCAATTGCCAGGTGCGCGACGGAGTCGCTGCCTCTTTGCCCATCAGCCGCTTGGCGAGTTGTTTCGCGTGATCTTCAATGTCGCGCCAGGCTTCAACCAAATCTTTGCGCGGAATCAGCTTCTGAATATCCGACACGTCCTTGTCGGAGAAATGCGATGTCAGAAAATACATGACAGCCGGGCCGGCGTCGGGTGTGTATCCCATGTCGACCATCTGCTGCCGCGTCTTCATCAGCTGGCTGATGCCGTTGGTGTCGACCTTGGCGACCGTCCAGTGCTCGTGCAGAATCCCGAGCCAGCCTTCCTTCTCGAGCATCTTCACCACGTGAAGGGGATCATCTTCATGCGCCAGGGCCGCGATCTCATGGCCGATCGAAGAGCGCAAGATGTGGTCGATGTACTTCCCTTCTTTCGCCGCATCATAGCGAGCCTGTGTACGTTCTTCCAGCACCCAGTGGAAGCGCGCGGCAAACCGCGTGGCGCGAATCAGGCGCGACGGATCCTCAAGGAACGAATAATTGTGCAGGATACGTATGACTTTGGTCTCGATGTCCGCTACGCCGTTGAACGGATCGAGCAGCAGGCCACGCGAACCCTCGTTCAGCGAAAGCGCCATCGCATTCACCGTGAAGTCGCGGCGCCGCAGGTCTTCGTGAATAGTCGCCGGAGTGACGATGGGAGGCTTGCCCGTCTTTTCAAAGCGCTCGGTGCGCGCCATGCTGATCTCGGCGCGGGCATTGCCGGGCAAGGAAATAAAAATCGTCCGCGAGTCCTCTTCGACCGCCGTGATTTTCGCCCCGGCCTTTTCCAGATCTTTTTGCAGCTTGAGAGGATTGCCCTGAACTGTAAAATCCAGGTCGCGGATGGTGAAGCCGCTGATGATGTCGCGGATGGCGCCGCCGGTAAGGTAAAGATTCATGCCGGCGGCCCGGGCTACGTCTTGCACCAGCCCGACGCCCTTCAGTTGGTCCGGCGTCAGCCGGATTTCCATCGTGTAAATGTAATCAGCCATTCGCTTTCAAGCGTCTGTCGGGCCTCTTTCCTGCGCGATCCAAGGTACAATCGCGACCGGGGGAGGGCCGGACCAGCCAGAACTTTCCACAAGATTTCCACAGCCCTGCCCACCACACTCTCCGGCCCCTCATCGACCCGGATGCAAGTGGCTTAATACAAAGTACTTATTAAAAGTGGAAACTCTGCGGCAAGTTAAAGAAAATAACACAACGTTTACATTTTGGCTACTGCCAAGGCGGATTCCAGCCGCTTTCCGCGAAAAGGTGCGAGAATCAAGGACGGCTTCCGCTCCCCGGCGTCCGGCTTTCGGATTCGAATTAGCAAAGCTCAAAGTTGTTTCAAGTTAATTGCGGAAGCCGGACGCCGAAAAGCCGAAGCCGCAAGCCGTGCCTATGCCCTCGACCCACAAAAAAGTGATCGTCCGCAAAATGGACCGGGATACGGTGTCAGGGTACGTCGCGCCCGCTCAGTTCGTCCACGAGGGCAAGCTGGAACTATTAAATACCTCGGGCACAGTGATTTCCATGGACCTGCGCGAGATCAAAGGCGTGTATTTTGTGCGCGAATTCGGAGATTCGGAATCCTTGACCCGCAAGACTTTCACCTCGCGTCCGCGCTCCGAAGGCCTGTGGGTACGGCTACGCTTCAAAGACAGCGAAATTCTAGAAGGCCTGATGCCCGCCGACCTTACCCAGACCACGCCCGAAGGATTTCTCGTCAACCCTCCCGACCAGCGATCCAACACGCAGCGCATCTTCGTCCCGCGCACGGCACTGGAATCGTTAACGGTATTGGCGGTAATCGGCGCCACCCGCCGCCAGCGCCGCGGAACCCAGGATCAACGCCAAGTTCCCATGTTCGACGAATAGTGTTCGAAAATACCACTTCGAATCGTAGGAACCTTCAAAAGCACCTGAAATACGTTGAAATCGCAGTCGACTTGATATAGCGTGTTGAATCCACACAGGCCTTAAGCCTGCCAAAGAGACGATCGGGTCCCTCCTTCTCCCGTCCGCTCGACCTCTGGTGGATATCACCCATCTCGACCATAGGTGTGTCTCATGCCAGCGATTCCGGGATCGCGTCCCAATTATTTTTCCTCCTTGTCATCAACTCTCCTTCCAGTAATCATTTGCTCACTCATGCTTTGCGCCAGAATGATGGCGCAGGCTGAAAGCCAGCAAAGAGCCACAACTCCGCGCCCCCTAATCCTCCAGAGCATTGACGAGTCCCAACTCACGACGTTAAAGGGAAACACGCACCCTCTGGCCCGCCCGGAGTTCGATC
>Ga0185299_10002833_pt1 | contig 25166 bp, 20 predicted proteins | sample PaiPotPPA55metaG_FD_128002 | JGI IMG/M metagenome (GOLD analysis project Ga0185299, IMG submission 128002) | Iron sulfur acid spring bacterial and archeal communities from Banff, Canada, to study Microbial Dark Matter (Phase II) - Paint Pots PPA... ...
TCTTCGACTATAGCTCACACTGAAGTCCATTCGATGCGCCGACCGGCGTTTTGATGCACATTTTACGAATGGTTTACATCTCTGGGTGCTTTACATCGAGCGGGGGATTGGCTAGCGTTAGCGACAGCGGGCCTGACGTTTTGAGCGGTTTCGGCGGCGCAGGCTTTGCAACTCGATGATCGATACGTCTATCTCCACCAAGGATTTGCTGTTCACGCTGTTACTCAAAGTGGGCGTGGCAGCGTCCTTTGCGGCGCTGCTGGCGCGGTGGAATACCTTTCGGCGCGTGCTGTTCACTGAGGAGCGCGATCCCGATCAAAAGCTGAAGCTGATGCTGTTCATGACGCCGCCGCTGATTGTTGGCGTGGCGCTGCGGATGGTTGGATTTCCGTACCGGTTCGCCGATCTTTCTCTGGAAGGCGCGTTCTTAATGGGTTTGCTGGGCGGCCGCGTGGTGGGGCCGATCGGCGGCGCGATCATCACCATCCCGGCGCTGATGGGCCACGAATGGCTGGGAATGCCGGCGGCATCGACGGCGGGGCTGCTTGGCGGATTGATGCGCCAAGCGATTCCTAATAAGGAGGATTTGTGGAACTTTGGCCCATTCACGTTTTTGAATATCCCACGAGATTTGTTGCGGCTCGTGCGCCACGCGAAAATGTCATGGGAATTGCTGCCGCTGCTTGCGTGCGTGGGACTGGAACTTGGACGCGTGACGCTGGTGCTGGCGACCGACCCCAAGTGGCTGTTCGCTATCGATCCGCATTGGAATTGGTGGCTGACGCTGACGGTGCTGGCGACGGTGATGTCGGTGGCCGCGCCGTTAAAGATTTGGAACAACACCCGCATTGAGATGAATCTGGAGCGGCATCAGCAGTTGCTGCTGAAGGCTCGCATGGATGCGCTGTCCAGCCAGATCAATCCGCACTTTTTGTTTAACACGCTGAATACCGTGTCGTCGCTGATTCGCTTTGATCCGGACATGGCGCGGGGCGTGGTGCTGAAGCTGAGCAATATTTTGCGGCGCTTGCTGCGCAAGCATGAGACGTTTGTGCCGCTGAAGGAAGAATTGAACTTCATCGACGACTACCTGGACATCGAGGTGGCTCGATTCGGCCGCGATAACCTGGAATTCACCCGCGAGATTGCCGAGGAAGCCTTGGAAGCGTTTGTGCCCAGCATGCTGCTGCAGCCGATCGTCGAGAATTGTTTGAAACATGGACTGGCGTCGAAGCTGGAAGGCGGGCGTATCCGGCTGCGCTCGACGAACCGCGATGGACGGCTGAACATCGAGATTGAAGACAATGGCGCAGGGATTTCGGAGGAGAAGATGCCTCACGTGTACGTCGAGGGCATTGGCCTCAGCAATGTGCGGGAACGGCTACGCGTACTGTATGGCACGGACTTCCGGTTGGAGATCGAAAGCCGGTCCGGCGAAGGCACGTTGATCCGCATCGACATCCCGGAGTTGGTTTCCACGATGCAAACCGCCAGCTGAACCGAAGTCTTCACGAAAGGCGCGAGATACCCGGAAAGCCATCGAACCCCGAATCAAAACTCAATATTCTCTCAATTCCATGCTGCTCCATGATGGCTACGTGCAAGGCGTCGCGCGCGGACATCTGTTGGTGGCCCATGAGGATGTCTTTCGCGCGATATGCCGCAGCGGCATCTACGGACAAAACTTGATCGGCAATTCCAAGTAAGGCGTCAAATGCCGGCTGAATAGCGTCGCGACGATTGATGGCGACGTAACGGTGCAAGATTTCCTGGAGCACTTCAGCATCTGTAACCAGTCTCTCCCGGTTGCTAACAAGTTGTTCAACGAGTCGTTGGGCGTCGGCCTTATGGGGGTGAGGCGCACCGACCAGGTACATGGGGATGTTTGAATCAATGAAAATCACGGATGTGTGCCGCTGCCGTATCCGCTCTCAATCTCTCTCAAAATGGTATCGATGTCTCCGGTGGGATAGGCGTGGCGTACCGCCGCACGGATGACGTCAAGTTTCTTGCCGGTATTGCTGGCAGGTTCACGCCGCCGCGCCCGGTCCAGCGCTTGGCGGACCCATTCTGCAATGGACATATGCCGAGAGCGCGCCATGCGTTGAATTTCACGGTAGTCGGGGTCCTGCAGGATTACTTGGAGTCGTTTAGCCACATTGTGAGTGTATCTGACTCACATACATGAGTCAAGTGTGAGGGTCGAAGAACGCTTACAGGCTATTCGTGAGATCGGTCTTGCCCTCCGCTTGAAGTTGGCGGCCTTGTCGTACGGTTCCAGTTCAGGAAATGGGCGATACACCCCCGGTGTTTTTGTAAGAGCGGCAGGGAAAGGGGTTACGCGATATGTAGTTTTGTAGAGTGCGCAAGGTATTGAGAATGGGGCGGTTATCTGTTGCACGTTTTTGCGTTTGCCTGCATTGAGAGCAAAAGAGCGAGAGCTGCGTGATTGCCGTCGCCAGGGTGACTGGACGAAGCTTTGTATGGGAAGAAGTGTACCTCAAAGCTATGATAATGTCAAGTAAAACCTGAGGGATTGTTTACTGGTGTGACGTGACACGGATTAGGGTAAAGCCGTCGTAGCCTTTGCTGCCTACCGTTTGGATGGCGGTGGCTGTGGCGCGTGGCTCGGCGGCCAGCATTTCGTGGAAGCGGCGAATGCCTTGGATTACAGGGTCGGGGCTGGCGGAATCCACTACGGCGCCGTCGCGGACTACGTTGTCTACGATGATTATGGTGCCTGGGCGCGAGAGGTTCAGGGCCCAGGTGAAGTAAGGCGGGTTGTTCTCTTTGTCGGCGTCGATGAAGATCAGGTCGAAGGGGCCGTGGCCTTCGGCGGCTAGTTGCGGCAGGGTATTCAGGGCGGGACCTACGCGGAGTTCTACGCGGTCAGCTAGACCGGCATTGGCGATGTTGGCTTTGGCTACTTCAGCGTCTTTTTGCTGGCTTCCAGGGTGACCAGCTTGCCTCCCGGAGATAGGGCTCGGGCTAGCCAGATGGAGCTGTAGCCGCCTAGCGTTCCGAGTTCGAGGATGTTTCGGGCGCCCTGCATTTGCGCCAATAGAAACAGCAGCTTTCCTTGGGTGGGCGAGACGGCGTAGGCGGGCAATCCAGCGGCGGAGCTTGCCTGCATGGAGGCGTCCAGTAGGGGATCGTGACCCACTAATAGTTCATTGAAATAGGTGTCTACCGCGGTCCACGTCGGTTGGGTCATGGGTGGTTGGCCATCGCTGACTCGGCTGGTCGCCGTGTTTTTTTGTGCCGGGGTAGTGTACAACCGGGGCTTGACAGGGGGCTGTTCGTGCGGTATGTTCTGTAGTAACAGAAAGAACAGACATTACGGTATCAATAGTTCGATAGTCGCCAGTCTAACGTTGAGAGTTTCGCCGAAAAACGAAGGAAAAAAGATTTAACACAGAGGGCACGGAGTTAAGAGCAGAGAGGTCATGGAGAAGAGGCTACGAGACGGAGTCAACTACGAGACGGAGTCACGAAGCGGAGATCGAAATGAGCGAAACGACTAAGACTGGACTTACCCCGGTGGAGCAGAAATTTATTTTGCATTGGGGGGAGATGGGGACGCGATGGGGGATCAATCGGACCGTGGCGCAGGTGCACGCGCTGTTGTTTCTGGCGCCCAAGCCGGTGCCTGCGGATGAGATTGCCGCGACCTTGGCGGTGGCACGGTCGAATGTGAGCACCAGTCTGCGGGAATTGCAGGGGTGGGGGATCGTGCGGGTGGTGCATGTTTTAGGGGACCGGCGGGACCATTTTGAGTCGATCAAGGATGTTTGGGAGATTTTTCGCATTGTGTCGGAGGAGCGGAAGCGGCGGGAGATCGATCCGACCTTGCAGGCGATTCGGGAGTGCGTTGCGGAGTTGAAGGCGAACCCGCAGGCGGATGCTTATACGCGGGAGCGGTTGGAGAGCATGTTGGAGTTTTTGACGGGGATGACTGGGTTGTTTGAGGAGATGTTGCGGATGCCGACTGGGACGTTGAAGGGAGTGGTGAAGTTGCGGGGGAAGGTGGTGACTTTGTTGGGGAAGAAGGCAGGATGAGGGACGAAACTCAACAGTCAGTTTAAAGTTAACGGTTTCGGAAGGAGCGGAGAAAAAAAAGGCGGAGAAAAAGATTTAACACAGAGGGCACGGAGGTAGGAGCACAGAGGTCACAGAGAAGAGGCGCACAACCATGATTTCGCTGGCTTCGGAATTTACGGATGGGAAGGGGCGGCACGCTCGGGGGTGGTTGTTTTTTGATGCGGAGTGTGGATTCTGCACGCGTATTGCGCGGTGGCTGGCGCCGATCTTACAGCGGCGCGGAATGGGAGTTGCTCCGTTGCAGGATGAGCGGGTTGGGGCGCTGCTTGGTTTGTCGAAGACGGAATTGATGCGGGAGATGCGGGTCTTGCTTTGCGACGGCCGGCAATACGGGGGAGCGGATGCGGGCGTGGCTTTGGCGCGGGAGATCTGGTGGGCGCGTCCACTGGTGTGGCTTGCGGCGATTCCGGGAGTGATGGGCTGGTTGCGGGCCCTGTACCGCGCGACGGCGGCGCGGCGGAGTTGCGCGGGGACGAATTGTCGGAGGGTTGCTTCGTAGGTTGAGGTGATGGGGTCGTCGAACCGGGAGCAGGCGACTTAGGGCCCGGCAGGATGTCCTTCATTCCTCAGGACAATCCGGCGCTACCAGTGGGGCACGAAGATCGCTCAGGCGGAGGCGACGCGGGATTCGGAGAGGACGTGGCGGTAGTAGTCTTCGTAGCGGGGGATTACGTCGTTGGCGCAGAATTTGGATTTGGCGTTGGCGCGGGCGCGTTGGCCCATTTCGCGGCCGCGGTCGGCGCGCGAGAGGATTTCCAGGGCGTAGCGGCCGGCTTCTTTTACGTCGCCGGGTTCCACCAGATAGCCATCTACACCGTGTTGGACTACTTCGGGGATGCCGCCTACGTTGGTGGCTACTACAGGGACTTCGCAGGCCATGGCTTCCAGGGCGGCTAGGCCGAAGGATTCTAGTTGCGAGGGGAGCAGGAAGAGGTCGGCGGAGCTTAGTTTTTCGTAGACGGCGTTTTGCTTTCCAAGGAAGAATATGTCTTTTTGGAGCCGCTTTTTGCGGACTAGATATTCGGCTGCGCCTCGGTCGGGGCCGTCACCGATGAGGACTAACTTGGCGGGCATCTTGGCGCGAACGATGGCAAAGATCTCGACCGTATCGGTGAGACGTTTGACCGGGCGGAAATTGGACAAGTGCATCAGGATAGGTTCGCCGTTCGGGGCCCACTGAGCGCGCTGCGCTTCGTTTGGCTGGCGGGTGTAGAGATCGCAATTCACGAAGTTGGGGATGACGTCGATGGGACGCTTGATGTCGAATTCTTTCAGGGTTTGCTTGAGGAGGTAGTCGGAGATGGCGGTTACGCCGTCGCTTTGTTCGATGGAGAAGCGGGTGATGGGGAGGTAGCTGCGGTTGCTGCCGACGAGGGTGATGTCGGTGCCGTGGAGGGTGGTGACGAACGGTAGGCGGCGCGGGGCGGCCATGGAACGGGCTAGCATGGCGCTTACCGAGTGCGGGATGGCGTAGTGGACGTGCAGGATGTCCAGGGATTCGGCTTCGAAGACTTCCAGCATTTTTGTGGCTAGGGCTAGCGTGTACGGGGGGTGGTCGAAGAGCGGGTAGGAGGCTACTTCGACTTCGTGGAAGTGGATGTGGGGGTCGTTGGGGTTCATGCGGATCGGCGGGGCGTAGCTGATGAAGTGGATGTCGTGGCCGCGGGCGGCTAGTTCTTGGCCGAGCTCGGTGGCGACCACACCGGAACCGCCGTAGGTGGGATAGCAGGTTATGCCGATGCGCATGGTTGGGTGCCGGTTCCTTTGTTACGCGATCTGCGCGGGGTGAGGTAGTTTTGCATTTTAATGATGTGTGTTGCTAGCTCGGCTGTTTGAGGTCCTCGTCTATCCTTGTCGGATCGGGTCAAAATGACAGGTTCCTGGCGTCTGAGTGTAGGCCGTCTTTGGCATCGGCTAACGTGCTCGTTTAGACGCGGGGGGGGAGGAAATCGTGACATGGGTGGTGGGGCTTACTGACGACGGAGATTTACCACGCAGGTCACAGAGGACACGGAGCGGAGATCGGAGCGGAGACTCGGGCCTAGACTTTGTTGGGGCGTTTTGGACTGGGGGCTACGGGCACAGTCGTGCTGTGCCCCTACGGTACGATCAAAATTCTAGCTGGGTTGGTGTGAGCGCGGAAACTACTCTTCGCCGCCGTTCGCGGACTCTTCGCCATCTTTGTGGACGTATTTGATTACGCGCTTGAAGATGAGGAGGTTTGGGGCGCCTTGGCGGGTGAGCTTGATGCAATCGCGATCATACCATTCGACCGTGCCACGTAGAGTTTCGCCGCCATCAAGGACGATCGCCATCGGCGTGCGGGCCTGCATCTGCTTGACCCAGTAAAAATTCTCGGCATGGGTCATCTCCGGCGGAGCAGGCTTCTTGCTGGGGGCCGGCCCATTGTTGCCGTGCTGGGCCCTAGGAGGCATTTGTTCCTTCACGTCCGCAAAACCAGGACGGAACATCCTGCGGTTCACCATGACTGCTCCTTACAGGTAAGGGTGGTTTCACTCGTATGATGCATAGATAACGCGCCGGGTTACAGTTGGGTTTCGAAATACGGGGAGAAATCGATTTTTGTTCTGGGGTCATAACCGTGACACATTGGCGCGTTGTGGATTTGGCGCCAGCGAGGCGGCTAGCGCGTCGAGACCGAGTTGTCGATTGAGATTGCGCCGCAATCCGGAATGCAGTTCGTCGAATCCGGCGATGGCGCGCATGACCCAAGAAGAATCGACAACTTTGCTAAGAGCTTGCAGTTCTTTCGCAAGGTGCGTGTTGCGAAGATGGGGTTGTTTTGCGCCGGAGGTCAGCTCAAGAAGGTCGCCGATCAGGGCGTAGAACACTTGAAGTTGATCTTCGAACGAGGAGTCGCGATCTTTCGCTAGGGCGCTTGTGTCTGCGAAGAGTTGGGCGAAGCCTTCGGCGCGAGCGGAGCGCTCGAGGATACGCAGGGCGTTGCGATGCCGCTGCACGGTTTCGTCGACGTCCATTTCCATGGCGAGACCCGGGCTGCCTTCGGAGAGCTGTGCGGCAAGTTTGCGGTCCGCGGGTTTGCGATCGGTTTTCTGCTTGAGGATCTCTTCGACTTCGGCCTGGGGTAGCGGCGCGAAGTGAAATTGCAGGCAGCGGGACACGATTGTGGGCAGCAGAACGTGTGGCGACGGTGCGGTCAGGATTAGAGTTGCGGAGCCGGGGGGTTCCTCGAGAATTTTCAGGAAGACGTTGGCGACGTCCCAGCGCATGGTTTCGGCGCCGTCGAGAATGAAGACGCGGCGGCGGCCCATGGGTTGAAAATAGGCAGCGCGCTGGACGGCACGAAGCTGACCTACGCGGAGCATCGGGCGAGCGACCGGAGTTTTGAGGCGAACGGGATCAGGGACGAGAGCCCAGACGTCGGGATGCGATTGCAGGATCAGGGGGACACGCTCGACGGTGGCGGCGTCGGCGCCTTCGCCGCGTTCTGCGAGACCTTGCTCGATGAGCTTTTGCGGCTCGGCTAAGAGGCTGATGCGTTTGCAGGTTTCGCATTCGCCGCAGAAGTCGTCCGGGAGGCGCTCGCAATTGGCGGCTTGCGCGAACATGCGCGCGAGGGTGAACTTGCCTACGCCGCGGGGGCCGGTGAAGAGTAACGCGTGCGGGACACGCTGGCTGCGGAGGGCGCCGCGTAGGGCGGTTACGAGTGGCTCGTTGCCGAGAAATTCGGAGAGGCCCATTGTTATGGCCTCGCTTTCACGGCGTGGCGGGCGATCTCGGCGGCGAGTGGCTCGACGAGCGCCAGGAGGTCTGAAGCGATCTTTTCTGGCGGGCGCATCTCTAGGCGTGCAGCGTCGTAGCATTCTATGGTCGACCAACGCGGTCGGCGGGAAAGATGGTCATACATAGCGGCGGCCTCTTCGAGGTGGCGCAGGCTGCTCTCCTGAATGTCTTGCTTGGCCGAAGTGTAGGTGCGCGCTGGTTTTTTGGAGACGAGCGCTTGGGCTTGGGTGGCAGGCAGGCGCAAATAGATGACGAGGTCTTCGTGGGGAAGGCCGTAGATGTTGTATTCGAGGTGTTCGAGCCAGGCGATGAATTCGTTGCGCTGATCTTGCGGGACGCGGGCGGTCTGGTGCGCGAGATTAGACGCGATGTAACGGTCTGCGAGGACGACCTTGCCTTGTTCGAGGGCCGCGGATAGTTCTTGCTTGGCCTCGAAGCGGTCTCCGGCATAAAGAAGGGCGGCGAAGTGAGGTTCAACGGAGTCGAGCGCGCCGAAAGCGCCGTTCAGGAATTGGCCGACCATTTTGCCGAACCAGGAATCGTAGTGAGGAAATGCTGTTGGCTGGATTTGCACGCCGCGGGCAGTCAGGGCTTTTGCGAGGAGGTCGAGCTGAGTGCGCTTGCCGCTCCCGTCGATACCTTCTATGGCGATGAGTTTGCCCGGGCGTGTGAACACGTTGACTGACAGTTTAACCAGAGACGCGAAGGGCCGCAACGGGCACGTGGTATCTTTGGGCGGAAGGGAAATGCGAAGTAATGACGTAATGAAGTAATGAGGTAACGACGGAGCGGGAGGTTGCTGGCTGCGGTGAGTGTCGATACCGTGAGTGAGAATTTGTTGAGGATTCGTGAGCGGATTGTGGTGGCTGCGCTACGCGCCGGACGCAACGTTGACGAGATTACGTTGATCGGGGTGTCGAAGACACATCCGGCGGAGGCGATACGCTTGGCGTATGCGGCGGGCTTGCGGGATTTTGGGGAGAACCGCGTGCAGGAATGGGAAGGGAAGCGCGGGGGGCTTGGCGATCTTGAGGCGCAGTGGCACCTGATCGGACATTTGCAGAGTAACAAGGCTCTGCGAGCGGCAGGATTGTTTCACTCTGTGGACTCGGTTGATGATTTTGCGGTGGCGCAACGGTTGGATCGGGGTCGTGGGAATGCGGGTGGCGGGCCAAAGCTGCGCGTGCTGCTGGAGGTTCGCGTGGCCGAGGAAGAGACGAAGAATGGTCTGACCGTGGAGGAAGTTCCGGAATTGGCAGAAAAGGTTAGCGCGCTGCCGGTGTTAGATTTGAGAGGGTTGATGTGTATTCCTCCTTTTCTCGAGGATGCCGAGCAGGTGCGGCCGTATTTTCGGCGGTTGCGGGAATTGCGCGACCAGTTGGCGAAGCGGCTGCGACGACCGCTGCCGGTTTTGTCGATGGGGATGTCGCACGATTTTGAGGTGGCGATCGAGGAAGGTGCGACCGAGGTGCGGGTGGGCACGGCGTTATTTGGACCGCGGCCGGCTCCGAAGGTGTAGATTTTTCGGCTTATGCGGACACTGTGTTTATTAGAGTTTTGAAGGGTTTGTGTACGTCGTGAGCTTACAGACACGAGAAAATCCGCTCCAACACGCTCATCAAATAGCTGTTGCTCGATAAGAAAAAGGTCAGAGAAGTATTGCCTGCTGCGTGGTCACAGAACTATCATTGGTTTTCGAATTAGTCGGCCGGATTTCGCCCCCACCCTCGCGAAACGGCCTAATACCAACGCGCGTCTCGTTTGGCGGCACGGGGAAAGCGCACTGCATCAAAGAATAGACGCAGTTTGACCTGAGTCTCAACACTGAGATTCATTCGTTGGGCGGTTTCTCTAGAACAGTTCGTGCAGCAAACTTCACCGACTCGAGGGACGGTAGCAACAATGGTTTTTCCAACGGTTTTTTCAAAACTTTTCCCGGGCAGCCGCACTTCTCTCGCAAACTATTTGCAAAGGACGATGCGCTCTTTCTGTCTGCTCGCAGGTCTGATCGCGGCTCCCACGATTGCCCATGCCGATAACAACAATTTCGATCTGCTCGGCCCACGCATCGAGATGAAGGTCACTCGGAACGGAAAGCCACTGCCGATCTCCGACGTCGCGAATTTGCAGCCCGGGGATCGCCTATGGCTGCATCCCGATTTTCCTGACGATCAATCGGCGCGCTATTTGCTGATCGTCGCGTTCCTTCGCGGGGCCACTAATCCTCCTCCGGAGAATTGGTTCGTGCGAGCCGAGACCTGGACCAAGCAGGTGCGCGAAGAGGGAATCGTGGTCACCGTGCCGCAGGATGCGCAGCAAGCGCTTCTTTTTATGGCTCCGGAGACGGGCGGAGATTTCGCGACCTTGCGCAATGCGGTTCGCGGGAGACCCGGCGTGTTCGTGCGCGCTTCGCAGGATTTGAACCAGGCCAGCCTCGACCGCTCGCGCCTCGAGAAATACCTCGCCGACGTGAAAGCTATCTCCGACATTGATCCCAAATCGCTGCATGAGCATTCCATTTTGATGGCGCGCACTCTCGGTATTCGTGTCGATGAGCAGTGCTTCAACAAGCCGGTAGAAGAGCAGAGTTCGTGCGTGACGCGTAACACCGACAATCTCGTGTTGGATGACGGTCACAGTCAGTCGATCGTGACGGCGCTGGCCTCTGGTCCAAACTCCGATTTAGTTGGAGCAGTAAGCGCTACGTCACTCGCGGGCGGGGGCTTTTACAGCGCATACGTGGGCGCGGTTGTCGATCTAGCTCGCGTTCTCGGCAATCTTCACACGGCTTCGTATGTTTACATTCCGGGTCTGGCATTGCCCAAGGGCCAACAAATGAATTTGAAGTTGAACAATCCACCCTCTTTTCGCAAACCGATGTCGGTGATCGTCATAGGTTTGCCCGCGGTGGAAGCGGCGCAGTTGCCGCCCTTGCGCGCGGTCAACGCCGATCAGGTATTCTGCCTGCAAAAGTCTTCGCTGGTGCTGCCTGTCGAAGGCGCTCCGCTGGTCTTTTCGTCCGAAATTGCCCACGATTTTTATCTGCATATTCCCGGCAGGGACGGCAAAGAGATCAAGCTTCCGGCGCGGGCCGATGCCACGAGCGGTGGATTTGTAATTGACACGCACAGCATCGAAGGCGCGAAACTCGATGGGCAGCTCACCGGGACGCTGCACGGGTACTGGGGTTTCGAACCGTACGAGGGCCCGAACTTTCACTTGCGCACTTCACGTGCCGCACAGTGGCTGATTCCTGCCTCCGAGCAGAGCGCGCTCATCGTCGGCCGCGAGGACACCTTTCATTTGCAGTCCGAATCCGCCGTTTGCGTGGATGAAATTAAAATTCAGGACGCGCAAGGCAAAGAGATCAAAGCCACCTGGAAGGTTAGCAAGCCCGACGAACTGGAATTAAAGGTGGCGTTGAAGGATCAGCCGGCGGGGTCGATGAAAATCAAGTTGCGGCAATTCGGTCTGGCTAAGGCCGATGAGCTTCCGTTGCAAGCTTATTCGGAAGCCGCGCACCTGGATGGGTTCACGATTAATGCCGGCGATCAGCAGGGGGTCCTGAAAGGTACACGCCTGGATGAGGTCGATCACTTTGAGTTGAATGGTATTCGCTTCGTGCCGGCGAAGCTGACTCGCGCGAACGAAAAGGATGAGTTGCACCTGGCGGCCGCCCAGCAGGATTCCGCGGCGCTACGCCCCGAGGAAACGCTGGTCGCAAAAGTCGCGCTCAAAGATGGACGGGTGCTGGAGCTGCCGACGAAAGTCGAAGCGCCTCGCCCGAAGGTTGTGCTGGTGAACAAGAGCATCCGGCTCGGCGATACGCCGTCAACGATCAACTTGGGCAGCCAGGACGAGTTGCCGCTGGATGGACAAATCTCCTTCCTCTTGAAAACGGAAGTGCCCGAGAGGTTTTCGCGTACCGAGCGAATCGAAGTGGCGACCGGCGACGAAGCGTTCAGCACGCTGCTCAGCATGACGGATGGAAGCTTGTTCCTGCGCGATTCCGAAAGCGTGCTCGCCGTCTTTGATCCTCACAAGGCTTTTGGGCCCTCGGCGTTCGGGCCCTTGCGCTTCCGTCCGGTCGAAGCAGACGGCACAAAAGGGGATTGGCAACCGCTGGCGACGCTGGTGCGCGTCCCGTCGTTGAAGGAGATTCGCTGCCCGGATAGCGCCGACCAACCGTGCCAATTAACCGGCACGAACTTATTTCTGATCGATTCGGTGGCTTCGGATCAGCAATTTGCTCACAACGCTCCGGTGCCGACAGATTTCATCGACTCGACGCTCGCCGTGCCGCACCCGAGCGAAAGCGGGCTGTACATCAAGCTGCGCGACGATCCCTCAGCGATCAACACTGTCGTTCTCCCGATCTCCAAAGATCCGTAGCGCATTAGCTCATTATCTGAGGGATGGGGAAGATCGAGACCGACTTAATGCGTGTTGCTCGCGCCTTCCGATGCTGGCGGCGCTTGTGCTCTTTGCGCCCACTTTTCCCAGAGCTTCGCATTTCGCAAAAAAGGGATGTAAACGCCTCCTACCACAGAGCGTGCTTGAAAGCCGGCCTGCTTGCCGTCTCCGATCCAATACCAGTCTGTCAGAGGCACGCGTGATGGAGTTTTCGCTAACCACTGATCGATGGGCGCCAATAATGTTTGAAAGTCCTGAGGATTGCTGGTCAATGTGGCAGTCCATACCTCCCAATCGAGCTTCGTATAGGGTTGGCGGTTATCCAGCGCGAGTCCGTAGGCGCCGAGAGTTCTCTTATAGAACGCAATCTCTGTTTGTGCCACGGAGTCAGGGAACAGGTTCAGACCCAAGATGCGATCCCACACGAGATTGTACTTCTGGCTCCAGGAATCTGGTTTGTCAAAAGCGAGGCTGTAGTGATCTCCGCTGCGAGCCTTCTGCACCCATTGCGAGGCCATATCATGGGTCAATTGGCTGTACTCGACGGCGACCGTGTGGTGGCCGGTGCGTTCGGCGATTTGCGAAAAACCGCCCAGGGCTAAAATGGCTTTGAGCGATAGATTGGCGTTGTGAGCTAGATGCCCGGCGAAATCGTCGGTGGAAAGCTGATTAGCCGGATCCATACCTTTCTCTTTCAAGTAACTCGCCCACTTCTCCAGCGTGTCCCAATGGCGCACCGCGAAATTGCCATTGCCCTCAACCTTGGCCAGGGCGGCGATCATAATTAGCACATTTCCGCTTTCTTCCACCGGCATTTGGTCGTCTTCGGTGCGTTCTCCGCCGCCGTAGACTTGTCCGTTGGCCTTGGGGTAGGTGCCCAAGTCGTGGGGAGCGAACGGGAAACGCCATCGGGGAGACTCCGCATACTCCAAAATCGGCGTGAGTTGCGCTTTCAGGAGCGTGGAGTTGAACAGCAGAAAAAACGGCGACGAAGGGTAGGTCACATCGACGGTATCGATGCAGCCATTGCTGAAGTTCTCTTTCGAGAACAACATCAGCGAGCCGTCGAAATCGTATACGAGTTTGTGGGCTGCTATCGTCTGGCGGAAGGCCAAAGAAGCGAGGCGCGCGTACGCGTCACCGCCAACTTGCTTCAGATCATTGAGCAGTTCGCGGTCAAATGCTTCGGCGCGTGCGTTGATGCTGGGATAGTCGTGTTCGACAGTCTCGAGTAGCTGACCAAAATCCTTGCCGGTGTGGCGCCAGTAGGCGGGTTCCGGACGTCCCATGAACTCAATCGCGGCGATATCGTCGTAGGCCAGCAGGACGTGCCGCTCAACGGGTTGCGATCCGACCTCCACACTGATGACGGCTGCCAGAGCGGGATCCTGATCGCTTTGCTGCCGGGGCTGGCGCATGTCGTCCGCATACGGCAGATTTCCCGTTTCAGCGAACTGTTTTGCCAAGTCGCTGCCCGAACCCTCGGCGTCGCTCTCGCCTGCTTGTTCCGGCACGACCAGATAGAAGTAGCCCCAATCGATTCGTAGATTGTCACCGCTCTTTTGCAGCACCGGCTGGTCGTACGACCCGATGCGCATCATTTTGAGTCTGGGGCGTTGCAGGCGCGACCACACTAATTGCTCTTTGCCAGTGGTCACCGCCAAATTACCGGAGGCTTGCAGCAGCAATTGCACCTGGTGGCTCCGGCCATCGGTGGCCTTGACCGTCCACGCAAGATAGCTCACGGGGCGAGACATGAGGTCGAGATCGCTGGGCAGCACAGGCGAAAGGAAGGTCACATCCAGCGTGATGCCGAAACCCTGGAAGTGATAGATCGTTCGCGTGGGCTGGATTTCGACGCTAGTTTGCTCGAGCGCCGATGTTTCTTTGGGGTATTCGCCCATCCATCTGTACGGCTTGCCGTCGATGCGAATCAGGCCGGCGAGCGAATGCCGCGCGCCGGTCCAATGACGCGTGTCGGAGTCGGTCAAACGATCGCTGAACGACCAGACACTGAAATAGGGATCGTGAGTGATGAGTGGATAGGCGGGCGCGCGGAAATGGGTAACGTTGCGGTCAATATTCTGAGCTACCGCAGCTTCGCTACAAAGGAGCAACGCTGCGACTAAGCAAAAGTTGGAGCGACCGGCTTTACGGCGACGCCAAATAGTCATCAAGGAAATTCGACCCACATATTAAAGGATAACGATCCAATTCGAACAGTTCTGTTACACGGCGGCGATACGAATACAGCAGCCTACCACGCGCGGGTCGAAAGCATTTGCGCGTAACGTATACAATCAAAATATGCTCCAGACCCGCTTTCGGCGTTTTTTTTCTATTTTTTGCGTCGGCTTTGTGGTTCTCGCTATCTCCATCGCGACCCGACCACAGGCTCCGAGGCGGCAGACCGGCAGCACTCGCGTTCCGCTCCCGAAGCTCCCCACGCCACCCAAGAAGGACCGCAGCGGATTGCCGCCGATCCCTACCTTCAAAGATGTCGCCAGAGAAGTGGGTCTAACCGCGTCGCATATTGCGGCTCCTGAAGCCCACTATGTTATCGACTCTACCAGCGGAGGGGTCGGCTTGTTTGATTGCGATGACGACGGCCGCCTCGACGTCGTCCTAATCAACGGCTCGACGGTGGAAAGATTCCAGCAGGGTGGCGATCCGTTGGTCACGCTGTACCACCAGGAAGCAGACAGTACGTTCAAGGATATCACGACGGAAGCTGGGCTAACGCACCGAGGGTGGGGCATGGGGGTTGCTGTCGCCGATTACGACAACGATGGCAAGCTCGATCTTTTCGTCACCGGCTACGGAGGCAGCGCCCTCTATCACGGCCTGGGCAACTGCAAATTTGAAGATGTCACCGAGAAGGCTGGGGTCGGAGGTAGCGGCTTCATGACTGGTGCCGCCTGGGGGGACTACGATCGTGATGGCTTCGTGGATCTGTTCGTGTCTCGCTATACGCATCTGGACATGAAGCATCTACCGGAATTCGGCAGCAACAAATTTTGCCGTTTCAAGGGAATTTTGGTGCAGTGCGGCCCCTGGGGTCTGGAAGGCGAAAGCGATTTCCTGTATCACAATCGCGGCGACGGCACGTTTGAGGAAGTCTCCGTCAAGGCGGGGGTCCACGATGATATTGGCTATTACGGTCTGGGAGTCACGTGGGTGGACTACGACGACGACGGCTGGCCCGACCTGCTGGTCGCCAACGATTCTGTTCCGAATTATCTCTATCACAACAATCACAATGGAACGTTCACGGACGTCGGGTTGCTGACTGGCGTTGCGCTCAGTGGCGAAGGCATGGAACTCGGCAATATGGGCGTGGATTGGGGGGATTACGACCACAGCGGTCGCTTAAGCTTTTTCGTGACGCACTTCGAGGAGCAGCCAAATTCGCTGTACCGCAACATGGGGCCGCAAGGATTTGACGATGTCAGTTGGACGTCCGGCGTTGGCCAGCCGAGTTATCCTTACATCGCCTGGGGGACGGCATTTTTCGATATGGACAACGACACCTGGTTGGACATTCTTGTCGCCAATGGCCACGTCTATCCTCAGATCGACACCTTAGAGACCGGTCCCCGGTATCGCGAGCCGCTGTTGCTCCATCGGAACAATCGCGACGGAACGTTCGATGAAGTCTCCAAGGAAGCGGACCTGCAGAATATGCCATTGAAATCTCGCCGTGGCGCGGCCTTCGGCGACCTCTTCAATACCGGCAACGTTGACGTTCTCCTGTTGAATGTTGGCGGGCCGCCTTCGCTCCTGAAGAACATGAATGCCAGCGTTTTCCATCGCGTCCTGTTTAGGCTGATCGGCACCAAGAGTAACCGTGCCGCGATTGGGGCACGGGTGACTATTCGCTCCGCTGGCGTAAAGCAATTCAGTGAAGTTCGCGGTGGCGCCAGCTATCTCTCGCAAAACGATTTGCGGCTGCACTTCGGCTTGGGCGCAGCGAAGAAGATGGAATCGGTCGAAATTCGCTGGCCCAATGGCAAGGTCGAGACTTTGAAAAATGTCGCTGGCGACGCTATTTACACCATCGTCGAGGGCTCCGGGGTCCGCAGCACCACGCCGCTCCCGCCCGCGACAGGTGGAGTGCAGAACGGTGCCCGCTAAGCTGGTCTTAGCATTTGCGCAGTGGCGTTGCGCGATTTTGCTGTGGCCGAAACCGCGGCGAGATTTTCATGAGCGGCCAGTACACTCGCTAGTTGACGGACGGCCTGAGGCATTTCCGCCGGCCTGATATTTCCGAAGCCCAGGACGAGTCCCTGTCGAGGAGCTTTACCAATATACGAAGAGGAAAGAGGCCAAAGCCAAAGCCGCTTTTGAGCACCAGCCTCCGCAACTTCTCGATCGCGGAACCCTTTCGGTAGTGTGACCACGAGATGCATCCCAGCCTGTGCCCCCAGAACTTCGAGGGCTGATCCAAACTCTCTAGCGATGCTCTCGACGAGCGCAGTTCGCCTGTCACCATACAGAATGCGCATCCTCCGAATGTGTCGCGCGAAATGGCCCTCTCGCATAAAATCGTTGAGAACTGCCTGGTAAAGGTAGGCGGGGCTCAAATCCATGGCCTGGCGAACGGCGGTAAAACGTTCCACGAGGTCGGAGGGAATTACAACGTAGCCTATGCGCATCGATGGGAACAAAATTTTGCTAAATGTTCCGATGTAGATCACCCGCGAGTTGCGATCGAGTCCTTGGAGAGAAGCGATGGGCATGTTTTCGTAACGGTATTCACTGTCGTAGTCGTCTTCAATGATCCAGGAGCCGGAGTTTTGCGCCCACTCCAGCAACTGGAACCGCCGCGAGGCACTCATGGTCGCTCCCAGCGGATATTGGTGAGAGGGCGTTACGTAGGCAACGCGAGCCTTGCGATGTAATTTTATGCCCGCTGAAACGTCCAGCCCTTCCTTGTCGACGGGCACGGGGATCAAGCGACAGCCGGAGGCGGTGAGAACGTTGCGCGCCAACCAGTAGCCCGGTTCCTCGATCCACGCGGCATCGCCGGGATCGAGCAGGACACGTGCCGAGATTTCCAGCGCCTGCTGAGAACCAGAAACAATCATGACTTGTTGAGGCTCGCACCGCACCGCGCGGAACGTCCTGAGATAGTGGCAAATCGACTCGCGCAACGCTTCAAAACCAAGGGTCGTGCCGTAATGGAGTTGGCTCGCGTGCGGATTCCGGCAATGGCGCATAACCAGGTTCGACCATATCTGGAACGGAAAATGGTCATACGCGGCTTGGCTCACGCTGAACGGCCCCAAAGTACGCACCCAAGGCAGGGTTTCGAAACGCGGCAGCAGTAAGGCGCGTTTCGCAACTGGCCGGGACCCGGAATTCACCGGACTTGATCGGCTTGCGCGCGGTTCATGGAAGATCGCTTGCTCCGGCAATGTTCGGCAGACAAAGGTGCCTGCGCCCACGCGGGCCTCGAAATAACCCTCCGCCAAAAGCTGGGCGTAAGCGGTAAGAACAGGGATGCGGGAGATTTTTAATTCGGACGCCAGGGCCCGCGTGGATGGAATCTGCTGACTCGCCACCAGGCTGCGGCCGACGATCATGTCGCGGAAGGCATCGTAAAGCTGCTTGTGTAGAGGCTTCGCTGCTTTTCGATCCACGGCAATGACTGGCGACAAGCCGCTCGAGACTCTCTTCATTCCGGCATTGTAGTGGTCATATCTAAATTGGATCAAGTGGATATTGTCCCAAACCACTCCGAAGCCTACATTGGGCAAAAGGATTACTCAAATTCAGTCGGGGTGTGGAGGCAAGGCATGGGTTCAACATGGTCGTTGTTACGCGACGTTCAGAATATCGTTTTTGCATTTAATCGATTTCGCTTACGGTTTCTTCTCGTTTTATTTGTTGCGCTGATTGGTTCTTGTTTTTCAACTCTTGCTCAGCAGGCCACTATCGTCGGTACGGTTACCGATCCATCTGGAGCGGTGATACCTGGTGTACACATCGCCGTCACGAATACCGAAACGGGCGTGGTTAAGCAAGTTGAAACGAACGATGCCGGTCAATACGTGGTCCCCGACCTGAACATCGGCCGCTACAGTGTGAAAGCCGAAGCCGCAGGTTTCAAAGGCTCCGAGCAAAAGGATATCGCGCTGCAAGTCGGCGACCGGGATCGCATCGACTTTCAGATGCAACTGGGCGGAGCTCAGGAAACGATAACCGTCGAAGCGAATGCCGTGCGAGTACAGACGGATTCCGGCGAGCAAAGTAATGTCATCACCGGCCAACAAATGTCGCAGCTCGCCGTGAGCGGGCGCAGTATTTACCAGCTGGCGGCTTTGACCCCTGGAGCCTCAAGCGCGATTGGCGCTGGCGGCATGAGCGCAGGTGTGGTCAACACACCCGTCGGCGGCGACGCCAACGTCGAATTCAATGGGATGCGTCAGAACCACAACATCTATTTGCTCGATGGCGGCGAGGACGACGACCGCGGCGGCGCGGGCGGCATGAGCATTGCGCCGTCCAGCGATGCAATCGCGGAGTTTCGCGCGCTGACCTCGAACTACAGCGCCGATTATGGCTTGTCGTCGGGTGGCACTATGACCATGGTCCTCAAGTCCGGGTCGAGCACGCTCCACGCTTCAGCATGGGAATTCAACCGTAACGACGCGTTCGACGCGCGTAACTTCTTCAATCCTGGGACAAATTTGGATGGAAGCCACAACACCGTGGCGAAGCTGCGCCTCAACGTGTTCGGCTTCAACGTCGGCGGCCCGGTCACACTAGGGAAGTTCTACAACCGCGAGCGTAAGAAGACCTTCTTCTTTTACAACATGGAATGGCGGCGCTTGATCCAGGGAGGCCTGACCAATCAGACCGTGCCGCTTCCGTCGACCTACGGCGGCAATTTCGGCGCGACCGCCATCAAAGTTCCCTCGGCCTCCGCGGTATCGGACAAAGTTCTCGCAAAAAACTGTCCCGGCGGAGTTTTGCCCGCCGGCATCGTCCAAGGCCAACCGTTTCCCGGTAACGTTATTCCCTCGTGCATGATTGATCCCAACTCCGCCGCGTTGGTGGGCGCGGGCATTTTCCCGGCTCCCACCAGCGGCAACGTTTTCGAAGGCGGCAACAACACGCCGACGAACCTGAAGGAAGAAGTTGTTCGCATCGACCACAACTTCTCCAGCAAGTTCTCTGTGTTTGGACACTTTATCGCAGAGCAAGTAACCCAGGGCTACGGCATCAGCCAGTGGAGCGGCGCAAACGTTCCGACCGTTGGCGACACCTTCGGGAATCCTTCGTACAGCGCGGTTGTTCATGCCACCTACACAATCAACCCCAATTTGCTGAACGAGACAGCTTTCAACTACAACGGCAACCGTATCAACATCATCCCGTTCGCGGGTTCTGGTTTGAAAAGCTTGGCGCTGCCTGCCGGCTATGACGCCACGAACTCCAGGCTGTTCACTGGTCCGAATAACCTCAACCGAATCCCCAATATCGACCTCACGGGCACGACCGGCACACAATTTGAGATTTCGAGCTGGCCGTGGCGCAACAAGGCCGACGACTACCAAATCCGCGATGACATCTCCTGGACCCACGGCGCTCACCAGTTCAAGTTCGGCGGAAGTTGGGCGCTCTATAAAAAGGTCCAAGATCTGTTCGGCCAGACGCAGGGTGGATTCCAATTCAATGGGAGCTTCACCGGCAACGACTTCGCGGACTTTCTGCTCGGGAATTCCAATCAGTACCAGGAACTCGGAGTCCAGGATAAGGGCTTGTGGAACAATGTTTCCTGGGCGGCCTACGTTCAGGACAACTGGCGCGTAAATCGCAAACTGACTTTGAATCTCGGGGTGCGGTGGGACGGTGTACCACACACCTACGAAGCCAACAACCGCATGGGTAACTTCTACCCTTCACTCTACGATCCCGCGAAGGCGGCCGCCCTCAATGCCGACGGCACAATCATGGCAACAAGCCCAGGCTTGGGCACCAGCCCCAATCCGATTCTCGCGGGCATTCCGCTTTATCTGAATGGGATCGGTATCCCCGGCCAGCCCGGCGTGCCGAAGGGCTTGGTCGACAATCACTGGGCGAATTTCGGTCCGCGCATTGGGTTCGCATATGACCTGACCGGCAGGGGCAAGACCGTTGTTCGTGGCGGCTTCGGCATGATGTACGAACGCATCCAAGGCAACGACATGTACAACGCAGGACCCAACATTCCCTTCAGCTTCCAGATTCAAACGCCGGCGGCGGTCGAGTTTGACAATCCGCGTCTGACCCTCGCTACCGGCACGGCCGCCGCTCTGCCGATCAACCCGGCCAGCATTACTGGCTTGGCGAGGAATGAGTACAAACAGCCTGCTAGCTATCAGTTCAGCCTTGGCGTGCAACACTCGTTGAGTGCGAGGACGGTGGCGTCCATCTCCTACGTCGGGAACACCAACCGCTACCAGAACGACTACCGGGAAGTTAACCTCCCGACTCAGTCGGCCCTGATTCCACTCATCGAGAACATGAAGGGCGCTAACTACAACACTCTGGCTGGTCTGCCCTATCCCGGCTTCCATTCGATCCGTCTTTCGACGAATGAGGCCAACTCGCACTACAACGGGTTGCAACTCGACGTCAACTCCCAGATCGGCAAGGACTTGTTCCTACGGGCCTTTTACACTTATTCGAAGACTATTGACCCGGTCAACGGCAGCACCGCCGGCACCACCGGCGGAACTGGCGGCGGGGATTTGCAAAACGTGTCGAATCCTTACTTGGGTTGGAGATATGACGAGGGCCCAAGCGGTTTTGACCGCACGCACAATGCCTCCGTCAACTTCATCTATGACATCCCGGTGTTTCGGCACAGCGAGCACCGGATGCTCCGTACAGCCGTCGGAGGGTGGGAACTATCCGGCATCGTGATCTTTGAATCCGGCCTGCCCATCAATATCGGGCTCACCGGCGCTCAAGGGAACAATGGCCTGCCCAACGCTACGAATCGGCCGGATCTTGTCGGCAAGGTCTCTTATCCTCAAACGGTTAGCGCAACCAAGCAGCAAGTGATCCAGTACATCGATCCCTCAGCATTCGCGAACCCCGCCATCGGTGCCTTCGGCAACTTTGGCCACAACGCGACACGCGGACCGGGTCGCGACAACTGGAACCTCTCGCTGTTCAAGAGCTTCGTATTGAGTGAAGCTCGTGGCAGCCGGCTGGAGTTCCGGTTTGAGACGTTCAACACCTGGAACCATACGCAGTTCGATACCGTGAGCAACAACTTTGGCGCGAGCGACTTCGGCCAATTCAAAACGGCTTTCGATCCGCGCGTGTTGCAACTCGGGGCGAAGATTTACTTCTGAGAATCCCAGTTAATCCCCAACCAGCCCGCTCGCACTGGAAACGGTGCGGGCGGGTTTTTCTTTTCCTGGGAGGGAAGCGCGGATGGTTCGCGGCGCTGGGCGTCATTTCCCAGTCGGGAGCCTGAGGGTGGTCGGATATTGTAGGCGTTCGGATGAAGGCTCGCGGGAGCGCTTATGCAACGCTCCCTTGAGGTGTAAGTCGGCGCTTGAGGCTACGCCGTTATGTCCATCTTGAGGTTTGAAATGGTCGGCGACAATATCCATTCTGGATGATTTCCTTATAACCACTTCACTCCGAATTACAGGAGTTTCAACGGGAATCGTCACCCTGAGTGGTCATGGAAGAGTTCGTGCGAGTGGTCATTCTCACCTGCCACTTTTCGTATAAAGGTAGACGTGGATAAGTATCGATTTTACGACCAGGGACGCCCATCGTGACTAACTTGAGAGCGCTCGCAATCCTACTCGTGGTTCTGTGCGTGGCGGCAGGGGACTACGCACGCGCTCACGATGCAGCCGCGCCGCCCGTTCTGCTCGAACTGTTCACCTCGGAGGGATGCTCAAATTGCCCTCCCGCCGATGAACTTCTCGTGTCGATGATGGCTCACCGGCGCTAATCCGAGGTCACATCGAGGTTGATGGCACGTCTCAAAAGCAAAGTGCCGATATTTTCGTGGTAACAGCCCTTGACCATGCGGAATCTCAAGTATTGCGAGGCGAGAATACTGGCCGGCATCTGACGCACGTCGCCGTGGCGCAACAGTTCATAAAGGTCGGGAAGCCTGAGAGGCAAAAAGCCTTTAGTCAGGATTTCCAACTCAAGCTCAAATCCAGCACCGATCCCACGAATATACGAATAGTGGCGTTGGTTCAAGAGCCTGGGCTCGGGAAAGTGTTGGGAGCGGCTTTGCAGAGAGTCAGCAATGAGAGTGAGAAGTACCCGTCGCACAATCGGGACAAGGACGCGCCGGTTATGACGTGCTAACAGGCGCTGTATTAGTGAAGGCGTTTGGATTTTAGTGCCGACCAAACCTCAAACCTATGCTGAACGGTCAGGTTTTTTTTACAAAATTGGGAGATCCAAAAACGTGCGTCTTGCGCCACAGTGCGTTCCAATAGAATATTCAATGCGCCCATTTTTGGAATGTGTGGCGAAGACGACGAGATTCATACCCGGACTAGGCCGACACAGAATGTCTATCGAGAATGCGCTGGTGCGCCTCATCGGGGAGTTGGAACAAAATCGTTCGTTGGACGAACCGCGGCATCTGCGTCAACGTATCCAGGCCCTCGACGACCTTGATGCCTACCCCCCGGACGGGCAATACATCGGAACAGCACTACATCACCGGGCGAGGGCCATTTGCGCTGAGTTGGAGTCTCTCAATTTCAGACTCTACGAGGCCATCCGCCGAGATATTCAGCGGGGCGCAGGCGCGGGTAGGCTGCTTGAGTGGATGCCCGATTGGAATGCGGCAGCTAATCTTCCGAATTGCAGAGGCTATGACTATCTGGACGAATTGATCAGCGGAGTCTTGCAGTTTGAAGAGCCGTCGGCTGAGGTCGTCCAGTTAGAGTCCGAAATGGTGTCCTATCAGCCGACGCCTGCGCGCCATATCTTTGATCTCATCGGCAGAACGGCACTCACCGAACGGGACTTCCTGATCGATCTCGGCTCCGGGCTGGGTCACGTTACATTGATGGCTTCCATTTGCACCAGCGCTAGCTGCACCGGGATCGAACTTGAGCCGTCCTATGTCGATTGTGCCCAGAAGAGCGCTCGCTCGCTAAATCTGAACAACGTGAGGTTTATCCAGGGCGATGTCCGCGCGGCGGATTTGTCCCACGGCACCATATTCTATTTATATACACCGTTTATCGGCACCATCCTACGAGATGTGCTGAACTCGCTGCGACAGGAAGCCGTTAGGCGAGAGATTCGAATCTGCACGTTTGGCCCGTGCACGCGGGTCGTCGTCGAAGAGCGGTGGCTAAGCGTTATTGGAGCGCTAGAGACAGACAGAGTCGCTATATTCCGCTCCCGCGATTAGATAGACATTTGCATCCGCAGGACACGTCACGAGACAGTCCGGGACGGCTCTAATTGACGAAAAGGGGTGCAAACAGGGTGCGACAACCTGCCCTTTGCACACCATTGGTCTCAATTAAATTGGCCTAACTCTTTTTAGTGAGCGACCTGAGACATAGGTAACAGATCGTACCGGACACATAGGTTACACTTTTCCCCCTTTTGGGGAGGGAGTAATGCCTTGGAAGGAGTGTTCGGTAATGGATGAGAGACTAACTTTCGGGTTGCCGACCACGCGGAAGGCGGCCAGACCAGTCAACACTAGCGCGTTTAGCGGTACTGATTCGTACACTCGTGCCGAAATTCTTTCTGACAGATTGGCCTGCCAGCGAGGCGCGAGACTCAGGGCTATGGCGGAAGCAGCGTTGGCGCTGTGATGTCGTGATGTGACTTTAGGAAGCGGGATTCTTCAGACGCTGTGCCGCGGTCTTCAAGATTTCACGCGAAAGCTGCTCGTCCGATACGGCGCGAGCCATACCGATCGCACCGACCAGCGCGCAATAGGTCAAGACTGCATGCGATCTTGCACTGCCGTCGTCCGTCTCGTTCCTGTTACGAATCAGAGTTGCGAGCAACTCAATGTTGTCCCGAATTTTCCGGCTGACGAGTGCGCGAGTGCGCTTGTCGCTGCGTGCGAGATCTCCTGCCAAAGCACCGATTGGGCAACCCATACCTGGATGATTGCGATGTGCTTCGTCCAAATATTCATCGACTAGCGATTCGTAGGTGACCGGCGGACCGCCCGAGGCGGCGGCATCGACTTGACGCTTCCAGAGTTCGAGCGCACAGCCGACCGCTTCAGCCACTAACGCATCACGCGAATTGAAGTGTTTGTAGAAGCCGCCCACGGTAAGGCCCGCTTCTTTCATCAGATCTGCGATTCCGATCCCGGCAAGCCCCTCTTCGCGGAACCTCCTTGAAGCGATAGCAACGATGCGCTTATGAGTTTTTGCCTTTTCAGTCTTGGAACGGCGCATGGGGCCCCCAAAAAAAGTTTGTAACCAAAGCCCGACTATGCGAATCGAAGTCGGAGAATGGATTATACCTATAATCCATATTAAAAGCAATGAGACTCGACTGGAGACAGGAGAAAGAGGATATGAGCAATTCAACATCAAAGGGCACCGCCCTGGTAACGGGTGCTTCTAGGGGCATCGGGGCTGCCTATGCAGACCGTCTTGCAAAGCGTGGATACGATCTGATTCTCGTAGCCCGCAGCGAGGCTCCTCTCAAAGCGCTCACTGCGAGCCTCGCGAGCGCGAGCGGACGCCGCATCATTCCGATCGTAGCGGACCTCAATAACAAGATAAATCTCGCGAAAGTGGAAACAAAGCTCAGGGAAGATTTGAGTATCACAATGCTCGTCAACAACGCTGGTACCGCCTCCGTCGCGCCCCTGCTTAATGCCGACATCCAGAAAATGGAAGAGATGATTGCACTCAACAGCA
>Ga0185299_10002835_pt1 | contig 25153 bp, 28 predicted proteins | sample PaiPotPPA55metaG_FD_128002 | JGI IMG/M metagenome (GOLD analysis project Ga0185299, IMG submission 128002) | Iron sulfur acid spring bacterial and archeal communities from Banff, Canada, to study Microbial Dark Matter (Phase II) - Paint Pots PPA... ...
ACTTGCTCCTGCTCGACATCCACATGCCCCCGGGCAATCCGCACGGGCCGGCCTTCGCGAGAATGGCGAAGGTGCGGTGCCCGAAGCTGCGGATCATGTACGTGACCGGCTACCCCGATCTGGCCGGGATCGAGGAGCTTCTCGGCAAGGTGCTGGTAAAGCCGGTTGAGCTGAATTTTCTGGCGGACGAGATCAAGGCACAGCTCGAATTGGCGGGCTAGACTAGACACATCGCCACTGCTCGCCGCGCCAGTTCATTCGTGGCGTGGAACGCGAGCCGATCCGATTCAATGGCGAGTGATCAATCCCGCCACGAGCGCGAAGTCGGTGGTGCTCCATGGCTTCGGCAAGGATTGCGTTCCCGGCACCGGCGTCACATCCATGTAAGCGGAGGTCAGCGCGATCTTCACATCGGGCCGGAGCGTCCGCACCGCCGCGGCCAGTTCGGTGCCGCTAAGACCCGGCAGTCGAATGTCGCTGAACAGCACGGCGATCTCCGGGTGCTTCGGCAAGAGCGCCAGCGCGTCCTCGGCGCTCGAAGCACTGAGCACGACCAGCCCAAGCCCCATGAACAATTCCACCGCTATCGCCGACGAGCGAGGATCGTCCTCGACGACGAGCACCGCAGGTTTCGCCGCATTTGGTTTGCGTCGCAGCGCCGCAATGGCCGCGTCACGATCCGGTGCTGCGACGACGGGCGCGGGGCCGTCCAGCAGCAGGTCGACCTCGCGCAGCAGCTCGTGGGCGCGGTAGGGCTTGCGGAGCATGCGGCTGCCGGGAACCGCACCGTGCACTTCTTCCAGGTTCCAGGCATAACCCGTCGCGTAGAGGACTTTCAGATGGGGCAGAAGTCGGACCGCTCGCTGGGCCAATTCGAAGCCGTTTGCGCCTCCGCCCAGAACGATATCCGTGAGGAGCAGATCGGGGACTGGCTCGCGCGCGAATAGCGACAAGGCCTCGGCGCCGCTGGCCGCCGGTGTGACCGCATATCCCGCCGTCACGAGCACGGCGATCGTCGTCTCGCGCACGTCGTCGAGATCGTCGACGACGAGGATATGCGCTGCGGCTTTCCCCATGGCAGCAAGCCTCCCCACGCGGCAAACAAGCGGAAAGCATTTTTGTTTGCACGATAAACAGTCGTGAGGCGCATGGCTAGGAGGCGATTAGTTTGCCTTGGCTCCCTGAGCCAATGTAGGCCGCGCCCGCCAAATGATGGTCGGTTTGCAAGACGCGTAAGTACTGTGTAAGGAAGAAGCCTGGCTTGGCCTCGCCTACCCGAAAGGGGTAGGCGTAGAACACGGTTGTTTGATGTCCGCTGCTATACTAGAAGATTGGTTTGAGCGGGCGTTCAGGAAAGGGCGCATGCGGCGGCTTCGGACCATATTGTTCGTGGAAGACGACACGGCAGTGCGGGATGTCGTCATCCGGATTCTGTCCGAGAAGGGCTTCGGCGTGTTGACGGCGAGCGACGCCTACGACGCCATCAAGATTCTCGCGGCGCGCCCGGTGGACCTGCTCTTCGCGGATATCATCCTGCCGGGCATGGATGGTGTGCAACTGGTCAAGCAAGCCAAGCTCATGCGCCCCGGCATCAAGATTCTCTTCACGACAGGCTACGCACAGAAAGCCATCGAGCGGGGCGCCGTGCGACAGGGAAAAGTCCTTTACAAGCCGGTGCGAGGGCCCGAGCTCGTTCGCGAGATCGAGTTGCTGCTCGCGGCCTGACGAGAAGAAGCGCGGCGCCGCCGTTCACGGCGTCAGGGTCGCGCAGGCACAGTTGCTCCCCGTCGTTGCCGCGACGGGTCCCCTCCCTCTCCCGCTTCGCGCGGAGAGGGATTTGACTATTACCGCCCGGGGCCGGAGCCTTCGGCCGATTGGGTCGCCCGCGACGCCGGCGGGCAGTGCAGCGCCGCCCGCGTCTGCGCCGTCTTGCCGCGCTCGGCGTAGGACAGGCCCTTTGTCATGAGATCGTCGAGCCGCGCGCACAGGACTTGGCTGTGCGCGCGCGCCTCGGCGGTCGGCGCCGCGGTTTCCTCCTCCTCGGAGGCGAAGCCCTCGGCCGAAGGCTTGCCGTCGGCCGACTCCGTCTCCGTCGCCCCAGCCTGGGGCTGCTCCGCCTCCTCGGCGCGGACGGCAATCGGCCAGGCGGCGGCGAGCGCCAGGGCGAAGAGGAGGGCGGGAAGGACCCGGGCGGGCGCGCTGGGGTTGCTCATGACTGCCTTCTAATGACGCTAAGGATATAAACACCAGAACCGGCCGCCAGTGCCAGCGTCCTTAGCGCCGCTGCTCACGGCCGCATCGCCGTCGCCACCGCGCTCGGCTCGCGCAAGCCGGCGGTGAGGTTGGCGAATTCGCACAGCAGCGCCCGGGTGTCGCGCGGATCGATGATCTCCTCGACGCCGAACGCCTCGGCGACGCGGAAGGGCGAGCGCACGCGGTTCAAGCGCTCCTCGATCTCGCCGCGCAGGTTGTCGCGGTCGGGCGCGGCGTCGAGCTCGGCGCGATAGGCCGCCTCGATGCCGCCCTCGACCGGCAGCGAGCCCCAATCGCCGGACGGCCAGGCGTAGCGGTAATGGAGCCGCGCGTGGTTGGTGTGCGCCGCACCGGCGACGCCGAAGGCCTTGCGCACGAGGATCGAGCACCAGGGCACGCGCGCCTGGTAGATGGCGGCGAGCGCGCGGGCGCCATGGCGGATGGTGCCGGCCTTCTCGGCCTCGAGCCCGATGACGAAGCCGGGGATGTCGACCAGATGCGCCACCGGCAGGTGGAAGGTGTTGGCGAGGTCGACGAAGCGGGTGATCTTCTGCGACGCCGCCGCCGTCCAGCCGCCGCCGTAGATGTAGGGGTCGCTGGCGAGCACCGCGACCGCCCAGCCGTCGAGCCGAGCCAGGCCGGTGATCGCCGATCCCCCGAACTTGCGGCCGATCTCGAAGAAACTGTCGCGGTCGACCACGCTGCGCACGACCTTGCGCATGTCGTAGACCTTGCGGCGGTCGCGCGGCACCGCCTCGATCAGCCATTCCTCGCGCCGGGCGGGATCGTCGGCCGCCGGCGCGCGCGCCGGCAGCGCGTGGACGGAGGACGGCAGGTAGGAGAGAAAGCGGCGCGCGCGCTGGAACGCCTCGGCCTCGCTCGCCACGACATCGTCGACCGCGCCGGCGCGGGCGTGGATATCGCTGCCGCCGAGCTCCTCCTTGGTGAGGTTCTGGCCGAGGCGCGCCACCACCGGCGGACCGGCGATGAACATCTGCGAGGTGCCCTCGACCATCACCGCGTAATGGCTGGTGACCAGCCGCGCCGCGCCGAGGCCGGCGACCGATCCCAGGCCCAGCGCCACCACCGGCACGGTGCCCATATTGGCGACGACGAGGTCCCAGGCCGGGTTGGCCGGGACGTAGGTGCGCCCTTCCATCTCCAGCGTCCGGACCGAGCCGCCGCCGCCGGTGCCGTCGACCAGGCGGATGAGCGGCAGGCGCAGCTCGCCCGCCATCTGCTCGGCCATGATCTGCTTGCCGCGGATGGCGGCGTCGGCGGCGCCGCCGCGCACGGTGAAATCGTCGCCGCCGACCACCACCGGGCGGCCGTCGATGCGGCCGCGGCCGAAGACGAAATTGGCCGGCATGAAATCCTCGAGCGCGTCGGCATTGCCGTAGCGCGCCTTGCCGGCGATGGCGCCGATCTCGTGGAAACTGCCGCGATCGAGCAGCTGGTCGATGCGCTCGCGCACCGTGAGCTTGCCGCCCTCGCGCTGGCGCTTGACCTTGTCGGCGCCGCCCATCTGCCGCGCCAGCGCCTCGCGGCGGCGCAACTCGTCGATTTCCGCTTCCCAGCTCATGCGCGCGTCTCTCGGGCGTTCACCGTGGCGACGGCAATGGTAGCAGGTCGGGCGCGGCGCGGAACCCACCCTCCCATCGGGTATACCTCAATCGACCAGATAGACGCGCGACGCGGGGACGTTTATTAAAAGCACGTCATAGAAAGTACGGTTGCTGTATGGCCGATGCGGAGTGGTGTAAGATGCGTTGCGCCCAGACTCGGCGGCGCAAGGAAATTACGTGGCATTTAATCAATGCCGCCAACAATTGTGATGGCCCGATGAACCCCGCTTTTCACCTTCGCCGTGCCGCCGTGGCGGCTGTCTTCCTGTCCCTCATCGGCTGCAACGCGACGCTGCCGACCGCCGGCGATCCCGACCTTGCGCTCTACCGCCGGGTGATGGACCGCGTCCATTCGAGCTATGTCGAGCCGGTCAATGACGACCGCCTGATGAAGGACAGCCTCAAGGGCATGCTCACCGGGCTCGACCCGCATTCCGACTATATGGACGAGGACGAGTACCGCGAGATGCTCGCCGACAGCCATGGCGAGTTCGCGGGCATCGGCACCGAGCTCACCCGCGACGAGAGCCACCCCAAGATCATCTCGCCGATCGACGACACGCCGGCGGCGCGCGCCGGCCTCAAGCCGGGCGACGTCATCCTGCGCATCGACGGCCATCCGACCGAGGGCATGACCCTCAAGGACGCGGTCGACCAACTGCGCGGACCGGCCGGCACCAAGGTGCGCGTGATGATCCTGCGCCTTGGCCAGCGCCCCTTCGAGGTGTCGCTGACCCGTGCCCTGATCCGCGTCGCCTCGGTCAAGGCGCATCTCGAGCCCGGGCGCGTCGGCTATATCCGCGTCACCACCTTCGCCGAGAAGACGCAGAGCGAGTTCGTCGATGCGCTCGGCCAGCTGAAGCGCGAGGCGGGCGGCCGCCTCGACGGCATCGTCCTCGACCTGCGCAACGACCCGGGCGGGCTGCTCGACACCTCGGTGCGCGTCGCCGGCGATTTCCTCGATAGCGGCGTCATCGTCTCGACGCATGGCCGCAATCCGGGCGAGGACGAGACCTACACCGCCCAGGCCGACGGCGACCGCATGCGCGGCGTGCCGGTGATCGTGCTGGTCAACGGCGCCTCCGCCTCGGCTTCCGAGATCGTCGCCGGCGCGCTGCAGGACCGCCATCGCGCCACCATCCTGGGCACGCGCAGCTTCGGCAAAGGTTCGGTGCAGACCATCATCCCGCTCGACGGGCATGGCGCGCTGCGGCTGACCACGGCGCGCTACTACACGCCGGCGGGCCGCTCGATCCAGGGCGAGGGCATCACGCCCGACGTCGTCGTGCTGCCGCCCCGCGACCAGCAGATCGCGCAGGCGACGGTGCTGCACGAGACCGATCTGCGCGGCGCGCTCAAGAACACCGGGCCGCAGGAAGGCGGCACCGACCGCGCGCTGGCGGCGACGCTGACGGCGGACCAGGACAGCGAGGCCGCCGCCATCGACCCGGCGATCATCGGCACGGCCAAGGACTATCAGCTCGCCGTCGCCTTGAAGCGCATCAAGGAGATGGTGGCGCGCAGCGCCGCCGCCGGACACAGCTGAGCGCCTGATCCCGCCGGACAGGCCGGCTCAAGCGAAAGGCCGCTCCGGCCACCACGGGAAGAAATCGGGCATGTCCCGGCTCGGCCGCATGGCGAAGCGCGGCGCGCGCTTCTCCAGGAACGAGGCGACGCCCTCATAGGCGTCGGGCGAGCGGCCCATCACCTGGATGCCGCGTGAATCCACCTTGTGCGCCTCCATCGGCTGGTCGGCGCCGAGCATGCGCCACAGCATCTGCCGCGCCAGCGCCACCGATACCGCCGAAGTGTTGTCGGCGATCTCGCGCGCCAGGGCGCGCGCCGCGGCCATCAGCTCCGCCGCCGGCAGCACCCGCTTTACCAGCCCGCCCGCCAGCGCCTCCGGCGCATCGAAGACGCGGCCGGTCAGCACCCAGTCGAGCGCCTGCTGGATGCCGACCAGGCGCGGCAGGAACCAGCTGCTGCACGCCTCGGGCACGACGCCGCGACGGGTGAAGACGAAGCCGAAGCCGAAGCCGAAGCGCGCGCCCTCGGCGGCGAGGCGGATGTCCATCGGCAGCTGCATGGTGGCGCCGACGCCGACCGCCGGCCCGTTCACCGCGGCGATGACCGGCTTCTTGCACGCGAAGATACGCAAGGACACCGTGCCGCCGCCGTCGCGGCGCAGCTGGTCGGGCGCGATGGCGCCGCGCGCCGCGTAATCGAAGGTCTTGCCGCCCGCCGAAAGGTCGGCGCCGGCGCAGAAGGCGCGGCCGGCGCCGGTGACGATCACCGCGCGGACGTCGTCATCGCCATCGACGCGGTCGAAGGCGGCGATGAGCTCGCGCCGCATGGTGTCGGTGAAGGCGTTGAGCTTCTCGGGACGGTTCAAGGTGATGGTGGCGATTCCGTCCGCGGCGGCGTAGAGAATCTGCTCGTACATGGCGGCTGCCCTTCCCTGATTGACGCCGCGCTTCATAGCATGCGCGCGTGCCGCGGGCAGCGCCCCGAGCGCTCAGGAGGGGGCGATCTGGTCGGGCGTCGCCTCCTTGAGCTTGGCGGCGAAGTCGCTCAGCTCGGCCGGGTTGAGGTCGGAGACGACCCAGTAATTCATGCCGCCGCGTGCGAAATGGAGCACGTTGTAGCCGTGCTGCGTCAGCGTCGCCGGCGCCGCGCCGCCGCCCTTGTCCTCGGGCGCGACCAGCACATTGATGACGTGCTGCTGGTGGCGATAGACGAGCGCCGCCACCGGGTGCCGGTCGAGATAGTCGAGCCGGCCGCCGACCAGCGGAAACCCCGCCGCGGCGAGGTCGACCACCGGCGGCGAGAGATCGAGCTTGCCGTTGAACCACGGCTTCACCGTGTGCTGGTCGCTCGACTTCACGTCGGTGAGGTGATCGGCCATGAGCGAGCGGATGTGGCTCGCCACCACTTCCTGCGCCACGCCGTCCTCTTGCGCCCCGCTCATGACCGAGCTGGTCACCGCCGAGCTCGCGACCATCGCCAGCGCCAGCGAGGCGGCGATCGCCACCGGGTTCCAGCCGACGCCGAGCAGGCGCAGCTCGCGGAAGCGGCGGCCGCCGGCCTCGCGCCGCGCCAGCTCGCGGCCGATGCGCGCGCGCAGCGCATCGGGCGCCTTGAGGCGCGGCACCTCGAGCTTGATCGCCGCGCTGAGCGCGCGGTCGCGCCGGAACAGCGCGGCGCATTCGGCGCAGCCTCTGAGATGCGCCTCGAGGGCGGGCGTCGCGCCCGGATCGATCTCGCCGTCGAGATAAGCATGGCGCAGCCGCTGTGCCTGCGTGCAATCCATGGCTTGCTACTCCTGTTGCTCGCGCTGCCACTGTCGCAGCAGCAGTGCGCGCGCGCGCGCCAGCCGCGACATGACCGTGCCGATCGGAATGCCGGTGACCGTGGCGATATCGCGATACGAAAGCTCCTCCAGCTCGCGCAGCACGATGATCTCGCGGTACTCCGGGGGAAGCGCGGCGATGAGCTGATGCAATCTCGTGCTCTGGCGCGCTTCGACCAGCAGCGCCTCGGGATCACGCGCCAAGCCGTGGCTACCCATCAGCAGCGCAGAATTGTCGACCTCGGCCGCATCGGCATCATCTTCAAGGCCAACCAATTCCTCCGGCCGGCGGTTGCGCTTGAGCCAGGTGTAGCAGGCCCGGCGCACGATGCTGAGCAGCCAGGCAGAGGGGTTCTCGCCGGCGAAGGTATCGAAATACTTGAACGCCCTGAGACAGGCGTCCTGCACCACATCCTGCGCGTCGGCGCGGCTGCGCGTCATCCAATAGGCAAGGTTGTAGGCGGCATCCAAATGCGGCATGACGACGTGCTCGAACTCATGAGCTTTCACCGGACGGTCTCCTCGCCGACCTGATCTCGGCGCTCCACAAGCCAGGACTCCGGGGAGTCTCGCTTTATTCCCGCGCCGCCGCCAAAAATTTCACGGGGCCGCCGGAAATACCCGCCGGCAAGCGGGAATAAAGCCGGAGCGCGGCTGGTCTACCCGACGGCGCGGTGCGATAGAGGCGCAGCGAGCCACAGGGAGATCACATCATGGGCGGAACAATGAGCCGGCGGCACTTCGCCGGGCTTGCCGGGTTGGGAGGCGCGGCGTTCGCCTCCGGGCTGTTCAAGCTGGGCGCCACCGCCGCCAGGGCCGCCGGGGCCGACGACTTCATGTTCGTGCAGCTCTCGGACACGCATTGGGGCTTTTCCGGCGAGGCGGTGAACCCGGAAGCCAAGAACACGCTGAGGAAGGCGGTCGCGGCGGTCAACAGCTTGCCGGCGCAGCCTGATTTCATCGTCTTCACCGGCGACCTCACCCACACCACCGACGACGCGCAGGAGCGGCGCCGGCGCATGGGCGAGTTCCGCGACATCGTCGGGGGGCTCAAGGTCAAGACCCTGCGCTTCATGCCGGGCGAGCACGATGCCGCGCTCGACAACGGCGCGGCGTTCAAGGAGTTCTTCGGCGAGACGCACTATGCCTTCGAGCACAAGGGCGTGCATTTCATCGCCCTCGACAACGTCTCGGACCCCGGCGCCAAGGTCGGCGAGGCGCAGCTCGCCTGGCTGAAGCAGGACCTCGCCAAGCTCGACCAGGCGCAGCCCATCGTCGTCTTCACGCATCGCCCGCTGTTCGATCTCTATCCCGATTGGGATTGGGCGACGCGCGACGGCCAGGCGGTGATCGACACGCTGATGCCCTATCAGCGGGTCGCGGTGTTCTACGGCCATATCCACCAAGCGAACGAGCACATGACCGGGCACATCGCGCATCACGCGGCGCAGTCGCTGATCTTCCCGCTGCCTGCGCCCGGCTCGCAGCCCAAGCGCGCGCCGATCCCGTGGGACGCGTCGGCGCCGTTCAAGGGCATGGGCTGGCGCTCGGTCGCGGCCGAGCCGAAGCAGGCCGAGTACAAGCTGCAAGAACACCGCGCCGACAAGGCGTGACGCATGCCGACGATGCGATACAGGATGGCGGCCGCCGCCGCGCTGCTGCTGACGGGCGTGGCGGCGGCCGCGCTGGCGGCGCATGAGGAGGATGCCGGCGTGCAGCATGTCAGCATGCTCGCGATGAAGTTCGACTACCTGCCCGACACCGTCACCGTGCAGCAGGGCAAGCCGGTCGAGCTCGAGCTCAGCACGCTCGACCGCATCCACGGCTTCGACGCGCCGGGTCTCGGCCTGCACACGGACATAGCGCCGGGCGCGCCGACGATCCTGCGCTTCACGCCGCAAAAGGCGGGAATCTACAACCTGCATTGCGACAATTTCTGCGGCGACGGCCACGAAGGCATGACCGGCCGCATCATCGTCACCGAATAGCGCGGGCGGGGCGGTCCCCCAATCTCCGCGTCTGCGCGCGCCCTGCCGCAACGGCAGGGCGCTTATCTTTGCCCCGGCTGGACCGTAGGCGGCGTCCCGCCTACCATTGCCGAAGCGGACTCCATCCGGGAGGCCCTTCCTCGAAGCCAAGCCGCGTCATGATCGAAACCCGCCTCGATTCGTCCGCGCCCACGACCTCGTTTACGGTGCGGGCGCTGCTGCTGGGCGAGCGCCTCGACACGCGCGGGCTCGAGCGCGACGACACCATCGCCACCAACCCCCTCACCTTGCGCATCGGGCAGGACGGCATGGCCTTCCTGTTCCGCTACGGCGTCGCCGTCTTCGCGGGCCTGTCGGTCATCGAGGAGGACCAGGTGGTGCGCTCGCTCAGGCCGCGCATCCTCGATCCCGCGGCGACGCCGGAGACCGACCATGTGCAGATCCTGGTCAAGCCCGGCGGCGAGGATCAGGTCGACCCTTCCGGCGGCATAGCGCTCCGCGCGGCGTCGCCCGAGCGGCTGCAGATCGTCGCCAGCGTACTGTCGAAAAGCCTGATCCTGTCGCATTACGAGAGTCGCATCGCCGGGGCCTTCGACCAGATCGAGCCGTTGGCCGACCGGCTGCAGCGCACCGGCCGCACCGGCTCGCAGGCGCACCGCCTGCTGCAGCAGATCGGCGGCGTCTTGCTGATGCAGCACCGCATGGTGGGGCGCGTCGAGGTCGAGGAGAAGCCCGACGTGCTATGGGACCATCCCGAGCTCGAGCGACTCTACGCGCGGCTCGAGGACGAGTACGAACTCGCCGAGCGCAGCCGCGGCATGGAGCGCAAGCTCGCGCTCATCAACGAGACCGTCGGCGCGCTGCTCGATCTCGTGCAGACGCAGCGCAGCGAGCGGCTCGAATGGTACATCATCGGCCTCATCGGCATCGAGATCATGCTGAGCCTCGGCGACTTCCTGCTGCGCTTCGGGCACTGAGGCCGTCGACCGGCGCTGTAAGAAATCGACAACATTTCTGACGGATCGCCGTCATCACCGGCAAGTAGGCTTCCCCGGTTCGCGTTCAACCATGGAGGGGAGCATGTTGTCCCGCATCGGACAGACAAAACGACATTTAGGCACGGCGCTGGCCGCTTCGGCCGCGGCGCTCATGGGCATGGCGACCGCATCGGTCGGCTATGCGGCGGATCCCGACCGGAGCGTCGGCGCCATCGCGACGGCGAGCCCGATCAAGCACGTCGTCATCATCGTCGGCGAGAACCGCAGCTTCGACCACGTCTTCGCCACCTATCAGCCCAAGGCCAAGGGCGAGTCGGTGCTGAACCTGCTGTCCGAAGGCATCGTCAATGCCGACGGCACGCCCGGGCCGCATTTCTTGCGCGGCCATCAATCTCAGATCGTCGCGCCGCCCAACAGCAGGCGATATTTCATCAGCGCCGACGCGGCGCAGAAGCAGCTCTACGCGACCTTGCCGCCGCCCGATCTCGCCGGTACGCCGGCGGTCTCCGCGCTCTCCTTCATCCTGTCGATCCCCGGCGGCGATCCCGGCCTGCCGCCGCAAGACCAGTTCCTCTTCGGCACCGGCGGCACCGGGCTCTCCGTCACCCTGGGCCCGGATACGCGCATCACCAATGTGAATAACCTGCCGCCCGGCCCGTTCCAGATGACCGGGCCGACGATGCCCTACGATGCCTTCACCGGCGACACCATCCATCAGCTGTTCCAGATGTGGCAGCAGGTGGATTGCGCCGTCGACAAGGAGCATGTCTCGCGCGGCAACCCGACCGGCTGCCTGCACGATTTGCAATCGGCGGTGACGACGACCTACGCCACGGCGGCCGGCCAGGTCCCGCACGACACCGGCCAGACCATGGCCTTCTTCAACGTGCAGCAAGGCGATGCGCCCCTCTTCAAGCGGCTCGCCGACCAGTTCACCATGAGCGACAATTATCACCAGCCGGTGATGGGCGGCACCGGGCCCGACAGCGTCCCGCTGGGCTTCGCCGACCAGGTATTCTTCGGCGACGGCAACGGCAACCCGGCGACGCCGCCCGCCAGCCTCATCTACGATCCCGACCCCAAGCCGGGCACGCTCAACCTCTACACGCAGCGGGCGCAGTGGTTCAATTGCTCCGATACGACCGCGCCCGGCGTGGCCGCCATCGTCGATTACCTGAACGCGCTGCCCTATGAAGTGTCGGCGAATTGCGATCCCAACCACTACTACCCCGCGGTCAACATCAACCCGGCCTTCAATCCCAACGGCACGCCGACCGGCGGCACGGTCATTCCGGCGGTGACCATGCGCAGCATCGGCGATGCGCTGAACGACAAGGGCATTCCGTGGAAATACTACGGCGGCGGCTACAACGCCTCTGTCGCCGGCAATCCCGTCAACGGCTACTGCAACATCTGCAACCCGTTCGAGCATCAGGCGAACTACCCGACGCTCAGGGCCGATCACATGCGCGACGTGACCGACCTCTTCACCGACCTCGCCAACGGCACGCTGCCGGCGGTGTCCTACGTCTAGCCGGACGGCGCCATGGACGGCCACCCCAACTCGTCGAAGCTCGATCTGTTCGAGGCCTTCACCGCGAACATCATCGCGCTCGCCCAGAGCAACAAGGAGCAGTGGGCGGAAACCGCGATCTTCATCACCGTGGACGAGGGTGGTGGCTACTATGATTCGGACTTCATCCAGCCGGTCGACTTCTTCGGCACGGGCCCGCGCATCCCGATGATCGCTGTCTCGCCCTTCTCGGGCGGCGGCCACATCAAGCACAGCTATACCGAGCATTCCTCCTTCGTGAAGTTCGTCGAGCGGAACTGGCATCTGGCGCCGCTCAGCACGCGCAGCCGCGACAATCTCCCGAACCCGCGGCACGACGACGACAACCGCTACGTGCCCGTGAACATGCCGGCGATCGGCGACCTGTTCGACATGTTCGACTTCCCGGAGCACGACGGCGACGACGACCACGATCGCGGCGACCGTCGCGACGACTGAAGCGAGGCCGAGCCTCGCTCAACGCCGACGCGGCACAGCAGCGGCGCCGATCGGGCCTCCCGGCCTGGTCGGCGCCGTTGCGTCGTCTGGGGCCGGCGAAATCGCATGGCTCCCCTGCGTCGCCCGGCGATCGTTGACGCCCATATCGACGATGGTCACTATCATAACAATACTGACAAGGTGGTCCGGCGATGCGGCACAAGAGTTTGGACAGCATGCAGTGCCCGATCGCCCGCTCGCTGGAGCGGGTCGGCGAGTGGTGGAGCATGCTGATCCTGCGCGATGCGCTGGCGGGGATGACGCGCTTCGAGCAGTTCCGCGAAAGCCTGGACATCGCACCCAGCATGCTGACGCGGCGGCTCAATGCGCTGGTCGCGGCGAAGCTGCTGGAACGGCGGCGCTACAGCGCGCACCCGCCGCGCTACGAGTACCATCTGACCAAGCGCGGCCGCGACTTCCGCTCGGTGCTGGTGGCGATGCTCGCCTGGGGCAACCGGCACTTCGCGCCCGAGGGCGCCAGCGTCCTCATCGTCGATGCCGCGACCGGCGCTCCCGCCGATCCGATCCTGGTCGACCGCGCCACCGGGCGCCTGCTGGTCGCGCCCGACTACCAGATCGCCGCCGGCCCGGCTGCCGGCAAGGGCGTGCGCCGCCAGCTGTCGTCGCGCAAGCGATCCGGCTTGCTCGCCGAGCCCGGACTCGCCCCGCCCGCGCGCAAGCGCACGGCGCGCGCCGCCCGTCCCTCCTCATGAGCAGCATCGCCAGCGCCGCCGCCGTGCCGGCGCAAGCCGCGCTCAGCCCGCGCACGCGCTTGCTGCTGCACGGGCGCATCGTGCCGACGCTGCTGCGCATGGCCTGGCCCAACGTGCTGGTGATGCTGGCGCAGGCCTCGACCGGCCTCATCGAGACGTGGTGGGTATCGCGTCTCGGCCTCCATGCGCTGGCGGGCATGGCGCTGGTGTTTCCGGGCTTCATGATGATGCAGATGTTGTCCGCCGGCGCCATGGGCGGCGGCATCGCCTCGGCCATCGCCCGCGCGCTCGGCGGCGGCCGGCGCGCCGACGCCGATGCGCTGGTGCTGCACGCCATCATCGTCAATGTCGCGCTGGGACTCGTTTTCTCCGCGCTGGTACTCGCCTTCGGCCCATCGCTCTACCGCGCGCTGGGCGGCGACGGCGCCTCGCTCGACGCCGCGCTCCAATACTCCAACGTGGTGTTCGCGGGCACGGCGCTGGTGTGGCTGATGAATGCGCTGGCGAGCGCGATCCGCGGCACCGGCAACATGCTGGTGCCGTCGCTGGCGGTTTGCCTCGGCGTGGTGCTGCTGGTGCCGCTCTCGCCCTGCCTCATCTTCGGCATCGGCCCGGTCCCCGCGCTCGGCATGGCCGGCGCCGGCATCGCCGTGGTGTTCACCACCGCGCTCACCGCGCTGGCGCTGGGCTGGTATCTCGTCTCCGGCCGCTCCGTCGTGCGCCCCGGGCTGGCGCCGCTGCGCTGGGCATTATTCGCCGACATCCTGCGCGTCGGCGCGGTCGGCTCGGTGAGCACGCTGCAGACGACGCTGACGGTGGCGCTGACGACCGCGCTGGTCGGCGGCGCCGCCGGGCCCGACGCGGTCGCCGGATACGGCACCGGCGCGCGGCTCGAATACCTGCTGGTGCCGCTGGTGTTCGGCCTGGGCGCGCCGCTGGTGGCGCTGGTCGGCACCAATATCGGCGCCGGGCAGCGGGCGCGCGCGCTGCGCATCGCCTTGGTCGGCGGCGGCCTCGCCTTCGCCCTGTCGGAGACGGTGGGGCTCGCCGCCGCGATCTGGCCGCAGGCCTGGCTCGGCCTCTTCGGCGACGACCCGCGCATGCTCGCCGCCGGCGCCGCCTATCTGCGCAGCGTCGGCCCGGCTTACGGCTTCTTCGGCCTCGGCCTCTCGCTCTACTTCGCCTCGCAGGGCGCCGGCCGCCTGCTGTGGCCGCTCTTCGCCGGATTCATCCGCCTCATCATCGCCATCGGCGGCGGCTGGCTCGCGCTGCGCCTCACCGGCTCGCTCGGCTGGGTGTTCGCCGCGCTCGCCGCCGCGCTCGTCACCTACGGCGTGCTGCTGTCGAGCGCCATCGCCTCCGGCGTCTGGTTCCGCCGCGCCGCGCTCGGGAGGACGCGATGACCGCGGAGAGTCGCAGCCGCACCATCAGCTGGAGCGAGCCGGTGCCCGATCTGCGCGCGTTCGCGGCGATGAGCGGGCTCGACTATCTGCGCCATGCGCTCGGCGACGGCGCGCGCGTGCCGCCGATCGGCGTGCTGCTGGATTTCCACCCGGTGCGCTTCGAGCACGGTCTCGCCGTATTCGCGGCGATGCCGGCCGAGTTCCACTACAACCCGCTCGGCACCGTGCATGGCGGCTTCGCCGCGACGCTGCTCGATTCGGCGCTGGGCTGCGCCGTCCACACCACGCTGAAGCCCGGCCTCGCCTATACCACGGTTGAACTCAAGGTGAATTACGTGCGGCCGATGTCCGCCACGACCGGCCTCGTCACCTGCGAGGGCCGCACCATCAGCGTCGGCGCGCGCATCGCCACCTCGGAAGCGCGGCTCACCGGCGCCGACGGCAAGCTCTACGCCCACGGCACCGCCACCTGCCTCATCTTCCCGATCGCCGGCGAGCGCGCCTAGCCTTCAGCGCTCGCGCTGCCGCGCCAGGAACTCGCGCATGGCCGCGTCCTCGCACAGGCCGATGGCGCGGTCGTAGGCGGCGGCGGCTTCGTCGGCGCGACCGCGGCGCTGCAGCAGGTGCGCGGCGAGCGCCCAGTAGGGCTGGTAGCTGGCGATCGCCTCGGCCGGGATCATCTGCAGCAGCGCCCAGCCGGTGGCGGCGTCGCGCGCCTCGGCGAGGGCGGCGGCGCGGCCGACCAGCGCGCCGATGGTGGGCGCGAGCCGCACCAGCCCTTCGTAGAGCAGCGCGATCGCCTCCCAATCGGTGCCGCCGGTCCAGGCGCGGCGCGCATGCATCGACTGGATCGCCGCCTCGAGCTGGAAATGCCCGATGCGGCCGGCGCTCTCGGCCGTGGCGAGAAGACGCTGCGCCTCGGCGATCAGCGGCTGCGACCACAGCGCCACGTCCTGCTCGGAGAGCGGCACATAGGCGCCGCTCGCGCTGCGCCGCGCCGCGCGCCGCGCCTCGCAATGAAGCATGAGCGCGAGCAGCCCCTGCGCTTCCGGCTCGCGGGGCAGCAGCCGCAACAGCAGGCGGCCGAGATCAATCGCCTCGGCGGCGAGGCCCTTGCGGCGCGGATCGGCGCCGGCGACATCGTCCCAGCCGCTGCCATAAGCGGCGTAGATCGCCTCCAGCACGGCGTCGAGGCGCGGCGCCAGCTCGCTCGCCTCCGGCACGGCGAAGGCGATGCCGGCATCGCGGATCTTGACCTTGGCACGGCTGAGGCGCTGCCCCATCGCCGCCGGCTGCACGAGAAACGCCGAGGCGATGCAGGCCGCGTCGAGGCCGAGCACGGTCTGCAGCATCAGCGGCGTGCGCGAAGCGGCGTTGATCGCCGGATGCGCGCAGATGAAGAGCAGCGCGAGCCGCTCGTCGGGAAACATCGTCTCGGTGCTCGCCACCGCTTGCGCCTCCTCGGTCACCGCGAGCAGTGTCGGTACGGAATCGGCCCGCACGCGGGCGTGGCGGGCGCCGTCGGTCAGCCGCCGCCGCGCCGCGGTGAGCAGCCATGCCTCGGGCTTCTCCGGCACGCCCGTGCGCGGCCAATGCTCGAGCGCGGCGCGGAAGGCGTCACCCAGCGCGTCCTCCGCCGCCGCCACGTCGCGCGAGCGCGCGGCGAGGAAGGCCAAGAGCCGGCCATAGGAATCGCGCGCCGCGGACTCGACGGCGCGGCGCGCGTCCACGCCGACCCTCACCGCGTCGGCGGCGGATTGGGCATCGGCAGGTTCGGCCTGACTTCGAACACGCGTCCCGGCGCGTGCGGGATGCGCGCCGCCCAGTCGAGCGCGGTGTCGAGGTCGGGCACGTCGATGATGAAGAAGCCGCCGAGCTGCTCCTTGGTGTCGGCATAGGGCCCGTCCTGCACGTGGCGCTGCCCGTCGCGCAGCTTGAGCAGCGTCGCCGTCGCCGGCGGCTGCAGCCCGGCGCCGCCGACGAACACGCCGGCATCCTTCAGCGCCTTCGAATAGGGCGGCCACTCCGCCCAATAGGCCTCGCGCTTCTTGGCATCGGGATCGATGCGCCGGGCGAAATCGGCTGAAGTCTCATAGATCAGGATCGTGTAGTTCATGGCGGTCACCCTTTCGGTCTCAATCGAGCGCAAATGCGTCGCTCGATGCCATGACGCGCCGGCAGCGGCGATTTCGACACTGGGCGCGAAAATTTTTCCGACGCCGTCTACCGCGCACGCAATTTGTAGAGCTCGGCCTCGCCGGGGAACTCGCCGGCACGCACGTCCTTGGCGTAGGCGGCCACCGCGTCGGCGATCACTTCGCGCAGCTTGCCGTAGCGGCGCACGAATTTCGGCGTCCAGTCGAACAGGCCGAGCATGTCGTCGGTGACGAGGATCTGGCCGTCGCAGCCGGGCGAGGCGCCGATGCCGATGGTCGGCGCGGCGACGGCGCGCGTGACTTCGTCGGCGAGGTCGCTGGCGACGCCCTCGACGACGAGGGCGAAGGCGCCGGCCTGATCGGCGGCCTGCGCCTCGGCCAGCACGCGCTCGCGCTCGGCGGCGGTGCGGCCCTTGGCCTTGAAGCCGCCCTCGACATTGGCCGCCTGCGGGCGCAAGCCGACATGGCCGACGACGGGAATGCCGCGCTGCACCAGGAAGGCGATGGTCTCGGCGATGCCCTCGCCGGCCTCGACCTTGACCGCCTGGCAGCCGGTCTCGCGCATGATGCGCACCGACGATTTATGCGCCTGAAGGGGGCTGCGCTCATAGCTGCCGAAGGGCAGGTCGACGACGACGAGCGCATGCGAGGCGCCGCGCATCACCGCCTGGCCATGCAGAATCATCATCTCCAGCGTGACGCCGACCGTGGTGGGGAGGCCGTGCAGGACCATGCCCACGGAATCGCCGACCAGCAGCAAATCGACATGCGCGTCGAGCAGCGCCGCCATCGGCGCGGTGTAGGCGGTGAGGCAGACGATCTTCTCGCCGCCCTTGCGCTGGGCGATCTCGGGAACGGTGAGGCGCCGCGACTGCACCTGCTTCGACATGTGGAACCTCCGTGGCTCGGCGGCGCGCCCTCCCGGTGGGCGGTACTTTTGAAGCCCTTCCAAACTAGCGCAAACTCCGCTCGCCGAGCAATCTTCTTTGGCCCTCAGTAGGTTAAGGGGCAGCTTCCGGCTCTGGACGGCAGCCTCCCAAGGCGGCGCGCGCACGGTCGAGCGCCGCCTATTCGAGATGCTTCGCCGGCGGGTAGTCGCGCGAATAGGGCGGGTCGGCGAGGAATTGCCGCTGATCATATTTCCAGAACTGGCTGACGTCGTGGTAGGTGGTGACGATGGCGTTGACCAGCCGGTTGTTGCGGCGCTCCACCTTGCGGATATGCACGTCGAGGATGGGCGTGCCGTAGCCATCGAGCTTGATCGAGCCGATCGGGCCTGCCACGATCCAGGTCTTGCGCAGGGTGTCGCGCAGCGCCTCCGGGTTCGAGGTGTCGCCCTTGAGCGCGGTGAGCGCGTTCTCGAGGAATAGCCCGGCGGTGTAGGTGCCGGCGGTGTAGAAGCCGGGGTCGTGGCCATAGGCGACGCGGATGGCATCGACGAAGCGGAAATTGTCCGGGCTCTGCAGCGCGGCGGCGTACCAGCCGGCGGTGACGACGCCGAGCGCCTCGTCGCCCATGACGCGCAGGATGCCTTCGTCCGTGCTGGTGGTGTTGCCGAGGACGGGGATCTTGTCGTGCAGCCCGTATTCCGCGTACTGCTTCAGGAAGCGCAGCCCGTTGACGCCGGCAAAGCCGATATAGACCGCATCGACGTCGCGCTTGATCTGCGCGATGAAGGTGCCGTAATCGGTGGCGCTGAGCGGCGACCACAGCTTCTGCACGATTTGGCCGCCATTGTCCTCGAAGCTGCGCTGAAAGCCGCTGACGCCCTCGTGGCCGTAGGTGAAATCGTCGGCGATCGTCGCCACGCGCTTGTATCCCAGCGTCTTGGCCGCGTATTCGCCGAGCGGATGCGTCACTTGCGGCGCGGTACCGACGGCGTGGACGACCCAGGGATTGACCTCGCGCCCGCCGCGCAGGTCGAGCGACGCCGCCGAGGTCGGCGTGATCAGCGGCACCTGCCCCTGGCGCAGGTAATCGTCGATCGCCAGCGCCTCGTAGGTCGCGAGCGGGCCGATGACGACCTGGACGTTGCTGCGCTCGACCAGCTCCTGCGTCTTGGTCTTGGCCTGCCCGGGCTGGCCGCCGGTGTCGGCGGTGATGAGCTCGATCTTGCGGCCGGCGAGCGTGCCGTCGCGCTCCTTGAGGAACTGCGTCAACCCCTCTTCCATCTGCTTGCCGCCAGCGGCAAGCGGGCCGGTGCTGACGGTAAGGAAGCCCACCTTGAGCGGCTCGCTCTCGGCCCAGGCGGCGGCGGGCAGTAGCCCCGCGGCGGCGCCGAAGCCGAGTACAGTGCGTCGCGACAAAGTCCGTTTGCGTCGGGTGGCAATCATCAGGCGTGCTCCTCGCGGCTGTGGCGCGCGCGCAAGGTAGGTCGAGCGCGCCGCCGAGACAAATCGAAAAGCATCAAATTGAACGGGTAAGCGTTCAGACGGCGCGCCGCTTGCGCTCGTCGTGGTAGCGCCCCATCGCCGCGAACAGCGCCATGGCGTCGGGCGGCGCCTTGTCGGCGGCGAACTCGCGATAGAGGGCGTGGACGTTGACGACGATGCGCTCGGGATCGGTCCAGTCGGCGACGGGCGCCAGCGAGATGTCGCGCGCCGCCGCCTCGTAGCCCATGCCGGCATCGAAGCGCTGCCGCGCCTCGTCGCGCAGATATTCGAGATAGCGCAGCATCGCCCGTACGCCGGCCTTGTCGGTGATCGGCCCGTGGCCGGGCACCACCGTCTCGATGTCCCAATCGAGGATGCGCCGGCACGCCTTGATCCAATTGCCGATCGGCCCCGCCCAGATCACCGGATGCCCCTTGACGAAGAGGATGTCGCCGGTGAACACGGTCTTGTCGGCGGGCACGTAGACGACGGTGTCGCCGCCGGTATGCGCCGGCCCGACCTCGATAAGGCGGATTTCCTTGCCGCCGACGCGCAAGCCGAGCTCGCGCTCGAAGGTGCGGGTCGGCAGCGTCAGCGCGATGCCCTCGAAATCGAAGCGCGTGCCCATCACTTCGTGGAAAAACGCGGCGCCGGGGCCGAGCGAGCGCCAGTTGCGCATCATGCCCGCGAGCTCCGCCGGCGGGCGCTCCCTCATCTCCTCGGCGCAGGCGCGCGAGGCGATGATCTGCGCGCCCTCGATGAGCTGGTTGCCGAAGGTATGGTCGCCATTGGAATGGGTGTTGACGAGCGTGCCGATGCGTGCCGCCGCCGGCACCGCGCTGCGCAATGCCGCCAGCATATCGCGCGTGCATCGGAGGTCGAACAGCGTGTCGACCAGCAGGGTCTCGCCCTGATCGGCGACGAGCCCGGCATTGCTCCAGCCCCAGGTGCCGTCGGGCTGCAGATAGGCGTAGCAGCCGCTGCCCAGATCGTGCACGCCCTTGCGATACGGCCATGCCGGCATATGTCCCTCCCGCCGTGCCGAGACGTGCTCATAGGCTGCAATCCCTTCGCGCGCAAGGCAAGCCCTGCAATCTGGATCGACGACGTTGTGTTCTTCGACCGACGCTTCGCGCCCGTCAGACTGTTGCAGCGGCGAGGCGTCCGCGCCACATGCATGAGGGGCTTTGGGCAATGGCAAAGGAGCGGATCATGCGTCCCGGCGAGAAAGACGTACTCCTCGTCGTCGATGTCCAGAACGACTTCTGCCCCGGCGGCGCGCTCGCCGTGCCCACGGGCGACGAGGTCGTGCCAGTGGTGAACGGGCTCGGCGAGCGCTTCCGACATGTGGTGATGACGCAGGATTGGCACCCGCGCGGCCACGGTTCCTTCGCCAGCGCGCACCCGGGCCGAAAGCCCTTCGAGACCATCGAGCTGCCCTACGGTGCGCAGACGCTATGGCCCGACCATTGCGTTCAGGATACGCCCGGTGCCGCCTTTCATCCGCGCCTCCATCTGCCGCGCGCCGAGATGGTGGTGCGCAAGGGTTTCCGCCGCGAGATCGATTCCTACTCGGCCTTCTGCGAGAACGATCGCCGCACCACCACCGGCCTCGGCGGATATCTGCGCGAGCGCGGCTTCGCGCGCGTGTTCCTGGTCGGGCTCGCCACCGATTTCTGCGTCCACTACTCGGCGGTCGATGCGCGGCGCGAGGGATTCGCTGCCGTGCTGATCGAGGACGCCTGCCGCGCCATCGACCTCGACGGCTCGCTCGCCGCCGCGATGCGCCAGATGCAGGTGGCCGGCGTCGAGCGGGTGACCAGCGCGGCAATTCCTGCCTGCGGCTAACCATTCGGAAAACATTGCCGAATAAGAGTTCGGTAGCCCGCAGGCGTGGATCGACCGATGACCGAAGAAGACCGAGCCCAACTTCCGACATTTCCTTGGATGGAGAGCCGGATTCCCGCGCTTGCGGCGCTGGTGACGTTTGCTCCTGACGGAACCGGTCCCGATCCGGTCATCGCTGAGACGCAACGGCGCATGGGCGGCAGCCGGTGGTATCCCGTGCCGGGCGGACATCGGGTCGTCATGCGGTACGATGGCTCCGCCTATGACGCCGCCCGATTCACCGTTGAGCCGCGCGCGTGGGACCACGAGCATTGCGACGTCTGCAATAAAAGCATTCCGGCGATGACGCTTTGTTGGGTGACCCGGAGCGGGCGGTATTTCCTTCTCTGCGTAGATTGCCACGACAGCCACGTGCTGCCGCGGAAGCACAAGTCGGCTTGGTGGCAATTCTGGTAAAGGGGCCGTTTGCGCGGCCGCTGAGTATCGAGTGCAGGTTATGGCGCGTCGCCGTGCGCGATCGCGTCCACTGTGCTATGGATATGGCACATGAAGGAGGCGCGACATGCAGTCGACGCAGATCAACCAATCCCTGAGCGTCGCCGGCCAGATCAGCAAGGCGGACATCGCCGAGATCGCCAAGGCCGGCTTCGGCACCATCATCAACAACCGCCCCGACAATGAAGAGCCGGGTCAGCTCGATCACGCCGCGGCCGAGGCCGAGGCGAAGAAGGCCGGCCTCGAGTACCGCTATCAGCCGGTGACCACCGGCAACATCACCCGGGCGCAGGTGGCAGAGTTCGAGCGGATGCTGCTGCGCAGCCCGCAGCCGGTGCTGGCGCATTGCCGCAGCGGCACACGCTGCTATCTCATGTGGGCGGCGAGCCGCGTGCTGTTCAACGACGAGAGCGCGCTCAAGCTGGTCGCCGAGGCGGCGATCAAGGGCTATGATCTGCGCGTGCTGCCGAGCCTGATCGAGAAGCTCGAGACGGAGAAGGCCGAGAAATAGCCGCGAGCTCAGCCGCGCCAGCGCAGCAGGCGGCGCTCGAGCCGCCCGGCGAGCGCGAAGATCAGCAGCACGAAGCCGACGATGAGCAGGACCAGCGCCAGCATCAGCGCGGCGTTGTAGGTGCTCTGCGCGAAGGACAGCAGGTATCCCAAGCCGCGGCTGGCGGCGACGAACTCGCCGACCACGGCGCCGGTGAAGGCAAAGCCCACGGCGACCTTGAGCTGGCCCAGGAGCCACGCGACCAGCGATGGGAGATAGACCTCGCGCAGCAAGGCGCCGCGGCCGCCGCCCAGCGTGACGACGCGCTCGACCAGCCGCCGGTCGACCTGCCGGATGCCCGTATACACCGTGAAGAAGATCAGCACCGCGACGAGGATGAAGGCGAGCGCGATCTTGGAGCCGAGATCGATGCCGAACCAGATGACGAAGAGCGGCGCCAGCACGACGCGCGGCACGGCGTTGAGCAGGATCATGAACGGCTCGACGATCTCGGCGACGAACGGCACCAGCGCGGCGAGAATGCCGAGCACCGTGCCGACGGCAAGCCCGAGCAGGAGGCCGGCGATCGCGGCGGCGAAGGTCGCGGCGAGATGCGGCCAGATCGTGCCGGTGCCGAACAGCTCGACCAGCGCCGCCGCCACCGCCGAGGGCTCGGGGACGTAAAGCGGGTTCAACAGGCCGGCGCGGCCCGCCGCCTCCCACACCCCCAGGAACACGAGGAGCGCCGCCAGCTGGCGCAGCCAGACGCGGTCGAGCGCGCGCCTCATGCGGCGACCGTCTCGCCCGCGACTTCGCGCTGGAGGTCGCGCCACAGCGCCGCGAGCAGCGGCGCGAAGGCGGGATCGGTGCGCGCCGTCACCACGTCGCGCGGCCGCGCAATCGGCACGTCGTAGCGCCGAGAGATGTGCGCGCGCGGCCCGTGCGACAGCAGGTAGACGACATCGGACAGGGCCAGTGCCTCCTCGAGGTCGTGCGTCACCAGCAGCACCGTCATGTGCTGGGATTCGACCAGCGCCAGCAAATCCTGCGTCACGCGCACGCGGGTGATGGCGTCGAGCGAGGCGAAGGGCTCGTCCATCAGCAAGAGCCGCGGCTTCAGCGCCAGCACCTGCGCCAGCGCGACGCGCTTGCGCTGCCCGCCCGACAGCGCGCGCGGATAGCGGTCGCCGAGACCGCTGAGGCCGAGCCGCGCCAGCCAGCTCTCCGCCTGCGCCACGGTGTCCGCGCGACCATCGCCACGCAGCCGCAGGCCCAGCGCCACGTTCTCGACGGCGCTGCGCCACGGCAGCAGCGCGTCGTCCTGGAAGAGGATGCCGATCTCGCGCATGCCGAGATCGGTCTCGATGCGCCCGGCCGTGGGCCGCTCGAGACCCATGATGGCGCGCAGCAGGCTGCTCTTGCCCGAGCCGGACGGGCCGACCAGGCTGACGAAGCTGCCGGCGTCGATGGCGAGGCTCGCATCCTCGAGGACCGGCGTGGTCTCGTCGTAAGCGAGCGACAGCCCGGCGACGCGGAGCACTCAGCCTCCGGCGATCGAGGTGTCGTAGAGCCCGCTCGCGTCGAAATCGGGGGTGAGCAGGCCGGCTTCCTTCAGCGAGTCCGCTACCCGATCCTCGGCCGCGCGGTTCAGGGCGATGCCGGTCGGGTAGAGCGAGCCGCGATAGCGTGCGAGGATGCCGCGCAGCTCGCCGAGATCGGCGCCGATCAGCGTCTCGCGCGGTAGCGCCGTGACGAGATCGTCGGGCGACACCGCCTGCGTCGCCGCGAGCGCGCTTTTAAGCGCCCGCGCGAGCGCTGCCATCTCGTCGCGCCGCCGCTCGCGCTCCGCCTCGCGCACCGCGACGCCCATGAACTCGTAGTCGCCGCCGAGAAAGCGCTGCGCATCGGCCTCGTCCATCAGATTGGCGAGCACGCGGCCGCCGGCGCGGCTCACCAGCGTCAGCGCCGGCTCCTGCACCAGCCCGGCATCGACCTGGCCCTGGCGCAGCGCCTCGAGGATGTTCGTGCCGAGCGTGGCGAATCTCACCTTGGCCGGATCGGCGCCGGCCTTCTTGAGGAGATAGAGCGCCAGCGCGTGATCGGCGTTGCCGAGGGCGGAGATGCCGATTGTCCGGCCCTCGAGGTTCTTGAGCCCGGCGATGTCGGCGGCGCGCTTGGGCGCCGTCGCCACGGCGAAGAGCGGCAGGCGGCCGGTGGCGGCGAAGCGCTTGATCGCCGCGCCGTGGGCATAGGCCTGGAGCGCGACGTCGAGCGAGGTCGCGGCGTAATCGACGGCGCCGCCGACCAGCGCCTGCATCGCCGCGTTGCCGCCGCGCGTGTAGACGAGTTCGACCGCGAGCCCCTCCTTCTGGAAATGGTCGCCGGAGCGCGCGACCTCATAGGGGATGATGCAGAGCAGCTGGCTGCAGAAGGCGAGCTTGACGCGCTTGCCTTGCGCATGCGCCGCGCCGGCCGACCCGGCGAGCACGCCCGCCAGCACCGCCGCGCCCTGCAGCACGCTGCGCCGATGCAGCCCCTTGCCGTCCCAGCACGCCGTCGACTCATCGCAGCAGCTCAACCGTTCCTCCTGCCAAAACAGCTCAGGGCAACGCCCGGAATCACGGCTCCTTCGAATCCATCAGCACGAACAACATGCGGCAGGGTTGCGTGCCGCGATTGACCCAGCCGTGATTGGTTGCCTGCTGGACCACGACATCGCCCGCTTTGACGTGGACCACGATGTCGTCGAGCATCATGTCGATCTCGCCGGACAAGACAACCGCGTAGTCGAGCGTCCGCGTGCGGTGCATCATCGGATGCTTCACCGGAAGGCCGCGGGCCGGCGCCGGATTGACCCCTTTCATCACCAGGTTCGGGTCCATCTTCGCTTCCGTCGCCGGATCGAGCGGCGGGAACTCGACGACGCGGAATTTGCTGCCGTTCTCGGGCGGCGACACGCCGAGCGGCCGGTTGGCGGTCTCCTTGGACGAAAGCCCCGGCGGATATGAATCGGTGATCCACAAATTGGTCGATGTGAAGGGGTAGGGCCCCGGCGCCGGATTGAGCGCCAGGCGGCTGTCGAACAGCACGATCGCCTTGTTGTTGTCGTCGAGCTCGGTCACGACCCGGCGAATATCGTCGGCCCGCGCGGCGGAGCAGGCGAAGAGAACGACGGCAATCGACCAGAATGACTTGCGGATCATTGCTACCTCCCTTTTAGAAACACCGACCATTCAGGCAAGTGGAGACGCAAAATCGCCACAGCCTCACGGCGGATCCCAATCGGGCGCCCAGCCGGCGGGGTCGACGACGCGGTAGCTATCGCTGAGCGCGTCGATCGCGGCGCGGTCCTCAGGGTTCAGCGTGAAATCGAAGATGTCGAGATTGGCGGCGAGATGCGCGCGGCTCGCCGA